>Ga0306920_100015384_pt1 | contig 10485 bp, 10 predicted proteins | sample flu12Cox44000170_FD_204666 | JGI IMG/M metagenome (GOLD analysis project Ga0306920, IMG submission 204666) | Lab enrichment of tropical soil microbial communities from Luquillo Experimental Forest, Puerto Rico - flux4day.12C.oxic.44.000.170 (v2)... | ecosystem: Environmental > Terrestrial >... | reverse complement strand
GGCCCGCTGTGCCCATTCGCCGGTACAGGTGTCCCGGAATTTCACGGTGCCGTCGACGTATTCCTTTGTCAGACCACAGGTCGGCTTCGTCTTTACCGTCGGCTTGGGAGAATCATACTTCTCCTTCGCCTCGGAAGCAGCAGCTTCGGCACGGTATATGGCGCTCCTGACATAACAGGCCCTTCTCTCGCTAGGAGAATCCAGGTCGGAGCAGGACCGGGCATAAGCAGGCACAGAGCTTGCCGCGGCAATGACCGTGGCACAGGCTAGAAAGAAAATGCGGTTCATCGGCATGGCAACCTTCCTTTATCCCTAGGCGGGGTGCCTTGGGTGAGGCCACCCTAGGGATTTTCGGCCCACGCAATATGATGGCCATCACTCTTTTCCGTTTTTTCATGAACATTCTTTCTATAGTTCCGGCAGGTCGCCGCATTGGATCAACAGAAAGAACCCGAACGCGCCGGCCGTGAAGCGAGAGACCGAACAGGATTGGGGCAAATGGTCATCCGGAGACGGCAGATATTCCCGCCGGTGACATGCATTCGCGGTCATGGTTGCCGCGATCTGCTCTGCGATTCTGGCCGATGCCGGCGAGCCCCATGTGGATGCGCGGTATATGGGTGTCGGGGATGTGTCCGGGACCTCGGCCGCAACGCAAGCTGCGCTGCCACGCGGATTGCCGCAGGATGTCCAACACTCCGACACAATGGTGAGCGAGCCTGCCGGGTCTGGGCGACGCTTCAGGGGCTGGGGCATGAGAAATCCATCGCAAGGGACGCACTCCTTCGGGGTGCGGGCTTTGTCGGTCCTCACCGCCTTGGCGATTGCGTTTGCTCTCGCCGGCGACGCGGTGGCGCGCGATCGGCCGACAGCGCCGCGCAAGCCCAGGGCTGCAGCGGTCACACGCCCGGCTGCGCCCCACCGGGCGCCGAGCTTCAGAGCCGCCGCGCGCCCGAGAGGGCCGGAGGCGGTCCACCCCAACGCGCCGGCGCCAAATCGATTTGCGGCCGCCGGAGGGCCGCACCATCCCTTCGCATCGCCAGCGTCGCGCCAGGAATTTGAGCGGCACCGCGCCGAGCATCACGCCGCCATCCTGGCGGCCCGCAGCCGCCTGCCGGCCCGGCCGATGCCGGGCGAGCGCGGCTTCACCGGCGTGCCGCCCGCGGGCGAAACGCGCTTCGTGTCGAACGAGATGGTGTTTCACGTCCCGGCCAATGTGCCGCGGCAGACGGTCGACAACGTCGCGCAGCGGCTCGGGCTCGCCACGGTCGATACGCACAATGTCGGGCTGACCGGCGGCACCATGTATCGCTTCCGCGTTGCGGACGGGAAAGGGGTTGCCGATGCGGTGCGCGCGCTCGAGGCGGAGAAGATCGGCGTCGCGCAACCCAATTATGTGTACAAGCTCCAGCAGGACCCGAGGCTGGCGGCGCGCACGCGCAGCGGCGATCCCGGCCAGTATGTCCTGAGCAAGCTCCACCTCGGCGAGGTCCACCGCATTGCTACCGGCAGCAACGTGCTGGTTGCCGTCATCGACTCCGAGATCGACACCTATCATCCCGACCTCGCCGGCGCGCTGGTCGAGCGTTTCGATGCCGTCGGCCGGCCCGACAAGCCGCATTCGCACGGCACCGGCATGACCGGCGCGATCGTGGCACACCGCCAGCTCACGGGGATCGCGCCGGCCGCGCGCATACTTGCCGTGCACGCGTTCAGCCCGGAGGCCACCGAGTCACCCCAGGCGACCACGCAGCACATTCTGGCCGGGCTTGAATGGGCGATCAGCAAGGGTGCCCGCGTCATCAATATGAGCTTTGCCGGGCCGTACGATCCCATGCTCCAGCTCGCCATGAAGAAGGCGCACGACAAGGGCGTGGTGCTGATCGCGGCCGCCGGCAATCTGGGACCGAAATCGCCGCCGCTCTATCCCGCCGCCGATCCGCATGTCATCGCGGTGACCGCGGTCGATCAGAACGACAAGCTGTTCCCGGGCGCGAGCCAGGGCCCGCACATCGCGGTCGCCGCGCCCGGCGTTGACATTCTTGAGCCCGCCCCCAATGCCGGGTATCAGGTGACGACCGGCACCTCGGTCGCGGCCGCCCATGTGAGCGGGGTCGCGGCCTTGATGATCGAGCGCAATCCTGCGCTCGACCCCGAGACTGTGCATGAGATTCTGACGTCAAGCGCCAAGCGCCTCGATCCGAACGGGCGCGACGATCAGTTCGGCTGGGGCCTCATCGATCCGTCGCGCGCGCTGGCCGAGGTCGATGCGCATTCGGCGCTCGATGCGCGCCGCAGTCCCGACAAGCCTCCCGCGCCCAAACCGGGTTCTGTGTCGCTGCGGTAGTCAGCACGGCGGATAGAGCATCGGGATCGGCCGGGCGAAGCTGCGGCGTCCGCGCTTGTAGCCGATGAGGGCAGGGGCGAGCTCCGCCACCGCGGTGCCCGGATCGCTGCAATCGAGCACGACGAGGTCAGCGGGGTTGCCGATCGCGATGCCGTAATCTTTCAGGTTCATCAGCTTCGCGGCCTGCGTGGTGATCATGTCCAGGCAGGCGGCAAGCTCGCCCGGCCGGCCGGTCTGCGCGATGTGAGCATAGAGGTTTGCCATGCGCAGGAGCGAGCAGTCGCCGAACGGCGTGAACGGGTTGAGCACGTTGTTGGTGGCAAGCGAGCAGGTCACGCCGTGACCGCGCAGGCGGTGCGCCGGCGCAACCCCGCGCGGAACGCTATGCGCATGCTCGCGGCCCATGAGGAACAGGTCGGTTGCCGGCAGCACCGTGACCGCGACACCGGCATCGGCAAGGCGTTGCGCCACCTCGTCGAGGCGCTCAGGCGCCAGCGCCGAAAGCTTGGTGACATGGCCGACCGCGACGCGGCCGCCATAGCCATGCGCCACGGCTTGCCGGCAGACCTCGTCGAGGTCCATCGAGGAGGCGTCGAGATCGAAGTCAAGGTGAAAGTCGATGTCGAGGTCGAACTGGCGAGCAAGCGCGAAGATGCGCGCGATGTGGCCGTGCGGGTCGCTATCCGTATAGGGGCAGCCGCCGATCAGGTCGGCCCCCGCTTCACAGGTGGCGACCAGGAGCTCCTCGGTGCCCGGATCGTTGAGCAGACCCTCCTGCGGGAAAACGCAGATCTCGAGGTCGATCGCCCAGGCGTAATCGCGCTTGAGGCGTGAAATGGCATTGAATCCCTTCAGCCCGATGCGCGGGTCGACCTCAACATGCGTGCGCATGCGCATGGTGCCGTGCCGGATTGCCTTCTCCAGTGTGCGGCGCCCGCGCGCGTAGATGTCCTCCTCGGTGAACGCGCACTTGGCAGCCGCCACCTCGGCGATCGCTTCCTTCAGTGTGCCCTGCTCACATCGGCAACGCTCCAGAATGACCGACTTGTCGAGATGGATGTGCGTCTCGACAAAGCCCGCGAGCACAAGGCGGCCCTCAAGCTGCTGCTCGGGCGCCTCACCAGTGAGATTGGGCTCGATTGCGCCGATGCGGCCGCTGGCGATCGCGATATCCAGCGGCTCGGCGCGACCTGCAATGCGTGCGTTGCGCAGGACGAAATCAAAACCCATGCCCGCAACGTTATTGCGCCGCGGCCGCGGGGCCAAGATAGATGTTTGGATGCCACTCTACGTAAGGCCGCTGTATCAAGGCGTCTTCCCCATTGAATGCCTGACATGATAATTCATTCGGCTCAGGAGCCCGCTCGTGAGTTTTTCCAATTTGCTGGCTGCGTCGCTGCTGCTCACAAGATCGGATGCGATCATTGCAGCCGACCGCGATGGCATTATTCGTTTTTGGAACCCCGGCGCAGAACGAATCTTTGGCTATGTTCGCGATGATGCGATCGGCCGTTCGCTCAATTTAATTATTCCCCAGCGGTTGCAGCAGCGTCATTGGGATGGATATCGACGAACAATAGAGAGTGGGAAAAGTCGTTACGGCGAGGGCGATTTGCTATCGGTGCCGGCACTCCACAAAAATGGAACGACCATCTCGGTCGAATTTACCATTACGCCACTAACGGATGAGTCCGGGGCAATGATCGGCATGGCTGCAATTATGCGCGATGTCACCAAGCGCTTTGAGGAACTGCGCAGCCTAAAGCGGAGGCTGGCCGACTCAGTAAAATCGTCCAATGGAGACTGAAGCACCTGTTTTGGCTCTGTGCGGCGCTCAATTGACCAACCCCCGTAATAGAGTGGATTCATTTCGCATAGAGATCGGTCTTCCGTCGGCAGGAAAACAGAGGACCCCAATCGGGCAAGGGATGCCCCTATGCCGCTCTGTCTCGCGCGGCTCGGTCGCGCGCTGGCGTCCAGTCGGCGCGCGGAACTTTGCTCTCCGTGTTATAATACCGCCAACGTTCAGTAATCGGTCCTTCAATACCACCTCACCCATCACAGCGCATACCCTCACTACAAGATGAGCATGACCCTCGCTGCAGCATCGGGTGTATGAAGATACCCGCTCGTCCTGATGGGATACGGGGGTGGGCTATGAAGTCTTTGGTCGTTAAGCGCTCAATCGTCATTGATGGGCACAAAACGAGCGTAAGCGTCGAAGAAGCGTTCTGGAAGGGCTTGCACGAGATCGCTCACGAACGCGACATGGGCGTGAACCGGTTGATCGCGAGCATCGATCGAAATCGCCAGTTCGCAAATCTGTCGTCAACCATTCGGCTCTTTGTGCTTGAGTACTACCGCGAGCGCGAGCGTGAACGCGAGCAGGCGGTGTCCGTCGCCGTAGAAGCTGTGAAATCAATATCGCTCTCCTGACGGAGTCGTTTCGACTGGCGCGTGCTTAGTCATCTGGTTTCCCAAGCGGCGTTGATGGCGATTGGGAATGCTCCCGATCCACGATTACGGCCACCGGTCCGCCGCCGTCGGGGCCCTGATGCTCGGCGCCGCCGGAGACGTAGATCTCGGCGTGGCCGATCAGGCCCGCCAGCGCGCCGGCGACGAACGCGCGGGCATGGCGTGTAGACGCGATATCGGAATCATCCAGCATGCAATGACGATGCCCGCGCAGGAGGCCATTGTGGCTCGCCTCCGCCTTGGCCAGCATGACCACGAGGCGACTGCGCTGCTCCGAGGCGAGCTGGCCGGGTGCGGCGAGGCCGAGTCGGGCGAGCGCAGCCCGCACCGGCTCGATGTCGATTGCATCGGCCATCACCGCGTGATCGATGGCGAGCGGCCCCGACCACGCGCCCGACATGCCGAGCACGATGATCTCGTGGCCGACGAGCTCGACGCCGGCGGAGCTGCTGGCGCAATGCGACCACAGCTCCCAGCGCGCGCCGATGTCCTCGTCCCGGATCGCGTCGCGCTTGATCTCGTCGAGCGCCACGGCCGCGCCGAGCGCGCTTGCGGCGCGCGAGAGCCCCATGGACTTGAGCGTGCCATCGGCGGCGACCGTGCCGCCCCGGCGAACCGCCTCCCCGATGCGCGCTGCGGTGAGCAGCGGGCACTTGATCTGCACGAAATGCACGTCTGGCACCTGCACAATGCCGGCATCTGCCATCGCGGCGCGCACGCCGGCGGCGACCATGTCGACCTGTGCCCCGCGTCCGAGCTGCTCGAAGGGAAGCGGCACGGTGTGGGCGCGCCCAATGGCAAGCGCAGGCCGCTCTCCGCCATTGCGCTCTGCGCGCTCGAATACGATCCAGTGCGGCGCCATGGCGCCTTCGGTTCCGCCTGACATCACCAGGCAGATTTTGGCCGCCTCCTCGTGCGGCAGGAATCGTCGGAACAGCAGAATCAGCTGCTGGTTGGCAAAGCCGCGGCTGAAATCGTTGACGAGGCCGTTGCCCTCGGTCTTGCCGAGCACGGCGATGACGCCGCGCGGATCGATGCGTCCGGCGGCAATGGCCGCCTCGATTCCCGAAACGTCGTCGGGCGCGGCGGCGGAAATCCGGTGGACCTTCGCAACCGGCATGTGTCAGCCCATCGCGAACTGATCCTTGCGCAGCGCCCAGCCGGTCACCCTGACCTCGATGAAGGAGAAGATGACATAGAAAGCCATGTTTTATGCCGTAAACACGCTGTTTTTGCTGATAGGTACTGATAGAGGTAACTTGGCCAGCTCTGCCATGCTCGCCCCGTCAAACACGTGCGGAAAAGTTACGCAAAAGTGCGTAAAAAGTACGCACCCTCACGCTTACAGCCGCGCGGCACTGCCGACAATCCCAACCGACGCCCGCCCGTTTTCTGATGTGTTCATTGGCGCGAGAGTGGTGCGTCTTCGGACTAGCCCCCCGCGACGCTAGTCCAGGTCGTCTTCTCCGAGCCCGAGCGCGATCTCGCCCAGTGCCCGGAGCTGCCGGATGCTGCACGTCTGCAGGAACGCCCCGAGGTTTCTTTCCGTCATCTCCAATATGACGGCGTTCTCGCCGAGGTTCTCGCCCGCTCTCTCACGCCGCTGCTTTTGAACGGCGGCCATGTGCCGGCCCCGGGGCAGGTCCGCAAATATCTTCGCCGCGAGTAGGTCGCGTCTCGTCGCCATGTGAGCATCTCCCGCATCAAAAGCTTTATGCCCAGGCCAGACGGCCTTCGCAACCGCGCGCCCAGGTCAATTGGAGAGGGCCACCGTGCCATGCGTGTCTGCCGGCATTGCCAAACCTATTCGCACTCGACTCGTTTTCTGATGTGTTCATTGGTGGCTTCAGCATTGCGGATCTCCCAACGATCAGCAAGCCTTTGAGAATTAATCGGTTTATGCTCTAGCACTGCAAATATTTAGTTCTTGGACTCGTTTTCTGATGTATTCATTGGCATTCGACGGAGGCTGCGGAGCCTTGGCGAACGATGGGACTCCCATTTACGACCGCGTTGGCTTTAAGCCACGTGGCATTCCTCGGACTCCTGGGAGGCGATCCAGGGGCGGCCGCTTCCTATGCCGATGAAACGCTATCCTGCAGCATGGAGCATCGTCTCGCGGCTCCCGAGCAGGAGTCGCGTTTCACACAGGGTGCCTTGCTTGCGCAAGGCGGCAATCCTCGACGCGGGATCGAACTCATGCGGAATGCGATGACCGCGGCCGAGAGCAACGCGGCGCACAGCCGGCGCTCGATGTACCTTGGCCATGTGGCCGCTGCTCATGCGAGCCTCGGCAAGGCCGAGGTTGGCCTCAATGTCCTCGACGAGGCAATGCGAATGGTGGAAGCGAGCAATGAAAGGTTTTTTGAGGCCGAGCTGCATCGTCTGCGCGGCAAGGTGCTCTTGATACTAGGCAGGAAAGGTGAGGCAGAAGTCGAGTTGCGGTGCGCATTGACCATTGCCCAACAACAGCAGGCGCATTGGTGGGAGCTGCGCGCCGCGACAACCCTTGCAAAGCATTGGCACGACGACGGCAAATACGTGGAGGCCTATTCCCTCCTGCAACCGGTTTATGGGTGGTTCGTCGAGGGTTTCGATACGGCATCTTTGGAAGATGCCAAAGCACTCCTGGATGAACTGAGGGAACCTATCAGGCCCCTAAACGCCAGCACGCCTAAGGTGAACTGTGGAAGTGCCGCTTAGCGGTACACTGGGCCTTCAACGAAGGAACAATCTGCTTGCAACTGGGAGCGTGCGGTTAAGGCGTTGCGCAGCCATCAGGCCGACATTCGTGCCTCAGCAAATGATGACAATCCGTCCATGCCATCTTGCTGTGCGAGTCGCACCACAACACCGCTGCATGCTTCAGAACGCGGAACTCGAGCACGCGGTGGCCTGCGATAGTGCGGTGGTTCGAACGTTTGATGGCAGCGAAGGCTCTGCAGCACAGCGAACGACGGGTGCACTAAGGTCAAGATCGCGTACCAAACTTCAGGGCGGCTACCACGCAAGCCGTCACGAACTTCCAGTACTCGAGCTCCGAAGCTTTGCTAGGCTGATCGATGACAATGACCGGCGATCCGGCAATCACTCAACGCCAAATTCGGGTGGTCCTCTAGCTCAAGCTTCTAATTTGCGCTGAGCGATAAGATCAGCGGATACTCGACAAAAAACGCTCAGTTAACGGCGATCGCTGTCAGGATCGGTCATTCAGCGGCGATGGGCTCGTCGTATACCAATGACTAACGGAAGCTCTCCCCTCCATTCTGATCTCCCCCCGAGACCGGAGCTTATCCTGCATTTGAAATTGGATTTTGTGACAAAAATCTGGCTCGGACCCGCGGTCTGGACACTTTCTGGAGGGGTCGAAGCTTCACCCGTTTGCCGGTTTTCTTGTGCAACCTTTAGGCGGCTGTCGGGTGCCGTCGGCAGGCCAAGCGCATCGGACACGATACGCAGACGCATGGGGCTTGCCCAGGGCGAGCATCGCGCGGATATTCGTGCTATCAGAGGAGCCGCTCACCCGGCACGGCTTGGGCTCTTCGTGGTATTGGTGGCTAGTCGGCGGGCGCTGATTGCGCCAGCATCCGGGACGCTTTTAGGATGCGCCTGTCCAGCGGTTATCCGGCCGAGGAAGGAGAGGAACCGGTGGCCCATAAGATGCTCTCCTGTCACCTTGTAGGCCGCTTCATCGGTCAAGCGCGACCGACATAGCCGCGGCCGGATCGGCGCGTCTGACGGTTAGCGTAACGGATTGCCTTTGGGCAACGCGATGCTTGCTCCAAGCGGGGCCGCCCCGCTATCACAGTGGGCATGCGGTGCGCCGTCCATCAACTGGTGGGGAGACACGAACGTGGCCGATGACAAGCGCTGGCAGGACATGAACCCGGACGAACAGGCGGTCGTGATCCGCCAGATCAACGGGGCAGTGAGCGGGCTACAGTTCCGCGTTCAGGACCTCGAAGACGCGGTGAAAACTTTGCAGGAGAGGCTGAAAAGATAATCGCGATGTCTCGACCACCGAAGCCGCCGCCCCCAAGACCACCGAGGCCTCCACCGCCACCGCCACCGCCCCGCACGCCATGATCAAGTCCGAGCTGGTACTGCGCCTCAAGGCTCAGCATCCGCATCTCTATGAACGAGATATCGAGAAGATCCTTGATACCATCTTTGGCCAGATCATCAGCGCTCTCGCTCACGGGGACCGCGTAGAACTGCGAGGCTTCGGGGCATTTTCGGTAAAGCGGCGCAAGCCACGCCAAGGACGCAATCCTCGCTCAGGCGCAGCCGTGTTCGTGCCAGCGAAAGCACACGCGTATTTCAAGCCGGCTAAGGAAATGCGTGCGCGACTCAACCGCTCAGAAAAAGGTAAAGTCACGACTGCATTGGAAATGTAATGGGCGCTCCGCTGAACGGGGAGTTCCGTCGGAGCGCCCTAGGAGGTTGGTTCAGGGCGGTTTGTGAGTACCCTGACCGCTGAGCAGACTACGGACAAATCCCTAACAACCGCTTTCTGGCACTTTCCAAGTAACTCTAAGCGCCCGCCTCTCCCAGCGGCCCCGCGCCGTATGGACCGGCCCCAGTTTAAGAAATCAGAAGATCCGAAACGCCGCGAAGGAAAGCCCGCTAAGGCGCTCTACCGCTCGCTGGCGCTCTCGCTCAGGGCAACGATTGCTGACGCTGATTGCGTTATTTACCAAAGCGGCTCAAGAACCGTGAGCGGCATACATGGATAGTAGCACGCGAGGTCGTGTCCCTCAGCGACCGCGTGCGTGCCCGCAAACGCCAGAGCGACGAAGCCAATCGCCGCAATGCCAAGAGCTATCTGTGTCTTCATAACGAACACCCCTCTGTGCCGCACGATACGCCTAAAGGCTAACTCGCCTGTGTGAAGTAGCTCACACTCAGTAGTGCATATTGCCACACCCCCCTCTCCCCAGCGGGTCCCCGCCCGCCTTACGGACCCGGTCGGAAAAAGGCAGAAAAACAAATCACTTGTGCGCGCACGGGCGCCAGTGAAGGGCAAATCCCGCGATCAGCTCGATGCGCTCGCTCGAAGCGCTCGCCGGCTCTCGATGCATTGCCCCGCGCTGATGGCGTGCAGCCCCGGACCAAAAAACCTGCCAGAAAATCCGAGAAAAAATCTGAGGAAAATTCGTCGGTCAAATGCAGCTCCTCGATGGTGAACCTCCTGCCAAAATCTGGTACGGTCCTCAATGCGTCCCCAAAAGCAAAAGGAAAGCACTGTGCGCAACTGGCTAATGAGTTCTCTTGTGATCGCCGCCCTGATTCTTCTCACCGAATGCATTGTTTGCCCCGTTTCACGAGGCCGGTATTGCCTACGCGGCCAAAAAAGAGCTGTTCTCTAGGGGACTAGCGTTACGAGCTTGCAAAGCTGAGGCCCGTGAAAAAAAGTTCGGTTTACGGGTCGATTCAGTTCCCACTAGCAAGCTAGCTCGCAGCATATCGAATTGGCAGCGACCAGTCAGCCGGGATGTTTGCTTGGAGTCCGCAGCACGTCAGTAAGCGGAAGTAATTCGCGCTCTCAACGATTTCCGGTTGGTGCCGATATTGTTGCAAAAGTCCTTTTGCACTGGCGATCAAAAATTTCCGAGGCTTTAGACGCGATTTTCGTGTAAAGATGTGGGGGACCTCATCGCCCG
>Ga0306920_100015381_pt1 | contig 10486 bp, 10 predicted proteins | sample flu12Cox44000170_FD_204666 | JGI IMG/M metagenome (GOLD analysis project Ga0306920, IMG submission 204666) | Lab enrichment of tropical soil microbial communities from Luquillo Experimental Forest, Puerto Rico - flux4day.12C.oxic.44.000.170 (v2)... | ecosystem: Environmental > Terrestrial >... | reverse complement strand
GATTATCGGCGACTTCGACACCGCACTGAAGGTGGCGGCGGCGAGCCTGGACCAGCTCCGCCGCCAGGACGAGCCGTTCTTCACGACGGAGGCTTATGCCGCCCTCGGCGGCGCGGAGACGGCGGTGGGCCGATACGATGCCGCATCGCGCCACCTGAGCGAGATGCGCGACCTAGCGGACCGGTTCGGCTACGCCTGGCTGGCCGCCTGGTCCCGGGCACTGCTGGGCACCGTGGCCGTCCTGCAGGGCCGGCTAGACCAGGCCCGGGAACTGCTGGACGACGCGCTAAACCTCAGCCTGGCCATCCGGGTCAGCCGCAACGTCGCGCTGTGCCTGGTCGCGTTCGCCCAGCTGGCCCTAGCCGAGGGCGACCCCGAGCGCGCGGCGCTGGCCGCCGGGGCGGCCGACGGCCTGCGACGGCGGGCCGGGCTGAGGGCCTGGCCGGTGCTGCGGCGCGGCGAAGACGAATTGACAGACCGGATCCGCCAGGCCCTGGGCGCCGACCGATTCGACCAGGTGTTCGCCTCGGGCGCCCGGCTCAGCCAGCGCGAGGCGGCGGCCGCCGTCCGAGTCTCGGTGAGACAAAACGTCGAACCGGAATAGCGCTACCGGTAACCAGAAATATTCGATTCGACATTATTCTCAAGCCCTCGCCAGCAGCGGGGGAGTGGGACTCTCCTGGCTGATCAGCATCCAGCTTCTGGGTCCATGCCGCCGACGTGGGCATCTATTCGTCCCGCCCCTGAGCTGGCGGTCAGTTGGGCCAGGACAAGTCCGTCCTTTTTTCCCCACCGCAGATCCTGCCCGCCCGTGCCGTGCTGCTGTTCTGGGCGTTGGTTCGGGAGCGGCCGGACACCGGGCGTTGGAATCCAGCGCCCGTGCTCGTCGACCGGGTCTTCGGTGGGCAGCTGGTCGATGCCGTTGGCGACGGCCGCCGCGTACCGGTGATGGCCGTCATAGAACACGCCGTCGAGGATGAGCACTTTGCCGGGCACGCCGTGCCGGGCGACGTAGTTGTCCAGAGACGTGGGGCCTGGGTTTTGCCCGCAGAATGCCCGACGCCAGTCCTTCATCGTGCCATCGATGCCGCGATCGTCGAGCTCGGCGCTTTTCAGCTTCCCCGCCGGCTCGGTGCCGATGAGATAGTTACCAGTGAGACTGGGCCAGATTCACTGAGACGGGACAACCATCAATGCATGCCGGTGACCTGATAACGGCGAGGCGACCGCTTAACTTGACATAATGTACATTATCGGCGTTTTCTGGACCGGGGGTAGGCCGCGACGACACGGCCGCGCGCAGCCGGGTTGGCTGTATTGGGCGGGTAAGCGGGGTCGGCCGTCGGCATCGGCACGCACCGGACGATTTCGCCCGGTGAGCTGATCGGCTGGTGTGGTCGTCGATGGCCGCGCGTAATCCTCCCTATGACCCGCCGAGCAGCCGCGGGATTAGCACGAGCCAGCCGAGCCCAACCGGGATAATCAGCCACGCCGTGATGGCGGCCGCGCGGCGCCGGGCGGGAAACCTCAGGCCCGTTACCAGAGCGAGGACGCTAGCCCCAGCCAGGACGCAATTCCCGATTATCGCGGGATAAACCCAGCCCTCCCGAGGCGGGGCCGTGTCACTCATGTTGCTCGCCAAAGCGACGACGATGTCGGCGAAGATCAGGAATCCGGACCAGAAGAACGCCAGTACGCACGGCACCCAGATGGTCCATGGATGCCATTTCCGGGCCGGCGGTGTGACTTCCACATACGCAGTGTGCACCAGCGGCACCGCAAGCGCGACGCCCACGTCGGCGCCTGCGCCACGGTCATCCGCGTGCCCTCCGAACCAAGGCGCGCCCAGGTGGCCATGGACCGGACACGCTCGCATGGGACGAGTCAGCTCACGGCGTCCACTTGATGCGCCGTGGGCGGTCCTGGCGCCTTGGCGCGCCCTCAGCAGTCAAAAACCGACCAGCAGATGTCGTTCCGCAACCGCTGGTCGTCAAGTACGAGCTCGCGAATCGCCGCCGGGAGCTGGTCACGCTGCCACCGGCACTCGAGTCGCCCCGCGCCCTCGCCCTCGCCTCCCGGCGCGCCCGCACGAGCGGCCTTGATCGCATAGGCGGCCGCACCGAGCTCGTGCGCGGCGACGTGCGCGACGGCCCCGGCCTGGCCAGCAGCGTACGCGGAATGCCGTGCTGCCCCGCGCAGGTCCCGGGCCGCGGCCATGGCATGGCCGCCCGCCGCGCGAGCCTGGATCATCGTGACCTCGCCACGCACCCAGGCGCGCGCATGCTCGATCGCCTGGCGCGGTCGCAGGTCCGCAGGCTGAGCCGACTCGAACAGGTTAAGGACGTGCTCCGCGCACGATGCCGCCCACAGCGCGAGGAGCCGGTGATCCGAATCGGTGAGGGTCCCGCCGCGGCGGATCGTCACGAAGCGAGGGTCCCGGACCTTCGGGAGAATCATGGTTGGCACTCCTTCTCCGTGGCTGCCGGTTTGGGCCCGAAAGAAGAGACCTCACCTGGCCACGGCCGGCATGGGGCACTCCGGCCGCCTGATCGGCCCATCCGATCCGCGGCGCGGCGATCCACCCGGTGACGCATCAACCTCACTGGTCCTGGAGCCCGCCTCGGGCGCGGGCGGCGTCGGCGATGTAGACATCGTCGACGTAGGCCAGCCCTGCGGCGGCCGCCAGTTCGCGAGCCTGGCGGGATTCCTCTGGTGCCGCCCAGCAGCCCGACGCATTCTTGCCGCCGCTGCTGGTCAGCCCGGTCTGCCACCAGAGCGCCCGGGCACCGAGCCGTCCGGCCAGGGCGACGATGCCCGACAGCTCACCGAACGGCCGGTGGCAGTAGACAAGGTCCACCCGGTCGGGCTCCCGGCCCAGCGGCCGTGACGCGGGTTCGCCTCCGTCGAGTTGCCAGGCTGCGTAATCGGTGGGCCCCGGGCCGCCCTTGACGAAGACCGTGAACCCGGCGAACGCCAGCGACACGGGAACGTCCCGGCTCGGCCAGTCGATCACCAGGATGCTCCTCGTCTTCGCGAGGACCCGCGCTGCCGCCTCCAGTGCGGCCAGCGCCTCCGCTGCGCTGGCAGCCCTGGGGCCGGGTGCCTCGGTCATGTGACTCCCCTCGGCTGTCCGCTCCCCCGCTCCCCCACCACTGGCTCGATAGATTACTCATCGTAATCTCAGCCCATAAGCGGGCCGTGATAGTTACTGTTCGCACACATCTCATTACCCAGATCTCAACCCCGGACCGGGCATGGCTGCCCTGGGCAGCCCCGCGACCGGGTATCGGCCTACCATCGGGGCCGGAGTTCAATGCGCACGTTCGGCCAAGGCGCTCGCATGCCGTGAGGTTCGGGTGCCCTGACGGGGAGGGCTGGTGGCTCGGCGTCGGCGACGGGGATCGGATCGCCCATGCTCATAGCCGCCGCAAGGACGGAAGGTGTGACGCCAGGACCGATAGAGGCCTCAGTTACTGACACGACGAAAGAGGGCTACCTGTGACAGAAGTTGCTGGCTAAAAATGACCTGGTCCTGCGCGCCGGGCCGCATGCGCGAGCCCGGGCCAACCGGCGATGAATTGGCGCGCGAGTGTTTACCAGCAGCCCGACTGCTTAGACCCAGCGATTAAGCGTGACTTAAGTGGTCGTTGGTAGAACTAGCGTTCGCGCACAACGACTAGGAAGCAACATGGCGGCCACCAGCAACTCCCAGGACCCACCTCCGATCGACCTCAGCTCGACCGGCGTCGGCGTCCTGTCACCGCTACCGAACGACACCGACATTGTGATAGCAGGCGATGTGCTCTCGCTCCAGCTCAGCCTCTCCGTCACCAGGCAAGTCATGGTAGTGGCGATGTGCACCAACGAGCCCGTGGGGGTGAGCCGCCACATCACGAACGCCGGGGACGGCACCTGGGTTCAAGCTCGGGTCAGTCGCATTCATCGTGGGGGCCACCGGCGCCGGCCTGGCCGGCTTCAACTGACCGGAACGGGCCATCATCATCATCATCATGGTGGCGATCGTGGCCGGTCGGCAGGAACCATCTATTTAGTTTTGGCAAAGCAATAGGCTTCAAAATCTCTTGACAGTCTCGGTCCGGCGTCTTAGATGGACACATAGGGGGGATGGACGTGACTTTGGGCGAGCCGGCAGCGCGTTCTCGCGTATAGCCAGGAATCGGGGGGCACGATGGTCCGTCAGCGTGACTCACGCGCCTCGTCAAGCGCTTCGGCCAACGGCGGCCGGGCAGGTGCCGCCCGGGACCGGTTGGACGAGGCTGTCGCGGAACTGCGACGTCTGACACAGGGCCAGCTATTTCAGGCCCTGGAACGCCTTGCCGATGTCGAGGACATCCGCAGTGCCTCCAGCGTCAACGTTGAAAGCGTGCGAAGACTCCGGGTATGGGGTGCCGAGCACCTGCACCTTGCCGCCGAACTCGAGTTGGCTGCCCGCTGCTGCCGGCTCATCGAGCAAGAACTGAATCACCAGATCGATGCGACTCTCGCTGGCAGCCACCGCGAGGCCGATGCTTCCGGGGACCACCGCACCGACGCGCCACCTCTAAAGAGCCATCGGAAGAGACATCGGAAGAGACATCGAGTTATGGGCGTGTCGGGCTGGTTCAGGCTATTTGCACGGCACGGTCACTCAGCACACCGGCGGACCGGCAAGGAGCCGATGAAGGTTTCCGCGGCGGCGCCGTATCGCCCGCCGGTAGCGCCGTCAGCCCAGCCACTGCTCATCTCGGGCAGGCCTGAAGCAGATTTCACGGCGCTGATACTAGGGCCACTCGAGCTGAGGGTCGCCGGTAGACATGTGGTGAGGTGGAACAGCCTGAAAGCAAGGGCTGTGTTCCAGTACTTGCTGATTCACCGTGGTCGGCCGGTCCGGCGCGACGTCCTGATGGACCTGCAGTGGCCCAATCACACTTATACCTCAGCGCGCAATAACCTCAACGTTGCACTGTACAGCCTGCGCAACACGCTGGAAGGACCGTGGCAGGGCCTCCAGCCCATCCTCTACCAGGATGGATGTTATGTCCTTAATTCCGAACTAAAATGGTGGATAGACCGCGACGAGTTTCTGTCTGCACTTAGCAAGGCGCACTTGGTTCGCTCTTCTGAGCATCCCAGGAAAGCAATTAGCCATTATCAGAGGGCGGTAGAGCTGTACCGTGGCCTGCTTTTCGAGGATGACCCTACAAGCGACTGGTACCTGGCAGAACAAAGACATCTGAACGAACTCTGCCTGCAAGCACTCGAAAGCCTTGGAGAGATCTACCTTGATCTTGGGGAACCCGCATCCGCGCAACAGTTCGCGCAGCTAGCGCTGGCGAGAGACCTGTGCTGTGAGTCCGTCCACCGGCTACTAATGAGGTGTTATGCCTCAGAGCATAAACAACAGCTAGTAAGCCGCCAGTACAGTACTTGTGTCAATGCCTTGCGGGATGAGCTCGGCGTCTCCCCTGGTGCGGAGACAATTCGGCTGTTCCATGACCTCACCTCGGCCTCTTCCTGAGTTGGGAGAAGTCTTTAGGCGGAGCCAGAGCCGGATGCTCAGCGCAGCCGCAATCTGACCGAGACAGGCTTGACCGTAGCATCGGACGCCCACGCTATCAGGGACATTTCGTATTGACCGGCGGGAACGCCGGACAGGTCAAACTCGGTTTGGCGCGAGCGCGGGGAGATTACCGGGTCCTGCGGATTCCAGCCTGGTCCGCCCGGGCGAAGGATACGGGTCACTGCATGCAGGGCTGTTCCAGGGCGCCGCTGACGGTGAATATTACGCGTACCGGATCTCGCCGGGCGGCACAATGATGGTCATATCGATGCACCGCGTTTTGCAGCCCTCCCAGTCGGCTGAACGCGCTGGCCGCCACCATCAGCACGCCGCAACTGGGCCGGGCTCAGCTTGCACCGAGCACCGCCGGGCCCCTTCGACGCCAAGGCCGCCCGCCGCCACCGGTTCGCCGACATCCCCGACACCCGGAACCGCCGGGCTACCTTGCGGTCACTGGCCTGGCCTCCATCAAGTCAGCCGCCGCTAACCGGACCTACTCGCGGCGGGCCCACTCCCCCGCAGTGAGCCCGCCGCCATCGGCATACCTCATGCCTCCGGCATAGCGCACACAACGCCAGCCATCACCCCGCCCGTAACCTGTGCCGTTAAAGATCGTTAGACGAGAATGAAGGAGTTGCTTTCCCCGAGGTTAGTAACCTGAAAGTTGGCACTGACGAACTCAAGATTGTAGTGGAACCTGCCGGTCAGGTTCCCAACCGGGATGGTGAAACGCAAAATCCCGATGGGCTGGCCGGTGCCGGTCCGCACGAATTCCGCACCCCTTGCTTGCCAATCTGGAGCCAGGAACCGCTCACTGAACGGATTGCCCACTGGAACCAGCGGGGGCTCCGGCGCCCCGGTATTTTCATTGATGGCGGTGAAGTTCAACGTATAGTCGCCGCCACCCTGACCGATAACGTTTCCCGCTTCGAGCTGCACGATCAGGTCGAACGATGTCCCCCTGGGCGGGCCAGCGTTGGGCCTGTTATCCTCGACGATTTCACTGGTCTGCGATGTATAGAGCTTGACGATCCTCGCATCATCTGCGTATGTCTGTTCCCGCGAATTGTTGAGAAGAGCTGGTTGCACTTCTGCCGGTGGAACCGCGCCAAACTCTAGATCATCCCTATACAACAGGAATAGCGGGCTCTCGACGAAGGAGACAATACGATTCGCACTCGTCAAGATAGCATAGTACCGGAGAAGGTGGCCTTGTACAGCGGCGATATCGTTGAGCGTAACGGTAAAGGTCGCGACCTTGCTCGGCCAACCGCCGACCGCGTCGAACGCCTCCGACCTCCTTTGAGTAAAGTTGTTACTTTCGCTGTGAGGGTTGGCTCCAGCTGAGATATCGAATGCTAGTATGTCCAATGAGTATGGCTGGCGCGATGTTCCGAGATAGCTCCCCGCTATACATTCGACGACTACCTCAAACCTGTTGTCCTTCCTTTTCCTTGCTGTCAGAGGCATTTGGGTAGAAACGCTGCCGCCCAGCGCTCGTGTTATTACGCGCACGAGCTTTGCGTTATGCGCATTGATCACGACAACCTCACGAGGTTATCTCGCCGCTTCCAGCTGGCAGCTCCGTCCTTGTGCCTGACAGCGGGCCGCAGTGAAAGCGCTAGGGCCAGGCTCGCGTAATGCTCCCACGCCATGAAGCTATCAGACTGGATCCCGGCGCGTTGCGGGTTCGCCTGCCAGCATGGAGAGCGCCTGTATTGGCTCGACGGCGCCGACCAGGCGGCCAGCACTGACTTTCCAGACTCCTGCCCACCCGGACGTCTCACCCCGAAGGTGCTCTTTGTGCTGGTTAGAAAGGACACCGGACACACCCTTGTCATCCCAGTTCAGGAGCACCTTCAGCAATCGCGCGCCAGTCAGCCGCGAACCCCGGTGAAACCATGCCTAGGCCGAGCGATCAGACCAGCATAAACAGGTTGCTCACAGCGAACGATGCGAGCTGGAGGTTCTGGCTAACCAGAGAGACGTAAAAACAGTAGATGTCGTTTGGTGCGCTGGGACCCCCCGGAGCGGAGGGGAAGGTGATGCCCTGGACCTTTACGAAGTCGTCCCCGCTGGAGACCCAGCCATGCGGGCCGTCAAAGGCCTCGTGGGCCGTGGAGCTGAATGCGCCCACGACTACATTCTTCGTCAGGTTGATGCCCGTGATTGTGAGCGTATACGGTATTCCGGTGCTGCCAACACTGTTCCCGGCCGCCGCCTCGATGAACAGGTCAAAGTCGGCGTCAGCGGCTTCCCCCGCGTCGGGCTGGTCGGGGATATCGTCCTGAACGGTGCTGCCCGTCACCGCAGTGTAAACGCGGGTCAGTCTGGCATCGTTGTCGTTCATTGTCGTCTCCCTTTTGCTTTTGCGGTTGAGTTAGGCCTTGCGGAGGCACTGTATCTGCCTGCGTCCCCTCTCCCAGCCTCGGCTAAATCCAGTCTCGGCCACACTTCGATGGCTTGTGCTACACCGTCGCCTGCCCGCTGCCGTGCTTCCCTTCCTTGCAGTTCTGCGGCTTTCGCCCGAAAGCGCTCGATGCAGCTCGCCTGGCCATCCAGCCAAGGTGCCTCTGAGCTAACAGTCCCTCCGATGAGCTCACTATGCCTGTGGGCATGCACACAAGCATCCCCCGAGGCGCTTAATTTACGCATAATTAGCGCTTAGCCTGGGCAGTGGTTAAATTACTTCGCCGCCCCAGGGCGGACTGACTGAGCCTCGATCCACCGAGTAAATGGCGGTCAAGTGCGGCGAGTCGACGCGAAAGGTGCCCTCTGAACTGGGACGATGGGAGTTGCTGAGACTCCCAGATCCCGAGCGGAGGGGACACCTCGCAAGTGCGATTGTTGCATGACCTGGCGAAGATCCACGCGACGTTTGATGACCCGAATCTGGTGTCGCGGGCTGGACCCATCACCTCATCTAATCTCGTCAGCCACCGGGCGAGGTCCACGCGATGGCCAGCGGCCCATGCGCCCGCTCGACGCGGGATGAGGGTCGCTGTTCTCGGCACGGGCGTGGTCGGACGGACCCTGGCGGCCAAACTGGACGAGCTCGGCCACGAGGTCGTGATCGGCACGAGGGAACCGGCCGTGACCAATGCCCGCACCGAGCCCGGCGGGTTCGGGACTCCCCCGTTCCCGCACTGGCAGGCAGGGCACCCGGAGGTCCGGCTGTTGAGCTTCGCCGAGGCCGCCGCGTTCGCGGGCCTGGTGCTGTCGCCACCTCCGGGTCGGCGGCCATGGCGGCGCTGGTGGCCACCGGTGAGGCGGCACTGGCCGGGAAAGTGCTCATCGACGTGTCCAACCCGCTGGACTTCAGCCGCGGCATGCTGCCCACGCTGCGCCCCGGGTGAACACCCGACAGCCTCGGTGAGCAGATCCAGCGCGCGTTCCCCACCGTACGCGTGGTCAAGGCGCTGAATACCATGAACTGCCAGGTGATGGTGGAGCCCGGGCGGGTCCCCACTCCTGACCGGACGCTCACGCCGGGCCCTGGAAGCGCCGGTCGGCCGCCAAGCCTGGCACCCGACCCGAGAGGAACCCGATGGACGCCGAAGACCTGCGCGCGCTACAGCAGCCGCTCAAGGATGCCTACCGCAGCGACCCGGCGGCCGCCGTGATCACTCTCCGGGCGCGCGGCGACCTCGGCGAGGAGGGCGTGAGCTGCTCGGTGGAGACCGGCCAGGCCTTCGCGGTGGCCGGGCTGCACCCCGCCACCGGCGGGGACGGCACGCTCGTCTGCTCCGGTGACATGCTGTTGCAGGCGCTGGTCGCGTGCGCCGGGGTCACCCTGCGGGCGGTGGCGACGTCGCTGGGCATCGACGTCGCGGGCGGCACCGTCCGCGCCGAAGGCGATCTTGATTTCCGCGGCACGCTGGCGGTGGCGAAGGACGCCCCGGTGGGGTTCACCGCGATCCGGCTGAGCTTCGAGCTGAGCACCGGGGCCACCCCGGCCGAGCTGGACACGCTGCTCCGGCTGACCGAGCGCTACTGCGTGGTGTACCAGACGCTGGCCCGCCCGGCGCAGCTCACCGCGTCGCTGGCCCGGGGCACCTGAGCTGATCTAGGCGTACGCAACTCGGATACGCCGGTAACGCGGATGTGAACGCGGCCCAGGACATCGCCCCAGGGCATGCGGTGACTGCGCGGGCGGGCTTGTCGCTGGGCCAGCCCGCGAACCGCGAACCCCAACTCGCTGTCGTTCAGGTATAGGTCAGTGGGCTGGAATCTCTGTCCTTCCGGACAGAGAGGATGTCAAGCCCCGGATAGTACAAGTGACCTCGTCAGGCATGGTAGGCATGGCGCATGGCCGAACTTATCCCCAGGCGGGTCCTCTTCGGGAACCCCGAACGCGTCAGCCCTCGAATCTCCCCCAACGGCACCAGCCTGGCGTGGATCGCGCCGCACAACGAAGTGCTCAATGTCTGGACCGCCCCGGTCGGACCCGACGGGGTCGACTGGGACTCAGCCCAGGTCGTGACCAACGACACCGACCGGGGCATCCGGGTCTTCCGGTGGGCTCACGACGGGCGGCACCTGCTCTACCTGCAGGACACCGGGGGTGATGAGAACTGGCGGCTGTACGACGTGGACCTGACCACGATGCAGCACCGGGACCTCACCCCGTTCGAAGGGGTGCAGGCGCAGATCCTGGCCACCGAGAAGAACCTCCCGGACGAGGTGCTGGTCGGGCTCAACCGCGACAACCCCGCCCTGCACGACGTCTACCGGCTCGACCTGGTCACCGGCGACCTGGTCAAGGAGGTTGAGAACCCGGGCTTCGCGGGCTGGGTCGCCGACACCAAGCTGGTGACGCGGGTCGGCGTCGGGCTGGAGCCCGACGGGAGCCTGGTGGTCAAGGTCCGCGATGGCGCCGACGGCGACTGGCGGCTGCTCCTGACCCTGCCCGCCGAGGACGCCCTG
>Ga0306920_100015380_pt1 | contig 10486 bp, 9 predicted proteins | sample flu12Cox44000170_FD_204666 | JGI IMG/M metagenome (GOLD analysis project Ga0306920, IMG submission 204666) | Lab enrichment of tropical soil microbial communities from Luquillo Experimental Forest, Puerto Rico - flux4day.12C.oxic.44.000.170 (v2)... | ecosystem: Environmental > Terrestrial >... | reverse complement strand
AATTCGCGCTACTCGACATCAGTTCCGGAAGCAACAACACCGCTGACGGGTATCAGGCACTTCTCAGTAACGCCACCGGTAGTTCCAATACCGCAAACGGGGTATTTGCGATATGGAGAAACACAGCCGGTTCGTCCAATACGGCAAGCGGATACGGTACGCTGGGCAACACCCAGGGATCTTACAACACGGCGGTAGGCTTCCAAGCTGGCCAAAGCAACACGGATGGAAGTAGCAATACACTCGTGGGTGCGGGTTCGGACGTGGAAACGAGCGACCTCAGCAATGCCACCGCCATCGGCGCCAACGCTGTGGTTGGCAGCAGCAACGCGCTGATCCTGGGAGGCGCCGGCTCGAATGCTGTAGACGTCGGCATAGGTACGTCGACGCCGCGGTCCATCCTGGAAGCACAAGCCTACGCACCGTCGACCTTGGGACCAACCCTTACCCTGACTAACAGCGGCGGCAACGGGGGCGCTGCAGTCGCTCTCGATTTCAACTCCTATTCCCCCTCGGGTACCGGAACATACAATCCGGCCGCTCGGATTGAGGCTGATGATGACCAGTTTTCTGACGACATTGTTTTCAAGGCCAACAAGCAGGGCTCGCCCAATCAAGGCTTGCAGACAACCATGGCCATTTATCCCAACGGCAACGTCAAAATTGCTGGCAATCTCACAAGTGATGTGAGTATGTCCGTCCAGGCCGCGAACAGTCTCTCCCTGCAAGCAGGCACAGCTGTGAATTTGAAGGGCGCCCTCATAAACATGAGCGACACTGTTATCCAGGGAAATCTTACGGTCACGGGGAACATCAGCAAGGGCAGTGGTTCATTCCGAATCGATCACCCGCTCGATCCCGCCAATAAGTATCTTTACCACTCCTTCGTCGAATCGCCCGACATGATGAACATCTACGACGGCAACGTCGTCACCAACCAATTTGGCTTGGCGACGGTGACCCTCCCTGCTTATTTCGAAGCTCTGAACCGCGACTTTCGTTATCAGCTGACAGTGATCGGCCAATTCGCCCGGGCGATCGTGGCGAGAGAGATCGCCCATAACCGTTTTACGATCAAGACCGACAGGCCAGGTGTGAAGGTTTCCTGGCAGGTGACGGGGATCCGGCGCGATGCCTACGCCAACGCGCACCGCATTCAGGTCGAAGTCGACAAGCCAGAGTCCGAGCGCGGTACGTATCTACATCCGGGCCTTTTTGTAGAAGAAGCAGGAGACTGCATTCAGTGCTCGACCAAGCCGGAGTAAGCGGTCAGTAGGCCCAAATATCTTTCTCTGCCTCTAGTTGCCTTGATGATGCCGATTGCTGCGAGCACACCGACAACTAGCTGAGCCTCTTCAATTCTCGACACGAACGCGGAGAACGCCTAGAGCCATCATTCGCCGGGGAAGGTCACGCAGAAATGGAATTCGCGTAAAAGCAGGAACGAACCACGGGATGCTCAAGTCCTGCTGCTCCCGAGCCCTGAGTGCGGTTAAGATCACCCGCTTTTGGAACTGGGCGTGAAAGGCTTGAATAACCCGAAGCTAACAGTCAAAACGCAGCCGGCGTTCGGTCCCGATGTTGTTGTTCCTCTCTTGAATGAGAGAGAAGCGGATCCATCATATCGTGCCATTGATGACCGTTCTGTGCAGCAGCGCGACAACCCGCATGAACACAGGGTTTCAGCAAAGGCAGTGTTTAGGATGTGTGCGCCAGGTGGACCTGAGTTCGGCTGAGGATCAGTCGGACATTCAAGTTTAGCCGCGCTTTGGATGCCGACGCATCGACCTTTCGATCGCCTTCCACCGCTGCCGTTCCTGATGCGCGAGTCTGCCGCCCGACTTTCGCTCCAGGTGAGCGGGTTCACGTTGGAGCTTGCGATAGTTAGACAAGCGCTCTGGGTCCAAGTGACTTTGGACGGCACAGCCTGGCTCGGTCGTGTGTGTGCAATCGCGAAAACGACAGAATTGCGCTAATTGCTGAACGTCGCCAAAACTGCTGCAAACGGTTCCTTCCTCCGCCCATAGCTGAATCTCACGTAGGCCGGGCATATCGATGAGTAACCAGCCGCCGGGCATAGCAAACAATTCACGGCGCGTGGTCGTGTGACGTCCCCGATGATCGTCCGCACGCACGGCACAGGTGTTCTGTCGTTCCTCGCCCAGCAATCGGTTCATGATTGTGGACTTTCCCACTCCGGACGAGCCGACCAGCGCGCCCGTCTCTCCTTGAGCCAAAAGACGCGCGAGTCTTTCCAGGCCTTGACCTGAGGCGGCGCTCAGCAGCAAAACTGGCGAAGGTGGGCTCAAGCGTTGTGTTTCACGTGCTATGTCCTCGACATTCAAGGACAGCTCGGACGCTAGATCCACCTTGTTAAGCAGAATCACCGGACGCGCTCCACTATCCTCGGCCAGCACCAGGTAACGTTCGATTCGACGGGGATTGTAGTCGCGGTCCAGACCACTTACGATGAACAGAACGTCGATGTTTGCGGCCAGGACCTGCTCGCGCGGCTGCTTCCCTGGTTCTTTGCGTGTGATGACTGTCTTGCGTTTGAGGACTCGGTCAATGACCGCCCCGTTTTCGCGAAGGAGGACCCAGTCGCCGACTGTCGGCCACCTGCTTGAAGAGTGTCGGAGACGCCCACTCGGACGGACTTCAAGCTCACCGAGCTCAGTCCACACCAGGAAGCACTCGCGACTAGATAACGCGATACGCCCCGGAATACCCTCACGAGGCTGGCTTTGAAAAAAGCCATCCCAACCCAGCTCTGAAAGAATCATGACTATTTAGTCCTCGACAGGCTGCTCGGAACAACTGGAGGGAGACACCGCCTCCTTATCGCTCAAGCGACGAGGCGATCATTCGGGGCAGGATTTAGGCAATGACGGTCAGAGGCGCTCCGTGTAGGAACCTATCATAGCATCAAATGGCTCAGCTGCCGGACGGGCCGAACATGTCTCCCTGGAACGTGACGCGCGGGCAAAGATTTCCTTCTCATCGCTCGTTAAAGGCTTTTTGATCCTCTACCTCATGCCGGTTTGTCTGCTCAAGAATTTTTCTCCTCACGGTCGCGAAATCGTCCACTCGTTTTCGCCTACCTGAATAGAAGAGGATCTCAGATCCAGAGAGGATCGTCAGGCCCAGACCCGCGACCACTAACCCGGCAGATTGGCGAGCGGCGCCCTCGGCTGGCGCAATTGGAACAACGACGGTAACCCTCGACCACACAGCCACCGACGCACAGAGACCAAGGAATCAAGAAACAAAGGACCAAGTACTAAAGACCACAACGTAAATGACAAATCAAAAGGAAGAATTCAAATGAACGACAAGCATCAGAGAAAGAGCTGCCTGCTACTTTGCCTGGCCCTCTGTGGCCTGGCGCTGGGCCCGTCTGGGACTGCTCGGGGGGCCACGATCACCACAATCGATGCTCCCGGCGCCGGCACGGGCATCGAACAAGGCACAATCGCCAGTAGCATCAACGACCTGGGGGAGATCACGGGAAACTACGCAGACGCGAGCAATGTAAGTCACGGCTTTCTGCGCGCTCCTGACGGCACCATCACCACGTTCGACGTTCAGGGCGCGGGCACCGGCCTCGCTCAGGGCACCGTGCCCTTCAGTATTAACTCGGTGGGAACGACCACGGGAGAGTACATTGACGCCAGCGATGTGCGCCACGGCTTTCTGCGCGCTCCTGACGGCACCATCACCACATTTGACGCTCCGGGCGCAGGCACTGGCGCCAAGCAGGGCACCTTCCCCAATAACATTAACCTGCTTGGGGCTATCGTTGGAGGTTATATCGATGCGAGTAATGTAAATCACGGCTTTGTGCGCGCTCCTGACGGCACATTCACGACGTTGGACGCTCCGGGCGCAGGCACAAGTGCCGGCCAGGGCACCGGGGCCAGCAGCATCAATTCTAAAGGGACAGTCTCGGGAAGCTACATCGATGCGAGCAATGTGAGTCACGGCTTCGTGCGCGCACCTGGCGGCACCATCACCACGTTCGACGCTCCGGGCGCGGGCACTGGCACCAGCCAGGGCACGTTCGCAGGGGTCATCAACCTGGACGGGACGATTACGGGGTCGTACTTTGACGCAAGCGGTGCGCTACATGGCTTCGTGCGCGCTCCGCACGGTAAAATCACTTCGTTCGACGCTCCCGGCGCGAGCACCGCCATCGGCTTCGGCACTACTGGCAACGGTATCAACAAGAAGGGCGCAATCGCGGGCTCCTACTCAGACGCCGCTGGGTACCACAGCTTCGTGCAATCTCCCGACGGCAAAATCACCACATTTGATGCTCCGGGCGCAGGCACGGGCGGGATCCCCCAAGGCACGGTTGGTTTTTCCATCAACTCAGCCGGAGCCGTTACGGGATACTTTCAGGACGCGAACTCTGTGAACCACGGCTTCCTGCGAACCCCGTAAGCTTTCTCCCGTCTCCCGCAGCGATCCAAGTAGCCAGATGCGCGGATCCGTTCTTCAGGTCCGCGCCCTCGGCTGGCGCACCTGGAACAACTGCAGTAGTACCGAGCTCCTATTTCAGCAAAAAGACGGGGTAGCCAGACTTTCGGCTCTCAGAAAGTCCGCGCGGCTTGTCAAACCAAGAACCGCAGCAGGCGTCGTTTCCCCTAATTAGTAGAGTGCCTGTCTTGATTCCAAGAGCGTACACGTTACCGTGGGAGCAGATTTTGCCTTTAATGAGTTCTATAAAAGCAATCGACCGCGCCTACGGCGAGGTCCCTGGTGCCAGAAACTTGCCACCAGGTTTTCCCATATGCCAATCTGGCAGAAGATCAAGTTCGGCAAGCTAAAGCCGACTTTCCCTTGGTGCTTATTACCCGCATAAAAGCATGGCTCCGGTACTGGCGATCACTGGTCTGGTGGCAAATGCGGTCGATACGATCGCCTCTTTGACCCCGTTGGGGTCAGGCTGCCGGAAACTCAAACGTCCACTGCTTGTTTAGGGCGTGTACCAGCGCAGATTCGAAAGCTTGCAGCGTATTCACCCGTGGAATGAACCCACATTTGCCGACGAATTCTGGTTTTGCAAGTACCCGTCTGCAGTAGCCGCAAACGAGTCGAAATCCTCGGCGCGATGAGGCAAAGATAGGGAATTCGCGTGCCTGACAAGCTTCGCAGACCTCCTCCATGGGCACCCCGTGCACCAGGCAAATGGTGGGAATCGCTAGCATCCATTCCCTGCGGATAAATTGGTCGCGCTGCGAGACCAAATCGTCCCACAGGCACAACCGACAAAATTTAAATAAGGGCCGGTATTCGTACTCCACATTTGGAAATAAAACATCGGGCGCAATCTGTCGAATGTTCCACCAGGCTTGACCAATCCCAGATCCAGAAATTGTGAGCTGCCTGATCACGGCCGACGATAAACGGGTTATTTCGCACAAAGAGGCAAGGAGCTCCCCAGAAGGCATGACGCACAAATGCCAAAGTGATGCGGAGACGGTAAGCAGTTCGCGGATGGAGATGTTGTAAACGGCGGCCACTCGGGCGAGCCAGGAGTAGAGCAGCTCTCCAGGGTGCGGCCGCAATACAACTGGTAAAGTGGTGCTCGCGTTTCTCAATCGGTCAGGCTAAGGCGCTAGAGCGCTCCTCCATGGAAAGCAATGGCGGAAACGTACCATGAGCTTCTAGGTTTTCTTGACCGATACATTCCCGGCCGGACCGGATCGCTTCGATGGCCAGCTGCGCGGCATATTTATGCGCCGGAAATGCGAGCATCATAAGAATCCACGGTCCCAGCGAATAGCTCTTGCTGGACCGGTCAAAAAGTGTGATTGGAACCAAACGCAGCCGCCCGTTATCTCGATCTCAGTCGCAAGGGATCCACAAGCCAACCAGACCTGCAGATTCAGCAATTGACGCGCCTCACTTAAACCTGCCGTGGCAGATGCGCCTATCGGCACGACGGTCGATGATTAGTATATTTCGCTGCAGTTCCCTGACTCTCATGGTCTAACGGGGGAATCTCGGACATAAAGCGGCGCTGGCTCATTTAGGGCAGGGCTAACTCATTTGCGGCATCTCCAAGGCCCCAAGAGACATGAAGTGCCTTATTTTGCAGCACCAGACGATGGAATCCCACGTGCCTCAAGACATAGTCGTCGGGATCGACGTGGGGGAGAGGCGAAGCCCTGTGGTATCTGGCCACCCTAGGGCTTCGCCTGCCGAAGGTCTTTTCCACCCCTTGCCGCGCCGCGGACTGCACCGGTGTGGGTGCGGTCCGCAGCGTCGTCGGTCGACCAGAACCCGGACATACTCTGTTGTTGGAAACACGGAGCAAATCTATTCGCTCTACGCTCGCCAGTTTGTTGTTAGCTTGATCAGAAGTGCCGCGAATAATGCGATGAACCTGTTTACCTGTCGAGGATCCGCTATTTAGTGCGGGAAGCTGCTGCGGCGGGCCCTGGAATCGCGGGTCATAGGTGAGAGTCAAAATTGAAGCGTGCCGACGGAATATCGCAAGCTGCCCGCCGAAAGATCTCGGTGCTCCTTTCACTGCTCCTAGCAATAGCTGTAGCGACGATCCTCATTACTCCTGACCCGACTGACGATATTCACGGAATCTTACGTTCTCATCAAGCATTGAAATCGCCAGCACTGAGTGCCAGCGTTGGCGTTTCGCTTGTACTGCTCTCCCTCGCGTCTTGGGCCGCCGCTTCTCCACCCACTCCGACCACATCCAACCTGCTACGTCTGATCTGTATGTGCCGCTGCTAGGATCCGCTCACGAATTGCTAGCTTAAGCGCACGAACGCAGCTAACCGCTGTCGGGCACCGCACTCTCAATGACTTCCTAGATCGCTGTATCTGCTGAACCGAGTTGTGGCAGCTCGGGCTGTGCAAGCAGGCAGTTTGCAAGTCGAGTCGAGCGGCCCAGTAACGTGGTGCCAATTGTCCGGCGTGAGCGTTCGATCTGCCCAACTACCCATCAAGCGCAGTCGGACAACAAGGATCCAGAAAGCGGGCACTGCTCCAACCACACGCTTTTCGGAAACTACGGAACCGACGCTCAAGGGTTGCTATTGCCCGCCCCCGCCGTTTCTCTTCAATTTCGTGGGTTAAGCATGACCCACTTCGATGGCCGAGGCGGATTAAGCTGGGTGGAGCATACGGTTATCGATGGTCAGCCGGTCCATCCCGGATGGGTGCAGGCTACTTGGAGCTACGTAGTAGACCCTGATTGCACTGGGACAGCCATCGTCAACACTCCATTTAGTAAGGACCCGCTTGTCTTTGCGATCGTCGTGGTCAAGCAGGGGAAAGAAGTTCGGGCTATCCTTGATTCGAACGCGATTTCAGTCGTGTTTGTGAGAGTCAATTAGCAAATTAGTGGTTCGGCACCGTTGTGGTAGTTCGGCCATCCACCCGCAGCGGTGCCTTCAAATTACCAAGTCTCCAAGGACCGTTGTAGTAGCGCCGGCGTTTTCTTCGAGAGCAGCTATGCTCTAAGAGCAGTTAACGTTGAGGGAGCGGATGAAGCCATTGCAATATAAGGTGACGCATTGGACGCTTGATCCCATCACCCAACAAGAGCAATATGAACCGCTGACAGACGAGAATGGCAACATTCTGATCTTTGACACCGAGCAGGATGCGCGAGCGCAAGCCATGCTTCTCATGGAGCGCCAGGGTCTTGACCCGTATAGCGCCTACTTTAGCGACATTGTTCTGGTAGGGCATGCAAGCCCTGAAGCCAAGCGCCGCGCCAGATATAAAACGCTACACAAAACTCTTTATGACTTGGTGGCGGATTTCACCAAGGACACAAACTGCTCGCCCAGCGAGACGCCCATCACGGTGTTGCTGGAATGGTGTCAGCAGCAAACCGGCAAACCCGGCCCTAATCTCCCATCCAAGCGATAAACGTAGAGCGCACTCTTTATCTCTGGCGACTGCAGCTGTAGCCCTAATTCCTGCTTGTGGAGCAGGGCTTAAACTCACATGGTGAGCTGGATCCGCTCGATAGCGCAACAATAGCAGGGTTTGGATCTACTCTCTACACCGCGCGGGAATACGATTCGGCTATTCACGAGTTCCAGAAGGCCTTGGAATTGGATCCTGACTACGTTGACACTCTATCTTCACATTTAGGTCTTGAATGGGCTTATCAGCAAAAGAAAATTTGTATGTCGATACATCTGCCGCCAGTGTGGGCCGAATACGGACGTCCTTGGAAGAACATTGGGCGCGTCGGTCAAGGGAAAGAAGAAGCCTCCCACGGGAGCTCGAGGTGTATGTCCAAAAGTTTGGGGGATTTCTAGGGAGCTTCTCTTGCGCTTCGTACCTGACCGCGATCGATTAAGACGTCGTGGTTGTAGCTGAAGCCATCGAACCGAATGGAACAAGAAAATGGCGATAATAACGCCTTTCATTTAGCGGATCCTCTCGCCATTCAGAGAAGCTTGATGGTTGCGCGTGGTCTGAGTATATTGGCGCTTGGTGCGGTCAGTTAAAGGCATGTAACGGGATGAGTGTCTTGATCGGCTTGCTGCGGGCGGTCAATGTGGGCGGGACCGGGAAACTGCCCATGGCGGAGCTCAAGGCGCTCTGCGAGAAGGCGGGATTTTCCAGGGTGCAGACCTATATCGCGAGTGGCAACGTCATTTTCGAAAGCAGCAAAGCCGCGTCGAAGGCCAAGGCTTTGCTGGAAAAAAGCCTCGAAACCTATGCGAAAAAACCGGTCGGCGTCGTTATCCGCACACCCACCGAGATGGTGGAAGTTCTGTCCGCCAATCCGTTTTCGAAGCAGGCGCCCAACTGCACGGTGGCGATTTTCCTCGATAAGGCGCCGCCCCCCGATACTCTGGATTTTGTCACGGGTATGAAAGATGAGAAAATCAGTCTTGGGAAACGCGAAATCTACGTTTTCTACGGTGCCGGCATGGGTACGTCCAAACTCAGGATTCCGGCCGCCGCGGCTGGAACTGCAAGAAACATGAATACGGTCGCGAAGCTGGCCGAGCTGGCCGCCAGCCGCACCGTTGAAGGCAAATAAAAAGACCTGAAGAAGGTGGCGGCAGGGATTCCCAACAGCCCAGCGAGCCGGCCATCACCAAACTGATTCCGATCTCACAATCGTCAGACTGGGGCTTTCGATGGTGCAGACTGGCCTCAATGCCGAAAACATGCACAGTTAAGCCAAAGAGAGCCCTCACTTCCTGAATGCAGGATAAACGCGCGCGCCAGTTCGTCCTCGACACCCTGCCGAAATCGATCGTCGCAAGTTGGACCGATTCTGTTCCCTCGATGTGATAAAAACGGACTGCCAGTTCACTCGTTCCAAAACCTATAATTTCTGCATGCAAGCTCTTCTTCGGGACGTCGGTTTCGGTGTGCGCGTGTTGAACAAGAATCCTGGGTTCACGTTTGCGGCCATCATCACTCTTGCCTTGGGGATCGGCGCCAACACGGCCATGTTCACGGTGGCCAGCGCATTACTGCTGCGGCCGTTTCCATACCGCGCCGCAGGGGAGCTTGTTAGCTTGTCTGCGAAGGACCAGAGTAAAGAGTTCGGCGGCACCCTGCTCCGTTACGAGCTGGTACGAGACCGTAACAAGTCGCTTCAATCGGTAGCAGTGTGGGCGAATGACAGTTTCAACCTCACGGGACATGGAGAACCGCTCCAGGTTCCCGTGGCGCGTGTCTCTTCCAACTTTTTCTCGTTGCTCGGCGTGCAGCCTCAACTGGGCCGCAGCTTCACGGAAGACGAAGGTCGTCCTGAAGGCAAGCCTGTCGTCATGCTCAGCGATTCGTTGTGGCGGACCCGCTTCAACGGCGACCCCAGTGTCATCGGCCAGACGATCACACTTGACACGACACCACACACGATCGTCGGTGTGCTTCCTGCGGATGTGCAGTTTCCCTTTGTCGGCGAAGCCGACATCTGGTCGCCGCGATATTTCGAGTTCACTCTCATGTCCACAGAGCGGCTCCGCATGGGTGTGGGCTACCTGGGAATGCTGGCGCGACTTCAGCCGGGAACAACGCTGGCGGGTGCGGATGCTGAGCTGGCCGTCCTCAATCGACAATATCGAGAGCAGAATCCTGCCGCGCCTGACGCCGATCCCGCCATCGTGATGACAGCCACCGCGCTGCGCGACCTTGTCGTGGCGGACGTCCGTGGAAAAGTGTTGATGCTGTCGGCCGCCGTGGCTGTGGTGCTGTTGATCGCCTGCGCCAATGTGACCAGCTTGCTGCTTTCGCGCGGCCTGGCTCGACGAAGGGAAATTGCCATACGTACGGCTCTCGGAGCCAGCCGCAGCGTAGTGGTGCAGCAACTCGTCACAGAGAGCATGCTGGTGGCGGTCGCCGCTGGCGTGCTCGGCACAGGGCTGAGCTGGGTGGCGACCCGGGCATTGGTTGCCTGGGGGGCAGGGCAGCTTCCACAGGGAATTCCGGTCAGGGTTGATCTGCGGGTGCTTCTGTTTACGGTGGTCCTTTCGCT
>Ga0306920_100015379_pt1 | contig 10486 bp, 11 predicted proteins | sample flu12Cox44000170_FD_204666 | JGI IMG/M metagenome (GOLD analysis project Ga0306920, IMG submission 204666) | Lab enrichment of tropical soil microbial communities from Luquillo Experimental Forest, Puerto Rico - flux4day.12C.oxic.44.000.170 (v2)... | ecosystem: Environmental > Terrestrial >... | reverse complement strand
CTTTGCTCAGCCGGGCCACTCGCTATTCGGTCTGAACAACTCGAATCCCTTCAACACCCTTTTCCTAGCGCCACCCAGCGGCACTGGAGGCGGCAAGAACCAAGTTGCCGGTGGCATCATCACCTTCGGTGGCGGAGTGGCTCTTTATAGTCTCACTGGTTCCATAATTGGGGGGTTGGGGGTGAGCGGCGACACGGCCTGCACGGATCATGAAATTGCCAAGCGGGTGCGCGACCTTGCTGGCCTTAACCCTCCCGGAGGGCCACTGGTAGATGACATCAGCTATTCGACGGTAGACACAGCGTCGGTGTTCAGCCATCCGGTATGTCAGAACACACTCCGGAACGGCGTTTTCATAGGAAATGAGAACCCGGCCTCTGGGTACTGATTGGCTTTCCCCGCGGAGCGTGGCCCCGGCCGGGTTTTGGGGGTTTGGTTCACCGACCGCCTGCAGCACCCGCCCCTGGGGCGCCCCAGGAGGCCCTCCGCGCTTTTCTTTTCCGAGCCACTTTTGGCGACCAGTCGCTGGGGCTTCCGGCCTGCTCCGCCCCCACCTTACCAGCAGGGTCACGATGGTGACTCCCCAGCCTCCGGCTTCGAGGGGGCGTCTTGGTAGGAGAGGACGAACGGCAAGCGACTCGATGTTCTCCTGAGCTCAGTTTGTCTCGGGGGCAGACTTTTCTCGCGAGCAGCGGTGGTTTCTCGCCCGACGTGGGATCATCTTTCTCACGCAAACGATTAACCCTAGCGCGGCTTCCAACGGAATGTATCGTGCTCAAAATCGAAAGTAATGCGGGCCACGCCGAGTGCCACGACGCCAAGCAGTCCGGCAAGGTTGATAGAGGCGGGGCCTTCACCATCGAGCAGAAGCGCGCGTTGACCTGGAAGTTCGATTGAACCCATGCTGGCACCGGCTATTTCAACCACTGGCAAATGGCCCTCACCACCTAGTGTAGTTTTTGTTTTCGTGCCTACTGTTTTGGCGCCTGCCAGCCGTCCCTGAACTTTGGGCGCAAAGAGAACCAGGTCGTTCGTGCCAGTATCAACCATGAGGCGTAGAGGACGGCCTTGGATTTGAATCTGCACAGTGACAAACCCCGGCCCCCTTTCGAACGGGACCTGCAGCTCATCGGCCGTGGGTGAGTTGGCCTCGCCCGCCGGCAATTCGAACGCGATTCGCTTCGATTGATAATCGATACTGAAGTCGTGCCCGCCCAGCACGTCGAACCCGATGATGGCATCGATTCGGACGCCGAGTCCGTTTTCAATGAAGCGCAGGTCTTGTGCCAGGAAGCGAACCGATTCCGCGTGGACCGGGCCCAGCTCAATGGTGGGTACCACAACCTCTTCGGTCCGTACGTCCTTGCTGAAGACGGAGACAGTATCGAATGTGCCCTTCAAGCCGAGCCTGCGGGCGACTCTTGCATCCACGACGTCTTGTTGAAACAAAAAGCAAGATCCCTCCCCGCATGCGGGATCGGGATGACAGCGTCGCGACCTTTTTTCACGAGCCTGCCAAGGGACAGGGCGAAGCCTACTCAAATGGCAAACGGCAGAGGCAGGAAGGCGGGGAGGTAGACGTGGGAGGACGTGGGATGGGATGGAGATTTTGCATCCACACCGAACCGATGCTAGAATCGAGGCGTTTCCCGGCAAGTCGCTGTTGACTCTGATATTTCAATCAATGTCCGGGAACTAGGACAGCCGGTGGAGAACGCCACCTCTTTCCCCAGTGTGGTACGTTTCGGGGTCTTTGAAGTGGACCTCAAGGCGGGAGAACTCCACAAGAACGGTCGGAAGATTCGGCTTCAGGAACAGCCCTTTCAAATCCTCAAAATGCTGCTGGAACATCCCGGCCAGGTGGTGACGCACCAAGAGATCATCCACAGGCTGTGGCCCAACGGTACCGTCGTGGAGTACGAGCACAGCATCCAGACAGCGGTGAAGAAGCTGCGCCAGGCACTGGACGACGATGCGGACGCGCCCCGCTACGTCGAGACTCTTCCTCGCCGGGGCTATCGGTTCATTTACCCTGTGAATGAAGTGACGGTACGGCGGGGTGTTGCCCGGCCGCCTCAGCCCGCAGTTGAGACCGGCAGCCTGCCGGGCCTCCGGCGAGGCTCCCCGGATCTGATCGGCAAAAGGGTTTCGCGTTACCGAGTGCTCGAGATGCTGGGCGGCGGGGGAATGGGAGTGGTCTACAAGGCGGAGGACCCCAGGCTGGGCCGCTGTGTGGCACTGAAGTTCCTGCCCGAAGAGTTGGCGAACAACCGCACGGCGCTGGAGCGCTTCGAGCGGGAAGCCCGTGCTGCGTCGGCGCTCAATCATCCCAATATCTGGGTAGTTCACGACATCGACACGTCGGGGGAGCAGCCGTTCATCGTGATGGAGTTGCTGGAAGGGGAGACGCTGCGTGAACGAATCGCAAGACCCCTCATCCCCAGCCCCTCTCCCCAAGGGAGCGGGGAGCCAAAATCTTCGGATGTTTTGCCCTCTCCCCAGGAGGAAGGGTGGCCCGCAGGGCTAGGTGAGGGGGCACGTGGCGTGTCCCTACAGATCAATAAGCTGCTGGACTTGGCCATTCAGATAGCGGACGGGCTGGAGGCGGCGCACCACAAGGGCATAACGCACCGCGACATCAAGCCGGCGAACATCTTCGTCACCGCGCGAGGGCAGGCCAAGATTCTGGATTTCGGACTGGCCAAACTGACACCCTCACCCCCGCCCTGCGGCCCAAGAGCCTACGGGCGGCGGGCCGTCCCCTCTCCCTCCGGGAGAGGGTGGCCCGGAGGGCCGGATGAGGGAAGACACGCCAACCGTTTCCATCGATCCCGATGCGCTCACCAACCCGGGTGTGGCCATGGGTACGGTGGCCTACATGTCGCCGGAGCAGGCTCGAGGCGAGAAGCTCGATGCGCGCACGGACCTCTTCAGCTTCGGCGCGGTGCTGTACGAAATGGCCACGGGGCAGCTGGCGTTCTCGGGCGCCACGACTGCCATGATCCACGATGCCATCTTGAATCGGACGCCCGCCTCGCCTGTCCAACTGAATCCCGATGTGCCTGCAGAGCTTGAACGGATTATCAGCAAGGCGTTGGAAAAGGACCGAGCAGTTCGCTACCAGTCCGCCGCCGAGATGCTGGCCGAACTGCAACTGCTGAAACACGAATTCGATTCGGGACGTGCCTTTGCAGGGGCGGGGCTTGCCCCACCCACTGGCGCTAAGGCTAGAGAATCGATTGCTACCCCTCGCCCCCTTGGGGGAGAGGGTGCCCCGCGAAGCGAGGGGGTCCAGCCTCGCCCGCCGGTAAAGCGCTGGCTTGTAGCGCCGCGGTCCTCGTCATCATGGCGGCTGCCGCCACTTATTTCTACCTCCACTCGCGCTCCCCAGTGAAGCTTACCGACAAGGACACGATCGTCCTCGCCGACTTCACCAACACCACCGGCGATGCAGTCTTTGATGACACGCTCAAGCAACCGCTGCGCGTGCAACTGGAGCAGTTGTCCGTTTGTACCCACGTAATGGCGCGCGGGAACGACGTCACGTTTGTCAAGAACACCCCCATGGAAATCCGCTTTGGAACCCATGAGAGCTCGTCCCCGGCAGAAGCTGATCCTAAGGAAGTGCCTTCCGAGAAACCTGGGGTGGCCAAGCTCTAGCGCTGCTGAAAAAGGTGCCTGTCATGCTGAGTGTCACTTGGGCCTTCGGCCACCCATGGACATGAAGTCTCCCCCGGGCCTGTCATTGCGAACGATAGGCTGATGAAAAAAGGCCCGGGCCATGTCATCCCGAGCATTCACGGCCTTTCCGCTGACCATAAAGTGCAGTAACGCGATGGACTGAAATCATGCTGAATCTAAACGACTTGCGCGTCGAGTTACTGCAGGGCGGAGCGAGGGATCTGCTTTTGTTTCTTTTCAACAAGAAACAGCCCGCCGCGGCAGGCTTCGCGGAGTTTACCCCGAGCGCAGCGAGGAGCTCAGCATGACAGTTAGCCTTTTTCATCAGCCTGCCAGACGTCTTCGGCTGGCTGCGATTGGTCTTGCCCTCGCTCTGGCCGTGCCGCTGTTGGCGCAGGAGGAGGTGACCGTTGAGCTTGATCCGGCCGAGACCCACATCGGCTTTACCCTGAGGGACGTTCTCCATACCGTGCATGGAACCTTCAAGCTGAAAAACGGTGTCATCCGGTTTGACCCGGCAACCGGCGCGGCCAGCGGCCTGGTGGTGGTGGACGCGACCAGCGGAGAGAGCGGCAACCAGACCCGCGACCGCAAGATGCACAAGGAGATCCTGCGGAGCCAGCAATACCCGGAGATAACGCTCACCCCGGTTCGAATTCAAGGCCAGGTGTCGCCTCAGGCGGAATCGCAGGTTGAAATTCAGGGCGTGATCAGGCTTGAGGGAAAGGACCGCGAAATCAGCTTGACAGCCCACGTGCAGTTGGCCGGAGACCAACTGACCGCGACCACCAACTTCGTCGTACCCTATGTCGAGTGGGGCCTCAAGAATCCGAGCACGTTCATTCTGAAAGTCAGCGACAAAGTTGACATCGACATACACACCTCGGGCCACCTCACAAATACATCGCCCGCCCACCCCATCGCAAAAGACAAGGAGAGGGGCCGCGGCTTTTCGGCCTCAACGACCTCCGGGTATTTTGAGCAGTACGACTCGAGCCGCTCTGATGCTCTTCAAAGGATTGCCCTTAATCACCAGCAGGTCCGCGCGCTTCCCGCCAGAGACGGCGGCGACGCGTTTCAAGCCCACCTACGTACTCGGCGTCGTTGTAGGTAGCGAAATGATATGGACTCGAGTGGTGTAAAGCTGTGCTTCGGGTAGTGTGCTCGTGGAGTAGCCAATAGTCAGCTATAGAAAAGATATCGACTCTCCGGAAATAAAATGGGTATAATTCACTTGATTGGGAGCCGATGCTGAGGGGGGAAACAACTTCGGCCTTCGGGCTTGAAGTGAACTGAGGCGGGGAGGAGCCGGGCAACCTTAGGAACTAGACTCTCCTCCAGGTCGGCGACGATCCGCCGCCTCAGTTCTCTTTAAGGCCACGTCACTGCGCCCCTGATAGAATCGCTCCAGAGTAACGTCCACCTATACGGAATGCCGCTCACAATTGTGTAACCAACATCCTTAATTTAGCCGAGCACTGGCCCGAGCTTCATCTGTGACAATACGACTACAAGGGCTTGGAAAAGTCAAGCCCTTCTTTCGCTTAGGATTCCCCCAAGTATCGCGAGCCGGCTCGTTGAAGAATTCAGCTCCGAAAGGGCGACGTAACCTAGCGCACGGCTGCGAAGCTGTGAAAAAATGAAAAAGCCATCACGCAAAGGCGCCAAGACGCAAAGATCCGAAAGCAAGAACTCCTTTGTTTGCTGGCGACTCTGCGTCTCTCCGTCAACTTCTCGTATGTTGTTGATTTTCTGCGTAGGCGCAACGGTGAAAAGTTGACTCATCCAATGGAGGCCGACGGCAGTCGGCAAGGGTGCTTTGCGTGAAACTGTTTCGGTTTTCCAGCGATTTTTTCACACCTTCTAGACTAGCGCTCTGGGCTAAGTAATTTCGCAACAAAAGGGGCTATCGCTCGGTCCGGTCCTGACAGTGCGATTAGACAACGAACTTCCGACTCCGCGCACTAGTGTTGCGTTTGGAAATTGCATTTACCTTTGGCGCGCCCCTTTAGCGACAATAGGTTAGGTCACCCCTTGGGGAACGGCTCGCCGCCGCGGGGCGAGTACTTCGCCAGAATGGCGTCCAGCGACTTTGCCGCCGCGGGAGGGGCGGCCAGACCGTCGATCAGGATTTGCTTGGGTTCATAGGTGCGTCCATAGAGACGGCGGTTGGCAAGGTGATCCGCTTTAAGCACCGCGCCGTCGAGTGCCAGCCCCGCAAAGAGTCCACGCGAACGCGAGTAACTCAGGATCTCCGCGTGCATTTGAATGTCCGTCGCACCCTCGGCGGTACGCCCCACGGGCCCGGCTGCCGCTGAGGCGTCTACGCCCAGCTTGACACCGGTCTGCAGTAGCTTCCGTACTCCCCCCGTGTTCATCACAATGAAAACGATGTCTGTGGCCTTGCCGCCGATTTGCAAGCCGAAATTCCCTCCGTACAAGGTGAACATCGACGGTGCTCCCCACGAGCCGTCGCCGCCTTGCCGGCATACCAGCGCGCCGCGTCCGTAATTGCCGCCAAAAACAAAGGCAAATCGGAGTTCTGATGGGACGACGCCGACACAAATGGCCTTGTCGAGCAGCTCTTGAGGAATGCTTTTTTCGGGTGCCTGCATGATCTCACTCACGACGAAGGTTGCGGACTCCAACCGTTTGCCTTCTTTGCCTTGCTCGGCCGCCACTGCCGTGCTGGAAAAAACCAAGCAGAGAACAATGCTCATCAGGTCTCGCATGCGTGCTCCTTTCGAATCCGCTACTCGCGGATTCAAAGAACTTCAGATAGTCGGAAACGCGCCGACGCTTTGCGTCCGGCCACACAGCTTACACTTTGCGGCGGGAACGCAGTTCCACGCTGTGGCGAGAATCCGCCACCGCATTCTCGACGGCGAGCGATATAGTGGTCTTTGCGTTGTATCAGGGCATGGTCTTAGAGTCTGTGTGAACCCCAGTTTGCATCTCGTAGAGGCCGGCCTCAGCCGGACATCTTGTTTGAAAAGAGGGTGCCGGCCTAAAGGCCGCCGCTACCACAAGCACCCCGGGGTTGGGTTTTCACACAGACCCTAAAGCCATGCCCTGATACACCAAGAACCTAAGTTGCGGCCGACCCCGGCTGAATAGGCGAATGCAACACCGGCTCCAGAGCACGTTGGCTACCAGCGTGGCCGTCGGTTTTTGACTTTGGATCAGGCTTGGCGGCTGTAAGCGGAAGAAAATGCTGAATCGTCCCTCATGTGTTCCTGCTCGGCCAGAAGCCTCGCCCTCCTGCCGCGACTGGGTCGGGCTCTGCGGACAAAGGACGAGCGGGCCTTTGGATTGGCCGATTTTAGCCACCAGGTGGCCGTTTTGAGCCAGTCTGGCGCATCATGAAGAGGCGATGTTGGGTGTGGCTACTATGCGCCGCGCGTGCGTTGCAGGAGTAATTCCAGGCCCGTAAGGTCTTCTCTGATCTCGGCGGGGCCGAACCTCGTTTGCGACAGGAACTGTTCAAACTCCCTCCTGGTGTAGGCGCGCTTGAGCAGCATGAACCGGAAGGCGAGCTTGGTAAGGAAGGTGTTAACTCTGCCGAGCCTCATGTTTTCAACCGCCACGCCAACCGACTCCACAGACGCATCCTTCCTTAAATCGATGATGAGAGCCCGGCCGCCCGGCTTGAGAACACGATACATCTCTTCAAGCGCTCGGACTGGCTGGCTGAAGTTCTTGAATGCTGCACGGCAGAGCAGGAAATCAAATGACTCCGTCTCGAAGGGCATGCTCGCTGCATTACCCTGCCGGAAATCGGCATCGACTCCGGCCTCCGTTGCATTCTGGCGAGCGATTTGGACGAAGGTATGGCTAATGTCGAGACCTGTGACCTGATAGCCGCCGCGTTTCGCCAATTCGATCGCGAAGTACCCCGGACCAGGCGCTACCTCAAGCACTTGGCTTCCGGGCGGGACTTGTTGGGCGACGCGCTGGGCGAGTGCCTTAAATTCATCTAACGACTTGCGTGTCAGAGAGGCGTACCACCTGGCGATGAAGCCCTCCATTCCCAAGCCTTTATATGCCTTTGCCGAAACCGCGTGATTCATAAGGTCCTCCCTCGGAGTGAATATAACTGCGCATCGCCACACCTCCCAGTGCGAATCGGCGAACACACGCCGGAAATCGGCGAACTACGTTTTTCACGAGCCGATCGCCAGTCAGACGGCCTGGAAGTTGTATACGTAGGCGCAAGCGAAAGCCGACGTGGCTTGCGAGTAACGCGGAAGGGGGAAGGGCTGATTCAAGACACTTGTGGAGTTAGGCTAGGCTAGCAGGATGATAAAAAAAGGGCCCTCCGCTGCAGGCTGACGAAAGAATCCTCGACGATGTCATCCCGAGTGTTACATGGGCCTTCGGCCCACCAATGGACATGAAAGTACCCCCGGGCCTGTCATTCCGAGCGAAGCGAGGAATCTGCTTCTTATCTTCTTCTCGCAAAAGCAGATTCCTCGTCGCTATGCTCCTCGGAATGACAGAGCGGTTGGATGATTTTCGACGGAGCGCAGCGAGGGATTTGCTTTTTGCGTGCTTTCAAGGAGAAGCGCCAGACGGTTGTCGCCGCGGCGATAGCTCAGCATAACCACCACCGAACCAACTTCGACTTGGGTCACGTTTGTCATAACACGTCCTCCCTGCGATGCTCGGACCGCGTGTGCGCGGCTTCTCAAGTGAAGGGCTTAGGAACTGTTAGGAGCTTGCCGCAGCCTGGGGCGCAGACTCGACGACGATATCCGATCGGGTGCTGTTCACGATTGCTTCTAGTTCGGCTTGCTCTTCGGCAGGCACCTTGAACCTATCCAGCGTCTGCTGAAAATCGTCCAGGAATGCCTTCCATTCCTCGCTGGTAATTTTCAGGTGTTGATGAGAGTCCAGCATCGACTTGCCCGTGTATTTTTGCGGACCGCCAGTGGCCCAGCAAACCATCTCAGTCACCAGATACTTGAACCCCGCGGGTGGCACGCGATGGTGCGCTTCGTCCACCAGGGGGTTCGCGTTCAATCTCGGGTCTACCATGATTCGGTCGATGAAGTCGTCTACCACCGTAGCAATGCTATAGACGCCCCCAAGTCTGTCGTAAAGAGAGGGCTTACCGGCTTGCATGATCACTCCCCTTTCAGCGGAGCATTGTACCAGAGCGACGAACGGGAAAATAGATCTCATCGGTCGCGAGAGTCCCATGTGTTTACGGACGATTGCGCAGCTACAGCTTGTTTACACGTGACCGGGCTGAGTGTAACATCATCCCGTAAGAGTCGGGACCAGGGACGAATTTCGATATTTGATCGTCAATCAAGAATGGGTAACCCCAATAGGCTAATGAAAGAGCGCCCACGATGTCATCCCGAAGCGGAGCGAGGTCCCGATCTCTAATTGGAGAGCTTGCGGTAATCGGCACGAGGGATCTACCTTTGTAGAAAACCTTAAGAAGAAGCAGATTCCTGGCCCCGTTCGGAATGACAGGTAAAGGGGACCTACATGTACATTCGTGGGCCCAAGGCCCATCAGCACTCAGCCTGATAGTTGTTCGGTCTGGTACGTGACAGGAGCTAAGAGGTTGTACTTCAGGCCGCAAAACCTTACTGAGGCGGTCGAAATGCTGGCGGCATGCCGTGGACAGGTCCTGGCCGGAGGCACGGACTTCTTTCCCGCACTAGGCGATCGGCCCGTCGCCGGTCCGCTCATTGATCTCAGCGGAGTCACCGAGATTAAAGGGATCGGCTTCGAGCCAGATTACATCCGGATTGGTGGTCTCACGACCTGGAGCGAAGTTATTGCAAGCGCGCTGCCGCGCTGTTGCGACGCGCTGAAAAGCGCGGCCCGTGAGGTCGGCTCAGTCCAAATCCAGAACCGCGGCACCGTGGCCGGGAATCTCTGCAACGCATCGCCTGCGGCGGACGGCGTTCCACCGTTGCTGGCGCTGGATGCCGAGGTTGAGCTCGCGTCCACCACAGGCACGCGCCGCCTACTGCTCCGTGATTTCATTGTCGGGAACCGCGAGACTGTGCGCCGCCGGGACGAGATTCTTACCGCTGTTCTGATACCCCGCTCGGCGGAGCAAGCTGCTTCCGTCTTTCTGAAACTGGGAGCGCGACGCTACCTCGTAATTTCGATCACGATGGTTGCGGCAGTGATCATGGCGGATCCGAGAGGCACGATAAGCCATGCCAGGGTGGCCGTCGGATCGTGTTCGGTGAGAGCACAGCGCCTCGAAGCGCTCGAGCGGACGCTCTTAGGCATCCCGGCGCGAGCTGGGTTGGGCTTCGTCGCGTTGCCGGAACACTTGGCAACGCTTTCCCCCATCGACGATCTAAGGGCCACGGCTGCCTATCGCCGTGACGCCTCACTCACTTTCGTGGGACGCGCGCTCGAAGCCTGCGCGGAGAGTGGCCGGCCATGCTGAGCTCCGCCCCGTTCGTCGTCGAATCCGAAGCCACCCTCACCTGCACGGTGAATGGCCGTAAGATCTCTGTGCCGGCCTCGCCAGCGCAGCGACTGTCCCGCTTTCTGCGCGATCAATTAGGTCTGATCGGAACGAAGGTCGGGTGCGACGCCGGCGACTGTGGCGCGTGCACGGTGCTCATTGACGGGCAGCTGGCTTGCTCCTGTTTGGTTGCAACCGGGCAAGCGGAAGGATGCGAAGTTACAACCGTCGAGGGACTACCCCAGCGCGCGCCACTGTTCAGTCGCCTGCAGGAATCCTTCCTTCGCCACGGCGCAGCGCAATGCGGCATTTGTACGCCGGGCATGTTGATAGCGGCCACCGCCCTGCTCGAGCGCAACC
>Ga0306920_100015378_pt1 | contig 10486 bp, 8 predicted proteins | sample flu12Cox44000170_FD_204666 | JGI IMG/M metagenome (GOLD analysis project Ga0306920, IMG submission 204666) | Lab enrichment of tropical soil microbial communities from Luquillo Experimental Forest, Puerto Rico - flux4day.12C.oxic.44.000.170 (v2)... | ecosystem: Environmental > Terrestrial >... | reverse complement strand
TACGGTACTTATGGGGGCGGTGTTATCGAAGCAACGACCAAATCAGGCACTAACCAGTACCACGGATCGCTGTTCGAACTGCACCGAGACGCTTCCCTCGATGCCAAGAACTACTTTGATCTGAGTAACGCGGCAATCCCACCATTCGTGCGCAACCAGTTCGGCGCGAGCATCGGCGGCCCAATCGTGCGTGACCACACATTCTTTTTTGTCAGCTACGAAGGCTTCCGTGAAGTGCAAGCATCCACGGCGATTGCGACGGTCCCGGATGCCCTTGCTCATCAGGGCTTGTTGCCCTCTTCCAGCAACCATGGAGTGTGCAGCAACGCCGACCCGAGCGGCTGCGTTGCCGCCCCAGTCGATCCTCGGATACAGCAATTTCTCGCGCTATTTCCTCCTGCAAATGGAGCAGACAATGGGGACGGAACCGGGGACCTGATCACAGCGAACAAGGGCGACACTAACGAACACCATGGCATGGTCCGTGTCGATCACAACTTCTCCGACACGCATTCGCTCTTCGTGCGCTACATCATCGATGACAGCTCTTCTGTAGTCCCTTATTTCGGAACACCACCTGGAACTTACGTGCCAGGCTTCCCGGCGCTTCATGAAGCTCGCAATCAGTACTTTAGCGTTCAGGACCGGAGGAATCTCGGACATGACTTTCTTAATGAATTGCGCTTCGGCGTCAACCGCACGACCGCCTCGAGTTCAATCATTGATACACATCCTGGGCTTTCGATTTCTTTGGTACCTGGCAGACCGTTCGGAACGATCGATGTTGCAGGCATGAGTCTCTTAGGCAATAGCGCATTAATTCCGTTGGGGAATTTTTCGACTGTTTATCAGGTGCAGGATCAACTTTCGCGCACAATTGGTCGTCACACCTTGAAATTCGGCGCGGAGTTTAGAAGAATTCAATCCAATGGCCCGCTGGATTTTGCGGTAAACGGTTTATATACGTTCCAGGATTTGAGTCCGTTCGGGGTTCCAGCACGGAGCGATAATCCGGCTCTGGAAGCCTTCCTTGAAGGCCTTCCTCTGTCCTATGTCGGTTCTGTCCCCTCAATGTCTGATTCAGATCGCGGCTATCGTCAGAGTGTGGTATCAGGGTTTGCGCAGGATTTTTTGCGAGCGACCAGCCGTCTTACCTTGAACGCTGGCCTGCGTTACGACTTCTACTCGAATCCGACGGAGGTACACGGGCGCGTCTCTGTTATTCGCAACCCGGCGATGGATTCTGGGCCAACAGTCGGCAGGGTATTTGCCGGGACACCTGTGGATCTCCTGTCACCACAGGCTGGCTTTGCATGGAACATCTTCGGTGATGGTAAGACTGTGCTGCGGGGCGGAACCGGCATCTTTCGCGATCAGCTCCCCGTACTTTTGTTTGGTGTCGATCGGTTTCTGCCTCCGTTTTTTGGCATAGATTCCTTTGTGTTCCCCAGCTTTCTCAACCCGCAGAACGCTCTCATGACGCAACCGCTATATGTTATCTCGACGACTTACCATCCTAAGTTTCCATACGCGCTGCAATATAATCTCAACTTGCAACGGGAACTCTCCCCTGGTCTGATTCTCAGCGCCGGATATTTTGGTGCGCGCGGCAATCACCTCCCGCGCGAAGCAGAACAGAACCCCTTCGAACCAGCGCTGGGCCATCGCTACAATCCAAACTTGCCTTCGCCTTTGTTAGCGGTGCTAACTGATGCGCAGTCTTTCTATAACTCATTCCAGCTGTCCATTTCGAAGCAGTACGCCCACAGCCTTACCTTCCAGGCGTTCTACACGCTCTCACATTCCGTTGATGATGCTTCGGCAAATTTTTCTATAGAAACTGTAAATGATCCTCCCACGTCTCAGGACATTTTCGATCGCAAAGGAAGCCGAGGCCGGTCAGCGTTCGACATCCGTAATGATTTCGTCGCAAACGCCGTTTATGAGCTACCTTTTGGTAGCGGCAGCCACTTCGGCGGTTGGCAGATCTCTGCCCTCATCAGCGTTCACAGTAATGTTCCCTTTACTCCAGTACTTGCCTTTGACAATGCAGATTTGCGATCCTTATTGACTTCTGAAAGGCCAAACATTGTCGGCAATCCTTACGCGGGCGTTTGTCCAAATGGCACTAGGGTCGGCACCCCGTCATGCTGGTTTAACCCCAGTGCATTTGCAGTACCCGCTCCGGGTCAGTTTGGCAATGCCGGGCGGAATATTTTAAGTGGACCTGGGTTCGCGCAAGTTGATCTGGCGCTTCAAAAGAGCTTCCAAGTGACCGAACGGACCAAGATAACTTTAGGTGTGGAAGCCTACAATCTGTTCAATCATCCGAATTTTGCAGTCCCGAGCAACACGCAAAGTCCGCTCACGCTTGGCGGAAACGGAGACGCCGTATTCGCGGATCCAACGGGCAGTTTCGCCAGCAACGTCGGACGAATATTCACCACGGTCGGTACTGGGCGCCAGGTTCAACTCGACGCACGCTTTACTTTCTGATGTGCTGACATCTTCGTTTCGGACTCGCCGATGGGAGCGTTTCGAGTCAACGGGCGTGATCGTGCCTCCCCGATATCTGGAATAGACACCCGAATCTCCAAAGTCCGGCCAATCCAGGCGGACGAAAAACGCGGTATTCGCTCAAGTGAGAAGGATGTCACGGCTGCTGGGTAGAGCTGGTCACTCAAACCAGGGTCGCTGCAATATGAAAAAGTGCGTTTGGGTTGGGCCTGAAGTCGTGGCCAGATCGAATTCTTAGAGTGGACCGGGTCGGATCACTTGAGGCATTCGAAATTCGCAGGGCTGCAAATGGACAAGGACCCGAAGAGTGTCGTCAAAGAGCACGCGGGCGAATCCTAGCCGATTGTAGTGACGACAGTTTCGGGCGAGCGTGTTTCACCTCCCTATCTTCCTACCGGTGGAACCGAGACAAATCAAGCGTGGCCGCTTCATGGCCATCTGACCGATCCGGGAAGAAACTCTTCAGGTTTCTAGCGGAAACGCCATCTCCGGCCGGAAATTAAGTTTCCATTCAAAATATCTTTGCGCGAAAACTGAACCGGCGTCGGCTTCTGCGGATACCATTGCGCTCCACATTGAGCGCACCGCAGTCCGCCAGAAACGCGCTGGGCCATAACTCCACCGCAACCGCTGCAGGGCATTGAGGCCGGCAGCTTCGAAGATTGCGCTTCCAACCTCTCTCGCTCAGCCTCGGATCTTTGGTAATCAAGCAGACCGTAAACTGCCTCGGTCGAGCTGATCTTGAACCAATCAAGTGCCTGAGAGGTTGAATCCGCCTGATCGTCGAATCTTCCGTTGGGAAAAACACTCAGCTCATGCACATACTCGCCTAACCACGCTGCTTTCTCGGGGAGATGGACAAAGCCGTTTTCGATGGTGCTCGTAACGGAATTCATCCGCATAATCTTCTCTATCGTTGGTTCATACCTCTTGACACAGTGGATTCCCTCATTGACAAGTTCCTGGATCAATTGCGTTCCAGATGCCTTGTCCTCTATCAGAATAGTTTGAGGGTTAAAGGCATCGGCTTGCTCCTTTACAGCACGCTTTAGCTCCGGATAGCCAAGACGTTTCCGAAAGACATGCAGAAGATAGAGGTGCTTGTCTCTAACGCCCCACGTAGTGCACACGCTGTAATCACTGAGTTCAGTAGGCTTGTTCGCGGTATCCCAGCTCTGAAAGACCATTTCAAACTTCGAAGGCAGGTCCTTGTCGTTGTAAGTCCGGAACCACTCTTCCTTAACCATTCCACCGCCCAGCGGCGCGGGCGCCTGTTGGTATTGTCCCGAAAAATTGAATTCTCCTTGGACCTCACGAATGCGCTTTAGCAAATCCAGCGACTCGCGTTCAGGATGAAGGGCCTCACCGACCCTCCGTTTGTACCGTTTAAATCCATACGGTGTTTGGATTTCGTGAATTTCGTCCGCTTCTGCGATTGCCGGAAAGCGAACGATCTTCCAGTTTTCAGTTCCGAGGACGTGTCCAACCAAATCATCTTCATGCAGCCGCTGCATGATTAAAATGATGCACCCCGTGTTTTTGTTGTTGAGACGACTATAGAGCGTGTGATCGTACCAGCCATTCACAGCTTTCCGCTGGCTTTCCGACAGTGCTTCTTCGGGCTTCAAAGGGTCGTCGATGATGATGTAGTCCGCTCCCCGTCCGGTTAGTACTCCACCGACGGACGTTGAAAGCCGGGAGCCTGCCCGTGTCGTTGTTAGCTCCTGAATCGCCTGCCGTTCGGACGAAAGACGTGCATCAGGGAAGATACTGCAGTACCAAGGACTTAGCATCAGCCTGCGGCAGTCTGAAGCGAGCTTGTTCGCAAGATCCTGGGCAAGGGCCATAGGTTTCGTGTGCATCGCGTCGTTAGCGATAGGAGCGCTAGCTTCTATCTACCTGAATATAGGCTCGGTAAAGCACAAGTACACAATCGACCCCCGCGACCCGCAATTCAGCAACATCAGCAACACACTCGGCGCGTTTCAAACGTTGAAGCAGGCGGACCTGAAGTGCGCCGTACGTGTTACCGCGCCATTCGAAAATCGCAACACCGCTGAAGCACTCCGACACCTCGGAAGATTCTTCTGCACGGTGGAACCCGAGTCGGACCCTTCGCAACCACAAGAAGATGTGCTCAGGGACGCTGTTACTAACGGAATCGTGATTCACATGGCGAAGGACCAGCAAAGGGATGGGTTTGTAACGGAAATGGGAAATGTTTTTTCGATCAAGCGAACATTCGAAATGCCAGCGAACTCTTCGGCAAACTTGGTCTGGATTCAAATCGGACACGGTTACCCGTTCAAGAACGACGACTGGAGCAGCTCAATACAATGAACCTCGAAGAGAACTACCTGCCCGTAACCGAAGAAGAATTGTTGCGCAAGATCAGCGACACGGAGAATAACTTCATCGACCGCCAGGACGACGCCTTTACTCAGCGGCGACTTCATAAAGTGCGGCCTGTTTGGGCTTCCGTAGATCAAGCGGGCATGGTCAGTTCCAACGCTTTCCAGCTTACGACGGCTGTTTGCGTCGGTCCCTGACAGTCCCTTCGCACCTGTAAGAACTGTGCCAGATGGGTAGATTGCGGTGGTTCAGCGCACATAAAGGTCAGCTATAAGACCTGGAGATTTTAGAGGAGTTGACGTCGCTGCCGAACCGGCACCTCTGCTTATAGGTTGGAGAAAAGACAGCCAAGATTACGTTCTTGTTCCTATTCCCGATTCTCTGCAGTCCCGCTTTTGAGTACGTTGCGCGTTTTTGGGGCAATACTAATAACAATGATGATAAAGACCGCGGAGAATCAGAAGCGGAAGACTACATGGCGGAGAGGGGGGGATTCGAACCCCCGGTACCGGTTTTAGCCAGTACAACGGTTTAGCAAACCTGCTGACGTTGTTGATCCGTTCTGGAAATTTGGGACTCTACTATATTCTTCAACGGCTTACAACAAAGTGGTTTTGACTCTTTTGTACTGGAATTGATCCGTTCTGAACAAGGAACTACTACACTTTTACTACACCCATGACAGGCTTCACGTCCGAGGTGTCTGCGCTCCTCAAGCTTCCCGGCGCACGTTATCTATTACACTCAGCCATCCTTCCATTGCTCACCGCGGCTTCGACTCTGCGCTGAGGGTTCTTTCCCCGGAGGAGCATAGCGGTGAACTCCGACCTCTCCAGCAGAATCTTGCTAAAATTCTTGGCGATTGTGCACTACGGGCCAAGGCAAAGGATAGGGCAATCGAGCGGAAGAATATGGGCTACGGCCGGTCCATTGGCAACACCCGGAATCGTCGTTTTCCCTCTAGGCGGTACGTTGCAAAATCGTCTTGGTCTACTGTGAGAATTACGTTGAGTGATTCGCGATTAGCCAGATGAACCAGCGTCGCATCAGCAAAATCCATGGGCCGGTCCCAATATCGAGCCATTAAAGTCCGGAGGTGCGGCAACTCCGCATCTTCAATCGTTCCCAGTATGAGGGCTCCGGATCGAACAAACTTCCACGCCGAGTCCACCTCCCCGCGGCTATCGCCGACCAGATGAAATAATTCCGTCAGAACCGCTTGCGACGTCAGGAGGGGCAGGCGCATCTGGCGAAACGCATTTTTGCAGAGTTCATGCCACCGATCATTGAGGTCGAGGAGCGCAAGGATCGCACCCGTGTCAATTACAGCGCTAGCGCGCATGGCGGCGACGTAACCGTTTGCGCACTGTCTCCCGAGCGGCCTCCGCCCGGTGCCGGTTGCGTCCGGCGAGAGTTCCAAGACATCCGTCCGCTGCTTCGTGCAGTTCGCGTTGTGCAGCGTCTCCCGCTACATCCAAAGCACTTTTCTTGAGCCATTCGCGGACCGCCAGATCCAGGACGGAAGAAACTGACATCTTGCGCAGACGTGCTTCACGCTCAAGGTCGGACTTCAATTCGTCGGTCAAGCGCCAACTATATACCTCTGACTTCATGAACTACATTGTAGTGCACGATGGATGCAAACGCAAGCAGCGGGGCCCGGCCGAAGGCCGAAACGCGCGCCCAGGACGGCCAGGCGCGGACTAGTGCCAACACGAGGCTGAGAAACCGTCGTGTGTGGCGCGGGTGGAACAACTGCACGCGCTGGCGGTGGCATGCGTGCCAGTAATCGGATGTTGCGCCCTTGCAACGGGAGTCTCGATGCGGACAGAAGCGAACGCAAAGACGGCGATAAGCAAAATTTTGCTCGGGGTGCGTTCCTAAAATCTTGCGAGCAGTTTGTGGAATTCCGCTTCGCAGTCCGTTATACCTATGAGCAGTCAAGAAATGCCGGAGTCCCAGTCGCTTCGTTTAGCGCGGAGTCACGACACGCAAAGGGGGGATTTAAGGCGTCTCCCAATCGAGAGCGTAGATTTCCTGGATGCTGGCGTCGCGAACGAACAGCGGAGATTCGTCCGGAGCGAGGCCACTCCAGTTTCCGAAGGCTCCTCCGGCCGCCTGGAACCCTTTCAGGCTTAAGATGCGCTCCAGTTTGCGGTCGGAGACTTGCAAGCGGAAGTAGCCCTCTTGGTTGTCGAGAATCCCGTCAAAATACAAATAGCGACCGTCTCGGGACCAAGACGGATAGGTTACAAACATGTTGGCGAGCTCAGTCCATTTCTGAGTTGTGAGATCAAAAAGCATGAGTTTGAGAGAATCCAGCGATATGGCCGCTATGGAGCGTCCGTTTGGGGACCAACGGGGAGAAAAAAGGCCATCAGACCCAGGTAGCGTCGAGGCCTTTCGCGTTTTCAGATCGAGGACGTAGACGGCTGACCCCTGATTGTTAAGTGAGTTCTCTCCGAAGGCCAGCGATTTTCCGTCTGGCGACCAACTGGGATCCGCCAGGTTCGCTCCACTTCGATAAATGAGTTCGGGTGAGCCTCCCGCCGAGGGAACCACATAGATTTGCCAGGGTTCACCAGGTGGATGACCAAAGAACGCGATCTGCTTTCCGTCCGGAGACCATCGGGGCAGGTAGGCCTGCATAGGCGGGAAAGCAAGCTGAAGTTTTTGAGTCCCGTCTACCTTACTTCGCCACATGGTGCCATCGGTACCGTCATTGTAGGCGACCCAGTCTCCATCACGAGAGAAGTCCAGTCCCATCGCCGAGATTCCCGAAAGATAAGGCGCGAATTGCCCTGTTCTCGCATCGTAGCGCACCAATTCCCCCCGGGGCCGCCAGCCTTGGACGAAGAGTCTCTTGCCGTCCCGGCTCGGGACGGGATCGCCGATATTCATCGGGCCAGTCGTCAACTGCATAGGTTCCTGGCGGGCTGAGCGGAAAAGGCTACCGTGTTCGTTCAGGGCCCAGACGTTTGCAGTCTCGTCGCGTACCGCCTGGAACAGGAAATACCTTCCGTCCGGCGTCCAGCTGCCACAGCATTCGTTGGGCGCGTCGCTCCAACCTGGAAGCAGGGGATGAAGATTACCGCCGTCCGATGAAGCCTGCCAGATCGAGCGGTTATTGGTCTTGGGATCGCTCAGCGTGAAACGCAAAATCGACCCGTCTGGCGACCACCGAAGGTCGCCCGCCCTTCCGGCCGTTATCAACAACCGGCGCGGATCGCTGCCGTCGCTCTTCGCCAGGAATATTTCGTTCCCGTGGCAGTAGGCAATGCTCTTTCGGTCCGGCGACCACGCTCCGCAGTGGCCCTCAAGATTGCCCAATCGACGAGGCGTACCGCCAAGCACAGGGACAGTCACAAGAGGGCCGTCGCCAAACGTCCCTCGGGGAGTATTCATCAGTAGCATCGACCCGTCTGGTGAGATATCGAAAACGTTAGAAAAGCCAGTGTCCTCCAGTGAGGTCGCTATCGGAAATGTCTCGCCACCAGTCACGGAGGTTTGCCAAAGCCCCGATTGGCCATCACCGAAATAGAGTCGCGAACCGTCCGTGAGTACGCCTGATTTGGGCCGGTTCGTGTTGGTGAGCTGCACGGTTCGCAGCACGCGAGGCGGTGTCACCGAGCGCGTGCGTAGGTTTCCGAGAATTGCCGTGGTGGCGATGAGAGCACCACCTCCCGCTACCACTACCCAAGTGCGCCATCGACGATGCGGGTGGGTTCCGCGAATCTTTAGAGCAGCGGTCGCCCCCGAGCGACCGGAATCCAAATCACGCTTCAAGCGTTTCAGGTCCGCCCGCATCTCTGCTGCCGTCTGATACCGCAGCCCGCGATCCTTCTCCAACGCCTTGAGAATGATGGGTTCCAATTCCGGCGGCAGCCCCGAGTTCATCCCCAGCACTGGCACGGGAACATCATTCAGAATCGCCGACAGAATCAGCCCGATACTTCCTCCGCGAAACGGCAGTGTTCCCGTGGCCATTTCATAAAGCACTGCTCCAAACGAAAACAGATCCGACCGCGCGTCAACCACCCACGCCCGCACCTGCTCTGGGGACATGTAGGAAACCGTTCCCAGCGTCGAACCAGGACTGGTCAGGTTGTGCGGCGACTCTCCCACCATCGTCAGCGTATCCGCTGACGGTGCTTGCACCTGTTCTTCTGGCGTTACCTCAATCTTGGCTATTCCAAAGTCCAAAATCTTGGCATGCCCGCGCTTGGTAACAAATATATTTCCTGGCTTGATGTCGCGATGAACGATTCCCTGGCCATGCGCCGCGTCCAATGCGTCGGCAATTTCGATCGCCAGCGAAAGCAGCATGTCCACGCCAAGCGGCTGCCCCGAAATCAGCTGCCGCAACGTAACCCCGTCCATGAACTCCATGGCAATGAACGAGTGGCCAGCCTCCTGTCGTACCTCATAAATGGTGCAGATATTCGGATGATTGAGTGCGGATGCCGCTTGTGCTTCTCTCTCAAACCGCGCCATCGCCTCGGGATGCTTGGCCAGCTCTTCCGGCAGGAACTTCAAGGCGACAAATCTCCGTAGGCGCAGGTCCTCGGCCCTGTACACCACGCCCATGCCTCCGCCGCCGAGTCTTTCCAGGACGCTGTAATGTGAAACCGTGCGACTAACCATCGAGAAGGTTTCCGGCATTGGACATGAGTTTACGCCCGGCGCCTTAGGGCAGGCAACGCGATACATGGGTCTGCAGCTACAAAGTGAGAGTGTCTGGTTTGAGCAAAATAGAAATGATTCTCAGCGGTGACGTTCCGTTCAGGGATTACGGCAAATATCGTACGCTCGACACAGACGACCGAGTGGATCAAGAGCCAGCCGAAGCGACGTATCGTTCAGGATAAAATCGTCGTTGCGGCATGACGCGGGCGGTCAGTAAAATTGGGACTATGAGCATCGGCAAGTTCCCTACGCTGGCCGAGGTCAATAAGGCCGATGCAGAGCAACTCGCTCGGCGTGCAGTTGTATGCGGGTTTCTTAATATGGCGGAGAGGGGGGAATCGAACCCCCGTACCGGTTTTAGCCAGTACAACGGTTTAGCAAACCTGCCGACTTTGTAGATCCGTTCTGAAAATTTTGGACTCTACTATATTCCTCAACGACTTACCACCGCGGCGTCTTGGCCCGTTTGTATTGGAATTGTCCTGTCTTGAACAAGGAACAACTACATTTTTACTACGCCAAGAGTTTTAGCGAAGAGCCTGTCGTCACCCGCTCCAGGTCAGAGCGCTGTTCTCAACATCGAAAGTCGGTCCGTCGTTTTCGGCGTGCAGATTCCTCAATGGAGCAGCTCGACCCCAGCGTGTGCTGCAGCGGCACGGAGCCGGTCGTCCAAAGTAGCTATGGCTAGTCTTTCCCGTCGCGCCAGATCCAGGTAAATCGCGTCGTAAGCCGATAGCTGAAAGGCACGAGCCGTTGTCAAAGAATGCCGGGCAGGAACGACAATGCTGTCGGTGTCTACTGCCTGAGCTACGATCTGTTCGATGTCAAACAGTGCCTGATCAACGTCAGCGGCGGTTAAAATGGATCGCCGCTCCGCGACGACCAGTCCATTGCTCATTTCGAGATGCCACAGCGCCGGGACCACGGCCCG
>Ga0306920_100015377_pt1 | contig 10486 bp, 8 predicted proteins | sample flu12Cox44000170_FD_204666 | JGI IMG/M metagenome (GOLD analysis project Ga0306920, IMG submission 204666) | Lab enrichment of tropical soil microbial communities from Luquillo Experimental Forest, Puerto Rico - flux4day.12C.oxic.44.000.170 (v2)... | ecosystem: Environmental > Terrestrial >... | reverse complement strand
GGCCGCGATCGGCCCAAGGAGGAAGCCATGTTTGTCATGTACTTCACAGAGCAGCCGATGTCGACCTACCCGGCCGACATCGGGCTTGAAGTCGGCCATACCGCGTTGATGTTCTCGAACAAGTATTTCGATCCGGTCGCCGGCAGCCGGCTCTATAACGAATATATCGAGCATTACATCTACGCCGAGGAGCAGGGCGTCGAAGGCTTCATGCTCAACGAGCATCACAACGCGCCGTTCTGCATGCAGGCCAAATGCAACATCTTTGCCTCTATCCTCGCAGCGGTGACCAAAAAGGCGAAGATCGTCTTGCTCGGCAATCCGTTGCCCTTGGCCGAGAACCCAGTCAGGCTTGCCGAGGAATTGTCGATGATCGACATGATCTCGAAGGGCCGCTTGGTCCCCGGCATCGTGCGCGGCGGTGGCCAGGAGTCGCTCGCCGCCGGCGTCAATCCGGCCTTCAACCGCGAGCGCTTCCAGGAGGCGCATGATCTGATCGTCGCCGCTTGGACACGCCAGGGGCCGTTCCGCTGGGAGGGCACGCATTACCAGCACCGCGTCGTCAACCCGTGGGCGGTGCCGTTGCAGAAACCCTACCCGCGTATTTGGGTACCCGGCGTCCTGAGCCAGGAGACGATCGTCTGGGCGGCGCAGCAGCGCTATCCCTACATCGCGCTCAACACCTCGATCGAGGCGACCAAGAAGATCTGGGAGCTGTACGACAAGGTCGCGCTCGAGACCGGCTACGAGGCGGGCCCCGAGAACCGCGGCTACCTGCAGCAGGTGCATGTCTCCGACAGCGAGGAAAAGGCCGAGAAGAACGCCCGCCAGTTCCTGTGGATGCAGGGCGAGTTCACTGGCTTAGCGCACCCGGTGTGGTCGAACCCGTCGGGCTATTTCTCGCCGACGCTGCGCCGCAACTTCGTCGAGTTCGCGGTCGGGCGCGCCGAGAACCCGCGCGGGCGCCCGAGTTTTGAACAACAGGTTGCCGACGGGCGCGTCTTCTTCGGCACGCCAAAGACGGTCATCCCCAAATTGCGCCGTGTGCTCGAAGAGACCCGGCCGAGTATTTACGGCATCTGGGGCAATGACGGCACGGTCAGCAACGAAGATGCACGGACCTGCATCCGCCTCCTCGGCCAGGAGGTCATGCCGGCGATGCGCGAGATCGGCGAGGAATTGGGCCTCATCGACCCGTTCGAAGCGAACGCTCCGGTGCACTTGCGCTACTCGACCGACTTGAAGCAAATGCCGCAAGCGGCCGAGTAAGGGCGGGTTCCGATCGGCTCTCGGGATAGAGCGCAGCCGGGTCAGAACCGATCGGGATCGAAATCAAGGACGGTGTGTCCGCCGACAATGCCGGGCAGATAAGCTGGCGCTAGCGCCAGGAAATGCTCGGCATAAAACCGGGCAGTTGCCTGCTTGGCAGAGCGAAACGCGGTATCGCCACCGTTTTCAGCCGAACCTCGCTCAGCGGCAAGCGCCAGCCGGGCGATTAGCCAGCCTGCGCACACCGTACCGAGCAGCTGGAGATACGGCACCGACCCGGCCGCCGCCAGCGGCGGTTCCGCTTCAACGAGGAACGACGTCGCCCCTTCGAGCGCTGCCAGCCCTTGTTGCAGCGGTCGGCCGATCGCGCCGAGGTCGGTTGAACGACCCTCACCGAGCACCGCCACCGTCGCCCGCATTTCGGCGAGGAGCGCCGCTGCGGCTTCACCGCCGTCCCGCGCGAGCTTGCGGCCGACGAGATCGTTCGCCTGGATTCCGTTCGTGCCCTCATAGATCGGCGCAATCCGCGCGTCGCGCAAATGTTGCGCTGCACCCGTCTCCTCGACATAGCCCATGCCGCCGTGCACCTGGATACCGGTCGAGGCGACGGCAATTCCGAGATCGGTGCACCACGCCTTGACCACCGGGATCAGCAGGTCCGCCCGGCGCTGCGCCGCATGGCGCGTGGCCGCCTCGGGATGGCGGCGGCCTCGGTCGATCATCGCCGCTGCGTAATAGGCGAGCGCGCGCATCGCCTCGGTCGCGGCCTTCATCCATAGCAGCATCCGCCGCACGTCCGGATGGTGGATGATCGGCAGCGCCTCGGCATCCTGTGCGGCGCCGAGAGGCCGGCCCTGCACCCGGGTTCGGGCGAAGTCGCGAGCCTGCTGGTAGGCACGCTCGGCGATTGCCACACCCTGCAGCCCGACATTGAGGCGGGCGGCGTTCATCATTGTAAACATGTATTCGAGGCCGCGATTTTCCTCGCCGATGCGCCAGCCGATGGCGCCCTCGTCCTCGCCATAAGCGAGAACGCATGTCGGCGAAGCATGGATGCCGAGCTTGTGCTCCAGGCTCAACGTGCGGACATCGTTGCGGGGTCCCGCGGACCCCTCACCACCGGGGAGAAGCTTCGGCACGAGAAAGAGCGAGATTCCCCGGCTGCCGGGCGGCGCTTCCGGGGTCCGTGCCAGCACCATGTGGATGATGTTCGGCGCCAAATCGTGGTCGCCATAGGTAATGAAGATCTTTTGCCCGCTGATCCGGTAGTGCTTCCCCCAGCGCGGATCATCGGCCGGCACCGCACGGGTCCGCAACGCGCCGAGATCCGATCCGGCCTGCGGCTCGGTCAAGTTCATCGTCCCCGTCCATTCGCCGGAGACGAGCTTGTCGAGGTAGAACCGCTTTTGCTCTTCCGAGCCGTGAGCCTGTAAGAGTTCGACCGCACCGACGGTCAGCAGCGGGCACAACGCAAAGCTCATGGAGGCGGAATTCCACATCTCGGCCACCGGTATCGCGAGTGCGAGCGGCAGGCCCTGGCCGCCATATTCGGGATCAAAGGCGAGGCCGTTCCAGCCGGCCTCGACATATCGGGCGTAGGCTTCGCGAAACCCCGGCGGGGTGCGCACAATGCCATTTTCGAGGACGCTGCCGGCCCGATCAGCCGGCTGATTGAGCGGCGCCAGCTCGGTTTCGGCGAGCTTCGCCGCCTCGCCCAGGATTGCCTCGACGAGGTCGGGAGAGGCTGCCTCGTAGCCGGGCAGCCGCGCCAATTCATCGAGCTCGGCCACCTCCTCGAGCACAAAACGCATTTCGGCCAATGGAGCTGTATAGGACATGTCGGTTCTCCGGGCTGCCTTAATAAGGCTAAACGCTGACGAGCTTACCCGGGTTCATGATGCCGGCCGGGTCGAAAGTGCGCTTCACCAGACGCATCAGCTCGATCTCGATCGGCTCCTTGTAATGGGTGATCTCGTCCCGTTTGAGCCGGCCGACGCCGTGTTCGGCGCTGATCGAACCCGCGAGCTCGCGCACAACGCCGTGGACGATGTCGTTGAACTCCTGCCAGCGTGCCACATAAGCATGCCTGTCGGCGCCTTCCGGCTGGGTCAGGTTGAAATGGATGTTGCCGTCGCCGACATGGCCAAAGGCCATTGGTCGGATCCCCGGCAGTCTCTCGGTGACCAAGTGAGTGGCGCGGTTGATGAAGTCGGCGACCCGGCTGACCGGCACCGCGACATCGTGCTTGATCGAGCCCGAATAATTTTGCGCTTCGACAATCGCCTCGCGGATATGCCAGAGCTCCTTTGCCTGCGCCCCGCTCTCGGCGATGACCCCGTCGCCGACGAGACCCTCTTCAAGCGCTATGCCGAGCAGTATCTCCAGCAACCCGCGGATCCCGCTCTCCCTCCCGCTCGACGACATTTCAAGGAGCACGTACCAAGGATATGGCGCGTCGAGCGGATCGATGGTGCCGGGAACGTCGACGAGGGCGAGTTCGAGAGCAGCCCGCGGGATCAGCTCGAAGGCTGTCAGCTGGTCGGCGGTTGCGGCACGCGCTTCGGCGAACAGGCCCATCGCGTGCTCGACCCGGCCGAGGCCGAGAAACGCCGTCTCGACCTCACGCGGCTTGGGAAAGAGCTTGATCGTCGCGGCGGTGATGATGCCCAGGGTGCCCTCACCGCCGATAAAGAGCTGCTTCAAATCGTAACCGGTATTGTCCTTGCGCAGCGCCCGCAGCCCGTCCCAGATGCGCCCGTCCGGCAGCACGACCTCGAGGCCCAGAGCCAGCTCGCGGGTGTTGCCATAGCGCAGCACCGCGATGCCGCCGGCGTTGGTCGACAGATTGCCGCCGATCTGGCAGCTCCCCTCGGCGCCAAGGCTCAACGGGAACAGTCGGTCGGCCTCCGCGGCGGCCTGCTGCAGATCGGCGAGGATGCAGCCGGCCTCGACCGTCATCGTAAAATTGACCGGGTCGATCGCGCGGATGCGGTTCATGCGGCCCAGCGCCAGAACGACGTTGTGCCCGTCCTCAGGGGGAACGCCGCCGCCGACGAGGCCGGTGTTGCCGCCCTGCGGCACGATCGGTAGTTTCGCTTCGGCGCAGATCCGCACCACCGCGGCCACCTCCGCGGTCGACGCCGGACGGACGACCAGCCGGGTGGCACCGCTGTAGAGGCCGCGCGCCTCGACGAGATAGGGTTCCTGGTCGTGCGGGTCGGCGATCCAGCCGCGCGGACCGACCGCTGCCTTGATCCGCTCGATGGTCGCCGCGATCTCCATGCTCCCCTCCTTCGGGGTTCCGCCTTACCGCGGTGCAGCGGCGCGGCGCAAGCGATCGTTGATCGCGCGGCCGAGGCCGTGCTCCGGGATCGGCATAACTCCAATACCGGTGAACGGCGGCCGGTCGAACGCGCGCAGCATTGCAAACAGGTTTGCCGCCGCCTCGGCGAGATCGCCGGTACGGCTCAGCCATAGCACCTCGACGAAGCCGGGCGGTGCCTCGGGACCGAAGGCGAGCAACGCTTCGCCGGGGCGGGCTCCGACGACATCGAGACGCAGCGGAAGCGAGGGCGCATAGTGGCTTGCCAGCATCCCGGGCGATTTGGGGGAGGCCGTGGCCGGCGCTGCGAGTGGTCCGAGCAGCTCCGTTAGCTGCTCTGACGTAACCCCGCCGGGGCGCAGCAGGGCGGGTGTCCCGCCCGACAGGTCGAGAACCGTCGATTCGAGGCCCACCGGGGTGCGACCGCCGTCGAGGATCAGCGAGACGCGATCCCCCAGTTCCTCAGCGACATGCGCCGCTTCTGTCGGGCTCACCCGGCCCGAGCGGTTGGCCGAGGGGGCAGCGATCGGCCGGCCTGTCTCGCGCAGCAAGGCCTGGGCAACTTCGTGGGCCGGCGCCCGAATGGCCACCGTATCGAGCCCGGCGCTCGCCAGAAGCGACAAGCCGCTGTCGGCGAGGCGCGGCAAAACCAGGGTCAGCGGCCCGGGCCAGAACCTCGCGACGACCTTTCGAGCGCGATCGTCAAAGATCGCGAGTGCCTCCGCCTCGGCCAGCCCGCGAACATGCACGATCAGCGGGTTGAAGCCTGGTCGGGCTTTGGCCGCGAAGATCTCGGCGACGGCGCGTTCGTTGGTCGCATCGCCGCCGAGCCCATAGACGGTCTCGGTCGGGAAGGCAACGAGCCGGCCGGCTTTCAGCAGCCCGGCGGCGCGGGAGATCGCTCCGGGGGTGGCGGGCGAGATCAGAGCCGGCTAGGGAAACAATTGTTCGCCGGTCTCCGCATCCTCGACAAAGATCGCGCTGACCGGGCAATTCTCCGCCGCCTCCAGAATCTTCTCGATGGTATCGCCAGCCGGATCTACCGCCTCCGACTGCCGGTTCTCGTTGAGCCGAAAGACGTTGGGGGCGAACGTCTCACACATCGCGTTGCCGACGCAGGTGGCGTGGTCGACCCGGATGCGCAGTTTGCGAGGCACCGACACCTCCTATTGCCAGGTCACCGGGAGCGATTTGAGCGACCGGAAAGTGATGCTGGGCTGATATTCCAGCTCCTCGGTCGCCGCCGTCAGGTTTGGAAAACGCTCGGCCAAAGCCTTGAACACCTCCTGGCCTTCGACCCGCGCTAGGGTAGCGCCCAGGCAGTGGTGAACTCCGTTTCCGAAGGCCACGTGCGGGTTCGGTTGCCGGGAGATGTCAAACTTGTCGGGCTCGGCGAATACGTTGGGATCGCGATTGGCAGAGGAGATGAACCAGCGGATACGGTCGTTCTTTTCCATCACCTTGCCGCGCACTTCGATATCCTGCGAGGCGAGCCGCTGGATCGATTTGACCGGTGCGTCATAGCGCAGGCATTCCTCGGTCGCCCATTTGGCCCGGCCGACCGGGTCTTGCATGTATAGCGCCCATTGGTCGGGATGTTGGATGAACGACAAGGTTCCGTTGCAGATCAGATTGATCGTCGTCTCATGCCCGGCAAGCAACAGCAGCGAGGTGTTGACCAATACTTGATGCCGCGAGAAGACACCCTTCTTCTCACCGCTCGCCAACACTGAGATGAAATCGTCGCCCGGCCTGACGATGCGCTCATCGACGAGCGGTGAGACGTAATCGATCATCCCTTTCATGCCGTCGGTCAGGATCGGCATGCGGTCGTATTCACCACGGCCGATATACAAGAGCTTCTCCGCGAGCTCTCGGACATGAGGCCGGTCCTCGGCCGGCACGCCCATCATCTGGGCGATGACGAGCACCGGCAGCGGGGTCGCGAGATCCCGCATGACGTCCATCGACCCCTTCTCCTCGGCCGCGTCTAGCAATTCCTTGACGGCATTGACGACAAACGGCCGCCACGATTCCATGGCTTTGGGCGTGAAAAAGCCATGCACGATCTTGCGCATGTCAAGATGCTCGGGTCGGTCGTGCTGGATAAACTGGTCGGCCTGGTAATTCCGGACATATTCGTAGAGGCCGAGATCAGATTCGTCGATCGCCGGATAGGCGGGCTTGGGGTCGTTCCTAAAGACCGCGGACGAGAACAGCTCGTTATGCCGGGTCATCCAGGTGACGTCGTCGTGCCGGGTGAGGACCCACAAGGCGTAGGTGTCGTTCCAATGTACCGGGTCCTCGTCGCGCAACCGACCGTAATAGCTATAGGGATCGGCGATGACGTCCGGTGTAAACATATCGTCGCGAACTGCAGTAGCCATAACCCTCCCTCCTCATTACTTGTCATTCCCGCGAGGCGGGAACCCAGGCTCCCAATTCCTAACGCCTGCCCTGGGCCCCCGCTTTCGCGGGGGGGACGAGGACCATTGTTCTCTCAGTTCATCCCGTAGAGGCCCATCGCCCCGCCAGCCATGACCTGGTGCTTAGTCTCCGGCGACAGCCCTTCCATGCGATCCATGATCATCTTCGGGGCGCCTGGGAAGAAGCCGTCGGGGTGCGGGTAGTCGGTCGCCCACAGGATCTTGTGCGGGCCGATATAGTCGGCCAGCGCCTTGATGCTGCCCTCGACGGGCTCGAACGAAATCCAGCAATTGCGCTGGAAAAGCTCGCTCGGCCGCGTCGTCAGGCCGGAATCATTAAAGCCTTGATCGTCGAAGTGCCGGTCCATGCGGTCGAGCCACGGGGCGATCCATCCGCCGCCCGATTCGAGAAAGGCGATCCGGATCTTCGGATGGCGCTCGCACACCCCGCCCCAAATCACGCTCATGCAGGCGAGCATCATCTCCATCGTATGCGAGATGATGTGGCGGGCGCCGCGGCCCTCGAAGCGATCGACGCCAACCGTCGGCATGCCGCTCGACGCACCCTCGTGGAAGCCGATCGAGAAATCGAGATCCTCGGCCGCGGCCCAGAACGGCTCGTAATCGGGATGATGGATCATCTTGTTGTTGTACGGGTTGGGCCGGATGAAGCCGCCGCGAAACCCTAGCTCCTTCTTGGCAAACCGCATCTCGGCGATCGCGAGGTCGACCGACTGCAGTGGCAGCATCGCGACGCCGAACAAGCGATCGGGATAGGGCTTGCAATAATCGGCGAGCCAGCGGTTGTAGGCGCGGCACGTCGCAGCGGCGAGCTCGGGGTCCTGAATCGCGCCGGAGAACAGGCCGAGGCTTGGATAGAGGAAGGCGGCGTCGATGCCGTCGGCATCCATGTCGGGGATGCGCTTGTGCGGATCAAACCCGCCCGGCTTTCCGTCCTTATACTCCATCGTGTCGTCGACGATACCCTGCCGCGCCCCGACCGCGCCAATCCGCCCGATGCCGCGCTGGCCGTCGCCGACCGTGTGCTCTTCGATGACGAGCCGCTCCTTGCCGTTTTCGCCCTTGACGATCCGCGGCGCGCGGTCGCGAAATTTCGGATCGATGTATTTGTCCCAGAGATCTAACGGCTCGAGGATGTGCCCGTCGGCATCGATGACGTTGTAAGCGCGACCCATAACCCAGCTCCTTTTGGGCAGATGGCAAATCTGAAAACCAAACGTTCGTTTGGTTTGCTCGGACGCTATGCCGCGAGCCGGCTACTGTCAAGCCTGCGCGAAGCACTCGGATACAGATGTCACTTTGATCGGTAAGTGGCGCTTTTTTTGATCGCTATCTGGCACAGATGGTCGAGAATGGTGGGGTCTGGGCGGAGCCCTGAGCGTCGCATCCGAGCTGATGAAGAAGGAGTTCGACAATGGCTATAAACCCCGTATCGCCTGGCTTACTCAAGGGCATCCGCGTCCTCGACCTGACACAGTTCGAGGCCGGCACGACCTGCACCGAGGCGCTCGCCTGGATGGGTGCCGATATCGCCAAGGTAGAGCCGCCGCGCGGCGAAGCCGGCCGCACCGGCTTTGGCGATGCCTACTATTTCATGATGTACAACGCCAACAAGCGCTCGCTGACCGTCAACCTCAAAGACGAGCGCGGCCTGGCATTGGTCAAGGAGATGGTGAAGAAGGCGGACGTCTTCACCGAGAACTTCGCGCCCGGCGCGGTTGAACGTTTGGGGCTTGGCTATGATGTCGTCAGCGACATCAATCCGTCGATCATCTATGCCCAGGTCAAAGGTTTTGGCGACGGCAGCCCGTTTGAGAAAGGGCTGTCGTTCGACCCGATCGCTCAGGCCGCGGGTGGTGCCATGAGCATTACCGGCGAAAAGGACGGCCGCCCGGTCAAGCCGGGCCCGACGATTGGCGACACCGGCACTGGCATGCTGATGGCTTTCAGCATCGTCAGTGCTCTGTTAGACCGCGGCCGCAGCGGCAAGGGGCATCGGCTGCAGGTGGCGATGCAGGATTCGGTCATGCACTACAGCCGCGGCGGGTTCATCACGCAGGCGCGCACCGGTAAGGCGGCACCGCGCCGGCCATCAGCCAACAACCCGCCCGGCGGCATATACCCGTGCAAGCCCGGCGGCCCCAACGATTACGTCTACCTGTCGACCAGTCGCGCCAATCCGGAGCATTGGCCGCGCCTCCTGAAGCTGATCGGCCGCGAGGACCTGATCGGCGACGAGCGCTATGCGACGCCTGACGCCCGCATGCAGCGCGAGGCGGAGGTCGACGCGATCGTCACCGGCTGGACCAGGGAGCGGACTAAGCAAGAGGCGATGGCACAGCTGAGCGCGGTGGGCGTCCCGGCGGGCGCGGTGCTCGACACGCAAGAGCTGATCGACGAACCGAGCTTCTACGAACGCGGCATCCTGCAGCAGATGAGGCATGGCGAACGCACTATGGTGATGCCGACTTGGCCGGTGCGGTTTGACGGCGTGCCAACCAAGGTCGAGTCGGCGCCGCTGCTTGGCGAGCACACTACCGAGGTGCTGTCCGACTGGCTCGGCCTCGACGCCGCGGCCGTCGCAAAGTTGAGGCAGGACGGCATCGTCTGACCCGAGAGGGCGCAGACAAGATGGCGATCGGCGCTGCGGTGTCGCAAACGGCGGTCGGGGCTTCGGCCAAGTGTTGGCCCCCAGCGAAGGGCGCGCCGATCGGCTCGAACCGCACCTGGCAATAGTAGCGATCCTGCCGGAATTGCACGCGCGTGGTGCCAGGCTGGGTGCTCGATCTCGGTTGCGGTGTTGGAAAGTCCACTGTCCGGTGCCTGTGACGCAGCGAGACGCATGCCGGAATTACCGCTGATAGCTGTCTGGAAATCGACGATCAGCGGTCACGCGCGACAGTCCGGGGATCCGACGTCGGTTAGCAATACTTGACCAAAATGGCTATCTATTATAGCTTGATTAGCTAGAAGTGATCGGAAAACAATGCTCTGCAAGTCAACATTTTCGAGGCCAAAAACCGGCTGTCGCAACTGATCAGATCCGCCCAGGCGGGAGAAGAGGTGATTATCGCCAATCGGGCGAGCCGGTCGCCCGCTTGGTCCCGGCCCACGAAACTGCGGGCGCTGCCGCTGGCGCGGGAGCGCCCGAGCCATTCTCGGGTGGCTGGAGCGCCACTCCCTGCCCGACTATGCGCGACGCTCGGCCGAGGAGATCGACGCTGCCATCGACGAAGAAAGACATTCGTGGGAGTGATCTACCTCGATGCGTGCGTGGTGATGTATTCACCGAAGAGCACGCCCGCTCGGGCGGACCGGTGGCCGACGCGATCCAGCGGGTGGGACAAACGCGCTTTGCCATTTCACCGCTGGTTTAGTCGGAGCTTCCTTCTTGTAGAACACGTAAAGGCTTGATTTCACCAGCCAATCGTTTGGTCAGGAAGGTTTC
>Ga0306920_100015376_pt1 | contig 10487 bp, 7 predicted proteins | sample flu12Cox44000170_FD_204666 | JGI IMG/M metagenome (GOLD analysis project Ga0306920, IMG submission 204666) | Lab enrichment of tropical soil microbial communities from Luquillo Experimental Forest, Puerto Rico - flux4day.12C.oxic.44.000.170 (v2)... | ecosystem: Environmental > Terrestrial >... | reverse complement strand
CCGAACCGGACGAGGAATGGTTGAAAAGGCGCAGGCGAAGCCTAATGTGCCTCGTCCCAGCTGTGGGCCCAGCCGGTTTCGACGACGAGCGGCACCGACAATTCGCAATGCGGTGCGCACGCGCCCTCCATCACCGTCCCGACGACGCGTGCAGTCGCTTCGATCTCGGCTTCAGGCACTTCGAACAGCAGCTCGTCGTGAACCTGGAGGAGCATGCGGGCGCGTAGGCCCTCACCGGTCAGCGCGTCCGGGATGCGGATCATCGCGCGTTTAATAATGTCGGCGGCCGATCCCTGCAGCGGTGCGTTGATCGCCTGCCGCTCGGCGCCGGCGCGGCGCGCCGGATTGGCGTCGCGAATCCCCGCGATCCAGCATTTGCGGCCAAAGATCGTCTCGACGTAGCCGGTGTTGCGGCAATCGGTCTTGATCCGCTCCATATAGGCGCGGATCGCCGGGAAGCGCTCGAAATAGGCGCGGATATACGCGGCGGCTTCCGCCTGCGGCACGCCGATCTGCGCGCCGAGGCCGAACGCGCTGATGCCGTAAATGATTCCGAAATTGATCGCCTTGGCCCGCCGCCTGGTCGCCGCGTCCATCGTCGCCAGCGGCACGCCGAACACCTGGCTCGCGGTCAGCGCGTGAATGTCGACCCCGTCGAGGAACGCCTGCTTCAGTTCCGGCACCTCGGCTACATGTGCGGCGAGCCGCAGCTCGATCTGGCTGTAATCGGCCGATAGCAGCAGGTTTCCCGGCTCGGCGATAAAGGCGCGGCGGATGCGCCGTCCCTCCTCGGTGCGGATCGGAATGTTCTGAAGGTTTGGATTGTTCGAGGAGAACCGTCCTGTCGCCGCCACAGCGAGCGCATAGGAGGTGTGCACCCGGCGGGTTTCGCGGTCGATTTCGTCGGCCAGCGCATCGGCGTAGGTCGATTTAAGCTTGGTCAGCTGGCGCCATTCGAGAACCTGTGCCGGCACCGGATGGAGCAGCGCCAGCTCTTCGAGGATCGACGCGTCGGTGCCGTAGGCGCCGGTCTTCCCTTTCTTGCCACCCGGCAAGCCCAGCTTTTCGAACAGCACATCGCCCAATTGCTTGGTCGAGCCTATATTGAAATCGTTACCGACCGCGCGATAGATCCCTGCCTCAATCTCGCCGATGCGCCGCCCGAAATCTTCCGACAGCAGGGCGAGGGCTTCGCGGTCGACCTTGATCCCTTGCTGCTCCATCGCCGCGACGACCGGAGCCAGCGGCCGCTCGATCGTCTCGTAGAACGCGGTCATCTTCTCGTGAACCAGCCGCGCCTTGAGCCGCATATGCAGCCGCAAGGTGGCGTCGGCCCGCTCGGCGGCGAAATCGCGCGCCAGATCGGGAGACACCTCGGCAAAGGCGATCAGGCTCTTGCCGGTGCCGATCAGCTGCTTGAGTGGGGTTAGCTCATGCTCGAATGAGCGCTGCACCAAGCTCTCGATGCCGTGATCGAACCGCCCGCCGTCGAGGACGTAGGACATCAGCATCGTGCAGTCGTAGGGCGCCAAGCTGACGTTCCAGCGCGAAAGCAGATGCGCGATGGATTTCACGTCGTGGCCGATTTTGAGGACGCCCGGATCCTCGAGCAGCGGCCGCAGGCGGTCTATCGCCACTTCGAGCGCAAGCCCGGGCGGCGCGGTCAGGGTGAGCTCCGCTCCCGGGCGGTGGGCGAGCGGGACATAGGCGGCCAGCCCCGGCGACAACGCTAGGGCGATCCCGGCCAGCGCCGGCCGGGCGCCGGCGACCGCGCTCGCTACCGGCCATACCGCGACCAACCCCGCCTCGTATGCCGCCTCGATCCAATGGTCGAGCCCTTCCATGGTATCGACCAGCGCGTAGGTGTGCGGGGCGGTAAGGGGCGGTACCTCAGGGATCACCGGCTCGATCGGCTGCTCCGGGGGCGGCGCCATGATGTCGAGACGGCGCACGATCCGTGACTTGAGCGCCCGCAGCTCCATCGCATCGAGGAACGGAAACAGTTTTTCCGAGTTGTATGGCTGCACTCTGAGCGCCGACAGCGGGCAGGGCAGCGGCACGTCCTCGTCCAGTTTGACCAATTCCTTGGACAACCGTGCCTTTGCCTCATTCTCGATCAGCGCCTCGCGCCGCTTCGGCTGCTTGATCTCTTGAGTATGGGCGAGCAGGGTTTCGAGGTCACCGTAGGCGTTGATCAGCTCGGCTGCGGTTTTGACGCCGATACCCGGCACTCCCGGCACGTTGTCGGTGCTGTCGCCGCACAGGGCTTGTACCTCGATGACTTTGTCCGGGCCGACGCCGAATTTTTCCCGAACCTCCGCCTCCCCGATCGGGCGGTCGGTCATCGGGTCACGCATCATCACGTTGTCCCCGACAAGCTGCATCAAGTCCTTGTCGGAGGACAAAATCGTCACCTTCGCCCCGGCCTCGACCGCGTGGCGCGCATAGGTCGCGATCAGATCGTCCGCCTCGAAGTCCTGCAGCTCGATCTGGCAAATATCGAACGCGGTCGCCGCCTGCCGTACATGCTCCAACTGAGGCCGCAGGTCGTCGGGCATTTCCCGGCGGTTTGCCTTGTAGGCATCGTAAATTCGATTGCGAAAACTCGCACCCGACGCATCGAAAATCACCGCCATGTGGTCGGCGTCGGTCTCACGCCGATATTTATCCAGCATGTTGCTGAATAAGGTCACGACTTCGGTGACCATGCCGTCCGACTTTCGCTGAAATACCGGTTCGCTGCTGCGCGCGCGGGCGAAATAGGCCCGGAAGATGAAGCCGGATCCATCGATCAGGAACACATGGTGGGGCGCCGCTGGCGCGCGGTGGGCCACGATAGCGGCCGACGGTTCGGAGGTGACTGCGCCTCCCGGATCAAGCGCGAGGGTTGGCTCTTTGATCTCGTCCACGGGTTCCTGCTTTCAGACGCTGCGCCTTTCCTGCTCGCCCTGCGGCGGGGTCTCACCCGCCGCGCCCGCGACCGCGCGATTGACGAAAAGGCGCGAGCAATATGGGCATTCGGCCCGGCCGGAGCGAGGTTTAGATACACCCTGGGGTGGCCGAGCGGCCCGCCGCCGCCATTGCATGCGGCGACCATACCGTCGATGTAGATGGTTTCGGAAGGTCCCATTGCCTAGCCGGGAGCTCGATACCGAGCGCGGCATGCGCGCGGCCGATTTAGGGGACGATGATACCGATTGCCGCGAGACAATCAATCACCTGCGCTTGGCTACCCGCTGCTCCTTCGAGTGACCGCAGCCGCGACCCGAGCCCGGCCCCATGCGAGATTTCTAATCCTCCGGCACCGTCTTTCCCGTTGTCAGCCTTCTGCGATCGCCAGGTTTTTCACCGTACGGTAAAGCTCCCGCACACCGCTCAAATAGGCCTCGAACGCTACCGGGGAAACCGAGCGGCCGTCGAGAAATCGGCGGAGCCAATAGGGGCTGGTGCCTGGGGGATTGATCCCTTCGTCGACGAGCGTTGCCGATTTGACCCCGATATCCTTCAGAATCGCGCCGGCCGAGCGGTGAACGATCCCGCTTGGATAGCAGAAATGGCTGAAACTCTGCTCCGGCCTGCCGCACGATCTTGCCAATGCCGCCCGGTTGTCGGCGATCTCCTGCTCGAGATGGTCGGAATTGACCTCGGATGATCTGTGTCGATGCGTATGGAGTTGAATGTCGAGGCCTCGCCTGTCGGCGTCTCGGATCTCGGCGGTACTCATGACATGAAACTGGCGACCTTCCCACCACTCCTCGATCGTCACCCCGAACCGGGCGGCGCACTCCCGCAATGCCGCGCCGCGTTCGGAAAGGGAGGGCAATTTCTCGATGTCGGCGGTTATCGGGAACCGGCTGGTCGAGGACCGGCCCGCGCGCTGCAGGATATAATCGACTGCGACATTGACGACCGGCAGCTGGTTTTCAGAATACCAGGTCGTGACGTAGACCGTCGCCGGCAGGCCCAGTCCTTCGAGGACCGGCAACATATGGGTGTAGGTAGAGCTCCAGCGTCATCGATCGTGATAACGACCGCGTTATCTGGTAGATTTCCTCGTTCGAGCCGGTCTACAGCCTCGCCGAGCGGCAATACCGGATAGCGGGAGTTCTTCAGCCAGGTCATCCGTTGCTCGAAATTTTCGGGGCTCATAAACAAGTGATTGCCGTACTGGTACCCTGGCGTCGTCCACAACCCGTGATAGGCGAGAATCCGCAGGCTCTTTCGAGAGACCCGCCGAGACAGTGCGAACAGCAGTCTCTCTTTCATTGGGCTGCTCCAGGAGACGGGATGCCCCAGGAGAAGCCTTTGTCGCCTATAACAAGCTAATCTTCGGTTACCAGGGTCCTCATAATAGTTAATCGCTCAAGGCTGGTGGGGCAGTCCTTGATCCGGATGTTCGACGCACACCGGGAGATTTCACGTGACTTTATTTTGTATGGCGCCGGTGACTGTCGGTCCGGCGTGACCGGAGGGCGAGCGCCGATCGCGCCGAATCCCCGCCGCGGCTGGCTGGTCGTCGCGCTGCTAACGCTGGCTGCCTGCGCGCCGACGACGCGCCAATCGGCTGATCCGGCCGAGAGTGGCAACGCGCGCGCGGCTTTGGTTGGCGAGTCGGTCCCACGCTTCACCGGCCATGAGTTCGTCACCGCCGACGGCCAGCTCCTGCCGCTGCGCAAATGGCTGCCGCGCGGCAAGGTCAAGGCGGTCATCCTGGCGCTCCACGGCTTCAACGATTACAGCAACGCCATCGACGGCCCGGGAAAGGCGTGGGCCGCGGCGGGCATCGCTACCTACGCCTATGATCAGCGCGGCTTCGGCGCAGCCCCTGAGCGCGGGCGATGGCCGGGGAGGGCGGCCCTGGCCGCCGACGCCGCGACCGCGATCAAGATATTGCATCGTCTTTATCCGGGGATGCCGCTCTACCTTCTCGGTGAGAGCATGGGCGGAGCAGTGGCGATCGTCGCGATGACCGGTGAGAGCGGTACCCCAATCCCCGATGTCAACGGTGTCATCCTGGTGGCGCCGGCGGTATGGGGCCGGCCGACGATGGATTTGCTACCCAAGCTCGCGCTATGGGTCGGCGTGCGCCTGGCGCCGGGGCTCACGCTCACCGGCCGCGGGCTTCATATCCAGGCCTCGGACAACATTCCGATGCTGCGCGCGTTGGCGCGCGACCCCTGGGTGATCAAGGACACCCGCGTCGATACGATCTGGGGTCTTGTCAATCTGATGGATGCCGCGCTGGACTCGGCGCCGCTGCTGCGGGTGCGGCTGCTGCTGATGTATGGGGCGGCCGACGAGATCATACCGAGCCGGCCGATGCGCCGATTTTTCCGCACATTGCCGCAGAACGCGACTGAGGTTCGCAGCCTCGCCTATTACGAGCACGGATACCACATGCTGCTGCGCGACCTCGACAGCGCCACGGTTATCGGCGATGTCGCGGGCTGGGTACTGACGCCGGGGCAGCCGCTGCTCTCGGGCGCCGACCGAGGCGCCTTCGAAGCGGTCTCGGGAGGGACCAACGAAGCCTCGCTCGGCGCGCGTTGATGCCGTCCTCGGTCGTCCTGCGGCTTGTGCTGCTGCTTTTTGTGGCCAACGCGACGCCGATGATCGTCAAGCAGCTTCTCGGCGACCGTTTGTCCTATCCCCTCGACGGCGACCGCGCTTTTGTCGATGGACGGCCGGTATTCGGCCGCTCAAAGACGATACGCGGAGTAGTCCTCGCCATCCTGGCGACGACGGCGGCCGGGACGCTGGTTGGCCTTACCTGGCAAATCGGCATCCTCGTCGGCAGCGCGGCGATGGCCGGCGACTTGTTCTCGAGCTTTGTGAAACGCCGCCTCGGCCTGCGTCCGAGCAGCCCGGCCATCGGCCTCGATCAGATTCCGGAGTCGCTGCTTCCGCTGCTCGTCTGCGCCGGTCCGCTGTCATTGACCTTCGCCGATATCATTATCGGCGTGGCGATCTTCTTTATCGCCGAGTTGCTGGTCTCTCGCCTGCTCTACGCGTTCGACCTACGCGACCGCCCGTATTAGCCTTTAGCCGCACCGCAGGCGGTGCAGGGTGATTTCCGGCGGGCAGTTGAGTCGCACGGGCACGATGCATGATCCGACACCGACCGAGGTGTATCCGACCATGCCGCGATAGCGCCAAGACCCCGACCCCATGCGCCTGGGGAGGGTTGCGTCGAGGGTAATCGGAACGGCGCCCGGCAGGCAGATTTGGCCGCCATGCGTGTGGCCGCTGAGCATCAGATCGAAATCGGCATGCGCGGCCTGACGATAGATTTCCGGTGTGTGCGATAACAGAACCGAAAATTCGCCGTCGGGAATCTGCAAGGCGGCTTTTTCGATATTGTCGACGCGGTAATAATGGGCGTCGTCGATGCCGGCCAAATGCAGGCGTTGACCATCGCGAACGATTGCGACGGTTTCGTTGAGCAACACGCGGATGCCCATCTCTTCCAATGCAGGGACCATGCGGATTGTGTCGTGGTTGCCCAAGACGGCATAGACCGCTCCGGTCATATGGACGCGCATCCGCCCCATGCCCTCGATCGTCGCGTCGTAGGGTCCGAATGTCTTGCCGCGATAGTCGCCGGTCAGGACGCAGAGATCATAGCTCAGCTCCGGCAGCAGCTGGGTCAGCCGCCGCATCGCGCCCTGGTTCATGTCGACGTGCAGGTCGCTGATCTGCAGGATCGTGAAGCCGTCGAACGCCTTCGGCAGCTCGGGCATGGTGATGTCGTGGCGGCGGATCTGCACGTTTTCGGCGTTCCGTCGCGCCCGCCCGTACAACCCGACGAGCCTCAGCGCGCCGCGAATGACGGCGGGGCTGAAATACCAATTCTCGGGATGAAAAAAGTTGATGCCTTGGCCGAAGACCCGACCTTCATGGTCGTCCTCGATGCCCAGCCGCAGCCTGGCGTGCAGCCGCCCGAGCCGGTGCTCGAGCTTTTCGAGAATATCCTCACTCATCGACGCAATGTCGCGATCACCAAATACACCCTCGCTGTCAGTGGCTTACCCGAAAGCGGTCACCAGTATTTGTAAACGCCTACATCAGTTTTAGATCCTATGATGATTAAATTACTAATGGTCGATCCTATAGTTTGACGGAACCGCCAAACACCGGGCGACCCGTGCGTTAAACCACGTAGTCTGACACCCGGCTAGAGCCTCTTGCACATCTCCCCCTGCTTCTATATCCCAACTGATCGTCACGGTCATCGAGACGCTATCGGGGCACCCGTAGCTCAGCTGGATAGAGCGCTGCCCTCCGAAGGCAGAGGCCAGGGGTTCGAATCCCTTCGGGTGCGCCAATCTTATCAAAATTGAGCCCCGCCGGCGTTACAGCACTGACCTCAAGGCTCCCTCCGACCGACCGCGCTCCGCCGCGTGGGTATGATCAGGACATGAGCCAGGCCACCACCCACACGAGGACAATACCCAGGGTGAGCACGAACCCTGCGATGGAGGCGCGTTTGATCCAGGCTTGGTATCGGGGCCTAACCAGCCCGCGCGAGACGAACAGGGCGCTCACGACCAACACCAGCGCTCCAATGAGTTGCTGGCGATCAAGATTGGGCATGACCTGTTCCGAGGCCTCTATCGGCCTTCCCACGGCCCGAAGCGCCACGGCTATCAAGCCAGGCGGCGACGATGGCGAGGGTCGGCTGTGGACGGGATCGCAATGGCGCCACGGCGCGGCTCATGCAGTCAACTCCTGTCCACGCCGGCTCGATAAACCACACGGCCATAGCGGCCGCGCACCAAACCGTTCAAGGCGACTTCTGAGCCTGCGGCCGGCCTGTCGGGTGCTTCCTATGCCACGATCTCTTCGGTCACGACCTTGAACCCGGCGAGGGTCGTCGGCCCATAGCTGGTGCTGAGCGCCACATCGGCGGCGTCGCGGCCGCGGCCGATCAGGATCCGCCCGATGCGCGGGTGATTGTGGCGCGCGTCGAACGTGTACCAATGCCCCGCGAGATAGGCCTCGAACCAGGCGCTGAAATCCATCGGCGCCGGGTCCGGCGCGACCCCGATATCGCCGAGATACCCGGTGCAATACCGCGCCGGAATGCTCATGCAGCGGCACAAGGTAATCGCGAGATGGGCAAAATCGCGGCATACGCCGCGGCGCCCTTCGAACACGTCGAGCGCCGTCTTGGTGGCGTTGGCGTGCTCGTAGCCGAAGGTGATCCGGTCGTGCACGAAATCGCAGATTGCTTGCACCCGCCCCCAGCCGCGCGGCGTGTTGCCGAACAGCGACCAGGCGGTTTCGGACAGCAGATCGGTCTCGCAATACCGGCTGCCGAGCAAGAACAGCAACGTATCCGCGGGCAGATCGGCGATCGCGCATTCGCCAGCCGACGGGGCAACGAGATCGGTCTCTCCGCTATCGCGCACGATCGCCTCGGTCGACAGGGTCAGCCGCCCGGCTGGCGTCACGATCCGGCTGCAAATGTTGCCGAAGCTGTCGCGGTACTCGCCGATTGGGATCGCCGGGTCGGTGACGATCCGGTCGGGGGTCGCCAGATCGCCGGCGCGCGAGGGATGGACTCGCAACGTCAATACCATCGCCGTTGGCTGCGGCGTCTCGTAAGCCACCTGATAACCGATCCGGATTTTCATCATTCGGCGGAACCCCCCGCAGCTCCGGGCAAGTCGCTCCCGGTAGTGAACCAACGCCGGCGAACGGCATTCGTCGCCGTTGGCGTCGCCTCCCGGGAGGCCGATCGGGGACATTCCGATTCCGCTCTCGCTCGGGCTATACTCGGCATCGAGAGGAGCCGCAAGGTGCCTGTCCCGCCGATCGAACGAAAACTCGCGGCGATCTTCGCCGCCGATATCGCCGGCTACAGCCGGCTGATGGGGCTCGACGAGGCGGGAACGCTCGCCCGGCTGAAGGCCTGCCGGGAAATCATCGACCGGCTGATCGCGGCACACCGTGGGCGGATTTTCAACACTGCCGGCGACAGCGTCGTCGCCGATTTCGTCAGCGCGGTCGATGCCGTGCAATGCGCCGTCGCGGTCCAGGAGGCTTTGGCAAAGGACCGCTCCGAGGATCCCGAGAGCGAAGCCATGTGCTTCCGCATCGGCATCCATGTCGGGGATGTGATTGTCGAGGGGACAAACCTGTTCGGCGACGCCGTCAACATCGCTGCCCGGCTGGAGGCGCTCGCCGAGCCGGGCGGGATCTGCGTCTCGGCGACGGTGCGGGACCAGATCGGCACCAAGCTGCCCGTGGTCTTTACCGACCTCGGCGAGCAGCAGGTCAAGAACATCGCCCAGCCGATCCGCGCCTATTACATCCGCGGCGCTGTCGATTCCCCGCCCGCCGGCCCTTCGGTGCCATTGCCCAACAAGCCGTCGATCGCGGTGCTGCCGCTGCCCGATAAACCGTCGATCGCGGTACTGCCGTTTCAGAACATGTCGGGCGATCCCGAGCAGGAATACTTCGCCGACGGCATGGTCGAGGAGATCGTCACCGCGCTGTCGCGGATTCGCTGGCTCTTTGTCATCGCCCGCAATTCGACCCTCACCTACAAGAGCAAAGCCGTCGATGTGAAGCAGGTCGGCCGCGAGCTCGGGGTGCGCTATGTGCTGGAAGGCTCGGTGCGCAAGGCGGGCGGCCGCATCCGGATTACTGCCCAGTTGGTTGATGCGACCAACGGCACGCATCTATGGGCTGATCGGTTCGACGGTTCGCTTGCGGACGTCTTCGAGCTCCAAGACAAGGTAGCTTCGAGCGTCGCGGGCGTCATCGAGCCGGAACTGCAGGTCGCCGAAACGGCCCGCTCCGCTCACCGCCCGACAGACGATCTGACCGCTTACGACCTTTATCTGCGCGCGTTCGCGAGAGGAGCGTCGTCGGCAAAGCACATTCCCGAGGCGGTCAATCTTCTCGAGGAAGCGATCGAGCGCGATCCGCGCTATGGTCCCGCACTCGCTTGGGCAGCCGTCTGCCGTCTTCGGCGCTGTTTGGACGGTTGGAGCAAGGACCCGAAGGCAGACAGTCGAGAGGCCATCGATCTCGCGCGGCGAGCGCTGCAAGTAGCGAGTGATGACCCTGGGACCCTTGGCAATGCCGCGATCTCGCTGGCCTTTTTTGGCGAGGACATCAATGCGGCGACAAGCCTGGTCGATCACACTCTCGCGCTCAACCCGAGCTTCGCGCGAGGATGGTACCTCAGCGGTCTCATCCGGTGGTGGGCAGGCCAGCCCGACTTGGCAATCGAACACATCGAGGTTTCGCTGCGCCTCAGCCCGCGCGCGCGATCTGGCTGGGCTTTCTATGTGATCGGCGGTGCGCATTTCGTCAGTAGGCGTTTCGATGACGCGGTGCCGAAGCTCCTTCTTGCGATCCAAGAGGACGCTGATTTTCCTCCGCCTTATCGCTACCTCGCCGCCTGCTATGCCCATATGGAGCGGCTCGAAGCTGCGCGAGAAGTCGTTGCCCGGCTGCGCACTATCAGCCCTCTC
>Ga0306920_100015375_pt1 | contig 10487 bp, 18 predicted proteins | sample flu12Cox44000170_FD_204666 | JGI IMG/M metagenome (GOLD analysis project Ga0306920, IMG submission 204666) | Lab enrichment of tropical soil microbial communities from Luquillo Experimental Forest, Puerto Rico - flux4day.12C.oxic.44.000.170 (v2)... | ecosystem: Environmental > Terrestrial >... | reverse complement strand
TGTTGATTGAGTAGAGCTGCTCGACCAGACTCTCAATGCGGGCGTTGTTGAGCGACAGGCCCTTGACGTAGCCGATGATCTCGTCGCGCAGCTTGTCGTAGCCACGCTGTTGCGAGCCATTGAACTGCTTGCTCGCCACCTGCATCTCAACCTTCTTATCCTCCAACTTGCGCAGCTTCTTGTACGCGGCGGCAATGTTGTCGAAGGTCTCAAGCACCTTCGGCTTGAGCTCGGCCTCCATGGCGGCGAGCGACAGGGCGTTCTCGTACTCGTCCTCGTTGTCCAGATCGCCTTCAACGCGGCCTTCGACGCCATCCTCAGCACCGACGGCAGGCTCAGCCGGGGCCTCCGGGGGCGGCGCCAGGCCGACGGTCGCCACCGGTGGCGCCGCCTTGGCCTCCGGCCCTTCGTAGGTCGCCTCCAAGTCGATGATGTCGCGCAGCAGAATCTTAGCGTTCATCAACTCATCGCGCCAAATGATGATCGCTTGGAAGGTCAGGGGACTCTCGCACAGGCCCGCGATCATCGCCTCGCGGCCGGCCTCGATGCGCTTGGCGATGGCGATCTCCCCCTCGCGCGACAGGAGCTCGACCGAGCACATATCGCGCAGGTACATGCGCACGGGATCGTCCGTGCGTTCGGCCGGCTCGGTACGCGCCTGCGTGATCGCGGGAACGGGCGTGGCGATCGCTAACGCACGGCCGCCGGCATCGTCATCATCGGCCCCGTCCTCACCGTTGGGAGCGGCCACCCCCTCCTCGTGGTCCTCGCTCTCAACCACGGTAATGCCCATGTCGGACAGCATCGACATGGTGTCTTCGATATGCTCGGAGGAGACCTCCTCTGAGGGAAGCACGGCGTTGAGCTCATTGTACGTGACGTAGCCGCGCGCCTTCGCGGTCTTGATGAACTCCTTGACTGCCGCATTGGACAGATCCAGCAACGGGCTGTCCTTCTCGGGGGCTTCGACTTGTTGTGCGCCCTGTTCTTCGGCGCTTGCTTCGTTCGCCATCACGTCGCTCCAGGCCGCGCCGGGGTTGCCGCTTGGGCATCGGGCGCGGGAGAATTGCTGAACGGCATCACACCTGTCCGCCAGGAAGCCTCTGCGCCACACTCACGGACCCGGAGAGACGGGGTTCCCGGCGGGATCTGCTGCCGGTCGAAAGCCCGCCATCGCGAAAGCGTGTGGACAGAGCCAACCGATCATGTTGTCCATCATCTTCCGGCTGCGATAGGCATACACAACTATACCGTGCTCCGATGCCTTGTCACGCACGAGGCGGTACATCTCGCGGATCCTAGAGTCGTTCGTTGACGGACAAGAGGATCCTTGTGGGAGGCATCTACCAGCTAAGATCAGGGCGCGTGGAGCTGCTCACCTGACTATCGGGGGTGTCCGGTGTAGGATGCGTCGAGATTCACAATGTCCGCGGCGGGTAAATGGCGGGCGGAAGATATGCGCTAATGGCAACTGCTGACCTCTGCGTCGGCGTCATCTTGCGAAAGTCGAGACAATCCTCTTTCTTCGCCGCCGTGTTCTCTATGGGGAGGTTGGCTCGCAGTCACGGATGACCATCACGCGGATAACGATCTACGCCCCTGTGCTCAAGCACTTTTCTTTCGGTCGCCAAAGGTGGGAGCATAAACCCACGAGATCGTGCGAGACGACTTAATGTCCCACTTTGCGCTAAGTTATTGAAATCATTACGACTTATGATTTCCCACATAGGAAAATTCTGTGCTTCTATTTCAATGGCTTGCCGATATTTGACCCCGAACGAGTGACAGTCGCACCATTGGCCGCGTTCTCCACCAAGTCGGCCGCATCCTCCTCGCCAAAGCCGCCAGCAACCCGCACCTTCGCGAACACCCCGCAGTCCTCCACTTCAATCTATTGAGACGTCCCCTTCTTCTCTTCTGCGAGCGCCCGTTCCGCCGCTTCCCTGGCTGACTGAGCTTCAGCAAGCTCATCTGTCACCTTTTTCAGCGATTGTTCAGCGGCCCGCTTTGAGGATTTCAGTTGCCCGAGCTGATCTCTTGTTTCTCTGACCGTTCCCTCAAGCGACGACTTTTCAGCACTTACTTGCTTGAGCCGCGCGTCCTGCTCTTTCAACAACTTGTCAAGCCCATCACGCGACGCCTGTAGGGTTCGGGCGTTCTCACGGGCGTCTTGCAACAACGTGTACATGTAGCCACCGCCAAGCGCGCATCCGATCAGCATACCAACAATAAGGACTACCATGGTCTTGGCTGCGCGACCGCCCCCGCTGCTGGAAGCAACAGCGGTTTCTGGGTGTGTCAGCTCCCTGATTTTTCGGAGTCGCCACCGAGAAATGAAGCTTGGCCCGTTGCCGAAGCCAAAAGCGCATAGAGCGTGACCTAACACCCCTATGCCCCAACCCAGTAAAGGCCACTGCGCCCACCATATCTCGGGAGTCGCCAACCAGTTCACGACGACAAGTCCCGCGCACACCAATAGGAAGACCACGAAGTGGATGTAGAAGCCTATCCTCACACCCACTTGCTGCGCAGCCTTGACCGTCTTTTCGCGTTCATCCATGGCAGCCTCCTCCATGTTCGGCTGATGAACCCTGCGCATCACTGCGCCAGCAGTTCCCAAAATGGGCGCCCGCACCCATGAGTGCCGATGTGGGCCGATCTCGAGTCCTTTGAGCAGGGCTTCGGCGAGAGCGGCGTCATGCACCTCGCCTGGATCTTTTCGAACTTGCCTCTGTGCCTTTCAAAGCGCCCCAGGTAGCCGCCCTTCTGCGGTCGCGGCGCCTCGATTTCTTCAAGCGCAGCACGCGTCACCAAGACAGCCACTAGCCCAGTACTGCCCAGCATTGCAAACCGCACGCCCCTGATTGTTTCGTGCGCCGGGTTGCCTATTGGTGAGAGGCTCATTACTGGCCTTGTTTCTATATCGGGTTACCATTCTCGACTTGGCTCGGCTATCCCTCACTGCCCCTACCGCCACCGGCGGATGGGTCCATAGGCGTCAGTTTCTCTAGCCCCCTGAGAAGCGCCTCTTCCGTCAGTGTGTCGATCACCGTATCGGTAGATCGATCGTCGGGCACGATCACTGTGCGGTGCTCGTGCACAGCGACCGTCGACTCCGGCTCGTCGACCTCGGCATTATGCTGCATCGAGTGGATGAGTCCCTCGCTCACGTCACCGGGGGTTACGGTCTTTGCAGCAATCTCGCGCAGAGCGATGACCGCGTTCTAGTCGTTCTCACGGTCCACGGTAATGTGCGATCCGCTCGCGAGCGACCGAGCCCGGTGGGCTGCCAGAAGTACCATCTCGAACCTGTTTGGCACCTTGTCGATGCAGTCCTCGACGGTCACGCGAGCCATATGATAATCCTTCTCTCACCAGCTCCCTGAGTACGCCTCTACCTTCGCACGACGTTCACGCAACTGAGTGGTGCCATCGATCAGGTGACGTCTTAACCACCGCCGGCACTTCCACCCATGATCGCGGCATCCGCCGAGTTGTTCGCGGCATAAGGTCGTTCTGCATTGCGCTATCGGCGCTTTGCTCGGGCCACCGAAGCGATCAAGTACGCAGTCGAAAAGCTCCCGCGCAGAGGACGACGAGACATTACTGTAATTGAAGAGGTCGAGGAAGACTCGCGGGCCTGATTGTGCGCTTGTGGAAGCAGAAGACAAGACTTAGAGAGCAAACTTCCAACTGAGAGCTTGTTACGAACCCGGCGGATATGTGGCCCAGGCTCGTAGGTCTGACAGCTCTTGCCTTCGCGCCGGTCGACGCGCATCAATGTGCCGACGCGATTTTGCACTGAGGGAGCGGGCCATGCAACATCCAGGTTTTTTTCATCGCGCAGGTCCCTTCGCATTGCGCGACATTGCCGAGAAGATTGGTGCCGTCCTAATGCGCGACGAGGAAGGGTCGCGAATGATCGCAGATGTGAAATCGCTGCGCAATGCAGGCTCGGACGACTTGGCATTCTTCGACAACCGGAAATACGCCGCACAACTTGCGCAACAAAAGCAGGTGCTTGCATCCTCTCTAATATCAATGCGAAGCGAGCACCAAGAGCCACGGCCACATTAACGACCGCTGCACCCTACAATGCATTCGCTCAGGCGCTCCGCTTGTTCTACATGGACGCTCTGCGCAGCAAGGCAGCCAGTAGAGGTGCGGATGCGCGCGGTACGCTCGTGGATCCGACCGCTCGGATCGGAGAAGGGGTCACCATCGAGCCGGGTGCCGTCGTTTGCCGGGAAGCTACTATCGGCGCGGGAACAACGATAGCGGCTGGCGCCGTTGTGGGATTCAGGGTGGTTGTGGGCGGCGATTGCTACATTGGCGCGGGGGCGTCGCTCACGCATGCGATCATCGGGAACGGCGTCATCATTCACCCCGGTGTGCGCATCGGTCAGGACGGGTTCGGGTTCGCCATGGGGGCTACGGGGCACTTGAAAGTACCCCAGATTGGATGTGTGATCATTGGTGATGACGTTGAGATCGGCGCCAACTCCACCGTCGACCGAGGTGCCTTGTCGGACACGATCATCGGCGAGGGCACTAAGATCGACAATCTCGTGCAGATTGCCCACAACGTCGTCATTGGCCGCCATTGCGTAATCGTGGCCCAAAGCGGCATCGCGGGTTCGGCGGAACTCGGCGACTTCGTGGTCATGGGCACACATTCCGGTGTGATCGGCCATGTGAAGGTCGGCGAGGGTGCGCAGATCGCCGGCATGGCGCACGTCAAGAACGATGTGGATCCCGGCGCCCGCATGGGAAAGGCACGCCCGCACGTCCTTTCAAAGAGTGGGCACGCGAGGTAGCGGCCATCAAACGGCTTGGAAAGCGGTCCCCAGAGCGCGAGGCACAACTGACGCTATTAGTCGGCGATCCGGACTTGCTTTCTACCGAGGTATCGACGTTCCACCGACGCCGAACATCATGTACGCGATAACGAGCACAGCCACGATTGCACCTCCGATGAGCAACATCGTATGTCTATCCACCGGAACCTCCGCAACCCGACCCGCAACTTCCACGGTACTGAAGCAGGAAGCAACATCCTTTCAGAACAACTCCGGCAACATCCCGCCATCCCGATGAAAAAGTTGGGGTGGAGGCTAACGCCAACGCTACATTCCCCGCAGAAACCCGAATCGCTTGGCCGCGGCGTTTCCGTTGCCTCCCGTTGGGAGGATCGACGTCGGCGTACACAGGGCGAAGCCCACGTAGCCGTTTCGCGCTTCGGCGATTTTACGCTGCACGTCGGCCTGTTTGGGCACGTGCGGCCAATCCGCGATCACCGTCATCACGCCCTTGGGGCGAACGCCAATGAGGATGTGAGTTTTATAGCTCAGCTCTCCGCTCATCACCGGTACCTCTCATAACTCGAAAATAGTGCTCGGCGTGCTGGTAGCAGTTCTCCATCTCGACCACGTCGCCCGCCACTTGGGCCTCGCGGGCCCGCGCGAGGTAGCGTCCATACTGCTGTCGCGCATTGTGCGTGCCAATTTGCGGCCGGCTTTGCTTTTGCGGCCAGTTCCTTCGCCGTGGACTCGGATTCATTGCTCTGCCCCTCGTTGAGCGCGCTGCGCCCCTCTCGGAGAATGCCGTGGAGCCGCAACCAAATTGCGGCGTGGAAGTGCAATGAGAGGGTTGGGCAGCCCTTTCGGGAACGGCAGGGCCAGCGCCCCGCTTGACGCGCACCTTATACATAGGTTCCCCAATCCAACACTCAAGGGGCTCCTAGCCTCCGCCTCGTGCCCAACGCGGCGCCGTCGCAGATGCTACCCATGATCCGCACGTACAGTCCCGATCGGATCGAGTTCGCCCGATGGGGTTTCTGGCCGGAGCGGTGGAACCCGCCCGAGGGAGCTGTTTCGATCACCCCAGTGCCAACAGCCAACCACATATGCTGCTCTCACTGCTCAACCACGCGCTCTCGTCACCACCCGTCGTGAGGTCTCTCTTCCAATTTTCGTGGGATCGTCATCCAAAATCCGTGACGTCCGCGCCGCGTAGTATCCTTCATTTTCATCTCCCTATGGGCAACCGCAAAAGAAGAAGATAACGCTCACCAGCAACAACTATCCCTAGACGACGCTGTAGGATGCGCGGAGAGCAGCGCATCAGCGGCTCTTCGATCCGGAGGGCAGTTGGGCATGCGATCATCACGTATTCTCGCATGGGTAGCGTGCCAATCAACAGAGCGAAGCGTGCGTCAGCTCGCACATAGGATGGCAACAGAGCGATCAACAAAACAGCGACCGCAGCCCGCAGCATGTGGGGCTCCCTCAATCGTCAGTTTAACGCCTCCTCCAGCGTCAGCAAAGTAGCCAACGAAACCTATGCGAGCGAGATCGGCGGCCTAGTCAATCCGCATAATGACGTGGCGCCCCTTGAGCGGCCCCCCAAGGTCCTCGGCGTCGAGATTCTGATGAAAGCGACGTGCTTTGGTAGCAATTGCGCCACACTTAGCCGTTGCGGCGCTGTAGATAAGTTGGAATCGAGAACGATGGTCGCCAAGCTTGAGGCTTGATCGCCGAGCTCGTGGGCGCCGACGACAATCTGCGAAGTTTTGGCAGCGGTCACCACGCAAGTCGGAAAGCGATCGAGCTCTGGGTGAAATGCGGCCGTTTGAGATCGACCCGCAGGCCTCGTCTATCATGCGAAAGAGCGCCGCGAAAGCTCGCTCTCCTTGGCGATGCGCTCGAATGGCTCGGACTTGGATTTGACGCGATACTGCAATTCGCCGCCGTCGGCCGGCAGCAACCGAATGATCTCGTACTGCCGGCCCTGCGTCGCCACACCAGGCCGGGAGGGCGCGAAATCAACGAGCTGGCCGACCCTGAACTTGTGATGTGCCATCCGCGTCTCCATGCCTTGGCCGCTCAATTATCGGCCGCGTTCTTCCTTCATCGCTATTAACTCGCGTGCACTTGCGCACAATCCTCCGAGGCGAACCTTCGGTCTCACCTATCCTGCCTTTGCTCTGCCCGCGCGGGATGCGTGAGCGTTGGCTGGCGACCCGAGGTGTCTCACCCACCCGCAATTTCCGACGAAACCACAGCGGCCGCGGTCCGCCTTGTGATGCCTTCCGGGAGCCGATCCTGTGCGCCTGGCGGTTGCCGGGTCGATAGCACGGGCGTCACGGAGTTTGGGGTGGAGGTGCATCGATTGCTCGGACGCGCGGACGGGATTGTGGCGGTGGTCCTTGGCCGGAATCGACTGCCCGGTCAGGCGCTCAATGTCGTGAAGCTGGTCGCGCTCGTCCGCAGCGCAGAGCGAGATGGCGACGCCTCGGGCCCCGGCCCGCGCCGTGCGGCCGATGCGATGCACATAGCTCTCCGGTACGTCCGGCAGGTCGAAGTTCACGACATGCGACACATGATCGATGTCGATGCCGCGAGCGGCGATATCGGTTGCCACCAGCGCCCGGATTCTCGAGGCGCGAAACGCAGCAAGCGCGTGCTCGCGCTGGAACTGGCTCTTGTTGCCGTGGATGGCGGCGACGCGAATGCCTGCATCCTTGAGATGGTGGGCGAGTCGATCGGCGCCGCGCTTGGTGCGCGTGAATACGAGCGCGCGCGACATCTGCTGGTCGGCGAACAGCTCGACGAGCAAGGAGCGCTTGAGGTGGCTTTCGACGTGAATGACGTGCTGTGAGACGCTGTCGACGGTCGATGCGACGGGCGTGACCGCGACTCTGGCGGGATCGCGAAGCAGATCGTCGGCGAGCCTGCCGATTTCGGGCGGCATGGTGGCCGAGAAGAACAAGTTCTGCCGTATGGCGGGAAGCCGCGAAACGATGCGGCGGATCGGCGGCAGAAAACCCAAGTCCAGCATCTGATCAGCCTCGTCGAGGACGAAGATCTCTGTGCCCGCCAAGTTGACATTGCGCTCAGCAATATGGTCGAGAAGCCGGCCGGGTGTGGCCACCAGAACGTCGACTCCGCGAGCCAGAGCCTGGGTTTGCGGCCGATGCCTGACGCCGCCGAACACGACAGTCGCGGTTAGGCCGAGATATCGGCCGTAGGTACGGAAGCTCTCGGCGATCTGGGTCGCCAGCTCGCGGGTAGGGCTGACCACCAGAACCCGGCAGCCTCTGTGCTGTGCCAGGCGGCGATCGGCCGATAGGCGATGGATGATCGGCAGCGCGAACGCGGCGGTCTTGCCCGTGCCGGTCTGGGCGATGCCGAGAAGGTCGCACCCCGCCAGCGCGATAGGGATGGCTTTGCCTTGGATGGCAGTGGGCGGTTGGTAGCCCTCGTCCTGCAGCGCCTTCAAGATCGGCGCGGCGAGGCCGAGATCGGAAAAGGTGGTCAATTGCTTATTCTTTCTCGTGGCCGCGCGCTAGCGGCTCGGCCAACATGTTTCGGAGCGCAGCGCAACGCGCCGCGCATTGCTTTGAGACACCCCGCGTGTCCTGGGTTGTCGGATGAAATTCTCGGGCGCTCAACAGGAGGACGATCGGGGCACCTGGGCCCTCACATTCATCCTTCACGCGGCTGGAGCGCTGCAAATCGCTCATCGAGCGATGGCAGCTTGTCTCATGTCGCGGTGCACAAGTCAAATCTTATATAATGGCCGCGGAACGGCGGCTTTTGCCCAAGGTAATGGTCGCTCCTCTCCGGTGCGGTGGCGCCAACTGGCGAGCGCTCGCTCTTTCGCGTCATTCGCCAGAGTCGGGAGGTGAGCAGCGCGCCAGTGTTGGCTATAGGCTCAAGAACGATCGAGACATTCGATCAGTGCGGGCGCATGCCCAACCGGCGCAGCGGGGTTAGCCGCATAGGTCTGTTTTAGGTCTCATGTCGCGCGGGATGGTGCCTTGACAATCTAAATCATAACCCACGCGTTGCTCACCCTTGTCGAACAACAATCGTATCGCAACTTGTATTTGCGGTTCTCGCGGGCCATATCTGCAAAGCCGGCGCGGGCCGCGGCGGGCCGCGCCCTTCAAGCTTTGGATGTGACACACGCCGTCGCCGGTCACGTACCCCTCTCCAAACCTGAGTTGCCTGAGCCGAGAGTGAGGTCTCAGGGGCTCTTGTCGCACGCAACGAAAAAGGTAGTAGTTTCATGAGAATCTCAGGAACCCTCAAGTTCTACAACGCCGCCAAGGGCTACGGCTTCATTGCGCCCGACGACGGGTCCAAGGACGTGTTCGTGCACGCAAGTGCACTCGAGAGGTCGGGTATCGACGCGCTGAGCGAAGGCGACAAGGTTACATTTGTCCTAGAGGACGACAGGAAGGGCCGCGGCAAGCAAGCTGGAGAGATCCAGAAACGTTAGGGTTGCTCCCTGCCATACGGCAGGAGGCATCGCCCGTGACATCACGTGTCGTGCAGAGGCGGAGCGGCCCCCTGCGGGCTCTGCGCCCACGACTACGCGTCGATTACCCTCAATCAGGAGGTGCGCGTGACCTCAACAGCAGCGACCCAATCCAACAAGGCAGCGCGCGGAACAAAGCGCGTGTGCCAGGCGTGCCAGGTCCGCTTCTATGACCTATTGCGCGATCAGATCGTGTGCCCATCATGCGGCGCACACTACACGCCAGCGGTTCAGCCAGCTCTCGTACTAGAGACACGCAAATCTGCCGGAAAAACAGGATGGCGACAGAGCACCAAAAGGCCCGGCCTCGTCGAACCGATTCCGGATGCTGAAATGCACACTCCCGCCGAGACTGCCGACGCGGAGGACCTCGAGGAGGCGGCAAATGCCTCGCCGGAGGACGACACTGTGCTGGTCGAGCAGGACGGGGACGAGTCGGATGTCGCTGACTTGGTCGAGCTCGACGTCGAGGATCCAAAGGAAGGGTAAAACGAGCGCGCTGCGTTGAGCCGTCGGAGAGTACGCTGTCGACTGCGACACTGGCCTAACGCTGCCTGAATGATTGGCGCAAAGCAAACGTCTGACCTGAGACATTCGCGCCGAAGGAGCGCCGCTTGCGTGGCCTATGCTTTGCTGACCAGCGTTGAACCGAGGCACGCTGAAATGGATATCGACCGACCAAAGGCCGGCCTTCGTGACCTCCACCGCTGATGGATCGCACTGTTGGGGGCAACATCAGTGCTTGTTCTGGCGCATGGTCCCGGTTGGGTCATTCGCGTCGATTGATCTGCGTTCAATCTTGGTCAACCAGACTCGCAGGACTGACCATCAGAGCGGACATGCCCGCACTCCAGCAAAGTGCCACATCAGAAGCGGCATGCTCGCAGCCTGGCAGGCGCCAGAGAGGGGCCGTCGGTTTCGATCTCTGTGTAATGGCGTTGTACGTCGGTCATGTAGTCGCGCACAATTGGCGCCGCGTCGCGCTTCTTAGCAAGCTGCATCTGGAAGACAAGCTGACTCCCGGTCCGAAACATCAATTCGGCACTGACGAGATAGAACTCCCACATGCGGCAAAAGCGCTCGTCGTACATCTCAGCTACCCTGGTGCGGTTGGCCTCGAAGCGCCGGCACCAGTGGTTGAGAGTCTTGGCATAGTGCAAACG
>Ga0306920_100015373_pt1 | contig 10488 bp, 13 predicted proteins | sample flu12Cox44000170_FD_204666 | JGI IMG/M metagenome (GOLD analysis project Ga0306920, IMG submission 204666) | Lab enrichment of tropical soil microbial communities from Luquillo Experimental Forest, Puerto Rico - flux4day.12C.oxic.44.000.170 (v2)... | ecosystem: Environmental > Terrestrial >... | reverse complement strand
TCGGCGCCGAGGTCTACCACGCGCTGAAGGCCCTGTTGCACGAGCGCGGTCTCTCGACGGCGGTCGGCGACGAGGGTGGGTTTGCGCCGGACCTCGACTCGAGCGAGGCGGCGATCGAGGTGATCCTCGAGGCGGCCGAGCGCGCGGGTCACAGGGAGGACGTGGCGATCGCGCTCGATCCCGCGACGAGTGAAGTGTTCCGCGACGGCGCCTACCGGTTCGAGGGGCGGGTCGAGAGCGGGGAGACGCTCGCCGGCTTCTGGGCCGGGATCGTCGACCGCTACCCGGTCGTCTCCCTCGAGGACGGCTGTGCCGAGGACGACTGGGACGCGTGGGCCGTGCTGACGGGCGAGCTGGGCGATCGCCTGCAGCTGGTCGGCGACGACCTGTTCGTGACGAGCCCCGACCGGCTGCGCGACGGGATCGCGCGCGGCGTCGCCAACTCGATCCTCGTCAAGGTGAACCAGATCGGGACGCTCACCGAGACGATGGATGCGGTACGGATCGCCCACGAGGCGGGCTATACGGCCGTGATGTCGCATCGATCGGGCGAGACCGAGGACGCGACGATCGCAGACCTCGCGGTCGCACTCGGGACCGGCCAGATCAAGACCGGTGCCCCGGCGCGATCCGACCGCGTGGCGAAGTACAACCAGCTGCTCAGGATCGAGGAACAGCTTGGCGCGAGCGCCCGCTACCCCGGCTGGGAGGCGTTCCCGCGCAGTGCTGCGCTACGCCGCTGAGCGGATCCGGGCTGCGCCGAGCAACCGCTCGAGCGAGGCCAGCGTCTCGCGGGCAGTGCGGCGCAGACCGACATGCCGGACGATGCCGCCCGGGTCGACGATCATCGTGATTCGGCGCGTCTCCTCGACCCCGGTCAGCAGAGGGAAGCGAACAGGTGCGTTGCGGTACAGGCTCTCCGTCGCGTGCCAGTCGCCCGGCGTCGTCGCGAGCACGACTGCTCCGTCAGCTGCGAACGACTCCTCCAGGTCGGCGAGCTCGAGCGCGTCGAAGCGGCGGACTCCGAATGCCACAACCGTCCAGGTCCCGCGGAACTCGCCGAGCGTGATCCGTCGGTGGTCTTCTCCGCGTGCGAACGCTTCTGCTTCGAGCGTCGGGGCGAGGCTGCCGATCGAGATGAACACGGCCGGAAGGCTAGACCGGCGGTGCGCCCGCGTCGTCGTCGGCGGGGACGATCTTGGCGTCGTTCCGGAGAACGAGCGCCGTCGCAGCTTCATCTACTCTGGGTGCCCGGATGTCCGTTGACCGCCGGAGGACGAAGATCGTCGCCACGATCGGGCCCGCGTCGTCGTCCCACGACGTGTTGCAGACGCTCGTCGAGGCCGGCGTGGATGCCGTCCGCCTCAACCTCTCGCACGGGACGCACGAGGATCACGCCGCGAGCGCCGAGGTCGTGCGCGCCGTCCAGGAGGAGACGAGCAAGCCGCTCGCAGTGATCGCCGACCTGCAGGGGCCGAAGCTCCGGATCGGCGACCTTCCTGCTCCGCGTGTGCTCCTGAAGGACGAAGAGGTCGTGGTCGTCGGTGACCAGCGTGCCGCGAACGGGGATCTCCCGGTCGCGCCCGCGGTGATCGGTGAGGTCCTGAGCCCCGGTCACGACGTGCTGATCGACGACGGGCTCGTCCGGCTCAGCGTCGAGGAGGTTGCGGACGGGCGCGCCCGCTGCCGGGTGCTCGTTGGCGGCGAGGTCAAGTCGCACAAGGGCGTGAATCTGCCGGGGGTCCCGATCCCGATTCCCTCTCTGACGGCGAAGGATCTCGACGATCTCCAGTTCGCGCTGTCGCTCAACGTCGACTACGTCGCCCTCTCGTTCGTGCGCGCGGCGGCCGACGTCCGCGATCTGCACGAGATCATCAGACAGCACGGGTCGGCGGCACGCGTGATCGCGAAGATCGAGAAGGCCGAGGCGGTCGAGGTGCTCGACGAAGTGCTGCGCGAGGCCGACGCGGTCATGGTCGCGCGCGGTGACCTCGGAGTCGAGATCGGCGCAGCGACCGTGCCGCTGCTCCAGAAGCGGATCATCCTGCGCTGCCTCGAGGCCGGGAAGCCGGTGATCACTGCGACCCAGATGCTCGAGTCGATGATCGAGCACGCGGAGCCGACTCGCGCCGAGGCGAGCGACGTTGCGAATGCCGTCCTCGACGGCACCTCCGCCGTGATGCTGTCGGCCGAGACCGCCACCGGCAACTACCCGGTCGAGGCGGTGCAGACGATGGACCGCATCGCGCGCGCGGTCGAGCCGTCGATGGGCTACCGCCACCAGATGCCGGAGCCGGGGGACGAGACGACTGTGGGCACCGCGATGTCGAACGCCGCGTGCGACCTGGCCGAGGCACTCGGCGCGCGCGCGATCCTCGTCCCGACATTCACCGGCCGCACGGCGTCCGCGGTCGCGCGACTGCGGCCGCGGCGGCCGATCGTCGCGCTTTCGCATCATCAGACCTCGGTGCAGCAGATGGCGCTCGAGTGGGGTGTGACGCCGGTGCTGATGCCGCAGACCCACGACGTCGAGGACCTGTGGGCGCGCTCGATCTCCTCGGCGCTCGCCTCGGGGACGATCGATCCCGGCGATCGCGTCGTATTGACGGCGGGCACTGCCGTCAATCTGCCCGGGTCGACGAACGTGATCAAGGTCGACGTCGCCTGACGCGTAGGGATCCGGGCGCGGCCGCCGAACGTGCCCGCAGTGCTCCGCTTGAGCGGGATCCGCTTGCTCGCCATCGGCGGGCTCGTTCTCGTCGCGTTCCTGTACTGGAAGCCCGCGCACGCGTACCTCCGCGCGAAGCGGAACCTCGAGGCCAGCCGTGCCGACGTTCGCGCGCTCAAGGCCGAGCGCACCCGCCTGCAGAAGCGAATCGCCCAGGCCGGCACCGGAAACGAGTTCGTGGCCGAGGCGAGACGGCTCGGCCTCGTGAAGCCAGGCGAGCGCCTCTTCATCGTCAAGGGCATCACCGCCTGGCGCAAGCAGCACCAGAGATAGGGAGCGACTAGCCTCGAAGCTGTGACCGACCGGGAGCTCGTCGCGCGCCAGCTCGGCCGCGAGCCGCGGGCATTCAAGCGAGTGGCCGTCCGCTGCCCGTTCGGCCGGCCGGCGGTGACCGAGCAGTTCGCCCGCGACGACGCCGGGCAGCCGTTCCCGACCCAGTTCTACGTCACCTGCCGGAGCCTCGTCGCCGCGATCTCCCGGCTGGAGGCGGCCGGCGGGGTCGAGCGGTTCTCGCAGGCGGCCCGCGAAGTTCCTGCCCTGGCGGCCAGCCTCGCCGGGGCGGACGCCGAGCAGCGGGCGATCAGGCCCGAGCTGGACGCAGGGATCGGAGGGTCGACCCGCGGCGGCAGCCTGAAGTGCCTGCACGCGCACGCGGCCTTCGCGCTCGCGCGGCCCGGCTACGAGCTCGGCGACCGCATCCTCGCCGAGCTGCCCTCACTCTGGCCGCCCACCTGCTGTACTGATTGACGATGGAGCTCGAGGTCGCGCGCCACCAGTGGGACGACGGCCGGCGGCGGGTCGAGGAGACGCGGCGCAGCGATCGCCGCCGCTACGAGGGGCTCGTCGGCGAGATCGACGTCGTGCTCGACGGCCTCCGCCGCCGCGTCGGGCAGACCTTCACCCTCGCCGAGCTCGCCGACGTCTACGACGGCGCCGACGGCTGGGTGCGCGAGCTCCTGGACGACGAGGATCCCGACGGCCGTCCGGTCGTCGAGGCCGGCACCGTCGCGGATGCCGCTTTCCACCACTACGCGCGCGGCGCCTCGGACTACCGTCCGTGACCGTCGCGCCCGAGCGTCCGCGCCGGCGCGAACGCCGCAGGCGCCGCGTCCCTTCCTGGGCGCTCGTCGGCGCCGGTCTGCTCGTGGCCTTCGTGGTCGGAATCGCAGTCGGCGAGTCGCTGCACGACAACCCGGCGCCCGGCGGCACGCAGACGCTCGTCCGCACGCTGCAGCCCCTGCCCCTGGCGCCCGCGGCACGCACGACGGTCACCGTGACCGTCACCAATCGCTAGCAACCGGCAGGCGCGGGTTTAGGTACGCGCAGCTTTGGTTACTTTTTCGAGGTGACTTCTCCACAGCCGAAGCGGGGCGACCCCGACTGGCTGACGCTCGGGCAGGCTGCAAAGTTCCTCGGCGTCGCGCAATCGACGATCCGGAAGTGGTCCGACCAGGGGCGCGTGCCGGCGTTCTACACACCAGGGCGTCACCGGCGCTTCCTCCGCAGCGACCTCGAGGCCTTCGTCGACCGGTCGGGGCCGGGCGGCCTCGAGGCGGGTCCATGCGTGCTGGTGGTCGATGACAATTCCGAGCTTCGCGCGCTCGTCCGCAGCAATCTCGAGCGCGAGGGATACGACGTCGTCGAAGCGGGCGGCGCCGACGAGGCGCTCGAGGTGGCCGCCGAGCGGACACCCGATCTCGTCCTCCTCGACGTCGTGCTGCCGGGGACCGACGGATGGCAGCTTCTGCAGCGGCTCCAGGAGCTCTACGGCGCCGTGCCGGTGATCATGTTCAGCGGCCAGGTGGACGCGACGAGCGCGGAGGTCGAGCAGCGCGGCGCCAAGGCGTTCGTCGGGAAGCCGTTCGACCCGCAGCAGCTGGTCGACCGCGCCCGGCAGCTCTTGCCGGCGTAAGAGCGCTAGAGCTCTTCGACCGCGCGCAGCAAGCCGCCGGCGATCACACCGAACGCGGCGATGAGGGCGATCCAGATGCCGATCCCGCGCCCGTCCGCCGGGAGGACGGCGTCGGGAATCGAGATCAGACGGATGATGACGAAAACCGCCGCCAGGATGCCGAGCGCGATCACGACCAGGCTCTCCGGGATCGACGGCGGCAGCTGGAAGCCGAACTCGGCCAGGATCACGATCAAGAGCACCGCAAGGCCGATGAAGAAGACGAGCTTGCCGAGCGTGCCCGTGTTCCAGCCGATCACCGCGAGCTTGATCCCGACGCCGGAGCCTGAGTACCAGCCCATGAACGAGGAGAGCGCGAGCACGAGCCCCGCGACCCAGGTCACGCGGTCGCCCAGCGCGAAGAGGCCGCCGGGCTGGAGATCGGGCCGGCCGCCGGTGCGCGCTGAGTCCGCGGCCGGCGCGTCGATGTCGAAGAAGTCCGGCGTCGCCACGGGCTAGATCCCGAAGAGGTTCTGCACCTGCTGCCAGGCCGCGAGCACGACGACCGCTGCCAGGAACGTGAGCACGAGGATGGTCATCCAGAAGCGAAGCCCCGACCGGCGTGCGGCCCGGCGGTGCTGGATCCGCGCCCGCCTCCGTGCGCGCTCGCGCCGGTAGGCGCGGTCGATCGCCAGGGGGTCGAGCGACGGCGTGTCCTCGGAGGGGGCCGGTCCCCGCGCAGGCTCGGTCACGCGAGAAGTCTAGTCGGTTCGATCCAGGCAGTATCACCGTGATGATGGCCGTCGAAGGGGGACGCATGCCGGTCGAAGAGCTGGCGGAGGCAGGGGCCGGGGTCGCGGCGGCGGGCGATCTCGGCCAGGCACTCGAGCTGCTTGCCCGTGCCGTTCGTTCCGCGATCGATGCAGATGCGGTCGTGCTCCGCGTCGTGGACGACGAGGGGCGCCTCGAGGCACGCGCGGTGGCGCCCGCCGGCTCACCGCTCGGCGCCGAGCTCGCTGCCACCCACGTTCCGGCCGACGCCGTCGCCCTCGATCGCTTGTCGGAGCCGACGCTCCGTGCAGCGGTCCGCGTGCACGCCGCCGGGACGCTGGCCGTCCCCGCGCTCGTCCGGGACCGGATCGTCGGGTCGATCGAGGCCGTGCGGGTCTCGACCGCCTTCGGGGAAGAAGAGCGGGCGCTTGCCGGTCTCGCGGCGACCCAGTTCGCACTCGCGGTGCGAAGCTATGCCGCTGACCGGGCTGCGCGGACGGCGTGGATGCGCGATCGCGTGCTCGGGCTCGCGGGAGATGCTCTTGCGGCGGGCGGCGACGTGGAGCGGGCAGCGAGGCAGGCCGTCCGGATCGCCGTCGACGCCGCGGGCGCACGAGCCGGGGCTCTCTGGCGGCGGAGCGATGGCGGCGCGCTCGAGCTCGGCTGGGCCCAGGGACTGGCCGACGAGCTGCTCTCGACGACATCGATGCTGGCCGAGGCGTCGCTGCGCGAGCGGCCGCCGCCGACGGTTCTCGCCGACCCGCGCCTTCCCGCCGGCCTGCGGCAGGTCACGGCGCTCCCCCTCGGCCAGCCGCCGGGGGGAATCCTTCAGCTCTTCTTCGCGGACGACGATGTGCCGTCCCCTGACGACCTCGCTCCGCTGGCGTCGTTCGCGGCGCGGTCCGCGCACGCCTTGCGCGAGGGGGAGCGCTTCGAGGATCAGGGGGCGGAGCTCGTGCGCACTCGGGCGCTGTTGCGCCTGCTGGGCGAGGCGAGCTCGCGGCTCTCGCTCGCGCACACGCTCGACACAGCCGTCGAACGGACGGCTCAGCTGCTGCCGCTCGAGCGGCTCGGGTTGTACCTTCGCGACGACGAGCGGCTCCGCGCAGCCGCCGGACGCGCGCTCCCGCCGATGCACCTGGAGGTGGCGGCGGCGCTGCTCGAGTCGATGCTCGGGCCGCTGCGAGCGCGTAGTTCGGTGCACGTGACGTCCGAAGGCGACGACCCTGGGCTCGGAGGCGTGCGGGCCGCGCTCCAGGCGACGGGCGAGCCGGCCGCCGTCGCGGCGCCGCTTCGGGTCCGAGACGACGTGATCGGCGTCCTCGTCGCCTATCCGAAGCATGGAGTGCTCGCCGACGGCGACGCCTCGCTGCTCGCGGCACTCGCGGCTCAGCTCGCCGTGGCGGTACAGAACGCCCGGCTGCACGAGCAGTCCGAACAGCTGTCGCAGGAGCGCTCGACCGCGCTGCGGACGGCGCGGGAGACGGGACGGCGCCTCGGCTCGCTCTACGACATCTCGAACGCCTTCACCAGGAGTCTCTCGCTCGAGCGGACGGCGGAGGCGATTGCGACGACGATCGTCGACGCGATCGGCGCCGACGCGGCGGTGATCCGCGTTCCCGACGAGCGAGGCGACGTGCTTCTTCCCCGCGCAGTGCACGTCGCCGACCAGCCGCTGGAGGCCGCGCTAGCAACGGTTCTCGGGCGGCCACAGGCGGCCCGCGTCCGGCGGCGGCCCGACCCCGAGCTGCTCGACGCCGAGGCGGCGCGCCGGCTCGGGGGCGCGCACGCGTTGCTCGTCCCGTTCCTCGTTCAGGGCTCGTCCGCGGCGCTGGTGCCGATCACGGCCAAGGGCGAGCTGCTCGCCGAGGTGACGATCGTTTCGCTCGATCCCGCCAAGCCGATCGGTGCCGACGCGCTCGAGACCGCGCGGTCGCTCGCCGCGCAGGCGGCGCTCGCGCTGGAGAATGCACGACTGCATCAGCAGCTCCGCCACTTCGCCGAGACGATGCGGCGGTCGTTGCTGCCGCAGGAGCCGCCGTCGGTCGCGGGCCTCGACGTCGGCCACCGGTACGAGTCGGCGGCCGAGGTGGAGGTCGGCGGGGATGTCTTCGACTTCCTCCTGCTGCCGGACGGCCGGCTCGCGGTCGTGCTCGGCGACGTCACCGGGCACGGGATCGACGCAGCCGCGGACATGGCGATGGCGAAGTTCGTGTTCAGGTCGCTGGCACGCCGGCATCCCGACCCGCCCGACTTCCTCGCGCACGCCAACGACGTGGTCGGCGCGGAGATCGGCGGCGGCGCCTTCATCACGATGGCCTACCTGACCGCAGAGTCGGGGGGCCGCGTTGCCTGCTCGAGCGCCGGTCATCCCAGACCGCGCCTCGTGCGGGCGAGTGGCGCGGTCGAGGAGCTCCGCTGCGGCGGGCTCGCGCTCGGCATCGCCGACGACCAGGTGTACGACGTGGTCGAGCTCGAGCTCGCGTCCGGCGATTCCGTCGTCGTCTACACCGACGGCCTCGTCGAGGCGCGACGCAATGGTGAGCTGTACGGCGTGGCGCGCCTCGACCGCGCGCTCGCGTCCGCTGCGAGCCTCGGCGCGCAGGAGCTCGCCGACACCCTCGTCGGCGACTGTCGCGCGTTCTCGGGTGGCGAGCTCGAAGACGACTGCGCGATCGTGGTGATCCGCCGCCCGTGAACCTGCGACGCGCCGGCCGCCCGCCCCTCGTGATCGGCCATCGGGGAGCCGCGGCTCGTGCTCCGGAGAACACCCTTGCGTCCCTCGAGGCGGCTGTTGCGGCGGGTGCCGATCTCGTCGAGTTCGACGTCGGCCCGGACCTGAGCCTGGCCCACTCGCCGCACGAGCGGCCGGCCGATCAGCTCTCGCTCGACGACGCGCTCGCGTTTCTCTCCGCGGCGGGTGTCGCCGTCCACATCGACGCGAAGGCGCCCGGCTACGAGCCCGCCATCGTCGACGCGATTCGCCGGCACGGCTTCGAGGAGCGCGCCGTCGTCTCGACCGCATTCGCCGCGTCGACGCGGCGGCTCGCTCAGCTCTCGCCCGGGTTGCCACGCGCGATCGGCTATCCGCACGACCGGTACCGGATCTCGCGGTTCCGCTGGCCCCCAGCGCTCTCGAGGGCCGGTGCGGCCGCCCTTCGCCAGGCGATGCCGGTCCGTGTGCCGCTCCTCATCCGTCGCTCGCGCGCAAACGCCCTCTCGCTCCATCACACGCTCTGTTCGCGTGCGGCCGTCGACGCCTCGCATCGGGCCGGGGCGCCCGTCCTCGCGTGGACGGTGAACGACCCGGAACGTGTCGCCAGGCTCGCCGAGATCGGCGTCGACGCGATCGTGTCGGACGACCCGGAGATGGCTCGTGAAGCACTGGGTACACTGAGTCGCCCGTGAAGCGGCTGCTTTTCCCTGCACTCTTCGTCGCCGGCTTCGTGGCAGCCGGCACGTTCGCCGGCGTCGTGGTCGCCGATTCGACGACGACCAGTGCGACGACCACTGCCCCGAAGACCACGGCGGTGACCACCGCGACGGTGACCACGACCCTGCCGGCGACCACGACCACCACCACGACCACCACGACCACGACGGCTCGTGCGGTGGTCATCCCAGCCCGCGTCCGTGTGGCCGGTATCAACGTCGGGGGCCTGTCTCCGGCCGATGCCGTCGCGGCCGTCGAGGCGGCGTTTGCAAAGCCGCTGCGCATCGTCGTCGACCGGCGCACACTGACGATCGACCCGAGTCGGTTCGCATCCGCCTGGGTCGCGACGGCGGTTGCACGCGCCCGCGTCGCCGCGCCGGGGACGAACGCGCGACTTGTCGTCTCCGTGCACGGCGGGCCGCTGCGGTCGTGGGCGGCGGGCGTCGGTCTGCGGTTCAAGAGGCAGGCGGTCGACGCGACGCTCGGGTTCAGCAACGGGCGCCCGCGCGTGACGAAGGAGCGGGTCGGCCAGAGGCTCGACGTGCACTCGCTAACCGTCCGCATCGTCGCGGCCCTCGAGTCGAACTCGCGGCTGCCGGTGCGGGTGCACACACGGGCCGTGCTGCCCGCGGTCACCGCGAAATCACTCGGGCCGGACATCGTGATCAACCGCGCGCTCAACCGCCTCACCCTCTACGACGGAGCGCGCTTCGTGCGTTCCTTCCCGGTCGCGACCGGCCAGGCGATCTACCCGACGCCGAAGGGCATCTTCCACATCGTCGTCAAGTGGGTGAACCCGTGGTGGTATCCGCCGACGCAGGACGCATGGGCGCAAGGCCTGAAGCCCGTGCCGCCTGGCCCCGGCAATCCGCTCGGCACGCGATGGATGGGGCTGTCCGTGCCGGGCGTCGGCATTCACGGCACCGACGAGCCCGCGTCGATCGGCTACAGCGCCTCCCATGGATGCATCCGGATGCAGGTCCCGGACGCCGAGTGGCTCTTCGACCACGTGGATATCGGCACGACGGTCGACATCGTCTGATGCGGCCGGTCCGGGCCGTCGCCGTCGTTGCGGTGGCCGCGCTGCTCGGGCTGCTCGTCTGGGACGTCGCGCACCAGCAGAACAAGGGCATCGCCGCGAAGGTCGATCACGGTCAGTCGGTGGCGGCGCCGGCGCTCGATCTACCGCGGCTCGGGGGCGGCCCGAACTTCGATCTCGCTGCGAACCGGGGCAAGGTCGTCGTCGTGAACTTCTGGGCGTCGTGGTGCGTCGAGTGCAAGCTCGAGGCGAAGACGCTCCGTGACGCGGCGGCCCGTTGGCGCGGCAAGGCCGTCGTCATCGGGGTCGACACCAAGGACCTCGCATCGGCCGCGAAGAGCTACATGTCCCGTTACGACGTCAACTACGGGGTCGTGCGGGACGTGAGCGGCGACGAGAGCGACCGCTGGGGCGTGACCGGATACCCGGAGACGTTCATCGTCGATCCCTCCGGGACGGTGATCCCACCGCACGTCGACGGGCCGATCCCCGCCGCGCAGCTCGATGCCGCCATTCGGAACGCGATCCGCTCGTGAGCGCGCGCGGCCTCCTGCGGGCGGGTGCGGTCCTGGTCGTTGCAGCGCTCGGCGGTGTGCTCGTCTGGCACCTCACCCATCAGCCCGCTT
>Ga0306920_100015372_pt1 | contig 10488 bp, 11 predicted proteins | sample flu12Cox44000170_FD_204666 | JGI IMG/M metagenome (GOLD analysis project Ga0306920, IMG submission 204666) | Lab enrichment of tropical soil microbial communities from Luquillo Experimental Forest, Puerto Rico - flux4day.12C.oxic.44.000.170 (v2)... | ecosystem: Environmental > Terrestrial >... | reverse complement strand
CACTCGCAACCAGCGTGAAGCCCTCTTCCACCACGAACACGCCTTCGCTCGGTATTTCGGCAGGCTCGATCACCGGACAAAAGCCTTCGCGCAGGAGTTGCCTCACCTCGAAGGGCATTGCTCTCTCCCGCTCGGGCGGGCACGCGCCGGGCTGAGTCCATCCGACGCGATACCGCCGCGGCGGCTGTGGGCTTCTGCGGCCCAGCGGGTCGGTCTCGACGAGGATGACCTCTTCCAGCTCTCCCGCCAGCAGCCGGGCATGGCATTGCGCGTCGCAGCTTGCATTGACCAAGACAAGGCTGCGCGGCAATTCCATCGTTCTATGGATGACCGGATGGTCGAGCGTGCGCCGGGCATAGCCGATGCGTGGCAGTGCCATGAGCGCATCGATACCGTAGAGCGCGATCGCCGCGACCAGTCCGAACGTGAGCGCCCGTTTGTGCCTGCGCCACAGCTTCAACCGCACGGCCAGGAAGATCAGCAGCAGGGCAACGAGGATGGTCAGCCAGACCGGGTGAACGAGCAGCACGAAAATTCCAAACTCGCGCGGATGGCGCACGCTCCAGGCGAGAAAATTGTTAACCGTATCCAGGCTCCAAACCATCGCACTGCTCTTGACCGAATGCGACTTTCGCTTTGAGCGATGATAATCGCTTCACATAATCAATGATTTTACAACGAGCGCGCTGGGATTGACGGCGCTCTATGAGCTTGCATCCGCTCGCTGACGACGTTTCATAAGATAAGCCGCTACGATTGCGCGGCGGGCACGCGTCGTTGCTGGCGTGCGAACAGCACGAACATGACCAGGAGAAGGATCGGCGAGCCGAACAGGCCGTAGTAATATTTCACATCTGCGAAGGTTTGCATGGCATTGAGTCCCCCGAGCAGCGATATGAGGTAATCGCCGAGGTTCATGAGCGCACCAATGCTATCGCCGCATCACGCGTCAGCGCCAATGCGGCGCGGGTCGAAGCGCGAGTAGCTTCGACCACGCCGAGCGCAGGGCTTCGCACGATCAGCCGCCATAGCAGGAGTAGTCGCAGAAATTACCCCAGCCTACGCTATCGCCCATCCCGTGCATGCAAGCGCGGAAGCACGCCGCCCCTCCTTTGGGCGACAGCTTCTTCACTTGCGGCGCAGCCGCGATGCCTTTGATGCCGCCTGTGTCACCGGCCTGCTTGGCTCCGGCCCAGGCCGGGCTTGCGATGATGCTGATGCAGACGGCGCCGATCACGAATGTAGGAACACGCATGGCAGTCCTCCTTTTTAGGTTTTCTTGCGGGCACCAGGTGCCATGACGAAGCCATCGCATTGAACGGCCCTGATTGCTGTGACCCCCATCACACGATTGCTGTTTTTGAACGCCAGGTGAGCGGTTCCATCCCATGTTCCCGAATTCATTTCCCGGATAAAGTCTCGCAATGGCGCTGAAGCTGACAATGACTTGCGGCCCCTACGACCGCGCCCGCGCGCTCATCGATGGCAGCGTGAAGCCCGAGGGGATCGAGCTCGCGATTACCGTCAACGCCGACGACGTGTCGCGGCAGATGCAGGGCGCCCAGGGCAATTTCGACGTGGTCGAGTTTTTTACCAGCCGCTACATCGCGGACCTCCCGCTTCGCACCCTGGGTTTCACGGCAATCCCGATCTTTGTGAAACGCATGTTTCGCCACTCCTCCGTCTATGTGAACAAGCGCCGCGGCATCCGCTTGCCCGCCGATCTCAACGGCAAGCGCGTCGGCGTGCAAACCTGGTTCACCTCGGCGGCATTGTGGGCGCGTGGCATGCTCGCCGATGAGCATGGGGTGGACCTGCATTCCATCACGTGGGTTGCCGGCCGGCAGGAGCCGGTCGAGGGCTGGGTTGCGCCTTCCTGGCTCAAGCTCGAATTTGCAAAGGGACATTTTGATTTGCTCGCAGCGGGCGAAATCGATGCCTGCATCAGCACCGAGATGATGGCACCGGGGCGGCATCCGGATGTCGATTTTCTTTTTCCCAACTACGCCGAGCTCGAGCGCGACTATTACCGCAGAACCAAAATATTTCCGATCATGCACACGCTGCTCGTGCGCAACTCGGTCTTGAACGAGCATCCATGGGTGGCGATGAGCCTGTTTGATGCGTGGGAGGAATCAAAGCGGCAATGTTACAAATGGCTGGAGTGGCAGCGCATCCATCAGACCTCGCTCTGGTATCGCTCGCTCTGGGAGGAGGAGCAGGCGGCGGGCGGTACGGACTTTTACGTCTGGGGGTTTCAAAAAACGCGCTTCGAGCTCGACAAGATGCTCGACTATGCGCATCGATTAGGAATAACCGCGCGCAGGCACCAGCCCGAGGAGATGTTCTGGCCAGCTACGCTGGCGACGTGATGCTCGGTCACGACCGTCTCATACATTGCCGAGCGCGACCTTGTTGAACAGGACGATGGCGCGATGATCAGATCGGCTTGAGCACCACCATGGCGATCAGCATGACGATGATTTCATTGACCTGTTCCAGCGCGCCAAGGACGTCGCCGGTTTGACCGCCAATCTGGCTGCGGCTCAAGAAGCCGCTGAGCAAGCCTGCGCCGATCAGCAAAGCGACACCGATCACTCCGGCGGACGGGCCGAGCGCAACGAAGAGCGCGATCACTCCGATGACACATGCAGCCGCGGCGCTCTCCCAAGGGGGCTCGCCGGCGGCCGCCGAGAGCCCGTCGCCGCGTGCTCGCGCGACGTGCCGCATGAATACCGGCATGGCAGCGCGCGCCGACGCATGCGATGCGATCAACGCCATCGTCACCGCAAGAGGTTGTGCGATGGTTGCAAGCGCGCTCCAGCGCAGCAGAAACGACAGGAGGAGCGCACACGCGCCATACGTCCCCAATCGGCTGTCGCGCATGATCGCGAGCTTGCTCTCGCGATCTTGGCCGCCGCCAAAGCCGTCCGCGGTGTCGGCCAACCCATCCTCGTGCAGCGCGCCTGTGACCGCCGTCGTTGCTGCGAGGGCGAGCCCAGCGGCAATCGGCGGCGAAAGCCCCACAGCACTCGCGATCGCGTAGACAAGCGCACCAATGGCTCCCACCGCCACCCCCGCAATCGGGAGTGCCCAGCTCGCGCGCGCGACATCGCTGCCGGCCGCAGCCTCAGCGCCGATCGGAAGCCGCGTGCAGAAAGCAATGCTAGTCTTGAGGTCTGCGGCAATGCGTTGCGGCCATGTCTCTGGGATCGTCATGTTATGTCCTGGACGGTCGCTCGCTTGTGCGTTCAAGGCGAAGGCGCATGACCACTTTTACATCCTTTGCGCATCTGCGGGCATGCTGTCGCGACCTGCCGGCCGGAAATCCCGCCACCGCGCAGGCAATCGCGCGGCACGAAGCCGACCTGACCAAACCCCCGCACAGCCTCGGCCGTTTGGAAGAGGTGGTGGAATGGCTTGGCTACTGGCAAGGCCGCAACCCGCCGCGCCTCGATCGCGTTGACATTCTGGTCTTTGCGGGAAATCACGGAGTCACCGCGCAAGGAGTGTCCGCCTATCCGGCCGAAGTGACGGAGCAGATGGTGGCCAATTTTGCCGCCGGCGGCGCGGCCATCAATCAGCTTGCGCGCATTGCCGGCGCAAATTTGCGCGTTGAGCCTCTTTCGCTTGCCCGGCCGACCGCCGACTTTACCCAACATCCCGCCATGGATGAGGGTGAATTCCTGGCGGCGGTCGCGACCGGCTATGATGCGGTGCCACCGCAATCCGATCTCGTATGCCTGGGCGAAATGGGCATCGGCAATACCACCGCGGCGGCGGCGCTCACGGCAGGCTTGTTCGGCGGTGACGCAAGGCGCTGGGTCGGTCGCGGCACTGGCATCGACGAAACCGGCCTTGCGCGCAAGCAAGCCGTGATCGAACGGGCGCTGGCGCGCCACGCCGATGCGCTGCGCGATCCACTCTTGCTCGCTGCGGCGTTAGGAGGTCGTGAGCTTGCCGCCATTCTGGGGGCCGGGCTCGCTGCGCGGCACAGATGCATTCCGGTCGTGCTCGACGGCTTCGTCTCGACCGCAGCCGTTGCCCCGCTCGCAAAGCTCAATGCCGATGCTCTGACTCACGCCGTCGCTGGCCATCTCTCCGCCGAGTCCGGTCATCGCATGCTGCTCGAGGAGTTGAAACTTTCGCCTCTCCTCGACCTGCGCATGCGGTTGGGTGAGAGCTCGGGCGCCGCCGTCGCGATCCTTGTGCTGCGCGCCGCGCTCGCCTGTCACACCGGCATGGCGACCTTCAGTGAGGCTCGGGTCTCGAACAAAACGCCGTAGCAACGGTCCTGATCAAGCCTCCGCAATCACGTGAAAGAAGCTGCCGCTGACGTTTCCGCGTCGCCCGCCGGATGGAGGAAGCGTCCGACCCTGGCCGTCCGAAAGCTCGGAAAACGGCTCGTCATCTCCGGTCGCGGTCAAGGTCGCGTAATGGAATTCATGGCCGCGCAAAGCCGCCCCCGCCGGCCCAAGCGGTCCATCACCCAGAAGCCGCGCCTCGCGATAACCGAGCTGGAGTTTGCGCGCCGCGAAGCTCGTGGAATGGCCGAGCAGTCCCGCCATCGCATGGCGAACGCCGTCGCCGTCTTCGAGCGTTTCGCCCAGCACCATGTAGCCTCCGCATTCGCCATGCACGGGCCTTCTCTGTGCAAATTGCGTAAGACCCGCGCGAAAGTTGTGCGCAGCCGACAATGCCGAAGCATGGAGCTCGGGATAGCCGCCCGGTAGCCAGCAGGCGTCGCAGCTCTGCGGCGGCGCCTCGTCGGCGAGCGGAGAGAAAGGAATGATCTGCGCTCCGGCACGCCGCCATCCCGCGAGGATATGGGGGTAGATGAATGTGAATGCGGCATCGCAGGCGAGCGCAACGCGCTGACCGGGCGGGCGCAGGGGCAAAACATTTGCTGGTGGAGAGATCTTGGTTTCTGCCGCGACTGCAATGATCGCGTCCAGGTCGCAATGCTGCTCGGCGAGTTCCGCCATTCGGTCGAGTCGCGCGCCGAGGTCGCCATGCTCGCGCGCCTGCACCAGGCCGAGATGACGCTCGGGCAATCCCAGATTCTCGTCGCGGGGCATGGCGCCGAGCACCGGAATGTTCAGTTCCGCAATCGCTTCGGTGACGAGCATTCGGTGACGATCGCTGCCGACGCGATTGAGCAGCACGCCTGCAATATGAACCGCAGGTTCGTGCGCGGCAAAGCCACGCACGAGCGCTGCCGCCGATTGCGATTGTCCGGAGACGTCGACCACGAGCAGCACGGGCAGACCGAACCGCGCGGCGAGATCGGCCGTCGAGCCGCGGCGCCCTGGCGACCCCGCAAGCCCGTCGAACAGGCCCATCACGCCTTCTACGACGATGATGTCCGCGCCGCTTGTGGCCTCGAAAAAAAGCGCGTCCAGCAGCGACGGCGGCATGGCCCAGCTGTCGAGGTTAATGCTTCTTGCGCCGGGAATGGCAGCGTGAAAGGTGGAGTCGATGTAGTCCGGCCCGGCTTTTGCCGCGCGCACGGCAAGACCCCGGCGTGCCAGCGCGGCAAGAAGCGCAAGCGTTACGACAGTCTTGCCGGAACTGGAACGCGGCGCCGCCACAATGAGCCCGCGCGCCGTCAAATCTGCGTTTCCTCTTTGGCCGCGCCCAGCAGGCGATTGCGCAGCCCTACGATCTCGCCCACGACCACGACCGCGGGCGGCTCGATCGCCTGCTCGCGCGCGTCCTGCGCGATACGTTCCAGCGTGGAGATGAGAACGCGCTGTTGCGGCTTCGTCGCGTCGGCAATCACGGCAGCCGGCGTCTTCGGCTCGCGGCCCGCGCGCATGAGCGCGGCGGCAATTCGGTCGAGATTATGCAGCACCATGTAGAGCACGATCGGCGCTCCGGTCCGCGCGAGCGGCCCCCAGTCATAGGCATCACCTTCCGCACCATGACCCGCGGCGAAGATGACGGCGCGGTTGATCTCGCGCATGGTCGCCGGGATCGAGGCCGCTGCGAGTGCCGCGAGCCCCGCCGTCACGCCCGGGATGATGCGAAACGGCACGCCAGCAGCAGCCAGCGCGACGGCCTCCTCCCCGCCGCGCCCGAACACGCAGGGGTCGCCGCCCTTGAGTCGCAACACGCGCAATCCGTTCTTCGCAAGCGCAATGAGCCGCTTCGAAATATCCGCTTGGATCGCCGAGGGTCGGCCGCCACGCTTGCCCGCAAACTCAAGCCTTGCCCGCGGTCCCGCGAGTGCGAGGACGCGCTTGTCGACGAGGGCATCGTGCACGATCACGTCGGCCGTGCGAAGCGCGACATGGGCGTAAAGCGTCAGCAGGCCGGGGTCCCCCGGACCCGCTCCGGCCAGCCAGACATGGCCGGGCGCGAAATCCGGAGCAGCCTCATGCAACCATGGGAATGCCTCGTCCGCCCCGCTCATCGCACGCACGTTCCGTGGTGACGCCGCCGGCCGAGCGCAATATAGCGAGCCGCATGACTTCGCGGGATCGTCCACTTCGCCGGGGCTGGACCACCGGCGCCTGCGCTACCGCGGCCGCGAAAGCGGCCTATACGGCACTGCTTACCGGTGAATTTCCCGATCCGGTCGAGATAACACTGCCGCGCGGCGAGCGGCCCTCCTTCGCGCTCGCGCTTAGTCGTGTCGATGGGAATTGCGCGACGGCCGGGGTGATCAAGGATGCCGGCGATGATCCCGACGTGACCCATGGCGCGCTGGTGCTCACAACCGTGCGCGCCGGGTCCGCGGGAGCGGGCGTCGTCTTTCGAGCGGGCGAGGGCGTGGGCACGATCACGCGACCGGGGCTTCCCGTTGCGCCCGGGGAGCCCGCGATCAATCCGGTGCCGCGCGCGATGATGCGCCAAGCCATCGCAGAGGTTGCAGCGGCCGCGAATGGCAGCGGCGATGTCGAGATCGAAATTGCAATCCCCGGCGGGGAAACGCTCGCGCAAAAGACGCTCAACCGGCGGCTCGGCATCGTCGGCGGCCTCTCCATCCTCGGTACCACCGGCATTGTCGTGCCGTATTCCTGCTCGTCGTGGATTTATTCCATTCGCAGCGGCATCGATGTCGCGCGTGCCGTCGGTCACACCCTGATCGCGGGCTCGACCGGCGCGACTTCGGAAGCAGCGATCCAAAAACTCTATGACCTGCCGGAGACCGCACTCATTGATATGGGCGATTTCGTCGGCGGAATGCTCAAATATTTGCGCACCCATCCGGTGCCGAAGGTGACGATTGCGGGCGGGCTCGCGAAAATGACCAAGCTCGCACAGGGCCTGCTTGATCTGCATTCGAAGCGCGGCACGGTCGATCTCCCGATGCTCGCGGAATTTGCGCGCAAGGCTGGCGGCTCGGCTGCGGTCGGGCGACGGATCGTCACCGCCAACACGGCAGCCGAAGCCTTTGCCCATGCCGGCAGCGAGGGCATCGCACTTGCCGATGAAGTCGCCAAGGCGGCGCAAAAAACTGCCGCGCGGGTGGTTGAGGGCCGCGACATCGCAGTCGAGGTTACGGTCTTTGACCGGGAGGGTCGCCTCATTGGTCGCGCGCCGTTCGCGCCGGCTCACGTTCGCTCTCCTGCGCGAAAGCGCCGGCGATAGCTCGGATCGTAGAGCGCGCTGTCGCGAAATTCTTTCGCTGCGAGCGCCCGACCCACGAGAACAATAGCAGTGCGTTCAATTGATGTTTGTGCGAGCTTTGCTTCGATATCGCCAAGCGTGCCGTACAGGATCTGCTCGTCGGGCCAGCTCGCACGCACGACAACGGCGATCGGGCAATCGGCGCCGTAGAACGGCGTCAACTCCTGCACGATCTTGTGGAGTGAAGAAATTGCAAGATGGATTGCGAGCGTCGCTTGCGTTTGCGCGAAAGCCAAAAGACGTTCGCTTTCCGGCATGCGCGAGGCGCGACCGGGCATGCGGGTGAGCACGACGCTTTGCGCGAGCTCCGGCACCGTGAGCTCGCAGCCGAGCGCGGCCGCGGCTGCCGCAAAGGCGGGAACGCCGGGGGTAAGCGTATAGGGGATCGCGTGCCGCTCCAGTCGCCGCAACTGCTCGGCGAGCGCGCTGTAGATTGAAAGATCGCCGGAATGAAGCCGCGCCACGTCATGCCCTTCGCCGTGGGCAGTGACGAATTCGGCTTCGATCTCGTCGAGCGTCATCGGGGCGGTATCGACGATGCGCGCGCCGGGGGCACAATGCGCCAGCAATTGCGGCGGTATGATCGAGCCCGCATAGAGACAGACCGGACAGCGCGCCAGGAGATCGCGCCCGCGCACGGTAATGAGATCTGGCGCGCCCGGGCCGGCTCCGATGAAATGCACCGTCATGGCGTAATCTTTGATTGGGCGAGGGCGCAGCTCACGGGCCCGACGACCACGCGCTGTGCAAGGAGCCGCGCGCCGCCGCCCGCGGCAGCAAGTGCGGCGGCCTCGGCGACCGAGCCAACGCCAGTGAGCGCAAGCACGCGTTCTGATTTCGTCGCGATGCCATGCCCGGCGGCTTCGAGCTCGCCTTGCGCTATCGTGACGAGCGGCACGCCGAGCGCGGCAGCCGCGGCTTTTATTCCGGGCTCTTCGCCCTTGCTGCTCGATGTCGCCAGCGCCGCGAGCCTGTCGGCGCCAAGGCCCCGTGCCGCCAGCGCAGCAATGACGGCTGCCTCAACCGCAGCGGCGGCCGCCCCTTTGCGGCACCCGATGCCGGCGACAATCATGGCTTCACCCACGCCCACTGCGTTACCGGCATCGCCGGGCGCCAGCCCGCCGTGCCGCCGAGCGCGCCCGCGCGCGCAATCGCAATGCGGATCAACTCGCCGCCGAGCGCAGCGTGGGTTGCAATGAGCAGGGATTCCGTTGCGAGCGTCACCGCATTGGCGACCAGACGTCCGCCGCAAGGAAGCGCGGCGACTGCCGCTTCGATCACTCCGGCATCGCTCGCGCCGCCGCCGATGAAGATCGCGCCGGGTAAGCGCAGTTCTTTCAGAGCCGCGGGCGCACTGCCTTCCAGAATTTCGAGCCCCGGCACGCCGAGCGCTGCGGCGTTGCGCCGGATGCGCGCGGCGCGATCGGCGCGCCTTTCGATTGCAATCGCCCGCAGTGAGGAATGCGACAGCATCCATTCGATGGCGACCGAGCCCGCGCCCGCGCCGATGTCCCACAACAGCTCGCCTCGCCGCGGCGCCAGTGCGGAGAGTGAAACCGCGCGGATCTCGCGCTTGGTGATCTGGCCGTCGTGCTCGAAGAGGTCATCGCCGCGGCCGCTCGCATACGGGATGATGCGCGCAGCGGGCGCGGCGACAACCTCGATCGCCACCACGTTGAGATCGTCGATTGCGCCGAGATCAAAGTCGGCGGCAACCGCGCTGCGCAGCCGTTCGCGCGGACCGCCGATCGCCTCGAGCACGCCGAGGCGCGACGCGCCAAAGCCCGTTTGCGTGAGCAGCCGCGCGAGCGCGGCAGGCCCTTCATGATCGGAAGTGAGCGCGAGTATGCGTGCGCCGGGATGAAGGTGCGGTCGCACGAGATCGAGCGCGCGGCCATGGAGCGAGAGGAGCGCGGTCGTCGCCAGATCCCAACCGAGCCTCGCCGCGGCGAGGCTAAAGGCGGAGGGGGCCGGGAGCACCAGCATTTCCTGCGCGTCCACATGCTTGGCGAGCACCGTGCCGACGCCGTGGAAAAAAGGGTCGCCCGAGGCCAGCACGCATACGCGCCGGCCGCGCTGTGCCAGTACCGCTTGGACGGCGCGCTCGAACGGGCTTGGCCACGGGCTTGCCGCGCCCTTGATCAGCGGCGCGGCAAGCGCGAGGTGGCGCTTGCCGCCGAACACGATTTCCGCTTCGCGCACGATGCGGATGGCAGCGGGTGTCAAACCATCAATGCCGTCCTCGCCAATGCCGACAATGGACAGCCAGCGCCGGGATGCGGCAGTCTCCCGCGGCAACGGCTCAACCATCGACATGCGGCGCATCCTTATTCTCGGCGGAACCACGGAGGCGCGGCGCCTCGCGCAGCGCCTCGCGCCGCGCGCTGATCTTGCCGTCACGCTCTCGCTTGCGGGTCGCACCGGCTCGCCGGCCGCACAAGCCGTGCCGGTGCGGATCGGCGGTTTCGGCGGGGTGCAAGGGCTTGCCGATTATCTCGCGCGTGAGCGAATCGATGCGCTGATCGATGCGACCCATCCCTATGCCGCGCACATCTCCGCCAACGCCGCGCGCGCCGCCGAGCTCGCCGAGGTTCCCGTTCTGGCAATGCGCCGGCCTCCCTGGATCGCAGTCCCCGGCGACCGCTGGAGCGAGGTCGCCGACGTGGAAGGCGCCGTGCGCGCACTCGGCAGCGCGCCACGCCGGGTGTTTGTCGCGCTCGGTCGCAACGAGCTCCATCCTTTGGCCAGCGCGCCGCAGCATTATTATCTCGTGCGCAGCATCGACCCCGTCGATCCGCCGCTTGCGGTGCCGTTCGCGAATTACATCAATGCGCGCGGGCCGTTCGACGAGGC
>Ga0306920_100015371_pt1 | contig 10488 bp, 5 predicted proteins | sample flu12Cox44000170_FD_204666 | JGI IMG/M metagenome (GOLD analysis project Ga0306920, IMG submission 204666) | Lab enrichment of tropical soil microbial communities from Luquillo Experimental Forest, Puerto Rico - flux4day.12C.oxic.44.000.170 (v2)... | ecosystem: Environmental > Terrestrial >... | reverse complement strand
GCTAGCCACACTGAACGACATGAGCGCAGCGGCGGAACAATTTGGCGAAGCAGTTCGCCTGGATCCATCTGACGCCGGAGCGCAAGCCAGCCTTGGAATGGCTCTGGCAAATCTTGGACGTCTGGCAGAGGCAAAGGCGTGCCTGGAACGATCCTTGCAGCTCAATCCTGAAAACTTAATGGTCAGAGACAACCTTCAGGCTCTCGAGCAAATGATGGCAAAGCATTGAGTTCGGTGGGCTGGAGTCGTTTTCTGAGTCGGCATCGCCGAGCTAGGGCGCGGCCCCAGCATATTGAGAAGCCTTCGCTCGCAGGTACGATCTGGGCGATTTCTGCCGGAATCGTGAATCCGTCGTTCTCGGTGAGGACAGAGATCACCCATTGACTCGCGCCAAATTGCGAACCCCGGTTAAAACATTTTCTCCTGCGGGACATCGAACCCTTTCTTGGGTTAATCTCTTGCGCATGAAAATGTGCGCTGCTCTGGTCATCCTTCTTCTCGCCGCTTTTGCGGTTTGCGCGCAGGAACCTGTTCCCGCCAATGCCAAGCTGGTGTCTTTTCCTGCTCCCGGTGGCACTTTGCAAGGTTTCCTGTACGTACCGGACGGAGCCGGGCCATTCCCTGCCGTGTTGTGGAATCATGGCAGCGAAGAGCGCCCCGGCAGCCAACCTGAACTGGCCGAGTTCTACAACTTGCATGGTTTTGTGTTTTTCCTGCCTCATCGCCATGGACAAGGCAGATCACCGGGCATTTACATTATGGATGAAATTCGAGGAAGCCACGCAGGTCCCACTGGCGTCGTGCAAGCGCAAGAAGTGGCAAACAAGGATGTTGTTGCAGCCATGACTTGGCTTCGCGCGCTGAAACAGGTCGATCCAAATCGCGTGGCGGTCTCAGGGTGCTCCTTCGGAGGTATTCAGACTCTCTTGGCTGCTGAAAAAGGACTTGGCGCACGTGCTTTCGTTGCTTTTGCGCCAGCGGCGAAATCCTGGAGCAATGCAGTACTCGAAAAACGCCTGGAATATGCCGTGAAGCACGCAAAGGCGCCGGTGTTTATCCTGCAGGCAAGGAATGACTTCAGCATCCAGCCGACTGAAGTATTGGGCAAGATAGCAAAGGCGAATGGAGGACAAGCTAAGATCTACCCTGCTTTTGGAGACAGCCCACAGGATGGGCACTGGAGGTTCGCCACGACCAACGCTGGAATCGCAGTCTGGGGCGAAGACGTCCTGAAGTTCATTGATGTGTCATTCCGGTGAGCCCTAAAGAAGCGCTCTTGCGGGAGCGGCTTCTCAGGCTCTAGCTGATGAGTTGCTGACAAGGCCGTCTGCGCTCGCGGAAGTCGACACCGATCGAATCACGGGCAACACCGAGGTGATCGGTCGTTAGCGTAATCAGGCCCCTTCATGGCGTTCACGGTCCCGGCATCTCTGGGTTGGGTGTCCGGATCGACTGCTGGCATTCTTTCGCTGAGTTCAGCAACTTATTAAATTCCGGGGCGGTACGGATCTTTCCCAGCATGGGATCTAAACGCAGGTTGGAGTAGGCGCAGTAGTTCTGGTCGATGGCGCCCTGGAACAGACGCAGCGCAGCCTGCTTCTTGCCGCAGTCGGCGAACAGGGCCCCGTGGTAGTACAGGAGCTCGGCATCGGATGCGGCCGGGACGGTGGTTTCCGCCTCGTGCGCCAACCGGTCTGCTTCCTCCGCAGGCCGCAATCCCAGGCAAGCCTCCAGCAGATCGCGGTGATAGCGAGGAGCGGTCGGCATGTGCGTCACGGCGTCGCGCGCTTTCTCGATCTCACCTTCGCGCAAAAGAAGCGATGGCGTGATGTATGCTGCCCACTCCGAGCCGGCGTCGAGGCGGATGAAATCGGCTGCCCGCGCGGTGTTGCCCATCTCCATGAACGCCCAGGCACAGGAGCGGAAAGTATAGTTGCCGGGGTCGAGCGCGAGCGCAGCGTCACACTCTTTCCCGGCCTGCTCCAGCATTCCGGCGTAGCGATAGACGTAACTCATCACGAAATGGGCCTCCGCACTATCGGGACGGCGCCGGACCAGGTTCTGCGCGGCCTCGTAAGCCTTGGACAACTCACCCCGCTCGACATGGTTGGTGATCAGCTGTCCGGCGGCAACGATGCGATTGGGATCGAGCGCCACAGCGCGCTCATAAGCCTTGGTGGAGCGTTGAAACATCTCTTCGCCGCCCTCGGAGTAGGACGAGTCGTAGTAGTAACGAAGACCCAGCTCTTCCCATGCCGGCGCGTAATCGGGGTCACTCGCCACCGCGTGCTCCAGCACCGTGATGGCGTCCTTGTTGGGCTTGGGATCGTGCGCCAAGGCGAGGCTATGCAGATAGAGATCGTAGGCCGTCGGATCTTTGGGCCGCGTACCGGTATTAAGCACACCGCCGGCGCTGCCAAGAGCGGGGAGCAGCCCGTTATTGACCTGGGCCGTTATCGCGGACTGCAGAGCGATAAGGTCATCGGCGGGCGCGGTCAGTGTCGTCTGCCACAGCAGCCGGTTGCTGCTACTCTCGGTTGCCTCCAGGGTAATTAGCAGGTGGTCGCGTTGCTTAAGGAAGTGTCCCATAACCACGGTGGCTACGTGAAGTTCTTTGCCCACTGTCCGCGGATCATAGTCGACCCCCACGTACTTTTGCGTCATGGAAGAAGGCCGAACATCCAGCGTCCGCGTATAGGTAAGCGCGTTGGAGATTTCATCGGCCAGGGCAAAGCGCAGGAAGTCCAAGCTGACGTCGCCGTTGACGTTCTGCAACGGCAGCACGGCAATGGTGTTCCGCCCGCCTGCGCTCGGACGCTGCTTGTACCACCAAGCCGCCATGGGGACCAGTAGCGTGACGAGCAGTGCGATGACGCCCAACAGGAGGTACAACTGGCGACGGCTCGAGGATTGAAAAGTGCTGGACGAAATGCGGTACGGCAACGGTGGCCGCAGCCGCCCGGTCTCGGTCAACCCGGGTTCGGTTTCCTTCTTCAGCGATTGCAGGTCGCCCTTCATCGCCAGCGCGTTCGGGTAGCGCTTGCTGCGGTCTTTTTCCATCGCGCGGCCGAGGATGCCTTCCAGATCTTTGGGAAGCGCGGGATTGAGCTTGAGCGGCGAAACCGGCTTGCGGTTCATGATCGCTTCCAGCGTGGTCGCCGCATTGCTCCCGCCAAAAGGCTTCTGCCCGGTTGCCATCTGGTAGAGCATCACACCCAGCGAGAACAGGTCGGTGCGCGCATCGAGTTCTTCTCCGCGGGCCTGCTCGGGAGACATGTAAACCGCTGTTCCGAAAATGTCACCCGCCACCGACAACGGGTTATCCAGTTCGGCTCCCCCGGCCCGCAGTCCGGGCGACAGCTTGGCCACACCGAAGTCGAGAATCTTGATCTGCCCGCTCTGCGTGATGAAAATGTTGGCAGGTTTGATGTCGCGGTGGATGATCCCCTTGGCGTGGCAGGCGGCCAGCGCATCTGCCACTTGGATGCCAATCTCGAGGATCTCCTCCAGCTCCATCGGCTTCCCCATCATCCGGTCCTTCAGGCTCACGCCTTCCAGCTTCTCCATGACGATGAAGGGATGGTGGTCCATGTCTTCGATGTCGTGGATGGTGCAGATGCCGGGATGGTTCAACTGCGAAGCAGCCCGCGCCTCCCAGATGAAGCGGTCCAGTGCTTTGCGATCGCTGAGCAGCTCTTGGGGAATAAACTTCAGGGCGACGTGGCGGCCCAGACGAGTGTCTTCCGCCTCATAGATGACTCCCATGCCACCGCCACCGAGCTTTCCCACGATGCGATAGTGGGAAACAGTTTGGCCGATCATGTTGGGGGCCGCGACTTCCATCGGCGGTAATGTTAGGCCGTCGGCATTCGGCTGGTCAACCTGAACCGCTCTCGGTCGCGCAGAATTTGAATCCAAATGAGCCGCTCGCTCCCGCTTTCCAGCTCAATTGTGAAATGAGGAATGCTCGCCAGTAATCACGTGCGACTGCCGAAGGGAAGCTCCCAGTGAACTGCTCCGTTGTTCTAACACGTCCCCTACTCGCTGGCGTGGTTGTTGCGTTGGCTCTGCCGCATCAGCATCTTTCGTCGGCTGGCGCGGGCGAGAAGCTTACGAGGAGCGTACCGCTCGCGCCAGCTCCTAATGAAGCGGAGCGCGGTCTTGCGGCCGCGTTCCGCAACAATTTCAACGACGACTACTGCCCAGTTCCGCTAAGCGTTACCTCTTCCGGACTGAAGGTGCTACCGTAGGCTACCGTCACCACCCCGGAGATTGCCCCTGTCGCCGTCGGCGTAAACTTCACCAATAGCGTGCAGCTTGCGTGGGCTCCCAGCGTTGCGCCGCAGCTTCCACCAGCAATGGAAAAGTCTCCACTGCTCGAACGCGTGAGCGACAAAGCCGATGCCAGGTTGTTGGTTAAGGTCACGGTCTGCGCCGCACTGGTCGTTCCAACCGTTAGCGTGCCAAAGCTCAGGCTAGCCGAGGATGCCGCCAAAGGCGACACACCGACGCCCAAAACTTCGTAAGTCTCCGGACTCACAATCGTGCTGTCAGTAATTGCCACAGATCCGTAGATGGTTCCTTTCACCGAGGGCTTAAAGGTTACGGTCATGATGCATGTTCCCAGCGGTGCCAGGGTGGTGATGCAACCCGTCGCAGTGTAGTCCCCACTGGCTGCAAGGCTGGAGATTTTCACCGACGACGCGCTGCTGTTCTTCACCGTTACGGTGTGGCTCGCACTCGTACCCGCCGCCACATTGCCAAACGACAGGAGAGAGGGAGGACTGAAAGTAAGCGGCGACGTCGCTCCGCCAGTTCCTGTGCCCGACAACATCACTTCTTGCGGGCTGAGGCTGGCGTTGTAGCTGACCGTTACCGCCCCAATCACGCTGCCATTCTGCTTGGGATGGAAGGTAACATTCATCGTGCAACTAGCCTTGCTCGCTAGCGTTGCTCCGCAAGTCGTAGTAGCGATGGAGTAGTCGCCACTCGCGGCGCGGGTGATGTTCAACGCTGTGGTTTCATTGTTGGTTAACGTAACCGTCTTGGCTGCGCTCGTGCTGCCAACGGCGATGCTGCCAAAGGCCAGGCTGGTGGGAGCCAAGGTAATGGGATTTTGTCCCGTTCCCGACAGCCCCAACCGCTGCGGCGATCCTTCACCGGGGTAGGTCACGGTAACGTCTCCACTGACCGCACCCGTGACGGACGGCTTGAACGCGACGGAAAGTGTGCAACTCGCACCGGCCGCGAGGCTTGCCCCGCAGGTCTTGCTCGGGGTAGCAAAGTCTCCGCTGGGAACAATCGAAGTAAGGCTCACCGCCGCCGCGCTGATGTTGGTCAGCGTGACGGTCTTCGTTGCGCTGGTTGTTCCAATTGCTTGGTTCCCAAAAGCAAGACTGGCGGGTGACAAGCGGATGACCGAGCTAATCGTGAACGCCACCGACTTCGTGCTCTCAATGTTGCCCGCAACATCCGTGCTGTGGAACGTCACCGTGTAGGTCCCGGGGTACGACACGGAAAACGGTCCGGAGTAGGTGTGCAACCCCTCAGCGTTCACCTGGTAGACAGTGTTTGCAACGCCGCTGCCAGTCGTAGGCGCGCCCGGGTCGCTCGCGGTGAGCGTCACCTTGACCGCACTCTTATAGTTCGACCCGCTTACCAGGGTGCCGCTTAGACCGGCTGTCGTAACCGGTGGAATGGTGTCGAAGCCGATTGGACCATAGGTGTAGTCTCCGCCGTTCTCGCCTTCATTTCCCCAGGCCCGAACGTTGACCGTGTGCCAACCCTGGCCAACCGAGCCTGCGCACGATGCGCCTGTGAAATCCAGGCAGCCGGCTGTGGCATTAGGATACTGGGGACCAGAGTAGAAGGAGTTGCCTGTGCCTGGGGTCGCCTCGCTGGTGGGGTTACCCGGGTCAGAGTCCCAAGCCTGGCTGAACCCTGACGTGCCGGGCGACGGAGAGCCGTTTTGTGGAGGCGCGCTTACCGTCCAACTCACGATCTGGTCACTGTTGTACCAGTGGTTGGGGGCTGGACCGGAGAAAGACACGATGGGATAGCTATAGCCTGGTACGTGAAGCCAGTTGATGGCCCAAGCCAGTTGCAGGAAGTTGTACGTCCCCCAGCCAGTGACCGGATCCCATCCCGTACCGGCAAACCAGCAGCCCAAGCCGTAAAACGACGTGACATCGTTGCAGTTGTTGCCGGTGGTGATGTCGTAGAAGGGATAGTGCGGGGCGAAATGGTTGTACCCTTCTTGGTACAAGTAGGGATTCACCGCCCCCATCGGCGCGCAGGGACTGGAGCCGCTACCGCAGATGTTGCCCAAAGCGAGAAGATAGGCGTTTTCCTGGGCGAAGAAACCAACCGTTTCGGGCGCAACGATGCTGGTACCTCCGTTCCCACTCAAACCACCCCCAAAGTAAAGCGACTGTGGGGTGTTATACCAGTCGGCGTTGAGCGCGATGTCAGGAACGCCGCGGTTGGGAAGACCGCTCTGATAGATTGGTTTTACCCAAAAGACGCTGTAGCCGCCAGTGCTGCCGCCATCATTAGTGGAACAGCCATCCGGGCCGCCACTCCAAGCAGTGAAAGAGGAAAAGCTTGGGGGCGGGCCTCCTGACAAATGCATAGTGGTGCCTCCGGCTGCAACCACGTAGGGGTCCGAGGCGGGAAAACTTACGGAAAGGAAGTTGCTGCAACTGTAGCTTGCTCCTCCGTCGCCGGAAGCCGCGGTCAGGGACCAGCCCTGCCCGACCATGGAGGCGAAAATGGCGTCAGCAGTATCCATGTTCCCTCCGCCCAAGGTAGCGTCGACCCAGCCCCAGCTGGTGCTGAAATTGCGCGCGTAACCATCGGTTAACATCGTGTTGTAGATGTCGTTAAAGGTCCCGAAGCCGGAGTTGACGCCGTCGTACATGAGAACCGTCGCCGTGTCCTGGTAACTGCCAAAGCTGTTGGACATGGCGGTGGACCATTCGAAGTCCATGGTCCCTTCACCGTCGCAGCAGCTTGGCGTCCCATCGATGTAGATCTGCGCCCAGTGGTCAGCTAGATAGGGGTAGGTGGAGTGGAAACCGGAGAAGTCGTTCGGGTCCTGAGTACCAGCAGTCGCGATGGCAATGGTGGTCTCGGGCGGCGTGCCTCCGGCATTGTGCGTAGGGTTGCAGCAGTGCCCCAGGGCGTAGAGCGCATTGGCGTCATAGGCTTGGTCGAGGAACATGTCTTGTGGATCGTAGGGCGGGCTGCTCGTGTAGTTGGGAGAGGGAGAGAGGACGCTTTTCTGGGATGTCTTCTTCAGCGCTTGCGGCAACTTCGAGCGATCGCCGTTATGACCTGCGGACGGCCCTTTGCTGACAGCCGGGCCCGGCGCGTAGTCGGGGAAGGCAGGTTCGGGCATCTTTCGGTTGGCCGGGTGCAGCACTTCCAGGTTGTTGAGACCACCCACTGAGTGGAGGATATTGGTCAAGTTCGAAGGAATCTGCGGGTCACGGTCATTGGAGAAAAATGTCTTCGTGTCGAGCTGGTAGCTGTTAATCGTAACGTTGAAGGCCTTTTCGACGGCGGCCACTGGGGCCTCCACGTCGACGATCAGACGATTGGGGAACCGGCGCGATACCGTCAAGCCCTGGGAGTTCGCCCAGTCCACGACTGCCTGCTCATCCTCGACGGACGGGTCGAAACGTTTAGTCCATTCCTCGGCGCTAAGGAACTGATGGAAGTCGTGCGAACCTTTGGTCTCCAGGCTTTCGAGGAACTGTCGCTCCTCCTCGACATGGGGCGGCTGCAAGCCCAAGGTCAGGCGCAGCATCTGTCCCTTGTAGTGTCCCGCCAGTGTGGCTCTGCCGTCCTGAACCGCCCGGGGCGTGTGCGCCTGAAACGTCGTGGACGCTGAAAGTCTGTGTGAGACTTGAGACCATGCTGGCCACGTGGCCAGCGCACATAGGGCGGCGAGCACGAGGCACTGCAAAACCCAGGGCCGGCTTGCGGACTTCTCACATCTTCTTTCTGAAGTTGAGGCTTGATGGAAAAGGGGGACCTCGCTTCTACCTCGTCCCGATCGTGATTCTTCTGACGGAAAGGCTACTGTGACCTGGCATGTGGTGTAAGCCATATTCACGCCCTCCATAGGCGCTATTGTTGTTGTGTGAGTTGTCTGTGGTCAGCGTTGCGTCTCGCTTTGATCGGCCAGGATCACCGCAACGCGCACCGAGTTTTCGAGGGCTCAAGATGGTGTTGTGAATCCGAGGTGCTGTTCTGCACAGCGAGTCCAGCCACAACCAACAGCCATCATCCTTGGGCCATGGCCAACGCTGGAAATTTCATAGGCGGCATTGGCTGCGACGGTTATCGCAGGTTGAATGCCAAGATTCTCTCGCTGCCGCGGAAACACAGTGTCAGTTTGTCAGTCCGGCCCTCAAGTGTTTGACAGGTGATGATTTGGCAGAAGCCTCTAACAGGGCGACCACTCTGACATGGTTTCAAAGGACGAGGACACGCCGGACCAAACCCAATCCGAAGGGTTACTGAGAACTATCCAATTGGATAGTTGTCAGCGAGCGAGAAGGGCATGATGGGCGGAACGCGATTGGCAAAGAAGTGAGGTAGGGAGCCAGCGACAAGGCATAATGTGCAAAAGCGCAAATCCTTGCAAGGAGGAAGTTTCCATGGGCGACGAGTCGCAACACGCCACGCATCATAAGACGTCAATCGCCCCCATGCTCTCGGTCCGCAATGGGGCGAAGGCGATCGACTTCTACAAAACTGCATTTGGAGCCGGCGAGCTGTTCCGACTCGACGACCCGAGTGGCGCAGTGGTCGCCCAGCTGTCCGTGGGAGACTGCAACTTTTGGCTGGCAGACGAGTCTCCGGAGCACTCGAACTTCAGCCCCGAGACTCTGGGCGGCGCAACTGCGCGCATGGTGATGGTCGTGGATGATCCGGACACCGCTTTCGCGCGGGCTATTGCGGCCGGAGCCACCGTGGTCCGGCCTGTCGAAGACCAGCCTTATGGCTGGCGCGTCGGACGAATCGTCGATCCTTTCGGACATCACTGGGAAATTGGCAAGCCCCTGGCCGCAGGCGCTTAATTAAGCTGGGTGCGAAGCTTGAGGGAAATCCCGGGAGTCACGGCTTTTTCAGGCGATGTTCCATTCCCCCGTGCAACACCAACAACTAACGGGTTCCTGGTCGTGGAAGGAACGGAAGCTGCCCCTAGCGCTGGGGCAGCTTCTGAAGTTCTACAGCGTACAATTCGAGCTTCTGGCGATTGTTGCTCATCTCTGCCGCCGTTTTCGCTCCCAGCAGGGCGTTGCGCCGTCCCGGAGATTGCTGCAGCGAGTACTCGAATTGCTTCAGCGCCTCGTCCGGTTGCTTCAGCTCCAGCAGCAGGTCGCCGAGTTGTTCACGCGCGGGAACTATCGGACCGGGTGTCAGGGGAAGTTTTTCGACGGAATCCTCAAGATCTGCCGCGCTCGCCATCAGTTTCTTCGCGGACGCTCTGTCTCCTTTGGCTCGCGCGATCCAGGCGTCGCCCTCGGCAATTTGAATGGCCACCTGGTCTGCCCAATAGCGGCTACCGCTTCCTCGCAACTGGCGCTCAGTTTCAGTGAGCTTTGCCACTTCGCGGCTCGCCTCCTCGGTGCGGCCGAGGCGTGCCAACCCAATCGCCCGTGCCCAGACCGCGACCGCACATACCTCCGGAGGCGCATTCTTCGCGGGATCGATTGCGGCCGCCTCCTGCCACTTGCGGCGCTCGACGGCGAGGCGCACGGGGATGGCGGTCGCTGCGTACCCGACCTTGAATTGCTGTCTTGACAGCCCACTCATTTGGCGCAGGTCGGCTATGACACCGGCGGCTTCGTCGTCCCGCCCAAGTTGCAGAAAGGCATAGGTGAGGTAATCCATGGCGTGCAACTCTTCGCCCAGGTCACCACTCTCTTGGGCAGCATGACGCGCCGCCTGGTTCGACACTACGCTGTCGTTCCACATCCCCAGCCTGGTGAAGATGTGCGAAGGCATGTGTAGAGCGTGCGGCGCCGAGGGAGCGATCTTCGAATAGTCGCGTGCCGCTTGCACTCCCTGGCTGGCCAACTCCGTGTTGTCGCAGGCGTGGATCAGGTAATGGGCGATCCCCGGGTGCTGGGGATTGGCCGCGTACAGAGGCTCCAGAATCGCCGCCGCTCTCTTCTGGTTAGCGTGCGTCCTGTCGGTGGGCGGCGCTGTGGAGAGCAGCGCCAGCGCATAGAACACTTGGGCCTCGGTGTCCTGCGGATTAGCTCTCGCAACTTCGGACATGCTGCTTTCGTAGGCGAGCATCCGCTCTCGAAGCGATTGTTTGTCGCCATTGGAATAAAGGGTCCCGAGCGCGGAGATAAAACCTGCTTCCCGTTTCGATTGGCGTTGCGCCGGCGTCACCTGCTCCAGCTCTGACTTGCCCTTAGCATAATCGGTTGCATTCAGCGGCGGCTCCCAGAGTTGGTGGTAGTA
>Ga0306920_100015370_pt1 | contig 10488 bp, 9 predicted proteins | sample flu12Cox44000170_FD_204666 | JGI IMG/M metagenome (GOLD analysis project Ga0306920, IMG submission 204666) | Lab enrichment of tropical soil microbial communities from Luquillo Experimental Forest, Puerto Rico - flux4day.12C.oxic.44.000.170 (v2)... | ecosystem: Environmental > Terrestrial >... | reverse complement strand
GCCGTCGCCGCCGGCCTGTGTGCTGCGGCGATGGGATCCGACACCGGTGGATCAATCCGCGGGCCCGCTGCTTATTGCGGCATTGTCGGGCTCAAGCCCACCTACGGGCGCGTCAGCCGGCGCGGCGTCTTTCCGCTGTCGTACACGCTCGATCATTGCGGGCCGCTGACCCGGACCGTCGAAGATTGTGCGATCCTGATGCAGGTTCTCGCCGGCTACGACCCCAAGGATCCGGCTTCGGCCAATGTTCCGGTGCCGGATTATCGGGCGGCGCTGACTGAGCGCCTCGACGGTCTGACGATCGGCGTGATCCGCCATTTCCATGACCGCGACGCGGTGGCCGGTTTCGGTACCGACAGCGCGCCGAGCGTCGCCTATGTCGGCGCTTTCAACGCTGCCTGCCGTACTTTGGAAGGCCTCGGCGCGCGGCTCGTCGACCTGCAGCTCTCACCGCTCACCGATTACCTCGACACCAACCGCCTGATCATGCTGGCGGAGGCCTATGCGCTGCACGAGACCGATTTCCGCGAGCGACCCCAGCTCTTCGGCCATCACATGTTTGCGCGGATCGGACTCGGGGCGTTTCTGAGCGCGGCGGACTATGTCGAGGCGACACGGCGGCGGCGCGAACTCGCCGTCGATTTCGCCCAGGCGCTCCGGGATGTTGATGTCGCGATTTCGGCGAATGCGACCGGGCCGGCGCCGCGGATCGACTCGGTGTCGACCTACTCCACCTTCGAGCGGGCTTCCTACACGGCACCGTACAACCTGACCGGCAGTCCGGCCCTCTCGGTCCCGATCGGCTTTGAGGACGGATTGCCGCTCGCGTTTCAGATCGCCGGCAAACCGTTCGACGAGGCCGGCGTTATGCGAGTCGGCCATGCCTTCGAGCAGGCCACCGAGTTTCACCGCCAACGGCCGGCGATCGCCGCTTCCTTGCCACAACACCGATAAAGAGCGACATGACCGCAACGCAAGGCTTTGCCCACCCGGAATTTCTGATTACGACCGAGGCGCTCCAGCACCGGCTCGACGACCCCGATCTGCGCGTCTTCGACTGCACCATCCACCTGATCCCCAATCCCGATATCGGCTACACCGTCAAGCCGGGGCGCGAAGATTTCGAGAACGGCCACATCCGCGGCGCCCAATTCATCGACCTACAGGCAGACGTATCGGCCCCACACCCGAAATTGCGGTTTATGCTACCGAGCGCCGAGGCGTTTGCGGAGGCGATGGGTCGCTTTGGCGTCGGCGAAAACAGTCGCGTGGTCCTCTACAGTACGACGACGCCGCAATGGGCGAGCCGCGTCTGGTGGATGCTGCGCAACTACGGTTTTGACAACGCCGCGGTGCTCGACGGCGGATTTCAGAAATGGTCCCGCGAAGGCCGTCCGGTCGAGATCGGTGCGGCGCGCGCACGACCGCCGGCGACCTTTATCGTGCGGGCCGACCGGAGGCTTATCGTCGGCAAGGAGGTGGTGCTCGCCGCGGTCGGCGACGGCGCGGTCTGCACCATCAACGCGCTGAGCCGCGAGCAACATATGGGCACAGGTGGTACGGTTTACGGACGGGTCGGCAGGATCGCCAAAAGCGTCAATGTACCGGCAGCCGCATTGCTCGACCCAGCGACCGGCGCCTACCTGCCGGCAGCCCAATTGCGCGCCAAGTTTGCAGCCGTACGCGCCTTGGATACGCCGCAGGTCATCACCTATTGCGGCGGCGGCATCGCTGCCAGCTCCGACGCGTTAATCCTGACGATGCTAGGTCATCCTGATGTACGGCTATATGACGCCTCGCTCCGCGAATGGGCGACCGACCCGACCCTGCCGATGGAAACCGGCTGACCCTTCACCCTTCCCTCCCTGAGCACGGAGAGGGAGTCATCTCTCACTCTTGGTGAAGGCACGGCAGTCAGGCGGCTGCCGGCTTGTCGATCATCGTTCGCAGGTTGGGCTCGGACCGCGTGGTAACTGTCCCCCGCTCCACCCGATGCACCACCGCGCCGAGATGCGGCGGCCTCTCCTGCCGCAGCCATGGCTCCGCCGCCAGTGCCGCGCGCATGTCGCTGTAACCCGCCTCCCGCCGCTCGGAAATCGAGCTGCGAGAGAACTCTGCATCGCTGTTGGGAATCTGGTCGACACCTGGGCGATAGACAATGTGCACGATGTCCAGCCGCCGCTCTGTCAGCGCCGGATCGTCAGGCACCGCCGCCGCCTCCGGGACCCCCGCCGCCTTCAGCAGCCGCACAGCATGGCGCAGGTTCACCTTGGTCGCTACCGCATCGACTTGGTGTGCCGCGCGGCTTGCATACTGGATCTGCTTGGCGCGCCAGAGCACGGCGTTGATCGTCTCCGGCGGCGCCCCAGCGGCGTCCCAGAGATCGATCAAAAACACGACCATACGGGGATGCCCGGGTTCGTCGACGACTACGTCGAGCGGTGTGTTGGAAACGCAGCCGCCGTCCCAGTACAGCTTCCCGTTCACCTCTGTGGCCGGGAAACCGGGCGGCAGCGAGCCGCTGGCGAGCACATGCTCCGGTCCGATAGTCTGCCGATGGTTATCAAAGAACTCTTGATCGCCGGTGGCAATATTGGTCGCCCCGAGGCTCAGTCGCACGACGCGGCTATTGATCAACGAGAAATCCGCAAACCGCCGCAATGTAAAAAGCATCGGCGTGGTGTCGTAGAAGCTCACCTGCTGCGGCGGCGCCTGCGGCACCAGAAGCGGGTTCACCGGCCGTGGGGTAAAGAAATGCGGCTGACCGAACAGCAGCGCCTCTGCATTGCTGGCCATGTTGTGCAATGTCTGCCACGCTAGCAGAGGTAGCTGTGCGGGCAGATCCGGCCAGGAGATTGCCTCCCAAAGCGCGGCCAGACGCTCGACGCGTTGTTCCGGCCGATTGCCGGCGATGATCGCGGCGTTGATCGCGCCGATCGAGATGCCGGCCACCCAGTCCGGATGCAGATCATGCTCTGCCAAAGCTTGATAGGCACCTATGTGGTAGGCGCCGAGGGCCCCACCACCCTGCAGCATCAGCGCGACGGTCGGGGTCTCTCGAGACGGCCTCGATACGGCTCGCGCTGCCATCGCTCTCCCCTTGTTGCAGTGCAGCATAATATGGCTCAAGCGGGCTGACCGCGCAATTGCGCTTCAGTGGAACCCGGTACCGCGCGGCGTGCCGCATACCTGGAAGCACACCAGCGCCGAAACCGGCCGTGTGCTGTTCCGCTACATCCCGGCCGGGTCCGGAGGGTTTTTCGAGGAGCGGTTGGGTCGGCCGACCGGCCGAAATCCGTCGGCGCTACGGCTGGGAGATCGTCGGCCCGCCGCCTTTCTAGCCTTGATCTCAGAGGTGGTCGCGCGCGAAATCCCGATCCCGGCTGCTCGGCAGGGCCGCCGTCGCTGCGATGCTGACGATCGCACAAACGAAGATGTAGAGCGCGATCGCCTGCCCCGATCCCGACCAAGCGAGCAGCGCCGTCGCGATCATCGGCGCCGGCCCCCCAGCAAACACCGCTGCGAACTGAAACCCGATCGACGCGCCGCTGTAGCGCAGGCGCGGCGTAAAACACTCCGCGGTCAGCGCCGCAAGGGATCCCCACATCAGGTTGTGGAAAAAATACGCGACCAGGGTCGCCAACAGGATGAGCCCGGGTATCGCGGTATCGAGCATGGCGTAATAGGCGAACGCGAAAAGCCCGGTCGCCACACCACCGAAAATATAAATTTGCTTGCGGCCGATCCGATCCGACAGATAGCCGGAGAAAGGGATCGTGAAGAATGAGAAGAACGACGCGATTAGCATGACGGAGCAGGAAATCGCGCGAGGCGCCGACGACTTTCATGGCATAAGTAAAGAAGAAGGCGGCATAGACAAAGGCGGGAACCATTTATCCCATTCGCGCGAGCGCGACGAGAATGATTTCCTTCGGCTGGCGCTTCAGGACCTCGGCGACGGGGGCGCGCGCGACACGCTCGTTCGCGACGACCTGCCGGAAGACCGGCGTCTCAAGGATGCCAAGCCGAATCCACAACCCTATTCCCACCATGACGAGGCTCAGCCAGAAGGGGATGCGCCACCCCCAGCTGAAGAACTGATCCCCCGACATTTGGCTGAACGCCAGGATCGCGAGGTTCGCGAGGAAGAACCCGGCCGGCCCGCCAAGTTGTGGCCAAGAAGCGAGGAACCCGCGATTTTCGCTGGTGCGTGCCCACTCCATCGACAGCAACACCGAGCCGCCCCATTCGCCGCCGACGCCGATCCCCTGGATGAAGCGCAGTACGACCATTATTACCGGGCCCCACACGCCGATTTGCTCGTAGGTGGGGACGCATCCGACCAGGAAGGTCGAGAGGCCGGTCAGCAGCAAAGTCGCAATCAGCGCCGCCTTGCGGCCGATGCGATCGCCGTAATGCCCAAAGATCGCCGCACCGATCGAACGCGCGACGAAGCCGACCGCGAAAACGGCAAACGCCTGCAAGGTGCCGGTCAGCGGGTCGGACGACGGAAAATACAACTTGGCGAAGACCAGCGCCGCCATCTGACCATACAGCAAGAAATCGTACCATTCGATTGTGGTTCCGACGGTACTGGCGATTACCGCGCGGCGCAGCTGGGCGCGGTGATCGAAGTCGGAGAGGGGGGCTGCAGCAACCTCGGCTGTGGCCATCGGAGGTGTTCCCGTTCCACGCGACCGGCCCGAAGCCGGGGACCAATTTCTTGTTGCAAGCTGACCATAACATTGGTCGCGGCGCGACGAAAGGAAGGCAACGCACGGGCGGTCGGGGCCAGCTCTGGCGCTGCTGATCAGAACGTTGGCGCGGCATTGCATCTCGAGAGCCGATCGAGGCATGCTGCGCGCCCGGTGCAGGAAAGGGCAGCATGAACGATCCCGTGGATGTGCTGATCATTGGTGCCGGCGCCTCTGGCGCCGCCGTGGCCTGGAGTCTCGCCGACACGAGGATGCACATCCTCTGCCTCGAGCAGGGGGACTGGATGAACCCCGCGACGTACCCTAGCGTCGGCCGCGACTGAGAGGCGCGTGCCTTTGGCGACTATTCCCCCAGTCCCAACATCCGGGCCCGGCCCGAGGACTACCCGATCAACGACGACAACTCGCCTATCAAGATCGTGAACTTCAACGGCGTGGGCGGCAGCACGGTGATGTACACGGCGCATTTTCCGCGTTTGCATCCCTCTGATTTCCGCGTGAAGAGCCTGGATGGCGTGGCCGAGGACTGGCCGATCGATTACGACACCTTGGTCCCGTTCTTCGAGGAGAATGATCGAATGATGGGGGTCTCCGGCCTTGCCGGCGATCCCGGCGTTCCGCCGAGAAATCCGCCGATGCCGCCGCTCCCGCTCGGCCGCTCCGGTGCGATGCTGGCAAAGGCGGTGAATCGGCTCGGCTGGCACTGGTGGCCGTCCGATACTACGGTCGCCACCGTGGATTACGAGGGACGCGCGCGCTGCATCAATCTGGGCCATTGCACACCGGCTTGCGCGCAGGGGGCGAAAGCCAGCACAGACATTACCTATTGGCCCGTGCTACGGCGGGCCGGCGTTGAGCTGCGCACACATTGCCGGGTACGCGAGATCACGACAAACGAGCACGGCATGGCCGCGGGAGTCGTGTATTACGACGCAGACGGCATCGAGCAATTTCAGGCCGCCGAGGTGGTCGTGGTCGCCTGCAATGGCGTTGGCACGCCGCGACTATTGCTGAATTCGGCCTCCGGGCATTTCCCGAACGGGCTCGCTAATTCCAGCGGCCTGGTCGGCAAGAACCTGATGTTCCATCCATATGCCCAGGTCTACGGGTATGTCGCCGATGATACGGACAGCAATCGTGCGCCGCCGACCTGCCTGTGGAGCAAAGAGTTCTACGAAACCGACCTGTCGCGTGGCTTCGTGCGCGGTTACACGTTTCAATTTGGCCGCGGCGTCGGGCCTGTCGCAGAGGCCGTCGCCAGCGAAGCGAAGGGCCTCTTACCCTGGGGTGCCGGCCATCATGCCGCGTTCCGTCGCCTCAATGGTCATCGCCTCGGCCTGTCCGCGATCTGCGAGGACCTGCCGGAACAGCATAACCGCGTGACACTCGACCCGGTGCTGAAGGACAGCCACGGCATCCCAGCGCCGCGGATCGACTACCAGATCGGCGAGAACACGGCGCGGATGATGGAACACGGCATCTCCCATGCGAAGGAGATCCTCACCGCGGCGAAAGCAACCGACATCTGCGTCAATAGCCCTATTCTGTACGGCGGCTGGCACCTTCTGGGTACCGCACGCATGGGCACCGATCCGGCTCGCTCGGTTGTGAACCCGTGGGGGCGATCGCACGATGTTAAGAACTTGTTCATTGTCGACGGCAGCCTCTTCGTTACTTCCGGCGGCGTGAACCCGACTTCCACCATCCAGGCCTTGGCGCTCTACATCGCCGATCAGATGAAGCAGCGCTTGGCCAATTTGTTCGACTGAGGCGAATTATGTCCACGGACAGTCTCCTTACCCCGGCCCAGCGCGACGATTTGCGCGCGATCGCGGGCATCATCATCCCGGCCAGTGCGGAATTCGATGTGCCGGGCGCAGATGATCCCTCGATCCAGGCCGATATAGTGAAAACCCTCGGCCGCGATGCGGGCCCTGTACGGGAGGCGCTGGACGATCTTGCGCGTCTTGCCGGGGGGCGGCCGCTGGCCAGTCTCGACCCGCCACGGCGCGAGGCGGTGGCGCTGGAACTGCGCGCGACAGGCGGGGCCGCCGTAGCGACGCTGACCCGTGTCGTCCTGCAGTGCTATTATCGCGACGATCGTGTCGTCCGCTCTCTTGGATTGGAGCCGCGGCCGCCCTATCCCAAGGGCCATGAGTTGGAACAGGGCGACTGGTCGCTACTCGATCCCGTCCGAGCGCGGCCGCCGATGTGGCGCCGTGCGTAGCCTCCGAGAAAGGTTAAGAGGAAAAGCGGCATGCGCATAAGCACGATGATCCGGATTAGCTCCGCTGCAGGACAAGGTGGGGCGAACTCCGACAGCGGGTTGATGGATCGCATCACCGATTTCGCCCGCCAAGTCGAAGTCAGAGGATTTCCCGGCATCTGGGTCGGGGATTCGGTGGGCCGCGGCCGGCCCACTTTGGACTCGCTCCAGGTACTGACGGCGACCGCCGCGGTGACGCGGCGGGTCGAACTCGGGATCGCCGTTCTGCAACTCCCATTGCGCAACCCGGTCGAGCTCGCTAATCGCATTCAGTCGCTGCAAGCGATGTCGAACAACCGCCTGATCCTCGGCGTCGGCAGCGGCTCGACGCGCGATGATTTCGAGCTGCTCGGCTACGATTACGATCACCGTTTCCGCACCTTCAAAAATGACCTCGAAATCATGAATCGCGCGTGGAATGGCGAGCCGGTCAACGGCGGCACCCTCTCGACGTGGCCGGGATGCAAGGGCGGTCCGCCGATCCTGATTGGCGCCTGGCGGAGCCCCCGTTGGATTACCTATGCCGCCAAGCAAGCTCAGGGCTGGACCCCGTCCGGCCGGTTCAGCAGCTGGGACGATCTCGAGTATGGCATGAAGATCTATCGCGAGGCCGGCGGCACCAATGCCGTCCTCGCCAATTGCTCGATCGACCTCGCCGAGCGTCCCCAATCCGCGGAGCTGGCGAAGGTGGCATCGGTCAATTTCATCTGCCCGCCGGAGGAGGCGCGCCGACGCATCAAACGCGTCAAGCAATTGGGCTTCGAAGAGATCCTGATCGGCTCGCAATTCGGTGCGATCGAGGAAATCGATCGCGTGCGCGATTTCGTCAACTCGTGACCACCCTGCGACAAGGAGAACTCGCCATGCCGCTCTACGAAAAAGGGGACGTCCGCATCCATTACGAAGAGGTCGGCTCCGGCTTCCCGTTGCTGGTCATTCCCGGCGGCGGGCTGAACTCTACGGTCGCGGGCCTCGCTACCCACCCGTTCAATCCGATGGACGAGTTCAAGGGCGAGTACCGCGTCATCACGGCCGACCTGCGCAACGCCAAGGGCGGCCAGTCCGTGGGGCCCCTCGAGGTCGACCGACCGTGGGATGCCTATACCGACGACCATATTGGATTGATGGACCACCTCGGCATCGGCCAATTCATGGTCTTGGGCTTCTGCATCGGCGGCCCGTTCATCTGGAACCTGTTGAAGCGGGCCGGCGATCGCGTCGTCGCCGCGGTGCCGGCGCAGCCAAGCGGCTTCCGCCCCGAGCTGCCAGATCTCTCCTACCAGAACAACATGAAAGGCTGGGGCCCGGAGCTCTGCGAGCGCCGGCCCGACATCACGATGGCGATGGTCGATGCCTTCCTGACCAAGATGTACCGCGCCAACGGCGATTTTGTGTACACCGTGTCGCGCGATTTCGTGCGCAACTGCCAGACGCCGATCCTGGTCCTACCGGACGACGTCCCGGCGCACCCCTACGCCGTCGCGATGGAGTGCGTCCATCTCGCGCCAAACGCTCAGGTCAGCCTCTACCCGTGGAAGGACAGCCCGGACAAAATCCCGCTGGCAGTGCGCCATATCCGCACCTTCCTGCGTGCCCATCGGCCGGCGATCGCCGCGCATCAACCTCTGGCAGCCGCCGCCCAATAACCGGGTATCAAAATGACAGGGCGGCAGGGACCAGCCCAGCCGCCCCGTCGCCGCCGAAAAAGCGCTCGGACAAGGGCGGTTGAGCCGTTGCGCCGACATGATGGTGATCCTATGGCGCACCGAGACCATGACCGGCCTGACGATGGTCATCGACTCCGGATGGTATTCTCATTGATGCGGCGTGCAATCTTCCGGTCGGCAGTCTCCAACTGCCGGCGGGGCGTGTAGGCCCGATCACGAAAGGCACCCAGGAGGCGTTTCGCACGCAGAGTGCTGGTGATCCCGAGCCGCTGTATATCGGCCACGGCAACGCTAAAGTCGCACTCGACGGAGGGGAACATGGGGCCAGATTGTCAAAGGCTCGTGGCTCGGGCTGTCTTGGAGGACTTCGTCGAAAACCGCAGGAACCTCCTGGGTCCATTCACGTGGAGTTACAATCGCCCCTACTGGGTTCGGGAGTGGTGTGTCCACTCGGTCCGGGATCAGTTTCGCATACCCGACTCTTTCACAACCTCAAGTCGTAATTCTAGCAATTAAGAGAACGATCCGCAGGGAGTATCGACGGGCCTACCCGGCAAACTTGCCTGACGCCGTTCCACTGGTAATCGAAGTCTCTTTATTAAAACCATGAAGCGGCAGTTACATTGTCGCAGGCCGTCGATGTGATCTGAGGCGAAGCGATCACGGACTTTTAGGCCAATCCCCCAGCCTCCGCTAACACCTGGAGAGATCCAGCAGAAAGCCGTTTGCCATGTTGTAACTGAGCCCGATCTCGGCGAGCGCCTTCTTCGCTCGGTTAGGGTTCCCCTTAAGGCCTTGTGGCGGCGGGCTATGGGTCGGCTTGGGATCAAGGGGGAGACCATCAAAAACTCGCCAAAGATTAGGGAAGCCGCAACGCACGCTTCATCTTCCATGAGTATCTTTTGTAGTAGTGGGGCGGTAGAGGAATCACCGATGCTCCACAATCTCGAGTTATGTCCGGCGGTCGAGCAAGAGTTGCCCAGCCGTGCCGGGGTGCTGTCCCGGGTGTATCGCAGCCTCTACGATTCGATGGGTGTCTCGATCAGCTCGACGGGACTTAGCGCCTTCGATCGGGTGGGGACCAGGGTGGCGCATCCGTTGCTCGCGCGAACGCTGCTGGCCGACCCTTCGGTTTCCGCTATTCTGCCCACCGCACAGGCCCCCATTGCGCTCGGCCTCTCCGAACAAGCTCCGTTTCTCGTCGCCCGTTCGGGCCTGCTGATGCTGCCGCCCGTCTTGCTCGGAAATAGCAGCGCTTTGGCCGCGGCAACGCGGTGGGGGCTTGAGGCGGCCCATCTCCTTGGTTCACCCTCGCTGTCGCGCGACCGCGCCATCAGGGGGCTGGCTGCCGCCCTGCAGCACGGCGCGGCGTTGCTGCGACAACTTAGGGAGAACGACCGAGCCCTTATTCTCGACCTCCTGCCCCAGTCGATCGCGGCCGCTCTCTCTGCCACCATCGAACCGTCTATTACACCGGAGCTCCTGAAGTGGCAGGCGTCTCGTGTCGAGGTATTGGACGATGTCTTAGGCCTGCTCGCGGGACCCTTCGATCCGGCATCGCTCGGCGAGCTTTCGTTGCCGACCGAGTGCATCCTGGTCGCTGGCGGGGATAGTCGTTTGAGCATCGACCGTAAAACCGGCCTTAACCGTTACGGGACGGTGCCCCGCCCGCGGCCCGACGCGGTTCACTTTTCGTCCTCCACCGCATCGAGCATCAGTGACTACGGATTCATGCTGTGCGACATGTTTCGGCGTGACTTGGCAATGGCGGTGCTTCGTGACGAAGTCTCGCTCGAAGCGTTGCGCGTCCAAGCTACCGACGCGGTGACTACCCAGATCT
>Ga0306920_100015369_pt1 | contig 10489 bp, 6 predicted proteins | sample flu12Cox44000170_FD_204666 | JGI IMG/M metagenome (GOLD analysis project Ga0306920, IMG submission 204666) | Lab enrichment of tropical soil microbial communities from Luquillo Experimental Forest, Puerto Rico - flux4day.12C.oxic.44.000.170 (v2)... | ecosystem: Environmental > Terrestrial >... | reverse complement strand
TCGTCAGCGGAACGATGGGGATCGGTCGGCACCGTGTAGATATTCAGTTCGAGCGCATCCGCGCCAGCTTGTTCAATTTGCCGGGCGTACCGCTGCCAGCCGCCGAACGTCGAGCCATTCAGGCTGCCGATGATTGGGATACGCACCGCAGCTTTCGCTTTTGCGATATGGTTGACATACCCCTCGGGATCCACCTTGAAGTCCGGCTCGTCAGAAAAATCTGCTAGCGCGTCGGATGAAAATTCGTCGCCATTCCCAGACGCTCGGCGCAAAGTGTGTTTCCCAGGGCGAAGTTGCTCTTCAAAGAGCGAGTGAAAAACAACTGCCGACGCGCCGGCATCTTCCATCCGCTTGATGTTATCGAGATCTTCTGAAAGCGGCGAGGCCGACGGGACGAGCGGCGTCCGCAATTTAAAACCGAGATAAGTAGTGGCCAATTTCATGGGATTGCCTCCAAAGCTGATTTAAATGCATTGTTATTGGGCAAATCATAGTCGCGGCCGCGTCCACCGATGTACCGCGTTTGCGTTTTGCTGTGCAGTTATTGCGCAGGGCTTAGTGACTATGGGTAAAGCCACTGCTTTCGCCAGCCTTCCCTCGTGCGTTCGTAAACGATCCGGTGATGCCGGCGAAATGGCTTTCCCGTCCAGAATTCAATTCGCTCCGGCACGACGCGAAAACCCGACCAGAATGCTGGGCGCGGGACCTTTCCGATTCCGAATCGCAGGGCGGCTTTGGCTACTTCGGCTTCCAGCTCGAAATAGCCTTCCATCGGCTGTGATTGTTTGGACGCCCACGCGCTGATCTGGCTCAACCGCGGTCGTGTCGCAAAATATGCGTCAGCTTCTTCGTCAGTTACGACTTCGGCGCGTCCGCGCACCCGGACCTGCTTGTCGAGCGGCATCCAATAAAAGCAGAGTGCTGTCCGCGGATCCCGAAGCAGCGACTGCGCCTTCGGGCTCTTCATATTCGTGAAAAAAACAAAGCCGCGCTCATCCACGCCTTTTAGCAAAAGAAATCGCGCCTCCGGATGGCCATCGGGGCCAACAGTCGCTACAGTCATCGCTGTTGGTTCCTTCAATCCGGAGGCAGCCGCTCCCTCTAACCATACTTGGAACAACGCGATCGGATCGTCGGAAGTGGACGATGCTTGCCTTGATTGAGTTTTGAGCTGCGTCGCCACCATTTGATGTACCAGTCATCCCTGTCCCTAAACTTCCGCCGCAGGATACGTCTCGAGCGCCCGCATGTATTGGGCGCGTTCGAACGCGCTCGGGTCCGGACAATTCTTCTGGCTCATGCTGCCTTTAAGTTGCTCGACTGATTCGTACTCGTGTTCTTCCATCCATTCCCGCATCTCGCGTTCGATCACGCGAATGTGTTCGATGCCGCGGCGCAATAAAATTGAGCAAAGCATCGTCACGTCGGCGCCGGCCATTAACATTTTCAACGCATCCGTCGCGCGATGAATTCCGCTTGTCGCGGCCAGGCTCGCGCCAATCCGCCCGTAGAGCATCGCGATCCACCGCATTGGCAAGCGCATCGCCATTGGTGTACTGAGTAGGATATTCGGCGAAATCTCCAGAGTCTCGAGTTCAATGTCCGGCTGATAGAAACGATTGAACAACACCAAGCCATCGGCGCCGTTCCGGTCGGCTTCGCGTGCGAACCGCGCAAAATTCGTGAAGAACGGGCTAAGCTTGACCGCTACGGGAATTTTCACCTCCGCTTTTATCGCCGCGAGAATGCTGAGGTAATGGGCTTCGATATCTTCCCCGCGAATGTCTGGATCACTCGGAATGGAATAAATGTTGAGTTCGAGCGCATCAGCGCCCGCTTGCTCGATCTGCTGCGCGAAACCTAGCCAGCCACCAAGCGTGCTGCCGTTCAAGCTACCGATAATTGGGATATCGATCGCCGCTTTCGCCTGGGCAATGTGTTCGAGGTACGCTTCCGGCCCAACCTTGAACTCGGGGCGAACAGGAAAATACGTCAGCGATTCTGCAAAACTTTCCGTGCCCTGTTCAAGGTAAAAATCCAGGTCATGGTGATCGCGCCGAATCTGCTCTTCGAAGAGTGAATGGAACACGACCGCCGCAGCGCCGGCGTCTTCCATTCGTTTGACATTGTCGATCTTTTCTGACAGCGGCGACGCCGATGGCACAAGCGGTGTGCGCAACTTAAAGCCGAGATATCTTGTCGTTAGGTTCATGGGTTTGGTGTCGGGTTGAACTTTCTAGTAGCGAGAAATTCGTAGAAAGCGCGGCGCGTGTTCACGTCTGCCTGCGCCTGCGCAAGCAATTCTTTTGCGCCGCGCGGTTCGCTCTTTTCGAGCATCTTGAACCGGTTCTCGAGTTTGAAGAAATCCGCGACCTTCATGCGCGGACTCGGTGAATCGAGCCGCAGCGGATTTTCTCCGAGCCGGAGTCGCTCAGGATTGTAACGATACAGGAGCCACTGCCCGGAGTTCACCGCCGCTTTTTGATTTTGATTCGCCGTGGCCATGTTGATGCCGTGCGCAATACAATGGCTGTAGGCGATGATGAGGGCAGGCCCGTCGTATGCTTCCGCTTCGAGGAACGCTTTCAACGTGTGCTCGTCCTTGGCTCCCATTGCCACCGAGGCGACGTAGATTGTGCCGTAGGTCATTGCCATCAGTCCGAGATCTTTTTTCGGCGCCCGTTTCCCGCCCGAAGCGAACTTTGCGACAGCGGCGCGCGGCGTCGATTTGGAACATTGCCCGCCGGTATTGGAATAAACTTCCGTGTCGAGAAGCAAGACCTTCACGTTGCGGCCGCTGGCAAGGACGTGGTCAAGCCCGCCGTAACCGATGTCATAACCCCATCCATCGCCGCCGACGATCCACACGCTCTTGCGCACAAGTGTGTCGGCGAGGGCGAGCAAACGTTTCGCTGTAGCGGCGGTCTCAGACCGCCGATCCTGCATTAATGGCTCTAGCCTGCGCTTCAGTTCCGCCACGCGTTCCCGCTGATCGAAGATGTCCGCTTCGTCGCGCTGCCGCGCATTCAAGATTTCTGTCGTTAACCTTCGCCCGATCTGCGGTGAGAGCTGCTGGAGCAGTTCGCCGGCGAACTCTTGTTGCTTGTCGAGTGAAACACGAAAACCGAGCCCGAACTCGGCGTTATCTTCAAATAGCGAGTTTGCCCATGCCGGGCCGCGTCCATTTGGATCCTTCGTGTAAGGCGTGGTCGGCAAATTGCCGCCGTAGATCGAAGAGCAGCCCGTCGCGTTCGCGATGATCAACCGGTCGCCAAAGAGCTGCGTGAGGAGTTTGATGTAAGGCGTTTCGCCGCAGCCTGCGCACGCTCCTGAGAACTCAAAGAGCGGCTGTTGAATCTGCATTTTGCGCACATATTCAGTTGACACCTGTCGGCGATCCATCTCCGGAATTGAAAGGAAAAAGTTCCAGTTCGCGCGCTCGGGATCGCGCAGCGGCAACTGGGGTTGCATGTTGATCGCTTTCAAACGCGCTTCGGATTTGTTGCGTGCCGGGCAAACATCGACACAGATGCCGCAGCCGGTGCAATCTTCCACCGCCACTTGCAGCGTGTATTTCAAGCCTTTCCACTCCGGTGACCGCGCCTCCGCCGACTGGAAGGACGAAGGCGCACCATGGAGAACCGTTGCGTCGTAAGCTTTGCTCCGAATGACTGCGTGTGGACAAACGAACACGCACCTGCCGCATTGAATACAGACCGCCGGATCCCAAACCGGCACTTCGCTCGCAAGATTTCGCTTTTCGAATTGCGTTGTGCCGGTCGGATAGGTGCCGTCGTTAGGCAACGCGCTCACCGGGACGCGGTCGCCGCGACCCGCCATGATCTCGCCCAGGACATTGCGCACAAACTCCGGCGCGCACTTGAGCTGTCCGTCGGATTGTAGCCGGGATCGTTGATCCCGGCGGCCGGCGTCACCGACGCCGGCTACAGCCCGCTCCGGAACTTTGACTTCGTATAAATGCGCGAGCGTTTCATCAACCGCCCGCAGGTTCATCTGCACAATTTCATCGCCTTTCTTCGCATACGTTTTGCGAATTGAATCCTTGATCGCGTCAATCGCCTGCTGTGCCGGCAACACACCGGAAATCGCGAAGAAACAGGTCTGCATCACCGTGTTAATCCGCCCGCGCATGCCTGCGTCGCGTGCAACCTTATTGCCGTCGATAACGAAGAACTTTGCTCGCTGCTCGATTAGCCGCCGCTGCACATTCTCCGGCAGCTGACCCCACACGCGGTCGGGGCCCAGCGGTGAATTGAGCAAGAACGTTCCACCTTTCGCGAAGTCTCGCATCACTTCACAGGTCTCGAGAAGAAGCGGCTGATGACAGGCAACGAAATTGGCGTTGGTGATTAGATAGGTCGAGCGAATTGGGCGTGGACCGAAGCGCAGATGCGAAATCGTCATCGCGCCTGATTTCTTCGAATCGTAAACGAAGTAGCCTTGCGCGAAGTAATCGGTGTTCTCGCCGATAATTTTGATTGATTCCTTGTTTGCGCCCACGGTGCCGTCCGATCCGAGGCCGAAGAACTGCGCGCGCACCACGTCGGTCGGCTCGATCGAAAACTCCAGATCGAACGGCAGACTCGTCTGGAAGAGATCGTCGTCGATTCCGACAGTGAAATGATTCTTTGGCGACTGCCGCGCAAGATTGTCGAAGATCGCCTTGATCATCGCGGGTGTAAATTCCTTCGAGGACAACCCGTACCGGCCGCCAACAACATCCACATCACGCCGGCCTTCTTCGTATAGCGCGTTGACGCAATCGAGATAAAGCGGCTCGCCTCCAGCCCCTGGCTCTTTCGTCCGATCAAGAACAGCAATGCGGCGTGTATTCGGCGGCAACGTTTTTATGAACGCTTTTGCATCGAACGGCCGATACAGCCGCACTTTCAACACACCGATCTTTTCGCCACGCGCGTGAAGATAATCGACGGTTTCGTGCGCAGCCTCGCAGCCGGAACCCATCAACACGATCACGCGCTCGGCATCAGACGCGCCGTGATACTCAAACAATCCGTAACGCCGGCCGGTGAGCGCCGCGAAATGATCCATCGTTTGTTGCACAATCGCGGGACAAGCCGCATAGAACGGGTTCACCGTCTCGCGCGCCTGGAAATAGACATCAGGGTTCTGAGCAGTGCCGCGGATAACTGGGTGATCAGAGGAGAGTGCTCGTGCGCGATGCTCGATCACGCGATGTTCGTTGATTATCTCGAGCAGTGCCTCGTTAGGCAAGGTGACGATTTTTGAGATTTCGTGCGAAGTCCGGAACCCATCGAAGAAATGCAGAAACGGAATGCGGGATTCGAGCGTTGCCGCGTGCGCGATGAGCGCCAGGTCTTGTGCCTCCTGGACTGAAGCCGAGCAAAGCATTGCCCACCCGGTCGCGCGCGCGGCCATCACATCGCTGTGATCGCCGAAGATCGACAGCGCCTGTGCCGCGAGCGATCGAGCCGCGATGTGAAACACGGTAGGCGTCAGCTCGCCAGCGATCTTGTACATATTCGGGATCATCAGCAGCAATCCTTGTGAGGAAGTAAAAGTGGTGCTGAGCGCACCCGTCTGAAGCGCGCCGTGGATCGCTCCGGCAGCGCCGCCTTCACTCTGCATCTCGATGACCGACGGCACCGTGCCCCAGAGATTTTTTACGCCAGCTGCCGACCACGCATCCGCCCATTCACCCATCGGTGACGCCGGCGTGATCGGATAAATCGCGATTACCTCGTTCAGCGCATACGCGACGCGGGCCACCGCTTCATTCGCATCCAGCATTCTATAACCCGTCTTCACGATGCAGAACGTATCTATTACGACACTCGACTGATGTACGTCCGTTGCGTTTTGCTGTCCAGTTATTGCGCTGGCATCAATGGCTGAAGACCATCAGCCATGAGCGTGCGCCTGGTTGTTCCTAAATCGCGCTGCAGTGGCAAAACCCGAGGCGTGGCCTGATTTACCGATCACGAACGTATGCGCGAATCGCTTCGAATTGACTCGACCCATCGAGCCCAGCTTCCGCCATGACGATTGCGCCCGGGCCGCTTCCAAGAAAATGCTTATGCCGGAACGGATGGAGCGTATGTTTTCGTCCGTAATCCGAGCGTACCCAGCGCGTCATCGTCGCGAGCGTGAAATCGGTGATGCCCATCGCGTCATACTGATGCGCTTCCGGAAGAATCCGCTTGCGCTTCGCCGCCGGCAACATGTCGAAGAGCTCGGACGACATGATCACGTAGACGTTTAGATCGAGTTTCTCGCGATCGAGCAACGGGAGCGTTTCGTTCAGGAACGCATTCGTGACGCCTGTGCCTTGAAGCACGATCGTGCCTTGCGATAGCCAGCGCGCAGCGCGCAAACGATAAACGCCCTGAGCTGCTGCCGAGGCGGGCGGCAAACCAAGCGCAGCCCGATCAAGCACCAATTCCGGTGGGCGGGTGACAAACGGCGCGATAATTGCCGGCCGTTTCGCTAACGCGGCGGAGACAAGGAACCAGATCTCCTGCGGGTCCCACGGCGTCAATGTGATCATTGTGCCCAGCGGAAAATTATCCTGAAGCAATTGCAATGACTGCGGGTCGGCATGCGTCGGACCATCCTCGCCGGTCTTCAATCCGGCGTGTGCGCAAACAAGAAAGAACGGACGATACTCGCCGCCTTGTGTCGTGACGCGCGCCTGATTGCCAATCGCGTGCAAACGCGCTGCGATGTGCCCAAGCGGTGCGCTGAACGCGCCATACGATGAGCCAGCGCCAACGTGCGCGCCAAATGCACTGATGCCCGAAAGCATCGCCATCATCGCGTCCTCGCAAATTCCCCCGATAGCCAGTTCTCGCGCACCGGGATTCGCACGGCGATTGTAAAAGCCGCCCGGAAACTTTTCGTTCGCTTTGTTGATACTGGTCGATCCGAGCAGATCGGCAGCGGCAACAACGAAAGCGCCGTCAGTGGCGATGTTATAATAGTTCAACACCCGGCCCAATTGCTCGCGCAACGTTGTTTTCGTTCCGGGCTTCAGTGTCAGTTCTGGCGGAGCTGGAGCATCATTAGCGCGTTGTGCGATCGCGTAAGCGAGGCCGATATGGGGCCAGCCACCGGATGGCCTGCGCGCGCGCATGTTCAACCGTGCTTGCGCGGTACGCAGCTGTGCAGCCAGCGCTTCGACCATTGGACGGCTCGCTTCCATTGACTGACGAATGATGCCGAGCGTTTTCCAATAACATTCCTCAACGATTGTTGCGTCGGCTCCACCCCGGCAGCGTTGTTTGTCGGCCTCACAGCATGGCAGCGGCACGAAATCCTTCGGCAACAACGGCGCGACCGCCGCAAAGAATGCACTTGAGCAAAGTCCATGACCCGCGCCATGCGATGCGCGCCCCTCGATTCCATACTGCCAACCTTTGACCGTTCGATAAACGATCGCAGTCGGCTGACCATTCTGAAACTCGAGCGCCAGCCGTTGCGCTGCGGCAATCTGCTGCCAATCGAAGCCATCCGGCACGTAAACGACATTCCAGTCGTGCAGATAGGCGAGCTCCGCCGGCGTCCATTGCACGTATTCGCCGGGCCCTTCGCCGTCGCGACAGACGTGATTGGAATCGATGGAGGACTGGTTCCAATCGATATGCAGGATGATGTTGTCGAGCGACGCGGTTGCTGCCGCGGCGAAAGCTTCAGCCACGCGGCCCGGCGTCATTCCGCCTTCGCCCTCTATGATATGCACGCGCGGCGGGTCCTCGCGATACAGATCGCCGGCAGCCCATGCCAGGCCAAATGATCCGGGAACACCAACACCGGATGCGCCCGTCGATAGCCTAACGAATGGCGTGGCCGGTGTCGGATGTCCATCGAGTGGTTTCGCGCGAAATTTTTTGAATAGCGGCGTGACGGTTGTTGGATTGCGTCGGAAGCCAAGCAGATCTTCGAGTCGCAACTGGAATTTCTCTTCGCGCGGCAACAGATCCGGCGCAGCGATTCGCGCCACTTCATTGCGCAGCGCCCACATGGCGTAAAGCCCGAGCGCTTTGTGTCCGGCTGCGTACGAGATGATGTCAGCGTCCTGACGATTCGGCTGGGCCAGATCGTAATCCATTGTGTCGAACAACAGACGGGCAACGAAGCGCCCCGACGAAATCGAGCCGCCAGGATGACCTGACAACGGCACATAGTTGTACATAACGGCGCAGAGCGTGCGATAAATGAGATCGAAGGCTTCCAATTGTTCCACTGTCGCTTCATCGAGCGGCCAGCCGTCTTCGAACACGCGGTCCGCGGCGTTAATGAACCCACCCCGACGTGGACCGAACGGCATCGTGCTGTCGTCATGATGGGCGGGCGTTCTTTCGTGCGAAATGAGACTAGTAAACATGGTGTCTGCCTTCCTTGGTAAGGGTTAATCCGCGATTCGTTTTGCATTCATAAAGCGCTTTCCAGGTCAACTGCGCCATGCAGCTCTTGTGAAAAGAAAGGCGTTTTTTGCGCCGGCGAATCGACGGATGTCGGTCGATCACAAAATTTGAACAAACTGTCGCAAATTATGGTGAGCGGAGCTTGCGGATCGGACCACCGATCTTGTACAGAAAGGAAAAAATCATGAAGACACTCACAACGTGGAACCCGTTCCGGGAGATGGAGGAATTTCAGAACCGCTTTAGCCCATTCTTTAGCGGCCTTCCGACTTTCCCCGTTCGTTTCCCGAAGAACGGCGACACCTTCAAGCTAGCCGATTGGTCGCCCTTGGTGGATATCATCGAAGATGATCATGAGTATTTGTTCAAGGCCGACCTGCCCGAAATGAAAAAGGATGACGTAAAAGTCACGATCGAAAACGGAATTCTTTACATCTCCGGCGAGCGCAAGACCGAAAAGGAAGAAAAGAAGAGAAAATTCCATCGGCTTGAGCGCTTCTTCGGCACATTTGAGCGCATGTTCACAGTGCCTGAAGATGCGGATGCAACAAAGATCAGGGCTGAGTTTCATGACGGCGTATTGCAGGTTCACCTGCCAAAACGCCCCATGCCGAAGCCAAAAACGATCGAAGTACAAGTGCAGTAATGCACAAATACTGAGAGCTGGTGCGCGGTTTGCGACTGTGCACCAGCTCAATGCGCGGAATCGCCTGACAGATTACGGGCTGCGCTATGCCGAAAAGGGTAGTCGCGCCGGATTTATTTTTGCGAGGCAGAACTTTTATTTCCAAAATCCCGCGCGATCGACCTGACTTAGTGGCGACTGCCGGTGCAATGTATCACGATCGTGTTTTACCGTGCTGTTAATGATCGTGTCGCCGGGTTTCTGAATACGCGCTGGACAAAGCGCAGTGTTTGCCTCTGCTGGATTTCAGCGTAATTCTGACAACTTTTAATATGCCCGATCGCGTTTATCTCCACCCGATTGATCCGGAATTGGTCCCCGGCGCGCGCAATGCGATTAAGGTTTGTCTTCGGTTGAAACAGGAAGAGCGAATCACGATCATCACCGACAGCGCTACGCGTGAAATCGCCGCAGCACTGCAAACAGAAGTAGAACCCGTTGGCTCGGAGTACAGCTTGTTCGTGCTCGAGCATCATGCGCTGCGGCCACTCAAGTACCTGCCGGAGATCATTCTCGATGATCTGGCGTGCTCGCAGGTCTCCATTCTCGCAGTGCGAGCCCAGCCGGGCGAACTCGGCGCGCGCACGGAAATAACGGCGGTCGTAAACCATCACCGGATCCGGCACGCCCACATGGTGAACATCAATCGCCAGATCATGCTCGAAGGCATGCGCGCCGATTTTTGCGCAGTCGACGAGCTCAGCCAGCGTTTGGTTGAACATGCGCGCCAAGTCGACCGTATCACCTGCAAGACAGCAAGCGGTACCGAATTCGAAGCGGAACTTTCGCCAAACCTGAAATGGCTTAAGACCAGCGGGATCATTACGCCTGACAAATGGGGCAACCTGCCTGGCGGCGAAATTTTCACTACGCCTATGAACACCAACGGTGTCTTCGTGGTGGATGGCGTGGTCGGCGACTATTTATGCGAACGGTTTGGCGATCTCGAATCCAATCCGCTCACAATAGAAGTGGAAAACAATCGCATCCGCTCGCTGCGCTCCGACAACAAGGATTTACGTGACGAATTTCGCGCGTACACCAGCACCGATGAGAACAGCAACCGCGTCGGCGAATTTGCGATCGGCACAAACACCGCCTGCACTCATGTCATCGGTCATATTTTACAGGATGAAAAAATTCCCGGCGTCCACATCGCCTTCGGTCATCCCTATGCAGAACACACCGGCGCAAACTGGGCTTCGAAAACGCATATCGACTGCGTCGGCCGCGATTTCGATATCTGGTTTGATGGCGAGCAGGTCATGCGGGGTGGGACGTTCTTGGTATAGTGCTAACGTGATTGACGAGATTCGCAAACAGCTGCGTCGGACTCCGTTCGTGCCATTCGTGGTGCGAACATCAGATGGTCACGAGT
>Ga0306920_100015366_pt1 | contig 10490 bp, 7 predicted proteins | sample flu12Cox44000170_FD_204666 | JGI IMG/M metagenome (GOLD analysis project Ga0306920, IMG submission 204666) | Lab enrichment of tropical soil microbial communities from Luquillo Experimental Forest, Puerto Rico - flux4day.12C.oxic.44.000.170 (v2)... | ecosystem: Environmental > Terrestrial >... | reverse complement strand
CGACCGCGTTTAGTCATCTGCGGGAGCTGTATCCCGACGATCCGCAAATCGCGGCGGCGGGCGACGACGCGTATCTGCTCGTTTCCGAGCCGCTGGGAGACAGGCCCGAGGTCTGGGCCGAGGTGCCGGAATCGACGGCCATCGTCGTGCGCGGGCCCAAGGTCGAATACCGGCCGTTCGTGCCGATCGCGCCGTAAATCGACGTCGGGCGACGTGAGGCGCCTCAGGCGTTCTGGCGCCTTTGTCTTGCTGCCGCGAGGGCGAGCACCTCGTCGAACAGCGTGACATCCACGGGCTTCACGAGGTGCATTTCGAAGCCGGCCTGGCGCGTGAGTTCGATGTCGGCGGTCTGGCCGAAACCCGTCATCGCCGCGAACAGGGTGTGCGAGAGCGGGGGCAGCGCGCGCAGGGCGCGCAGCGTTGCGTAGCCGTCGATATCGGGCATGGCGATGTCGATGAGCGCGGCGTCGGGCGTGAAGCCGTCCACTTCCTTGCGCGCCTGCGCGGCGCTATACGCCACGCGTACGTCGTGCCCCTTGAGTTCGAGCAGCGTGGCGAGGCTGTCGGCCGAGTCGCGGTTGTCGTCCACCACGAGCACGCGCAGCGGCGGCACGCCGGCCTCGGCCCGCGCGGCAGGCTCGGCCGTGCCGGGGGTGAACGGCGGCTGATGCGCGGCATGCACGGTCTCGCGCGCGTACGGCAGGCGGATCGTGAACGTGCTGCCCTTGCCGGGCCCGTCGCTCCTGGCGGAAATGGTGCCGCCATGCAGCTCGACGAGCGAGCGGCACAGCATGAGGCCGATGCCGAGCCCGTTTTCCGTGGGCCCGGGCATCGAGCGGTCCTGGCTGAAGAGGCCGAAGATCGACTCGTAGGTGCCCGGCCGCAGCCCGCGGCCTTCGTCGCGCACCTGGATCTGCACGGCGCGCGCGGAGGGGCGCACGTCCACGACGATGTGGCTGTCGTCGGGCGAGAATTTCGAGGCGTTGTGCAGCAGGTTCTGCAGCACCTGCACGAGGCGCGTGTGGTCGCCCGTCATGATGAGCGTCTCGTCGGGCATCTGCACGTCCACGTGCTGGCCGCGCGATGAGGTGAACGGCTGCGCGGCGTCGATGGCGTGCGCGACCACTTCGCGCAGGTCGAGCGGCGCCTCGCGCAACTCGATCTTGCCGGACGTGATGCGCCCGACATCGAGCAGGTCGTCCACGAGCCGCGTGAGATGCGCGATCTGGCGGTCGATTATTTCGCGCGCCCGCTCGATTTCGTTGCTCGGCGCATTCGCGAGGCGCATCGTGGCCACGGCGTTGCGCACGGGCGCGAGCGGGTTGCGCAGTTCGTGCGCGAGCATCGCGAGGAACTGCTTCATCTGCTCGCTCGAATGCTCCAGCTCGTCGGTGCGGCGGCTTTCGGTCATGTCGCGCGTGACCTTCGCGAAGCCGGTGAGCCGGCCGCTGCTGTCGTGCACCGCGGTGAGCGTGACGTTGGCCCAGAACATCGAGCCGTCCTTGCGCACGCGCCAGCCTTCGGTCTCGACGCGGCCCAGGTCCTTCGCGCGGCGCAGCTCGCGCTCGGGCTGGCCGGCGATGATTTCCTCGGGCGGATAGAACACGGAAAAATGCTGGCCGACGATCTCGGCCGGGCGATAGCCCTTGAGGTTGGTCGCGCCGGTGTTCCAGCTCACCACGAACCCCTGCGGGTCGAGCATGAAGATCGCGTAGTCGCTCACGCTTTCCACGAGCAGGCGAAAGCGTTCTTCGGAGAGGCGCAGCGCCTCGACCTGGCGGCGCTCGGCGGTGAGGTCGCGCGTGACCTTGGCGAAGCCCGCAAGCGATCCGTCGCGCTCGCGCAGCGCGGTGATGACGACGTTGGCCCAGAACATCGTGCCGTCCTTGCGCACGCGCCAGCCTTCATCGTTGAAGCGGCCGTGCAGCGCGGCCTGCTCCAGCTCGTGATCGGGCCAGCGGCGCGCCCTGGCTTCGTCGGTATAGAAGCGCGAGAAATGCTGGCCGATGATTTCGTGCGCCTCATAGCCCTTGATGCGGGCCGCGCCGCGATTCCAGCTCGCGATGTAGCCGCGCGTGTCGAGCAGGAAGATCGCGTAGTCCTCGATCGGCTCGACAAGCGCCTCGAAGCGGCGTTCGCTATGGCCTTCGGGTGCAGTGCTGTGCGGGGCGATGCCGGAGTCGGGCGTCGTCATGGTCCTGGGGTCCGTCATAGGGCCTGTTCACCTCGGTATCAGGCTCTGGCCTCCTGAATGGACGCCCGCGTGCGACAGGCGCCGCGGCTTACCATGCGCGCTGCCCTGAGCGGTCGTACTTTTCGGCCATTGCCGGAATGCCTGCGCGCACGTGGCGTTCCGCGCGGCGCACCTGGCGCGTGAGCAGCACGACGTGCCGCGGCACCACGCGGCGCGCTCGCAATGTCCAGAACGCGCCGCGCAGCAGCGCCACACCTGCTGGCCCGAGCGAGCGCTGGCGCGCGAACACGGCGAGCGCGCGGCCGGTGGCGGCGATCGCGTCGCGTGCGGGCAGGCGCATCCATGCCACCCAGGCGGCATTGCGCGCGAGCGCGCATTGCTGCGCGCGCGTGAACCAGCGGTAGAGCGGCTCGCGATGCGCGAGCGCCTGCTCGCAATATACGATCTGGTGCCCGGCCGAGAGCATGTCGAGCGCGGCAAGCTCTTCGGCGCCGCCGTGCGAGAGCCGCTCCTCATAGCCGCCGAGCGCGCGGAAAACGCATGCGCGGAAAATGCACGCGCCGCCCATGAAGTTCGCAAGCGACGGGCCGGCAAGACCTTCGGCGCCCGGCGACGTGGCGGCGAGCATCAGGCACGCCGGGTGGATCTCGCGCTCGTCGCCGCTCACCACGCGCGCGTTGAGCACGGCAACTTGCGCGTGCGCGTCGAGCAGTTGCGCCGCACGCGCGAGCGCGCCGGGCGCGAACCAGGTGCTGTCCTCGCAGCAGGCGACAAATTCGGTGCGCGCGAGCAGGACGGCGCGATTGAAGCCAGCCATGCCGTGGTCGCCCAGCGACTGGACGATGCGCACCTGTGGAAACAGCGACCCCAGCAGGGACACGGTGGAATCGGTGGAGCCATTGTCGGCCACGATGACGTCGGGGTGCTCGGGAAGGGCGGTGAGGCGCGCGACGGTATCGATGGTTTGACGCACGTGGTTGCGCGTGAGGACGACCACCGTCACGCGGGGCGCGCTGGGAGTTCCGGGGGCATGGGCGGAGTCGTTCATCGCAACAGGCGGCGCGAGCCGGTCGGTGAGTTGTCGAGTTGACCTATGTCAGCATACGCCGATGGCGTGCGATATGCAGCACACGAGATGGCGGCGTGCAGCGGCGCTGCTGCACTGCACGGCGCAGGTGTGCGCAAACTTCGCGCCGCGGCCGGAGTGTGCGCGGGTGGCGTTCAAGGCGCGCTCATTTAGCCCCTGAAGCAGCCCCTGAGGCAGCCCTTCAGTCGCGGGCGCAGACCTCGTCGAGGTGGCCGAGCAGGTCGGCGGGATCTTCGTACACGCGCAGCGCGCCCGCGCGCTCCAGCTCCTCGGTGCCGTAGCCGCCCGACTGCAGGCCGATGCCGAGCGCGCGGCAGCGCTGGGCCGCGAGCATGTCCCAGACGCTGTCGCCCACCACGAGGCAGCGCTCGACCGGCACGTTCAGCCGCAGCGCCGCGGCGACGAACAGATCGGGGTCGGGCTTGGCGTGACGCACCTCGTCGCGCGTGACGACGGTCGTCACGGCCGGGTCCACGCCTAGCGCCTGCAAGTTCACGGACGCCGTGGCGATCCGCCCGCTCGTGGCGATCGCCCACGGCACCTGCGCGGCGCTAAGCGCGTCGAGCAGTTCGCGCGCGCCGGGCAGCGGGCGCACCTGGTCGGCGTGGCGGCGGTAGGCGTCGGCGTGCAGTTTCTGCAAGCGCGCGATGCGCTCGGGCGAGATGGCTGCATGCGTTTCGCGCAGCAACTGGTTCATGAAGAGCCCGCCGCTCATGCCGATGCGGCGATGGATGCGCCACACCGAAAGCTCGATGCCGTCCGCGTCGAGCGCCTCTTTCCATGCGAGCACGTGCTGGTAGACGCTATCGACGAGCGTGCCGTCGAGGTCGAACAAAAAGGCCGATTCGTTGCGCATGGGAAGCTCCTGGGCAAGCACGAGGATGATGCTGCGGTGGCGCAAAAAGTGTACGCCGCGCGCCATCGGCGTGCGCCGCGGCGGGCGGCGTCACATAGCGTCACCTGGCCTCACGTCAAGGGGCGCTGGCGGGCGCGCGGCGCGCAGCCGCGCCCGACGGTGCTTGCGCGACGTGAGCGGACGCGGCTTGCGGATACATCTGCAGCAGCACGCGCAACACGCCATTGGTCCAGCCGAAGCCGTCCTGCAGCGGATATTCGCCGCCGCCTGCCGAGGAGGCCTTCGTCGCCGATGCGCTCACGTCGTACTTTTCGACGAGCTTGTGCGTGCGCTGGTACGAGGCGAGATTCGTCGCGATCCAGCGCGTGGCGATTTCCTGCGCGAGGTCCTGCTCGCCGTAGCGGCGCAGCCCCATGACCGCGAGATATTGCAGCGGCGCCCAGCCGTTCGGCTCGTCCCATTGCTGGCCCGTGGCGACCTGGGTGGTGGCGAGGCCGCCCGGGCGCAGCAGGCCGGCGCGCACGGCGTCGGCCACGTCGTGCGCCTCGTCCTTCGTCGCGACGCCGGCATAAAGCGGGTAGACGGTCGCCGCCGTGAGCCGGTGCGTGAGCGTGCGGCGCGCGAAGTCGTAATCGCTGTATGCGTGCAGTTGCGGGTCCCACAGCACGCGGTCGATGGCGTCGGCACGTTGCTGCGCGCGCTTCGTCATCAATCCGGCCTCGCGCGCGTCGCCCTTCAGGCCGTAAGCCTTGGCGAGCGTGCGTTCGAGCATCGCCATCAGCGCATTGAGGTCCACCGGCGCGAGCGAGGTCACATCGATGGTCGAGAGCGTGCGGCCGTCGGCGAGCCAGCGCGAGCTGTAGTCCCAGCCCGTTTCTGCGCCCGCGCGCAGATTGCGCCAGAGGTCCGGGGCGTCGCGCTGCGGCGCGCCCCTCGCCGTGAGGGTGTCTTCGCGATACGACTCGTCGCGCGGCCGGTCGCGTGCGTCCCAGTAGCGGTTGAGCACCGTGCCGTCGGGCAGGCGCACGACATGGCGCGTGGCGTGGCCGGGCTCGAGCGTTTGCGCGCCGGCCATCCAGTAGTCGTATTCCTTGCGCAGCTGCGGCAGGTAACGCAGGTACACGGCGTCGCCGTCCTTCCCGGCGACGAGGCTCACCATCAGCGCGAAAAACGGCGGCTGCGAGCGGCTCAGGTAGTACGTGCGATTGCCGTTTGCGATGTGCCCGTAGCGGTCGATCAGCACGGCGAAGTTGTTCAGTTCGTCGAGCGCGAGTTCGTGGCGGCCGCTTGCCTCGAGCCCGAGCATGATGAAGTACGAGTCCCAGTAGTAGATCTCGTTGAAGCGGCCGCCCGGCACGACGTACGCATAGGGCAGCGGCAGCAGCGACGAATACGCGTTCGGCTTCGCGTCGGGCCGGCGGCTCAGCACGTTCCAGAGCGTGTCGATGTGGCCGACCGCGTCCTGGTTCGGATCGGAAACGTAGTGGTCTTCAGCTTGTGCCGGGGCCGTGAAGTACTGGTTCACGAACGCCGTGAGCGCCGCCTTGCGCGCAGCGGCGTCGCGCTCGCCCGCGTGCTGCTGGCTCCAGCCATCGTAGGCCGCCGTGATCTGGCCAGGGCGCGCGTTCGGCAGCATGTCGGCAAACGTCTTGCTGTCGGGAAAGATCTGCGCGAGCTGGACGTCGTGATAGAGGCGGCCGTAGAGATCGGCGGGCGTGGCGGGCTGGGTATCCGTCGTGGCGGCGTGCTGCGCCGGCGAGCGAACCGGTTTTGCCGATGGCGCGGGATTTTGTAATTCCTGCCCGCTGCCTTGCACGGGCGCGGAGGCGGCATACGCGCCTGACGCGACGGGCCATGCGAGGCACAACGCAGCCGCGAACGCGAGGGCGAATGCGCCTGAAAGCGGGGCGCAGCGGGGTTTCCTTGCGGGTACAGACGTCTTGGCGCGGAACGGAAAAGGCATGGGCTCGGTGGTGCTGGTGGGCGAGGAGCGCGCCCGCGCCGGATTGCGCGCGCAGGCAAAGCGTACTGGCCAGCAATTTCCATTCCGCGCTGGGTCGACGCCGTGGGTGCGCTATTCGAAATCGGGATAGTTCATATTCGTCATATCGCGTTGCGCGATAACGGTCTCAGCGGTGAAACTTGCGAAAAATCAATTCAAGCAACGCCGCATCAGGAGACATCACATGCGCACTCAGGTTGGCATCATTGGCGCCGGGCCCGCGGGCCTGCTTCTTTCCCATCTTCTGCATCTGCGCGGGATCGACTCGGTCGTGCTCGAGTTGCGTGGCCGCGAGCAGATCGAATCGACCATTCGCGCCGGCGTGCTCGAGCAAGGCACGATGGACGTGCTGACCGAAGCGGGTGTCGGCGAGCGCATGAAGGCCGAAGGCGCGCTGCATCACGGCTTCGAACTCGCGTTCGAAGGCAAGCGCCGCCGCATCGATCTCACGGGCCTCACGGGCAAATCCATCACCGTCTACGCGCAGCACGAAGTGCTCAAGGACCTCGTGGCCGCGCGCGTGGCCGCGGACGGCAAGCTCTTCTTCAACGTCTCGAATACGTCGATTCACGGCATCGAAAGCGATACGCCATCGATCCGCTTCACGCACGAAGGCGAAGAGCACGAACTGCACTGCGATTACGTGATTGGCTGCGATGGCTTTCACGGCGTTTCGCGCGCCGCGATTCCGGCGTCGCTGCGCCAGGATTACGAACGCGTGTTCCCGTTCGGCTGGTTCGGCATTCTCGTCGAGGCGCCGCCCACCTCGGACGAGCTGATCTACGCGCGCCACGATCGCGGCTTCGCGCTCGTCAGCACACGTTCGCCGAACGTGCAGCGCATGTATTTCCAGTGCGATCCGAAGGACAACGTCGATAACTGGTCCGACGACCGCATCTGGGCCGAACTGCATGCGCGCGTCGATTCGCTGGAGGGGCATCAGGTGGTGGAAGGCAAGATCTTCCAGAAGAACATCGTCGGCATGCGCAGCTTCGTTTGCACGACGATGCAGCACGGCCGCCTCTTTCTCGCGGGCGACGCGGCGCATATCGTGCCGCCCACCGGCGCGAAGGGCCTGAATCTCGCGGTGGCGGACGTGCGCGTGCTGACCGCCGCGCTCGTGGCCTTCTACAAGGAGAGCCGCACCGATCTGCTCGACGCCTATAGCGAAACGGCGCTGCGCCGCATCTGGCGCGCCGAGCATTTCTCGTACTGGATGACGCGCATGATGCACCGCCTCGACGACGCCTCGCCGTTCGAGCAGCGTCTGCAAGTCGCCGAACTGGAGCACGTCACGACGTCGCGCGCCGCCGCGACGGCGATGGCCGAGAACTACGTGGGCGCGGTGGCGGTGTGATGTTCGCCGTCTGAGCCGGGATAGCAGCAAACGAAACGGCCGCGCGAGTGTTGCACTCGCGCGGCCGTTGTGTGTTTACGTTGCTTGCTGGATCGTCGGCCGCCGGATCGCCGGATCGCTCAAATTGCCGCGAGCGGCGCAACGCCCAGTTCGTTCGCGATATCGGCGAAAGGCTTTCTCACGGAGTCGGGCAGAACGATCGTCTGCATGTGCCGTGCGCGATTCTCCGCTTCATACTGGCCCGGATACTGCACCGGTTGCGCGGGGTCCTGCGGCGGGCAACTGAGGAGGTAATCGAGGAATGCATCGACCTGCTGCGAGCGCCAGGTCGTGTTGAAGTCCACCTGCGGATCGAGCACCAGCGCGAACAGATTGTTGGTCGCGACGCCATTGCGCGGATTGTCGGGATGGATCGTGCCGCCGCCCGAGAGCACGCCCGCGAGCAGTTCCGCCACGAGCCCGAGCGCATAGCCCTTGTGCAGCCCGAACGGCAGCAGCGCGCCGGGCGGGTCGGCGAACAGCACGTTCGGGTCGGTGCTCGGCTGGCCGTTCGCATCGATCAGCGAGCCCTCCGGCGCGGGCAGGCCGTTTTCCGCGAGCACGCGCGCCTTGTTCACGGCCATGGCGCTCGTGGCGATATCCACGACGAAGGGCGCCCGTCCGCCCGGCAGCGGGCCCGCGAAGCACAGCGGATTGGTCGTGAGCCGAGGCTCGCGGCCGCCGTACGGCGCGACGATCGGCGCGCGGTTCACCACGTTCGTGAAGGCGAGCAGCACATAGCCTTGCGCCGCGACCATTTCGCCGTAGTGACCCATGCGCCCGAGATGGTGGCTATGGCGCAGCGTGACGATGCACTGCCCATGATCGCGCACGCGCGCGATCGCGTCTTCCATCACGACCTTGCCCACGTGCTGGCCGAAGCCGCTGTGGCCGTCGTAGCCGATCAGGCTCCCGCGGTCCACCACGCGTTCGGCGCGGCCGTCGGCGGCGACCAGGCCCGCGGCCAGCACGCGCTTGTAGTTGGGCAGGATCGAGAGCCCGTGGCTCGCGTAGCCCACGCGGTCGGATTCGATCAGGTGGTCGGCGACGTCGGCGGCGATGTCTTCGGGCACCGAGACGTTCGCGAGCACGGCCGTGGCGAAGCGGCGTGCGTCGTCGATATTGACTTCCATGAGCGGCTCCTCGCTAGCAAGGCAACCTTCGGATGCAGCGTTCAGATCCAGCCCAGCCAGCGCCACCACGTCGCGGCGAACAGCAGCAGGAGCCCATAGCCGACGATCGTCAGCACGATGCCCACCCGCGCGAACTGCCTGGCGGTGAAGGTCTCGGTGGCGAGGCACACCAGGTTTTGCGGCGCGTTGATCGGCAGGATGAAGCCGAAGCTCACGACGAAGCCGAGCAGCATGGTGAGCCCGAGCCGGTTGAAGTCGCCCTGCATCGACTGCAGCACCGACACGAGAATCGGCAGCATCGCGGAGGTGAGCGCCGTTGCGCTCGCAAAGCCGAGGTGAATGACGATGAGAAAGGCCGAGAGAATCGCGAAGGCCATGAACGGGGTAGCGGTGTCGAGCCCCGTGTGATGCGCGACGAGGTCGCCGAGCCATTGGCCCGCCTTCGTCGTGAGGAGCGCGGTGCCGAGGCTGATGCCCACGCCGAACACGATCACCGTGCCCCACGGAATGCGGCTTTGCACGGTCTTCCAGTCCATCACGCCAAAGCGCGGCAAGAGCAGCAGCACGAGACCCACATAGGTGACCGAGGTGGTGTCGAACGGATGCAGCTTGCCTTCGGTCGCCCAGAAGAACAGCAGGCCGATTGAGACGCCCAGCAGGCGTTTTTGCGGCCCCGTCATGGGGCCGAGTTCGCGCCGCGAGGCTTCGACGGCTTCCTTGCCGCCCGCGATCGCATCGGCCTCGGGCGGCAGCATCTTCAGCACGATGAAAAGCAGCGCAGCCGACATCACGATCGCCCAGGGCGCGCCCGCGACGAGCCAGTCGAGCCACGTGACGCGCGCGCCCAGCATCTTGTCCATGAAGCCCACGGTCAGCAGGTTCTGCGCGGCGGCGGTCTGGATGCCGACGTTCCAGATGCTGGTGGCCTCGGCCACGACGATCATGATGCCCGCCGCGATGTTGGAGCGCTTGTCCACGCCGAACGCGGAGATCACGCCCACCATGATCGGCACGACGCAGGCGCTGCGCGCGGTGGCGCTCGGCACGACGAGCGAGAGGACGATGGTCACGGCGATCGCGCCGATCAGGATGCGCCGCGTGGTGGTGCCGATCAGCGAGAGCGTGACGAGCGCGATGCGCCGGTCGAGGCCCGTGACCGTCATCGCCGCCGAGATGAACAAGGCGCCGGCCACGAGCGCGAGCGCGGAATTGGAGAAGCCCGCGAGCGCCATGCTGATGGCTTTGTTGGTGCCGTAAAGGACGGCGGGATTCTCGATGGTGGGCGCGGTGCCCACGAGAAACGCGATAAGCGAGGTGATGATGATGGCGCTCGCTTCGTACGACACGGCCTCGGTGAGCCACACGACCACGGCGAACGCGAGGATCGCGAGCATGCGCTGGCCGGCTGGCGGCAGGCTTTCGGGCAGGGGCAGCAGAAGCACGACGACGAGGGCGACCACGCCCGCGATCAGGCCCACAGGTATGCGTTTTTTCTGCGGCCCGGCGCTCGCGCTGGCGGCCGGCTGGGGTGCATTCATGACGACGACTCCGTGTTGGGCATGCACGGGGCATGGCTCGTGGTGGCTCGCAGTGGCGCGTGGTTGCTCGTGATTCAGCGCGTGTGGCGTCGATGGCGGCGGTCTTGCGGTGTGCGAACCAGGCGGCGCGCTCGCTTCGCGGATGGTACTGCCATTCGACTGATGAAGCGTTTAGTGTGTACGGCGGGAGCGCGCAAGCGCGAAGGCGGGGGAAGCGCAGCGTTGCAGCAGGCTGCGGGTGATGCGGGCAAATTGATGGTGAGGGCGTTTTAACCGGCAAAACA
>Ga0306920_100015365_pt1 | contig 10490 bp, 7 predicted proteins | sample flu12Cox44000170_FD_204666 | JGI IMG/M metagenome (GOLD analysis project Ga0306920, IMG submission 204666) | Lab enrichment of tropical soil microbial communities from Luquillo Experimental Forest, Puerto Rico - flux4day.12C.oxic.44.000.170 (v2)... | ecosystem: Environmental > Terrestrial >... | reverse complement strand
ACCTATAATCCACATATCGGCTCCTTCCTCCCGAGCCTTGGGTCGTCGATAAACCAAAGTCTACTCGGTGATCGAGGGGGCCGACATTGTTATGAAATCAAGTGATTTAGCCCCCGAGAGGACTGGCTCGAACGCCAGATCCGTCCATACATGCGCCTTACGAGGACCTATGCTGTTGTCCCTTTGGAAACCCCCTATCAGCGCAGTGATGGGCCGCTGAATTGTGATTGCAGTCGTGAGGCGCTATTTGCCGGACCCGGCAAGCTGCTCCAGTTGGGTTGCTATCATCTCCACGAACGCCGCCTCATCACTAACCGCCTTTGCGACCTTAGGCACTTCCTGCTCGGCCAGCGCATAGTCCTTCAGTTCGATACTCTCGCGAATGCCGGAGACGGTCTTGGGCGCGTAACCGGTGTACAAGCCAGGCGCGTAGAGCATGTGCTTGTAGTAAGGACGTGTCGGCAGGCCCCCTTGATTGAGCAGCAGCCGCTCCGCAGTCAGGAGGCGCGCATTGAGCGCTGCCACCGTGGCCGCGGCAGGCTGCCCTTTAAGAGCTGCCGCCAGTGCCTTGTTGTAGTGTTCCCCGGCTTTCGCTAGAGCATCCGCCGCGTTCTGAAGCGGAGCGAAGTTGATATAAGGTGGTACGGTCTCCTGCTTAGGCGCGACTTCTGGCCGGCGGGGGTCATTGATGGCTTTGTAGACTCCGTCTTGCAGCTCGCGGTTCTGTTCCTTGACCTGTTCTTGCTTTTGCTTCAGGAGTTCCTGAACTTCTTTCAGATAATCGTTCACAGCATCCGACAAATTACTGAAACGATACGGCAGCACATCCGCATCGGCAAGACGCATGACCGCGAGCCCGACCGTCTGGCTCAGCGCTTTGCCATAAACGAAGTCGCTGTCCGAGAAATGCGTGTACCAGTAGAAGTCGTCATAAATGGAGTGATAAATCCCCTCCTGATCCTCGCCGTAGTAGCCGAGGTTCAGCGAAGCCACGCCCAGATGATGCTCGAATGCCGTGTAGTCGGTCCCCGAGCCGAGCGGGCCAAGTTTCCAATCACTGCGATTGCGCAGTGCCGCGCGTTCCTCTGCCGTTTTGGCATCGTGGATTTCCTTGGCCTGCGCACGCTGCCATACCGTCATCCCCGACTCCGGGTCGTGCACATCGCGGGCCACGCCGTTCACCAGCGCTTCCAGCGAGTGCGCGCCCTCGGCACCAAGGTATCCCCGACCGTTGCCATCAGTATTGATGTAGGCTACCCCATGCTGCTGCAGTTCCGCGGCATGCGTTTCGGCCCATTCGGTGGAGCCGAGCAGCATCGGCTCTTCACCATCCCATGCGGCATAGATAATCGTCCGCTTGGGCTGCCATCCCTGCTTGCGCAGTTCGCCAAGCGCCCTGGCCTCCTCCAGCAGCGCCATCTGGCCCGACACCGGATCCTCTGCACCGTTTACCCATGCGTCGTGATGATTGCCCCGCACGATCCATTCATCGCCCTCACTGCCGCCGGGGATTCTCCCGATAACGTCGTACACCGGCCGCAGTTTCCAATCAAATGCGAGTTGCAGATGCACTTTGGTTTCACCCGGGCCAACGTGGTACGTGATGGGCAGCGCACCGCGCCATGACCTCGGCGCGACCGGCCCGGTCAAAGCTTTCAACAGGGGTGTTGCATCGCTGTACGAGATGGGCAACGTCGGAATGCGCGCAAGATTCTTCGCGTCCTTAATGTCCAGCCGCTTGGCTTCGGCGGTTGCGCCCACCTCGGGGGTGAGCGGATCGCCCGGGTAGGCGTGCGGGAAATCCATCACGCTGCCACGCTGCACACCATCGGGAGGACGCATCGGTCCATCCGGGAAGGTGCGTTCCTCAGCATAGCCGTCGTCCGCGGGATCCGAGTAGATGAGGCACCCGACCGCCCCGTGCTCCCAGGCGACCCGCGGCTTCACGCCGCGCCAGGAGTTCCCATACTTCGCTACAACGATGGCACCCTTCACCGACACGCCAAGACGCTCAAGCTCTTCGTAGTCTGCTGGAAGGCCGTAGTTGACGAACACCAGCGGCGCCGTGACATCTCCGTCCGGCGAGTAGGCGTTGTAGGTAGGCAGTTGCTCGTTCTTCTGTGAACTCGTGGGGTCAACTCCAAGTGCCGGTTCGTCGAGCTTGGCCTTGAACGTAGCCGGCTCGGTCATCTCCAGCAGTCGCGTCTTCGGAGTGGGAAACAGAACTTGGAACTGCTCAATCTTCGCGTCCCATCCCCACGATTGCAATTGCGCGAGGATCCACTCCGCATTGTCCTTGTCGTAGGGAGAGCCTACGTGATGTGGGCGCGCACTGAGGCGCTGCATGTAAGCTCGCAACCGCTGCGGGTCAGGAATGGCCTTGAACTTTTCTTCCCACTGGCGCTCCTGCGCAGTGCTCTGGGTAGTGAAGCCGAGTGGGGGCTCGGCTGCACTCGACTGCGGGCCTTGCGCTTTCAGTTGTAAGGTTTGCGAAAACAATGATCCAAAAATCAGAAAGAACCCGACCCGACGACGCATTCAGCCTCCTGAGAGTGAATCCCGTAGATTACATCAGGACCTGATCGTGCGCGAGTCGCTCTCGTTGTTAGGGTTGCACGCCTGCGTAGGCGGGAATCGGTTCCGCTGTTTTGGTTCACTGCATTACGAAAGCGTTGTTTACCTCCCAGGTATCGCTCTGTCGTTTGCACCGAAACGTCGCAAAGCAAGAATTTGGCGATGGGCGTATCCCTGAGCAGCCTTCAAGAAGGACACTGCACAAGTGCCGTAGCGGAAAGGACCCGACGAAAGCCGTGGAAGCTGCCGACTGTGTCTATCGTCTTTCCGGCCCTAAAACGATCTTTCTAAAATCAGCGTCTAAAGGCCGCGACTAAAAGATCGTTTTGCCCACTCCGCCCATCAAACGATTTGACTCTGCGGCGCTCAAAGTGCCAGCTCAACGACTTTCAAGAACAGTGCGATTTCCTGCACTGTCAAAAGCTCGCCGTCACTCGCGTATCTGGTTTCCTCGCGCATCACTGTCCCCATCGGGGAAAATGCACTAGCTCCGATTCACGCGTCGTAGGCCGCTGACCGCGAGCGCTACGGCGGAGAAAAGTGAGCGGCCTCTTGAGGACCGCATGTCTCGCACAGGTGAGTGAACGGCTTAAGCGGAATGAGCCGCAGTCGGCTACTTGGGCGGTATCGTATTGTCCTCGACCGATCCTAGGCTTCTCAGCGCTGATGGGGACTGATTAACCTAGGCTGCAGGTTTGCTGGAACACTGCCATCGCTTATTTTTGACGACCGTCCATCCAAGTCCGTTATGAACCAAGAGCCCTTGCCTAGGGGGCCGATTGGAGTTTGGATTGGAGCCGTGCGATCCGGATTCCAGAAAATATACGAATCCCCCGCAGAATCCATTAGGCGACATACCCATGTGCCGTCCGGACTCTGCGAGCAGTTTTTAACCCGCTTACCAGTTATCCAATTCTCCATCGTCTTATAGGCAAAGGCGTTTGCGTTCGCACGAAAATCATTGGGCGTGCTCACCTTCAGGGTAACCCAATTGGTATTGTCCCAAGCGTACCAGTAGAAGCGCTCTACTCCGCTCGCCCATGCGAGCAGCAAGGATCGGGCCACATAGGCACTGGCTTCATAATCATTCGCAAAGATTTTTGGCTTTGACCATCCGATCTCGGTGTTCCATAGCGGCAGTTTTGCATTATATTTCGCCATTGCCGCTTTAATAGCGCGTGCGAGTGGCACAATTTGCTCTGGCTTATCCGGCGTGACATAGAGATGATAGGCGATCACATCGACATAGCGCGCGCCGCCCGCCTGAAGAAAGGCTTCCAGCCACGGCACTCCATTTATTGTGGTGGGTGAAGGGGACGTTACCAGCGCTGAGGGGTCAACCGAATGCACGATATCCGCAGCCTCGCGTGTCATCTCGACGAGGGTTGAAACGTCGCCGGAATAGAACTCTTTCAGGTTGGGCTCGTTCCAAACTTCGTAGGCACGAATCCTGCCCTTGTACCGCGTCGCAACCGCTCGTACAAAGTCACGCCAGTCTTGCATGGCCCTAGGCGCTGCTGTTTCCACTTTGCCAAACGACGCCTTCTGGTCGGATGAGGCCCATTCGGGCGTTCGTCCGAAAGTGAGCAGCACTTCGACCTGATGCGCGGCCGCGAGTTTGACCATTGCGTCCAGCGTGTCGAAATGCCACTCGCCATTGCGCGGCTCGAGATCCGCCCAGGTCGTCCCGGTATCCCACAAGCGCCATGTCTTGAAAGGCAGATCGGGCCATGGCGTTGTCGTCAGAGGGCGATGGATGTGCATGCCGAAGTAACTCTGTGGTACCGGTATGACCGGCCCATCGATTTGGATGGGCGGGGCCTGCAATCCCGAGGCCATCGCAGTTTGCGCAGCAACCCCAAACAGAAGGCTTGCCATCGCCAGCAGTTCTATCCACTTCATATCAACTTTCCTAATTAAGGGCTGTCGGAAAATTCATCGTCGCACAACGGTCGGTTTCGGCTAAGCGTCGCAGATAGAGTTCACACGTTGGCCCGAGCCAAGCGACCATGCGTTGTTGCGCGGCACTGCGTTGGGCGGCAGCTTTTTGTGCCAGCAGTCCTTTCTGGAAGTGCTCGACGCCCAGCACCTGGCCACGCTGCCAACAGCGGGCGTAGGATGCGACTTTCTGATGCTGGTCGTAAATCATAAGGGCACTGGCATCGGCTTTCACCGTCAGGGCGCAGCCGACATAGCGAGGCGGCACGCAGTAGTGATTCCCGTCGAAAGCGAAACGCAGGTCCTTGTGAACCAGGGCCTCGGCCGTGTCGCGATAGTCCGGAGCAATGGTCGGCAGCAAATGCAGGGCTTCGGGGCGAAAGCGCTTCTCCGGAGTTTGGCCGGTTACTCGGTGGCGGCGACGGTTGGCCACTCCCTCCAGCCAGTGGTGAACCTGTAGGTTCACATCGGCCAAGTCGGCGAAGCTACGCAGCGGCCAGAAGTTCGGCAAGTCCCTTGAACAATTGTGAGGCTTTCTTGTGCTTGAGTGCCTGTTCGAATGCTTTCTCCTCCGCCTTCCATCGTATTCGGAGAGCCACACCTTCTGAAGCTTAGGATCGGACAACATGAAGTGGGCGTGGGCAACACATTCCACACCATCACGCAGAATGGAGCGTGCTTCCGCCAGGCAGCCCGACAGTGCCAACTCTATGCTGATTCTCATCTTGGCGTGGGCATTGATGTAGCGTGGGCATCCCGTTGTGGCGGGTTGAGGTCATCAACTTCCAGAGAACTCTTGCCTAGGAGTAGGCCAAGAGTTATTACAGTGGCTGGCCGGCCCACGGGTCGAGAAGCAGAACGCCTGCCGCTTTGAGGTGTTCCGTGTTCCTGGTCATCACGTAGAGACCGTGACGACGCGCTGTTGCCGCAATGAGGCCATCGCTGGCCGGTACAATCTTGCCGTCCTTTTGTGCTTCTGCCGTAAGTTCGCCCCAGATGTGGCTAGTTTCGAGATCCACGACCAGGACGCGGTCGGCATAGTGGTTTTCGAGAGCCTGAATCCAGATCCGTAGGTCATCTTTTTTCTTGGCTTCCTTGAGAAGGGCAATTCCTTTGGCGATCTCCCCAATCGATATTACGCTCAGGAAAAGGTCTTCGCTGTCGAGCGCTTCGACGGCGCGGCGCACACGAGGATGTCCTTTCGGCCGGCGGATTTCGGAAAGTACGCAGGTATCGAGCAGGACCTTCACAACTTCACCCGCCGCGGAGGAGCATCGTCGCGGCTCAGGTCCAATCCTTCGAAGCTCGGACCTTTGCCCATAAGGAATTGCTTGAAATCGTGTTTCTTGCCGGTGAGCTTTTCATACTCGCTCTCTGCCAGCACGACGACTGCAGCATCGTGCCGACGTACTCGTTGGGGTCCTTCGGCAAGAGCCCGAGTGACCAGCTCACTGAATCGGTTTTTTGCTTCCGCGAGCCTCCATTCGGTCATGGTGACACCTCCCCTATGGCTAGATTATCTAGCCCAAGATACGCTCTTCCGGGTTGGGAGTCAACACTCTCTCTCTCTCTCTCTCTCTCTCTCTCTCTCTCTCTCTCTCTCTCTCTCTCTTTCCTTGGCAAGCAATTCGAAACCAATTCAAGCGTTTCTTGACAGGAACAACACTGAAGTCGTGGAAGTGCTCCTGGCGGCGTGTGCAAACGTGAATCTCCCGCATCGGGAGCGAGCAAACAGGGCCGACTCTGCTTGTTCCTTGAACGTTGTTTTGAGGTTTATGGTTCCGCTTTGCGAAAGATTTCCTGCTCGAAGCATTGCGACTATTTTCGCGAGACTTCCCGCGCCGGTGGGGAACGATGACTGAGTAGCTCCGGATTGCCGGGGAGGGCCGTCTTTCTCAGGAAAGGAGGAGCGCGAGGTCCTCGGGGCGGAGGTCACGAATCATGCTGTTGTCCGCGTTTATGATGGCGGAGGCAAGATCGCGCTTAGTTTTTTGCAATTCGAGGACCTTCTCTTCGACGGTATCGCGAGTGATGAGCCGATAGGCAAAGACATGTCGCGTTTGTCCGATGCGATGTGCGCGGTCGACTGCCTGCGCTTCGGCCGCGGGATTCCACCACGGATCGAGAATAAACACATATTCGGCGGCGGTGAGGTTTAAGCCTAAGCCTCCTGCCTTTAAGCTGACCAAGAACAGCCGGCGGTCTTCTTTATTTTGGAACCGTTCCACCCGCGCCTGGCGGTCGCGCGTGGCGCCGTCGAGATATTCATAGGCTATGCCGCGGCGATCCAGGTGTTCGCGAATGATCTTCAGCAGGCTGGTGAATTGCGAGAACACCAGCGCCTTGTGCCCTTCCTCGAGGACCTCGGATAGCTGTTCGAGCAGTGTCTCCAGCTTGGCGCTGGTTTCGCCGGAGCGTTTCGGATCCAGCAAAGCAGGATGGCAAGCGGCTTGGCGCAGGCGCAGCAGGGCTTCGAGCACTTGGATCTTCGATTTCGCCAGGCCCTCGCTTTCGATCCGCTTAAGCAGGGAGTCCCGGTAGTGCTGGCGGAGCTCGCCATAGAGTTTGCGTTGGGTGGGTTCCATCTCGCAGTACACGGTTTGCTCGATCTTGGGAGGCAGTTCGCGGGCCACCTGCTCCTTGGTTCGACGCAGGATGAAGGGCCGCAGCGCCTGGGCTAACAAGCGGCGGGTTTCTTCGTCGGGATTGCGCATTGCGCCCCCCGCGAGCTTGAAAGCACTGGCAGCGCCAAGCATTCCTGGATTGAGAAACTCGAACAGCGTCCATAGCTCGCCCAGGTGATTTTCGACCGGGGTGCCGCTTAGTGCTAGGCGGTGCCGCCCTTTGAGCAGCCGCACGGCCTTCGAGGACTCAGTATCTGCATTCTTAACGGCCTGTGCCTCATCGAGAACTACATAATCAAAGTCGATATCTTTGAGCTGCAAGATGTCCCGCCGCAGCGTGCCGTAGGTGGCGAGAACCATGTCATAAGCAGCAAAGTCGCTGCCACTACGCGCCAGGCCGGAATGATCAAGCACGCGCACTTGTGGCGTGAAGCGCGCCGCCTCCTGCTTCCAATTAAAGATCAGTGATCTGGGTGCTACCACCAGCGACGGAGGAATCACTTCGCCAGTTGCCCGCAACTCCCGCCGTGTTTCGAGCAGGGCCAGCACCTGCGCGGTCTTGCCCACGCCCATATCATCGGCCAGGCAGCCACCGAAGGAGAACCGTCGCAGGAAATGCATCCAGCTCAAGCCCTTGCACTGGTAGTTGCGAAGCTGACCCACAAATCCTGTAGGCTGTTCGGCGGGTTCGATACCGTGAAAACTGTGCAGTTCATTGCGGATACGCGCAAAGGTCTCGTCGTAGCGGGCTTCTGGCTGGGCGCTCAGCAAGGCATCGAGCAGGGCTACATGGCTCTGCCGAAAACGAATGTGGCTGTCCTCCGGCCTGCCAATTCCGGCCAAGGGGCCCATTCGGCGCACCCACTCTTCGGGCAACACGCCGTACGTGCCGTCGCCCAACTGGACTAGGTTGTCGCCACGACGCAATGCCTCGAGTAACTGCGGGAGCTCCGCCGTGGTGTCGCCGTAGTCCACTTCACCATACAACTCGAACCAGTCCACGCCGCTCGAAACCTCGAAACGGAATGCGCCGGCGCGTCGGAAAATCTTTCCTTCGGCTTCGACGTGCCAACCTGACTGGATGAGCGAGCGCACGATGCGAGGCAACTTACTCGGAGGCAATTCCAAGGCTGGTTTCGGTTCCCAGTAGCTTGGCTGGCGAAGCTTGACGCCGAGTTGGTGGAGAAATGCGGCAGCCGCCTTCTCCGCCGCGGAATCGCGGCGGACAAAGCGGCGACTGCCAGTCTCGAAAAAGCCTCGTACGGGATCGAACGCCGAAATAGTCCGGCCGTCATAAATAAATGACAATTCCACACGCAAACGCTCGGCTCCGTGGACACCTGCCTTCGAAATTTTCACACTGGGGCGGGGTTCGAGCTCCACCTCTTGGTACCGCATCTCTTCCGGTACATTGAGCGGCGGCAAATTGGGTGAGCAGAGCAAGGCGGCCAGGAATTCATCTTTTTCCTTTTCCGGAGCCAAGATCGAGCCCTTTTTCCGAAGAACAGAAACCCATTCAAAGGGCGTACCTTTGGCGAGAGGAGCCACTCGGTCCATCGTGAAGACAAGACCTTGCGCGACCAGAACTGGCAGGGCCAGATCCATCTCCTCCTCTCCACGCCGGAAAACGCCTGCTATTGTCCATTCTCCGGTATCTACTTGGCGCAGCTCGAGTTCAAAGGTCCACGGGCCTCCGTCATCCCACTTGAGCGGCGTGCAGTTGTCAGACCCGTTTTGAAGTCGCAAGTAGCAACGTCCTGTGCGCGCTAGCAGTGGCATGAGCATGCTGGCTAAGGCAGCGGAGAGCACACAGGATTCTGGAACTCGGCTATATGGATCACTGTATTCATATTGGTGAGTCCCAGCTAACGCCCACAAGATGTCGCGGTCTTCTGCTAGCGGTAGTTGCGCGATCTCGCTTCGCTTGACGGCAAACCCCTTGGGACTTGTCCAATCGCCGTTCGCCTTACGTTCGCGCGTTTGCAGCGAGAGGGCTAGGCCAGTGCCTCGAAGCGTGCTTGAAATATCCACAACATAGAACAGTTGGCGTTTAGCCGGCCAGGTAATGCCCAGCGTGGCAGTATAAGCAAAGGTCGGGAAAATCTCGGTTACTTGCTGCCGCCAAGAGGCTTTTTGCGGCACCGAGAGCGTCCGCCCTGCAGCAGCGGACCAGACGAACGGTGCTATGGCATCGGCGCCTCCGAGCTCCCCATCGAGAAGCCCATCACAATCGAGGACCAGGTCCGCGGTCGAAGCAGCGGCGGAAAGATACCCTTGTTCGTCGGCTGCGAGAATGCACGCCCATAGGTGCTTGCATGCGGCGGCGTTATCCACGAAGTGAGGGCACTCGCACCACGCCGAGAGGCTGCCGTCGCTAAAATTCAGCTCCACCTCATAAGTCCCGGAGCCGCGCACACAGGCTAACATTTCGGATTCGGAACCCAGCTCGATCTGGACGCAACGCCGATGGTGATAGTCCTCACCGCGTTTGCGAATACTCTTGGTAAAATAATTCGCCAATCTCCTGGAAAGATTCATGCGCTTGCAGGTGAGAATGTCTCTGTCGGCATTGTATCGGGGCATGCAAGAGGAAGTACACACATTTTCCACATCGAACTGTTGATATCGTGTGCGGTCTGCTTCGATGCTGCAAATGCATTGTACGGTGAGGTTTCCGATTGCAGCATGAAGCCTGGCTGTGAAGCGGAAACGGCGGCCTGCTGGAGAGCAACTCTCAGAAATAGTCAGCCGAACCCTCATCCACGGCGATGAACGAGGGCAAGGTCGGCGGGATGGTTTCATGAGCCTTGGAAATCGGCTTGGATTGAATGCAGCAGACGGTAGATGGTGATTATATCTGGGGCCGTTCGGCCAGCGCTGACGCTTGAAGAAAAGTTCTAAAATCGTGCTTTAAGGGCCGACCAACGTTTTACACAACATCGACTTCTCCCGACGCCTGCTCTTCGTCAGGCATTCGAAAAACAGCGAAAGGTGAAGCGCGGGAAATCCTGCTGACTGGCCCCTCTTCCTCCCGGCCGAAGGCGCGGTCAAGTTGTTCACAGTCAGGCTGTATCGTGCGGTCGTTCTTGGCGACGATGTACCAGCCCACGTGGTGATGCTGTCGCAGCCGCAAGTGCTCGATATGATCCGAAAAGCGGTAAATGCCGCTCCGGCGGTGATGGTAGCAGATTCAATCACTCTCTTGCCATGAGGCTACAACGGACGGCTAGTTGGTGAGAACCCACTAGGATTCTATCGCCTGTGTTCAGGCGCGCTGTTCCTACCACTGGGCAAGTGATTCTGGTCCTGAACACAGGCGATAGAATCGGTTGATCGAAGCCGCAGACTATGTGT
>Ga0306920_100015364_pt1 | contig 10490 bp, 7 predicted proteins | sample flu12Cox44000170_FD_204666 | JGI IMG/M metagenome (GOLD analysis project Ga0306920, IMG submission 204666) | Lab enrichment of tropical soil microbial communities from Luquillo Experimental Forest, Puerto Rico - flux4day.12C.oxic.44.000.170 (v2)... | ecosystem: Environmental > Terrestrial >... | reverse complement strand
GTGCGGCTTCCTTTATTGATGAATCCTTCTTGACCGCAATGTCCGCTTTTGGGGGTAAAGCGGACATTCCCTCCGCCCAAGCCATGTTCGCGCGTGTTCACTGTCATTCGAGAAATGAGCAAAATAGCCCCTATCCGCCGCAGTTTCTAATTCGCACTTGTTCGTTGCTATTCGCCTCTAGCCGCAATATGGTTGTGGGTAAATCGGGGGTAGAGGCGCATGGCACAGACGATCAATCAGCTCACTACGACGAAGGTGCAGAAGCTCAGAGTGCCGGGGACGTATCCCGACGGCGCTGGGCTTTATTTGCAGGTCACCGGTGCGGCGGCGAAGTCCTGGCTGCTGCGATACTCGCTCCGCGGCAAAGCTCGGGAGATGGGGCTAGGCTCGGTTCGCAAGGTCAGCCTTGCCGAAGCTCGTAGGAAGGCCGCTGATTGCCATAAGCTGCTTGATCAGCATATCGATCCTATCGAGCACCGGTCCCAAACACGCGCCGCCGCGGCCCTCGCCAACGCCAAGACGATCACATTCGAAGAAGCCGCGGTTCGCTACATTGCGATGCGAGTCAAAGGCTTGAAAAACGCGAAGCACGCCGCGCAATGGGCAACGACGATCAAGACCTATGCCAAGTCTCTCCTAAAGCTTCCGGTTCGCGATATCGACGTCGGCCTGGTGCGGGGGGTCCTTGAACCAATCTGGACGACCAAGTCCGAGACGGCGGGCAGGGTACGCGGCCGAATCGAAAGAATCCTAGGGTGGGCCAAGGTGAATAACTATCGGGCAGGGGAAAACCCCGCCCGCTGGCGCGACAATCTCGACCAATTGCTGCCCAAGTTGTCCGAGGTGCGAAGGGTGAAACACCATCCGGCGCTGCCCTATGCCGAGCTTCCGGCTTTCATGGAAAGGTTGCGCAATGAGCAAGGCTCGGCAGCGCGTGCGCTCGAATTTGCGATCTTAACGGCGGCCCGCACTGAGGAGATAGTTCTGTCGTCGCCGGCCGAAATCAACAAGCGCGAGAAGCTTTGGATTGTCCCGGCCGCGCACATGAAGCTCAAACGCGAGCACCTCGTGCCGCTCTGCGACCGCGCGCTGCAGCTCCTGGAGCGGACCAGCGAAAGTTATCTGTTTCCGAGCCCGTCGCATCCCGACAAGCACCTTTCAAACATGGCGATGCTCATGGTGCTCGATCGCATGGGCTATGGCCATGTGACGGTTCACGGCTTTCGAAGCACGTTCAAGGATTGGACGCGCGACCGCACCCGGTTTGAAAATTACGTCTCAGAGGCGGCGCTTGCCCACAGCAGCGGTGACAAGATCGAGGCCGCCTACGCGCGGAGCGATGTTCTCGACAAGCGCCGCAAGCTGATGGACGAATGGGCGGCTTTCTGCTCGGCAAAGCCTGCCAAATCTGGCGAGGTGATTGTTCTCCGAGCCACGTAATGCGACGCAATGGCGGGGATGAGTGGCTCCTGAAAGGCTGACGTCGCCGCGGGCCCTTCTGCAATGCTGATAATCTGCGAAGGTGCGCATTGACCGTCACTATCCCACCCTGGATGGAAGAATTCGCACCTGGCGCGGCCGCAGCGGCACGCGCGATCGAAGTCGAGCAACTTTCTGACACCCGGCGCCTACGCCTTGAGCGTCTCACGAGTGAAGCTACGCGGAAGGCTTGGCTTGAGCCGCTCCGTCGACGACACAAGGGCAAAAAAACACTTTCGAAAAATAGGCTTTGGAAAGCGCACCACGAATTAATGTTCGAAGCATATCGCGCCCCGGACTTTCAACCGGTTGGAAACGCGGAAATCCAATTCTCGATTGAGAAGCTATTAAAGATAGGAGAGATAGTCGGAGGTGCGGCACGCGAAATGCGCACAGTCTGCAACGATACGCAGCTGATCGGTTTATGGGGCGCCTACCGCAATAGGCTTCGCAAGCAGGGGTCTTTGGAAGGGTTGTTGTCCGATCAACTGGCATCGGTATTGGTGACCTTTGAGCAAGTTCGTGACTTTTTTCAGCGAGCGAGCAAGCTCTACAAGCCGCAAGGCCCGGTACCGCCGATAGGCCATCCCCGAGATCAAGATGCCCTCAAGACGACTGTCATCCGTCAAATCGCGCAAACATGTAAAAAGCACTTTGGTGCGGTGTTGCACAGCACCGTTGCGACCCTGACGAACGCCGCTCTTAACCGCACCGATATCGACCGGAATTCAGTAGCGGGCTCGTTGCGCCGCACTCGCTAACAACTGTGTACCAAAAATTCGGCTTTGTGCTGGCACTGGTACACAATTTACCCTCCACCCGAATTTCTGTACCTGCAACTCATCGTGAACCCATAAGCACGGTGATGAAAATGCACGTGACCACGAGCGAATTTCCAACTGCGCGAAGCGCGCTTCCTTTGGTCGTGAGCCCATCCAAGGCAATGGTCATGCTCGATTGCGGGCGGACTCGATTATACGAGCTGCTTAACACCAAGGAGCTTGAGTCCTACCGAGACGGCAAATCCCGCAAAATCACAGTGTCGTCAATACAAGCGCGCATCCGTCGGATGCTTCAACAAAATCACGGCACCTAGAATCGCAGAACCCGCGCGAGGTTGCGCGGGCTCTGGTAGGCGAACTAGTTCATAGGTTCTCAACAACCGCCATTTACGCCTGCCTTTAGCCGCACGCAAGCCTAGCGCGATCACCGTTTGAGGAGATCGCCGATGAACGATCAAAAAACCCGCCGACACGATCGCTCGATCGTCCCTCAATTTGGCGCCGAACTTGAGGCGATCCGAAAAGAGTTGTGCCGACTAGGACTACCGTTGTCATCACGCGAGATGAGCGACGCTCAAGAATTTAATCTGATCAAGCGATTTGTTGCCGCATGCCGGCAGCAATGGCCTGGCGCGAAGATCGTGCTGCGGCCGAACCAGGACGGCGCGTCAACAGGTGCTAACGCGCCGATTAACCCCGAACCCGCACCCGGAGACCACGTCATGATAATTGAGAATTTTACTGATGATCTCGATACACCGACTGAAGCCGATCTCGATAGCTGTTACGGCTCTAAATATCTTTCGGCCACAGATCTCGGTGACCGGAAGATCCGGACCAAGATCGTGAAGGTGCGCAAGGTAGGGCTGCCGCAGCAAGGTGGTTCGGTACGGAACAGATTCGTGCTGTCCTTTGCGAGCCTGGACAAGGAGATGGTGCTGAACGCCACCAACAAGAACGCCCTTGTTGAAGTTCTCGGGCGCCCGCCTGCGGGCTGGATCGGTGCCGAAGTTGGAATTTATGCGGAGCCGACCACCTTCGCCGGCAAGCCGACCAAGGGCTTGCGCCTGCGAGTGCTGAACAAGCCGGCGGCCAGGTCAGGACCGCGGCAGACGCCCTCGCTGGCACAGCGGCTTACTGCCGAGCCGTCGAGCTCGGAACGAGCTGGTGACCCGGGATTCGCTTCGGCTGAGAACTTTCAGCCAGCCGAATAAAAAGCGCGGGCTGCAACGTTTTCTGCGTTGCAGCCCGTCACTTGAGATTGCGCTGTGGCGGATGACGCTGAAAACTTTGACGAACTGCCGGAGCGTGATCCGGCATGGCTGGTGCTGGACCGTGCCACAGCTTATCGCAGGCAGTTGCTCGCAGCCGGTTACCTGCCGTTGCCGGTAAACGGCAAGGCACCGCCTCTCTACGGCTGGCAGAATATTGCGGCGACCGACGCACAAGTGGAGGAGTGGGAAGCAAAATATGCTGACGCGACTAATACGGGTATATTGACCCGAGCCAACCCTGCCGTTGATATTGATGTTCTAGACCCTGCCGTCGCCGACGAGCTCGAGGAAATTGCCAAACAAATTCTCGGAAGCAGCGCGGTCCGCACCGGGCAAGCGCCTAAGCGTGCAATGTTGTTTCGGGCCGATGAGCCGTTCACCAAGATCAGCACACCGGTCTTCGTCTCGCCCGATGGCCGCACGCATAAGATTGAAGTATTAGCCGACGGCCAGCAGATTGTTGTTGCCGGCATCCACCCGGATACGCACTCCCCCTACACATGGCGGGGCGGTGAACCGGGCCCGGAACTAAAGCGCGAAGCACTGCCGCTGCTCAGCGCCGAAAAGGCGAAAGAATTTATTGCTGCTGCTGCGCAGTGCATGAGTGCGCACGGCTGGACATCTAAAAAGAAATCAAACGGCGATGCTGACGGTGTGTGGAACAGCGAAAAGCCCGGCCTCAAACGCGAGCGGCTTTACGCGCTTGCGGCGCTAGACGGTTGCGCGGACGAACTCGCGCGGGCGCCGAACGGTGAACGGAACAATACTCTCTACAAGAAAGCGTTCCGGCTCGGCACGATGGTCGCGCGCGACTGGATCTCACAATCCGCAGTGTCTGACGCGCTGTTTGCAGCCGCCGACGCCTGCGGTCTTAACAAAGAAGACGGCGAGCAGTCGAGCCGGAAGACAATCCTGTCGGGCCTACACGACGGCCATAAGCACCCGCACCGGGATTTGGCGCACGACTTCACTGAGGGGCCCGCCGCCGTCGGCAATTCCTGGAAATACCACATGGACGCAAAGCCGGTCCCGCCTCAATGGCTCATCAAGGGCATCCTGCCGAAAACCGGCGCAGCCCTCATGTCGGGACAGTGGGGGACGTTCAAGACCACCGTCGCACTGGATATGTCCCTCTGCATCATGACCGAGCTGCCATTTGCTGACCGGTATCAGGTGAAGCGGCGCGGGGCAGTGCTTTATCTCGCGCTTGAGGGTGAAGGCTTGTTGCATGCGCGCCTGTCAGCCATCGCCGCACACCGCGGCGACACCGGGGCGCTTCCGTTTGGATGGCGCGGCGACTGTCCTGCGCTTACGGACAAAAACGCCGCCGACAAGCTGTGCGCTGTCGCGAACGAAGCGGTGGTCGATCTCAACCGGAAATTCGGTCTGCCGGTCGCCCTGATCGTCATCGACACGATCATCACGGCCGCAGGGTTTTCTTCAGGCGAGGACAACGACGCGGCCGCGGCCCAGAAGGTAATGAATTCGTTGAGGATCACGTCCCAGCGCACGGGTGCTCTTGTGGTCGGGATAGATCATTTCGGTAAAGTCGTAGAAACCGGGACACGCGGATCGTCTGCCAAGGAGGGCACCGCCGACGTCGTGATCGCCCTGCTGGCGGATCGGGAACTCAGCGGCAGCGTCAAGAACACGCGGCTTGCCGTACGCAAGCAACGCGACGGCGTGTCCGGGTTTGAAATACCCTTCGCGGCGCGAATGGTAGAAACCGGGACAGACGACGACGGTGACCCAGTAACCGCTCCGGTCATCGAATGGCAGGCAACGCAGCAGACCGCACAGGCCGACGCCCGCTGGACGCCGTCGACGCAGCTGTTACGGAGCGTCCTGATGACCATCCTTGCCGATTGTGGGCGAAACGTCCGACCATTCCCGGACGGGCCCGATGTGCGCGCCTGCGACATCGAGTTGGTGCGCACCGAATTTTACAAACAATACCCAGCGGACGGGACTGACAAGCAAAAGGCCGACGCCCGGCGCAAGGCTTTCGGCCGGTCCGTAAAAGCAACAGTAGCGCGTAGCTTGGTAGCCAGCCGCGAGGTGGAAGGCGTCCATCTCATTTGGCTTACCAAGTCGGAGGGTACCAGTGTCTAAAATTGAGAACCGAAGGACGCGAGAGCGGGACAGGACAGGACACACCTACGGTGTGTGTCCATGTCCCGTCCCGCTTCCGGCTACGCCCTGCGGGACACAGCGTGACAATGTCACGTCCTGTCCCGCTGTCACGCATTCATGGCTCGCCATCAGTGCCAACCGGTGTGGTGCCCACGGGCCAGCTCGACTAAGGGTACTGCACCGCGGATCAGCCACAGTGGATCCCGTGATGAGCGGGCGTCGATCTCGTGACGAGGGCGCCGTGGTGAGTACATGGGCCGTGCCACAGCCACTTATAATTTCACATGAGGGCATGGCGTTAAGTCACTGAGAAAAAATGATAACGATACCGCAGTCAGTAGGATCTCCAACGCAAACCAAAAACGCCAAATGGTCAATCCTCGAGCTGCTCGCTGGGTCTGCGCCGATTGGCTCGGTCGAGTGGGTGATGTGTAAAGGTCATCGGGTGGGTACTTCCGCTCCCGCTTTTGCGAGATGGCACAAACGAGGTAGGACCGGCGCTCGGTCAGGGCTGAGAGATCCAGCTGTGCGCGGTACGAGGTAGACTTCCGCTCCCGCTTTTCGCTCGGTCAGGGCTGAGAAATCCAGCTGTGCGCGGTAGGCGGAGAGATATTCCGCCAATTGCCATTGAAAACTCAGGTAAATCCAGATTAGCGGCCGAGCTGCCCCAGCTGCACCCACAAGCCTCGTTGTTCTCGGGTTACATTTCGCACCAGCCACCATGGCGCGCCGGCTCGGGCCGGCTCGGGCGGGAAGCGTTGGAGTTTTGATTGAAAATTGCCGGCCCTAATTGTTGGATCAGCCACGAGTTGGCCGATCGCGGCGCGCGCGTGCGCTCGCGAAGCCGATGGGGTTCGAGCGCTGATTTGCCGGTGCCACCTTCGCTCCGCCCCGCCGAAAAGATTTGCGACGACCATTAGCCGACGTCGACAGGAGTCCGGCGGCCGGCGTTTCCAAAAGTTTGATGTCGATGGCGTGGCCGGTAATCATGCGCCTGATATCGCGCACCCCCGTCCCTGGCGGCTGCTCCCCCTAAAGGGATTTCAGTCGGCCGAAATGGCTTTTTGCAAAGCAGCCAAGTTCGACCGATGTCGTCTAGCTAGTGGTGTCGGGAAATTCCATTGAGCATCTCCCACATACGGCGTGGTGTCGCCGGCATATCGATATGGCGAATTCCAACGCGGTGATGGAGGGCGTCAACGATAGCATTTATGACCGCCGGCGGTGCGCCCACCGCTCCCGCCTCGCCCGCGCCCTTGACGCCAAGCGGATTGGCGGTCGTCGGCACGTTGTGGGTAGAGAACGAAAACATCGGAACATCGCTGGCGCGTGGCATGGTGTAGTCCATGAACGAACCGGACAGGAGTTGCCCGCTGTCGGGGTCGTAGATCGCATGCTCGAGCAGCGCTTGGCCGACTCCCTGTACGATTCCACCATGGACCTGGCCCTCGAGCAGGAGCGGGTTAATGGTGTGGCCGAAATCGTCGACGACGGTGTAGCGTTCGATGGTGACAGCGCCGGTATTCGGATCGATCTCGACCTCGACGATGTGGCAGCCGTTGGGGAAGGTTTGTGCCGCCGGTACGCGGTGATGCGTTGTATCGAGACAAGGCTCCATGCCTGGCGGCAGTTTGGCAGGATCTCGGGCCGCCTTCGCGACCTCGAAAATATCGAGGCGAAGATCCGTGCCGGGCACGCCGAATACTCCGTCAGCGAAAGCAACATCCTGTGACGAGACTTCGAGAACGTGTGCAGCGAGCTGCTTACCCTTATCGATGACTGTGCGGCTGGCTTCGTAAAGGGCCATACCGGCGACAGCAAGCGCCCGTGAACCTCCGGAAAGTCCAGACGGCGTGCGATCGGTGTCGCCCATGATCACGTTGATGCGATCGGCGTCGATGCCGAGTTGATCTGACACAAGCTGCTTGTAAGAAGTGATGAGACCAGTACCGTATTCCTGGTTGCCCATCACGAGCTCGATGCGCTCGTCCTTAAACTCAATCGAGGCGGTTTCCGGAAAGCCGCCGCCACAGCGCTCGGTATATGTTGCCATGCCAATGCCCCGCAGCTTGCCGTTACGCTCGCTTTGCTTCCGACGCTTCGGGAACGACGACCATTCCGCAATGGCCATGCAGCGGTCCATCACCTTCTCAAACTCACCAGAATCGAGAAGGAGTTTGGTTGCCGAGGTGTAAGGCATTGCCGAGGGCGGCACGAAATTGATGCGGCGGATGCGGTCCGGGCTCATGCCGAGTTCGCGTGCGGCCGCATCGACGAGACGCTCCAGAAGGTATGCGGCCTCGGGTCGCCCAGCACCCCGATAGGCGCAGACCGGCACGGTGTTGGTACACACACCCTTGACGTTGATGTGGATTGCTCCAATCGCATAGAGCCCGGAGACGAGATCCGTCGAGCGGGTCGGAACGAAGGAGCCAAACGGCGAGAGATAGGCACCGAGATTGGCGAGGATGGACACACGCAGACCGAGAAAGCGCCCCTTCTTATCGAGCGCAAGTTCGGCGCGCGTCGTGTGATCGCGCCCTTGATTGTCCGAGATGAACCCCTCGGAGCGATCCTCCTGCCACTTCACTGGCCGCGCAAGCTTGCGGCTCGCCCAGACCACCAGCGCGTGCTCCGGATACACGAAAGCCTTCATGCCAAAGCCTCCACCGACATTGGGCGTGATCAGGCGCAGCATGTCCTTTGGCATCTTGAGTACGACCTCGGCGAGCGGATCACGCACGAAATGTGGACCTTGGGTTGCGGTATAGAGTGTCGAGCGCCCACTGCTCGGATCGTAGTCGGCGACGGCGTTGCGCGGCTCCATTGAGTTGACCACGACGCGATTGTTGACGAGTTCGAGCGTGACAACATGTGCCGCTTTGACGAAGGCGGCGTCGGTCGCATTGGCATCGCCCATGTCGTTGTCCCAGTCGAAGACAATGTTGCCGGGAATTTGCTCGAACAGCTGCGGCGCGCCGGGGGCAGTTGCGTCCTTTGCGTCGGTGACGGCGGGCAGCCCTTCATACTCAACGTCGATGGCCTCGGCGGCGTCGCGTGCTCCGGCCAAAGTCTCGGCGACGACCAACGCGACAGGCTGACCGACATGACGTACCTTACCCTGTGCGAGTACAGGCCGCGGTGTGTCATGCCGTGGCGTGCCGTCACGATTGGCGAGCGGAGTCACGCACGGCAGGTCACCGAGCCCGTCCGCGCGAACATCCTCGCCGATCGCTACGAGCAACACGCCAGGCATGCGTCGCGATGTAGCTACATCGATGCGCTTGATATGCGCGTGCGCCACTGGCGAACGCAGCACGAAGCCATGCGACATTCTGGGTAGGGTGATGTCATCCGTATAGCGGCCGCGCCCGGCGATCAGACGCAGATCCTCATGACGCCGTATGGGCTGGCCGATGCCGAATTTCATGCCGCGTCCTCTAATCCAACTTCATCGTGCTGTGGTGTGATGTCGGTGCTGCGCGGGATCAGAAATACGGAAGGCTGGCAAGCAAGGGGGTGTCTTGGCCGGTGACGTGCGTGAGTGATTTCCAGAACCTTGCCGGTGGATCGTCTGTATCATCGAGTCCGCAAATTCAGCATCTGGTCTTAGCCGAATATCCAAGCGCCGTAACCGACGACTTGGTCGCGCTGGCCAGCGGTATCACCGGAATTGCACAGCGACAACCGTCGGGCTTTCAACTTGTGGCGGTCGGCTTCGATGAGAAGGCCAGCGATCGGCAGGTAGCCACACGCCTGTCCGGGGCCCAAACCGGTCCAGTCGCCATTTTCTATGGCTTCAGCTGTCGCCGCATCCAGGCGCCGGGCGGTGTCATAGCTGTGATAATGGGACAGGTCGGAGCTGATGACGAGCATCGTTTCCGGCCCGCCCCATAGCCGCGCCAGCACCTGCGCGACCTCGTGCGCGGTGGCGTCACCGACGACAAGCGGCAGCAGTGAGAACGATGGCAACAGAATCTGCAAAAACGGCAATTCGACTTCGAGCGCGTGTTCGGGCGCGTGCGCCGCATCGTTCCGCGAAACGAAAGGCAGACCGGTAATCGTGCTCAAGGCATCGTGGTCGACCAGCACGCGGCCGAGCGGAGTTTCGAAGGCGCCAACGGTGGGGAGCGCAATGCCTCGGATGGCAACGTAATGGGCCGGACCGATCAGTACGATACGTGCCAGTGTCTGTGCGCTATCGCGAAGTGTTGCGAAGGCCGCGGCGGCGGGCGAGCCGGAATAAATGTAACCCGCATGTGGCGCAATCAGCGCTTTAGGGGTGATTTTTAGTGCTGTTCTGGCATCGGTGAGTAGTTCCACAACTTGCCGCCGCAGTCGATCTGGCTGCGCAGGATAAAAACTTCCCGCCACTGCCGGTTTCCGGAGCTGCATCTTGCCCGGCCTCCCATTGAGGACCATGTTCAACTAGGAAAAGATTAAGTCAGGCGCGGCATGAATCAACCTGTTGCGAGTCACCCAACGCGCTATTGGCATGCTCTGGCGGACGGCCGCGTCCAATGCGACGTCTGTCCGCGCTTTTGCAAACTGCACGAAGGCCAACGCGGGCTGTGTTTTGTGCGCGCCCGGCAAGGCGGCCAGATCGTGCTCACGACCTACGGGCGTTCATCCGGATTTTGCATCGATCCAATCGAGAAAAAACCGCTCAATCATTTCCTGCCGGGCACGCCGGTTCTGTCGTTTGGCACCGCGGGGTGCAACTTGACCTGCAAGTTCTGCCAGAACTGGGACATCTCGAAAGCTCGCGATCTCGACCGGATTCAGGATGTGGCTTCCCCCGAAGCCATTGCCGATGCGGCGC
>Ga0306920_100015361_pt1 | contig 10491 bp, 7 predicted proteins | sample flu12Cox44000170_FD_204666 | JGI IMG/M metagenome (GOLD analysis project Ga0306920, IMG submission 204666) | Lab enrichment of tropical soil microbial communities from Luquillo Experimental Forest, Puerto Rico - flux4day.12C.oxic.44.000.170 (v2)... | ecosystem: Environmental > Terrestrial >... | reverse complement strand
ATCGGCCCTTTGTGCTTTGATCAGCGCATAGTCGGCGTGGATGGGCATTTCCAAGATGCAGCGCTCGCCATCAATCACGCGCTCTTCCTTGCCGATGGCGACTTCGGTACCGACGCCCACGGCAGTGTAAAAACCAAGCAAGCCCGCGGCGGCGGCGCGCATACGTTCGCACAGGATTCCCTGTGGCACCAGTTCGCAGGTGACTTCACCTTTCGCAAAGCGCTCTTGAAAGTAATTCGCGTGCGGTCCGGGAAATGAGCAGATGACGTGCTTCACCTGGCCATTCTTGAACATCACGCCGAGCTCGCCTTCGCGCGTGCCGCAATTGTTGCTGATGGCGGTGATGCCCTTAATGCCCTTGCCGGAGAGTGCCTGAATCAGATTATTGGGAAAACCGGCGCCACCAAAGCCGCCGAACATGATGCGTGCGCCATCGGGAATGTCCGCAACGGCCGCGTCCAGGGAACTTACCAGTTTTGGCTTCATTCTTAGCTCAGAAACGATCGTGATATTTCGATCGGAACGTGGTTTCCCATAGATTGTTCCCGACCTGCAACAAATCCGCAACCCCGCAAGCCCGGGTGCCTGCAGCAAATTTGGCCGGTGGTCTTTTCAGCGAAGACAGAACGGTACTGGAACATACGCCGCGCGGACTGTCGATCGCGCGGTTAACTATTCACAACAATTTAGCGAAGTCGTAACCCGTTTCCGGGTGCACGCGACTAGAACTAACGCGTTGTAGTCTGTTCAAAATATTCAGGAGGTCCAATTCTGTCATGAAGACCTGCTCTAAGCCCAAAACCGGTTGGATGGCGCGCCGGCTTGCTAATGCAGCGGCCGCGTGCCGTAAGATCAGTGCGCTCGCTGTTTCACTCGCTTTTGTTTTGACTTCAGCAGGCACGATCGCCGCTCCCCAGTCCACCTCCGCGCGCGCGTTGCCGTCGCCTCCGCCGTCTCCGGCGAGTGGTTGTCAACTGCATTCGGTGGATAACCAGATACAACACGTCGTTTACATTCAATTCGACAACGTGCACTTCACGCGCGACAACCCGAAGGTGGCTTCCGACCTCGAACAAATGCCGCACCTACTGAACTTCCTGACGAGCAACGGCACATTCCTGACTCAGCACCACACGCCGTTGATTGCGCACACCGCCGATGACATTTTAACCGCGCTCACCGGAGTTTATCCGGAGCGGCACGGCCAGGCGGTTTCCAACAGCTTCAACTATTTCAACCCAAACGAACCCGACGGGCTCGGCTCGACCTTCACAACTTCGTTCACCTACTGGACCGATATCGTCGACCCTAGCACACCGAGCGCGGACCCGAGTTTCAACATGGTGACCCGGAACGGAAAGAATGCCCCGGCGCCATGGGTCCCGTTCACCCGCGCGGGCTGCAACGTTGGCGCGGTCTCTATAGCCAACATGGAAATCGAGAACACCGGCAAGGACATCGTTACGGTGTTTGGAGCGGGGTCGGATGAAGCCAAGGAAGCCGCGGGCCGCAATGGCAGAAACCTGGCCACAGCGGACTTTGTCGGCATCGCCATCCACTGCGCGGCAGGAGACGCGGTGTGCGCCAATTCACCGCACACGAAGGCAGACCTCCTGCCGGATGAGCCGGGAGGATATACCGGCTTCAACGCGCTCTACGGCCACAAGTATGTGGTGCCGGTGATCGCGCCGAGTGGACTGAGCGACCTGGCCGGCAAGCCCATCACCGGGTTCCCCGGCTTTGGCGGAATCTCTGCCGCCCAGAGCCTCGCCTATGTTGCGACGATGCTGGAGAACGGCGTGCCGGTGGTGTACTCCTATATTTCCGATACGCACGACTCGCACGTTTCGCCGTTCCGGGCGCTTGGGCCGGGCGAACAACAGTACGTGGCGCAATTGCAGGCCTATGATGCGGCGTTTGATACTTTCTTCAAGCGGCTCGCCGACGACGGAATCACCGCGGCAAATACGCTGTTCATCGTCACGGCCGACGAGGGTGACCACTTTGCCGGCGGTCCGCCGATCAATCCGGCCTGCGACGGAACTCCGGGCAATTTCTGCACCTACAACACGAACAACAGCGCGCCCAACGCGAATTCGCTTGGCCAAATCGTCTCCAACATTCAATCGCTGCTTGGCGAAGAAGATCCGACGTTCGATTTCACCAAGACGCCATTCGACATCCACTTCGACATGGCGCCGGCGTTTTATATTAGCGGTCAGCCGGCAACCGGCTCGCCGATTGCACGCCAATTCGAGCTAGACGCGGCAAAACTGACGGCGGTGAATCCGATCACCGGGAACACCGACCAGCTCACGCGCTACCTGGTCGATCCGGTGGGCATGAATTTCGAACACATGATCACCGGCGATCCCCTGCGCACACCGACGTTCATCATGTTTGGCGATCCCGATTATTTCTTCCAGACCTTCGGACCGGACGTGGCCGTGAATGACAGCTTCGCGTGGAATCACGGCGGTGTGGATCCAAAGATCAACACCACATTCCTGGGCATCGCGGGCCCCGGCGTGAAGGCCCTGGGCGTGAAGGGCGATCTGTTCACCGACCACGTGGACATTCGCCCCACGCTGCTGAATCTGGTCGGCTTGAGGGACGACTACGATTCCCAAGGACGCACAATCTCCGAGATTTTCAATCATTCCGCGCTGCCGAAGGGTATTCGGGAAAGCGGTGACGATTTCGGGGAACTGGCACGCGCCTACAAGCGCATCAACGCGCCAACCGGCGACATGGGCTTGCACATCCTGAGAATCTCCACCAAGGCATTGGCCGGCGATGCGAAGACTTACGCGGATCTGGAAGCGAAGATCTCGGCCATCACCGAGATCCGCGACATTATCGCAGAAGAGATGTTCGACGAGCTGAGCGCGGCAGAGTTCCACGGGCAGCGGGTCTCAGACGCCCGGGCCCACCGGCTCATTTTTGCCGCGGAGGTGCTCGAGGAATACGTGGACTTCCTGGCGAACCAGTAAATCACACGCGCGAGTGAAGTGCCGGCGGGCGCTGGGGCGGAGAAACTTCTCCGCCCCTTTGTTTCTAACCACCGCGTCGTAAAAAATCAGGGCCAGGAGAATCCCGGCCCTGAGCAGAACGGCGTTGGAACGAATTTACCAGCTGAAACCGTCGTTATCGTCGTCGTCATTATCGCCGCCGAGGTTCGTGCTGGTGGCAACGATCAGCTGATCGCTGTGCAGGGTGATTCGGCCGATGGTCCGATAGTCGCCCAAGCCATTTTTGGGCTTCGGCGTGTGGTAGCCGGCAAAAAAGACTGTGAGGTCGTGGGAGCCGCTGGGAGTGGCGCTCGGCGCGTAGACGCGGCCGGCATAGAAACCGTTGGTGCCGCCACCAATCGCCGGCGTTGAAGGAACCGAAACGTTGGTGCCCCCCGAACTGACCGGAAGACCGTTGGAATCGACGGCGATTGTGTACGGCGTCGTAATGAGGACGGGGTTGTTCAGGCCGTTAATCACCTTCCAGTTGATCAGGTCGCGGGATTCGGCGTAGCCGATGTAGCGGAACGCGTCGGAGTCGCCGTCAATGCAACCGCCGCCCGAGAACAGCAGGCCGAACTTGCCCCCTTCGTATTTCAGGACCGTGCCGGCGGTGGCGAGCCAACGCGTGCCGAAAGCGGTGACGTCGGTAGGATCGTTTAGGCCCATGAGCGGACCATCATCCTTGAAGTGGATACCGTCGGTGGTTTCGGCCAGCCGGAGATAGGTAATATCGTCATTCGTGCCGGTGCCGAAAGGATTGCTGCTGTAGTAGTTTGCCCAGGCAGTGTTGCACTGCTGAGCCGCAGGGAAGGTCAGATCACCGTTGAGGATTTTCTGCTCGTAGATGATTTTCACAGGCCAAGTTCCGGGAACGACACCGAGGATGCCATCCGGATTCAGCAATCCGAACGTGTGCGTGGAAATTTCGGGCAGCGAGGAAGTCGCATCGGTGGGACCGTCGTTCATGGCCGGTGCGCCGTTCAGCGGCTGGCCGGGCTGCGGAAAGATTTCGTGGATGTAGAGGTCGTCCGAGTCGATGTGGCCGTTGGCGCGCTCGAGCGTATAGAGATAGGTGTGGCCGGCTATGCTGAGCACGAACTGGTGACCCTGGCCGTCGTCATCGCCGTTGTCGGCGTTGTTGCCGCCCACGGCGTCCTTTTCCCCATCCGGTTCCTTGTTGGCCTGCGTCGGGCAGGTGGTGCGAAGCTGCAGGACCTCCTGTTGGAAGGTCCAGGTCTTGCCGGCGTCATCGGAAACGGCGGCGACGACGGCCTCGTTGGTGTCCTTGGGGCGATAGTCAAAATAGCCTTCGAGATGGCGACCGTGACCGGTCACGTACGGGAAATAGTATGGCTCCATGCGTTCAGTGGCAGAGTTAGGCACCTGGGCTCCAGTGGAGTCACAGTAACCGGCGGATTTGAGCCCATTGGCAGCTCCGGATTGCTCGAGGGTCCACGGTCCTCCGATGATGTAGGTTTCCACTGCCGGACTGGTCCGTGTGAAATGGTTGGCGTTTTGCGCGAAGGTAAGAGCGGCCATCGCGCCGATACCGGCCGCGAAGGCCGCAAAACGAATGAGTGATTTCACTGTTTATGCGTCTCCTTAGAAATAGAGTTTTTCTTGACCTGAGCACACCACTCCGTTTGCCAGAAACGATTTCATATCGCTAGAGACCGCAGATAAATGGCCAATAAATCCCGGGTGACTATCTGAAAGAATTGAAATAACGGGGCCAGATGTGTGAACAAAACCAAAGCAAGAGGCGGTGAACAGCAAGCAAAGCCTGGAAGCGAGCGTGAATTTCGGCAAGTTCATGAATTTTCTCCTTGTCTGCCAGACAAGGAAAGAAAGCTAACGGGAGTTTGTTAGCGGATCGCCAAATGCGAACGAACAATCACTTTGTCCCGATGCACGGGAAAAGTTCTGGATGGTACTGGTTGTAGCCAATTGGTTATTCTCGGTCCGCTGTTACCTTCGTTATACTGAGATTCCTGCCCAACGGGACTAGACGCCTGAGGGCTCTGTGGCTCCCCCAGCCCATTCCGCGCTACAGGCATAGAAGTGAACCGGAGGCATGCATGGGCCGCGACGCCCGGTTTCTGCCGATTCTCCTTATTTGCTCAGCTCTGGCCGCAGTGGCCGGCTGCAGCTCATCGAGCTACTCCGGAGGCGGACCGACTGTGCCGAGTATCATGACCCAACCGTCGAGCACGGCAGTCAGTCTGGGCCAGACGGCTACGTTTATCGTCTCTGCGTCGGGAACTTCTCCCCTGAGCTATCAGTGGCGAAAGAACATGGCAAATATCGGCGGGGCGACGAACGCGAGTTATACGACGCCCGCAACGGTGAACGGCGACAACGGAGCACAATTCGACGTGGTCGTGAGCAATTCCGCGGGCAGCATCACAAGTAGTGCCGCGACCCTGACGGTCAATCCGCCGGCAAGCCTGCAATCCATCGTGGTCACGCCGTCATCGCCTTCGGTCAGCGTGGGGAGTTCCGTACAATTCAAGGCTACCGGGACTTACAGTGACAGCTCGACCAAAGACATCACTACGAGCGTGGCGTGGGCGTCTTCCAACCCCTCCCTTGCCACGATTATGGCGACAACCGGTCTGGCTACCGGCTTCGCGGCGGGTACGACGCAGATCACCGCAAAGCAAGGGAACGTGACGAGTTCCAACGATGCTCTGACGGTTACGGCGACCGTGGCTTCCTCTGTGGATGTGCTGACACACCACTACGATATTTCGCGAAGCGGCGCGAATACGCGCGAAACGATCCTGACGACCACGAACGTAAACTCCACCGGGTTCGGCAAGGTAGCGGAGTTCAAGGTGGACGGGCAAATTGACGGCCAGATCCTTTACCTGAGCCAAGTGACCATTGCGGGGCAGGGCAATAAAAACGTTTTGTACTTCGCAACGGAAAACGACAGCGTGTACGCGCTGGATGCGGACAGCATGAGTGGTGCTTCGGCAACCGTTCTTTGGAGGACGACGGTGCATCCGTCAAACGAGGTGCCGCTGGTGCCTTCCGACGCCGGCTGCGGCTACATCAATCCGGTGGGCGTCATTTCGACGCCGGTGATTGATCGCGGGCACAACGCAATTTATGTGATGTCGGCATCCAAAGACAGCAGTGGGAACGTGCATCACCGGTTGTATGCGCTCGACCTGACCAATGGGAACGAACTTTTTGGCGGATCGACGGCGGTGGTTGCCACATTCCCGGGCACCAAGGGCAACAGCAAGAACGGCACGGTGACGTTTCTCGACAGTGTGCAGCAGAATCGGGCCGCGCTGCTAGAAAGCGGTGGACTGATTTATACCGCCTGGTCAGGATACGACGGGGATTGCGGAAATTATTCCGCTTGGGTGATTGCTTTCAGCGCGGACTCGCTGGCGCAGGTAAGCGCAATCGACCTGGTACCTAATAGCTCGCTTGCCGGAATCTGGATGGGAGGCGGCGGCCCAGCGGCAGATAGTTCGGGCAGCGTCTATTTTGCCACCGGAAATGCCGCATACCCAGGAAACACGCCGGGCGTCAGCAACGACTACGGTGACACGTTTGTAAAACTCAGCGGCGGGACGCCGCTCAATGTGGCAGATTATTTTGCTCCGTCGATCGCAATCACCGATGATCGAATTGACGCGGATTTGGGATCGGCGGCGCCACTTTTGCTGCCGGATATGGTTGACGCCGGCGGTGTCACCCGGCATTTGGCCGTGGTTTCCGGAAAGGATGGTTCCATTTACGTCGCGAGCCGCGACAACATGGGTCTATACAACGCGATGGGCGACAATATCTATCAGGAACTGCCAAACAGTATTAACGCAAACTTCAGTTCGCCGGTTTATTTCAACGGCCGGATCTACATTGGCCCTTCCGGGTCCTCACTGAAGGCGTTCAGCGTTTCGCAGGCGAAGTTGAGCGCTTCACCAGGTTCCCAGACCTCGCACACCTTCGGCGGCCTTGGAACAGTGCCCAGTGTTTCGGCGAATGGCACGTCGAACGGGATCGTCTGGACGCTCGACGGCGGGGCGCGAACCTTATATGCATATGACGCGACCGATTTGACGAAGCTGCTGTACAGCTCGGCGCAGGCTTCCGGGGGACGGGACGCATTTTCGAGTGTCGGCGGGCATTTCATCACGCCGATGGTCGCCAATGGGCGAGTGTATTTCGGGACCGGAAGCAGCGTGGCGGTATTCGGGTTGTTGCACTGAGAATATCGATACGTCGTGGGAAGCGGCCGGTAACAAGGGACCACGCCGAATTCAGGGTTTGCGGATGCCGTTCAGAAGCATTTTGACGAAGACCTGCTTAACCTGCTCGGGGCTGGTGTCGTGGTCGGTGTCATACCAGCGATAGAGCCAATTGCAAGTGCCAAGAATGCCGTTGACGATGAGCCAGGGCTCGCCTTCGATGAGTCTGCCCTGTTCCTGCCCGCGTTTCACCAGATCCACAAAACGGTTGTTGTAGCGGGACATCACGGAGATGACTTTGTGCTGGCGCTTGCCGGAGAGCGAATCAAATTCGTGCAGGAACAAACCGAAGGGAACCTTGTTCTGGATGATGTAGTCAATCTGCGCGCGGATGGCGCGTTCGAGCTGTTCAAGCGGTTCGCCCTCGGGATTGATGTGCTGCGCGATGTAGGCGTCGCCGTCTTCGATGCCGGCAAGCAGGAGCTGGAACAGTAGGTCTTCTTTCGACTTGATGTAGTAGTAGAGCGAACCTTTGAGCATGCCAACGTCGCGGGCAACGTCTTCGATGGATGTGGCGTGAAAACCCTTGGCAAAAAAAATGTTGGCAGCGCTGCGCAGAACTTCTTCGAGTCGAGTGGCGGGTTTGGATTTGGAGGCGGAACCAGACACACCGCGCGCACGAAGAGGCTTAGGCGCGGGCTTGCGGTTGGATCTTTTTGCGGGCACGGCTAACCTCACGATGAGCAAGAACATAGTAACAGAGCCGGCCGGGGAAGGCGGAGCGGGGGCGGTTAACTTGCGTGCACCTCGGGAGCTGAGATAAAAGCCAGCACTCGGCTGGGTCCGAACGCTTTGGAGCCCACATGGGCCGCCGTTCACGTCTCTCGGGGCCGAACAAGCAAACGATTTAGCGGACCAGGTGGCATGAATGCGTCTTGATGACCAGCCAAACGAGGAGGCCAGGTGCCAGGTCGAGAGAGCGTGCGGCGCCGGGTGTCACATGCACCGTAAAGGTGGGGCCCGCCTTGACCCGAACGATCACCAGCACGCCGCGGGTTTCGATGGAATCGATAGTGCCGGGAATCAGGTTGCGGGCGCTCAGGAAGTGAGGCGCTTCGGTGGCGAGGAGAATGTCGCCAGCACGGATAGCGATCTGGACTTCGCTTCCTGACTGGACGTCACCAAGGGGAATTTCCAGTTGGCAGGCGGTGTTTTCGAGCGCGACACGCATGACGCCATCGACGGGGCGCTCATCCACGACGACGGCACGCAGAACATTTTCAAACCCAGCCGCATGCGCAAGCTGCACGCGGCGCGGCGCTTCCAGTACGGAATGCGGGATGCCGGTTTCCTGAACGTGGCCGTCGGCAAGGGTGAGTACATGTTCGCCGATAGCGTCAACTTCTTCGCGATTGTGCGTTACGTAGAGGATGGGGATGACATTTTTGGCGTTCCAGGCTCGGAGGTCGTCGAGAATGGAGCGGCGCAGCGACGCATCGAGGCCGGTAAGCGGCTCGTCGAGGAGGAGGACGCGGGGGCGCGTGACCAGGGCACGGGCCAGCGCGACACGCTGTTTTTCGCCGCCGGACAGTTCCGCGGGACGGCGCTGCAAGAGGTTGCTGATGCGAAATGCGGCGGCGATGGTCTCGACGCGCTTTTTTTGTTCCCCAACAGCGAGCCTGGTGATGCCGTACCGGATATTTTGTTCAACGGAAAGATGCGGGAACAGGGCCAGCGATTGGAAAACGTAAGCAAGCTCGCGATGTTGCGGTGGCGTGGAGATTCCTCGCGAGGCATCAAAAAGGGTTTCGTCCGCCAATCGGATTTGGCCGGAGTCAGGCCGCTGGAGGCCGGCGATGCAATCGAGCAGCGTGGACTTCCCTGCCCCGGATGGCCCGAACAGAACGGTGAAGCCGGAGGGGAAAGCGGCGTCTACATCAAGGACGAACGGCGCGAGGCCGTTTGCGGGAAACTGCTTGCGAATTTTCACGAAAAGCATCGCGCTGCTCATTTCGCGGGCCACGGCGACCAGGCACGGCGATTCACCCCATAGACTATGGAAAGAACGACAAAGGATACAAGAAGAAGCAAGAGCGCGGTTCGCTGCGCGCCATCGTAGTCAAGTGACTGTACGCGGTCGTAGACATCAATCGAGACGGTGCGCGTGATGCCGGGGAGATTGCCGCCAACCATGAGCACAACGCCAAATTCGCCGAGTGTGTGCGCGAAACTGAGTACCAGTGCGGTAAGTACACCCGGCCAGGCGAGCGGAACAATGACGCGGAGGAAGGTGCTCGCGCGGCCCACGCCGAGGACGGCGGAGGCGTCGAGGAGGCGTCGGTCGAGCGCTTCGAAGGACGCAACGAGTGGTTGCACGGCGAAAGGCAAACTGTAGACCAGCGAGGCGAGGACAAGCCCCGCGAAAGTGAAGGCCAGCGGATGGCCGAATAGCAATTGCCAGAGCTTGCCAAGTGGGCCACGCGGACCCATGGCGATCAGAGCGTAGAAGCCAAGGACGGTGGGAGGCAAGACCAGCGGCAGGGCGACGGCTGACTCGACAAGGAACTTTCCGCGCCAATCGAAAAAGGAAATGGTGTAGGCGAGCGGCAAGGCTAGCGCAACCAGAAGCAGCGCGACGGTTGTGGCAAGCCGCAGGGAGAGCAACAGGGCTTCGGCGTTCATAGTTTGTGTTTCTCCACTGGCGCAACGGGAGGGAGGAAAAAACCGTAGCGCTCGAGGATTGCGCGGGCCCGGGGAGTTTTCAGGAATGCCAGGAAGGATTGCGCGGATTGCTTGTTGGGAGAAGAGGACAGCAACACGACGGCTTGTTCGATGGCGGGATAGCTGTCAGCGGGCACTTCCCAGCACTTGCCAGATTTCATTGCGGGAGAAAACGTGAGCGATTGCGCGAGCAGTCCGGCTTGAGCGCTGCCAGATTGCACGAATTGCGCCGCCTGAGAGACGTTTTCGCCAAGAACGAGTCTGGGTTTGAGTTGGTCGTAGAGACCGGCACCGCGCAGGGCGGCAACAGCGGCGCGGCCGTAGGGGGCGTGATCGGGATTGGCGATGGCGATTTTCTGGATACGCGGATCGAGGAGGATTTTGAGTCCCGCGGAGGGATCGAGCGGCGAATCGGGTGGAAGCCAAAGAACGAGATGACCCACGGCGTAGATCTGAAGCGAATCGGTTTCGGCTTGACGAGCGAGGACTAGTTTATGCGCGTAGTTTACATCGGCTGAGAAAAACAGATCAAACGGGGCTCCGTTTTG
>Ga0306920_100015359_pt1 | contig 10491 bp, 9 predicted proteins | sample flu12Cox44000170_FD_204666 | JGI IMG/M metagenome (GOLD analysis project Ga0306920, IMG submission 204666) | Lab enrichment of tropical soil microbial communities from Luquillo Experimental Forest, Puerto Rico - flux4day.12C.oxic.44.000.170 (v2)... | ecosystem: Environmental > Terrestrial >... | reverse complement strand
CGCTCAATTGCGCAAACCCGCAACTAGCGTTATGCAGCTCTCGGGGTCGTAATGATCTGTGACAGCTCACGCTGCGTTGCTCCGAGCGAAATAAGCGAACGAATCAGCAGGTCCAAGGAAACCGATGGGTCGCCCGCTTCCATCTTGGCGATACGCGACTGGCTCGACTGAAGTTTCGCGGCGAGATCCAATTGCGATAAACCTTTTTGCTGTCGTCGTTGTCTCAAACCTGCGGCAAGTTTTATCTTCAGATCGATGTACGCGGACTCCTCATCGGAAAGACCCAGAAACTCCTTCACCGTTCCGACCTTCCAACCCTTTGCCCGCAGACGTTTCTGTTTTTGCTTACGCATTTTCATAATCCTTTAACCGTTTCTTACAGGCGTTTATAGCCGCCCTGGGTGTCGCTCGGCTCTTTTTGCTGAAAACCTCCAGGATGACGATTGCATCCGTATCGAGGCGGTAGATGATTCGCCAAGTAGCGCTCTCATCGTTGACTCGCAATTCATGGCACCGGAGACCGATCGAGGGCATCGGTCGAGAATGAGGCATTCCCAGCATTTCGCCCTGTTGCAGCTTTCGCAGCAAATAGCCCGCTTCCAATCTGGCCGTCTGAGAAAAGGGAGGAGTTTTAATCTCTCCCTCCAACCAGACAAGCGGTTTGTCGGCCGACGCCACCGACTCAACTGTATGTCAAATTTGACATACCGTCAACCGGGCTTTCTTTTCGATACTGTTTCACAGCTGAGCAGGGACGAGGGGCACGCATAAGTATGACTTGTTGTCGCCTGACAAATTTGACACCGACGACCATTCCACAACCGGACCGGAACAAGGAGCCGGAAAAAAGGGACGCGAACCTTTTCTTGACGAATTGGCTTTGATATAGCGTGCCGCGATGCCTCGACGAGCGCGCATGGGTCCGCGTGAGCTGAAATCGCGGGACAGCCGAGCCGAACTTTTTTCAAACCGGCGACGCAGCGAATCGCCATGAAACCCGAACCTGAAAGTGAACCGCAAAATTGCGTTTGGACGACACAGCACGGCATAGCCGCAACCAAAGTTCGGAATATCTCGCGCAAAGGACGCTAAGGGCGCAAAGAAAATAATCGATTTCCGAAACTTGGCGCGCTTGGCGCGAGGCATATCCGAATCGGAAAGGCTTTCAGCGTCGGAGAATTCACCGCAGTCAAGACTTTTGAGGGGTCAAGTCTTGCAATGCTACAACACCGCCATCCGTGATCGGGCGGGAAGCTTGGGTGGCTGTACGCCGAGGCGATCCGGATTCTCGGAATCAGACCTGGATATCTATCGAGTCGACTCTCTACTCTTATGCCGCCTCAACTGCTAGATTTTTTCTCATAGCGGTGACGAACAAAAATCGGAAAGGAGCTTAACCATGAAAGTACGACGATGCGGCTCACAGCCTTCCGGCAAAGGAGCAGCGGAAAATTTCACCGGCAATGTGCGTATTGATTCGCTGTTCGAGGCGCCCGATCCGGCACGGGCACGCGGCGCGAGTGTCACGTTCGAGCCCGGCGCCCGTACGGCATGGCATACCCACCCGCTCGGGCAGACTCTGATCGTCACGTCGGGGTGTGGGTGGGTTCAGAGCGAAGGCGACTCCAAAGAGCAGATGCGACCGGGCGACGTGGTCTGGTGCCCGCCCAAGGAAAAGCATTGGCATGGCGCCACGCCGACCACGGCCGTGACCCATATCGCGATTCAGGAACAGCTCGACGGCAAGGCCGTCGACTGGATGGAGAAGGTCAGCGACGAACAATATCAGGCGCCCGCCGGAATCAAAAAATAAAACCGTTCCAGTGGTTCCAATCGTTCCAGCGGTGACACCGGTTCAAGGTTCCGCGTTCAAGGTTCAATGTAAAACTGAAGACGTTCCAATCGTTTCAGAAGTTCCAATGGTTCCAGACGCCTTGCTTCGCTGTGGCGGTTGAAATAGATTGCACGAGAATTGGCAAACAAGCTCGCGCCGATTGTAACTTTCGGGGTTAATCCGGTAGACGATAAACCAAGGAGAAAGCCATGATCGACATGCACGCCCATTGGCGGCCCGCCGAGCTGATCGACGCGCTGCGCGCCCGCACCAAGGAACCGCACATCGTGCGCAATCCGGACGGCGTAGAAGTGCTGAAGAGCCGGATCGGCGAGGAGCCGGTGTCCAAGGCGTTTGATGACGTGGAATTTCATCTCACAAGGATGGCTCGCCAGGACGTGAGTACGAGCGTGCTGTCGCTGCTCGGCGCGTTCTGCTGGATCGAGTCCCAGCCGGTCGAGGTTTCAGTGCCGCTATGCAGGATGGTCAATGACGCTCTGTCGGGGCTTTGCCAGAAACACCAGGGGCGATTCCGTGTGTTTGTCGCGCTGCCGCTCGTGGATATGTCGGCTGCCGCCGCCGAGTTTGAGCGCTCGCTGGCGCTTCCCGGTGTGGTCGGCGCGCAAGTGCCGGGAAACGGATTTCTCACGAAGAAGGACGCCGAGAACATGCGCCCGCTGTTGGAGGTGGCGAACCGGCACCGTGCGATCGTGTTCATTCACCACGGTCCGCGGCCTGGCGACGCGTTTCCCAAGGTCTCCGGCGGCACCGACAACGCGCGCCGGCGCAACGGCACCCTCGACATGCAGGCGAGCCTCTCCTCGGTGATGGTGACGCTCTGCCTCACCGACTACCTCGCGCCGTACCCCGATGCGACGGTCCTGGTGCACAATCTCGGCGGCAATATCCCGTATGAGATCGAGCGCATGGATCACCGCAGCCTGCTGGATACAGCGCACGAAGAACTTCCGTCGGCGCGCTTTCGCCGCTCAAAGGTGTACGTGGATTGCAACTCCTTCGGCCCGAGCGCCATTGAGGCTGCGGTACGCTTGTACGGCGCCGAGCGCATCGTGTGCGGCACCGACGGAACCGAATTCGGCTGCGAGTGGACCATCATAGCGCTTGCGGATGCGCAGATCGGCGAGGAAGCGCGCGACAAGATCTTACACCGCAATGCCACGGCGATGATGTCGCGGGTCGCAAAGTCCGCGCAGCACGAAACAGTCGCCGCTTGACCACAAGATTAAAGACCTGACCCTCCGCCTCTCTGACTCTCCGCCTCTCAAGCGGACCCACTTGAGGGTCAGGTCTTGCAATGACACATTTCGGATTTTCGTCGGTTTCGCCACGTGTTCAGGCGGGATGATTTTTCATTTTGGCCGAATGTAAGGAAACCTATTTGCCGGGCGTGGCGAATACTTCGTTGAGCAGCTTGTCCGCCGGTCTGCGGTCGGAAAATCGCTCGTCGCCGCCGTCGAAACATTCCACGCCGTCTCGCCGCTGATCTTCTTGCCGCACGTCGTTTTTAGGAATGTCGATCCGTGGTGATAATCGCGCGACGTCGTCACATCCATTTCGCCGTACCGGCGCCGCATGAATTCGGGCCCGAGCTTGTGAGCGGCCACTTATGTCAGACTCGCCTAAATCTACTAAGTCTTTTGCAGTGCTCAGCTGACGTCTGACGGATGGCAATGCAAGAAATTGGCGACCTGCCAACCGAGATAACCCTGCTGCAATACAGCGTCGCGGATGAATCGATCGCGCGCGTTTATTACGCTTCCCAATCGGCTCTTCCTAAGTAATTTCTTGGCCGAGAGTCCCGACTTTACCGATACGCTCCTCAGTGAATTGCTCAACGTTGCACGGCGGGAGCGGGGCGGTGAAACTGATTCTTTCGCAATCTTCTTTACAAAGCGCTCCGGTCCTAAACGGTGCCGATGGGATGTTTCAACTTCCGCCGCCGCCTATGCCGGCGCCTCGGGAAAGCGATGCAGCTCATCCCCCGCGCAGCTCCACGGCGTGCGGGACTCCCAAAAGATGCGGGCGGTCGGCTGAACGCTGGGGGTAGAATCGAGCGATCCGGCGGGTATGACGGCGCGCTGGCCGTCGCGGCTGAGCCGTGGGACGGGCGAACCGCATGTGCGACAAACCGCCGTGGCAAAACTTTTGGCGCTCGGCAGATCGAACCTTTGTGTCTGATCCCGGCCCGCGATCCACTCCAGGTTCGCCGGCTCGGCGATCAGGTTGGTCGCGTGCCCGCTCCCCGTGGCCTTGCGGCAGCGCGAGCAGTGGCAGTGAACGAAACGCATGAACGGCCCCCGGACGCGATAGCGCACCGCGCCGCAGAGACAACTTCCGTCAAGCACCTCATCAGCCATAATCAAGCTCCTTTCCTAATTGGCATCGGTCAACGCTACATCGATCGACTCGATCCAGTCAAGAAAAGTAGCGGAAGTCTTTTTGAGGAGAAGTGGTAGAGTAGAAAGCACGCGTCGGCTTCGCGCAATCCCAAGAGCGCGGACCGGGTCGCACCACAGCCCGTGAATCGACACTGCGCGTTTACAGGTCACAATGAATTGGGTCAGGTCCTGCAATAACACACAGCGCCACACGCCAAGTTTTTTGCCGAGGCGCGCCGTCCTGTGATTTCATTTTGTCCGAATCTAACGAAACCTATTTTCCGGTTGCCAAATATTTCGCTCAGCAGTTTGTCCGCCGGTGTGCGGTCGGAGAATCGGTCGTCGTCGCCGTCGAAATACTTTTTTCGTGCCAGCGCACAGCGACCCGCTAATACTCGTAGACCTTTTTCAACTCGGGCACGAACATCAGCCCGCCGATGCCCAGGCGTTCCAACTCTTTCTTCCCCTCCGCCACGATCGGCGCGCTCGGACGCATGTGGCTCGGGATAACGGTCTTCAGCTTCGGATTATTTGTCGTCATCAGGCGCGCGACCTGGGCGAACTCGCGCGGGTCGCCGGTGAGTCCGAGGATCGCCAGATCGGGCTGGTAGAGCGCGGCGTAGAGCGGCAGGTCGCCGATCAGAGTGGAATGGCCGTTGTAGAAAACGGTGAATCCATTCTCGAAGGTAATGAAGAACGACACGGCAGGACCGCCGTCGGTGCCCGTCGGTAGAGTGTTGTCATGAGCGCTCGGGCCGATCTTGAAGGTAACGTCTTTCAAGACGAATCGATCGCCGACGCCAGAGCGCCGGAACTGCTCCTTCTTGAGTCCTTTCTCGATGAGCCAGTTGCCCAGCGGGCCTGGGGTGATGACTGTGGCGCCGGACAACGCGGCGATTTCGATCGGATTTCCCATGTCGTCGTTGTGCGCATTCGGCACTAGGATGAAATCCGTGCGCGCCAAGCTCTCCAGCGGCACGGGCCCATCCGGATTGGCGAGCCAAGGACTGGTGATCACGACCACGCCCTTGGGCGAGGTCAAACGATAGAACTCGTGGCCCAGCCACTCGATCTTAACTTTCCCTTGCCCGTCGGCCGGCGTCTGAGCAAAGCCGATCGCCGACGCGGCGAGACCGCCGACAGCGAGGCTCAACGTAAGAACTGCGCGAGTGATGAACCGGGTGGTGCGAGCGCTAAACATATACGTCCTCCTGCGGCGAAATATTTCGGTGACGACGGATCGGAATCTACACACTGCTCTTTTTTGACGCGAACCTATAGCGCCGAAGCGGCAAGCGGTCAAGCGCAAGTAAAAAAATTCGGTGCATTGACCACGGAGGCCACAGAGGCAAGAGAGAGAATTGTGTTTCATGAAATTTCTTCTTCTCCGTGCGCTCTGGTGAGTCTTCCGAGAGAAACATCGCGCAATCCTTCCACTCCGAGGTCATGCTCATTTCGAGAACACCCGGTAAACAGCCTGCGCGGCTTCCAACAAACGATGATCCTGGTTTTGGTGACCGATCAGCTGAATGCCGACCGGCAGACCGGACGGTCCGGTGAAGACGGGCAACGTCACGCAAGGAGTATAGGTCCACGTCGACAGGATATTGAACGAGGTGTCGCCCGTACTGGTAAGTCCCGCCGGAGCCTCGCCGGGAGCACTGGGCGTGAGCAGTAGATCGATATCCTTCATCGCATCGCCGAGCTGTTCGCGGCACTGAGCCAGCGCGGCTTCAGCCTCTCGGTATTGTTCGTAGGAGACCTTGAGCCATCCGGCAAGTTTTTCGCGCTGGAACTCGCTCAAAAGGTTCCCATGTTGATATCGTTCCCAGGTAAGGCCACGAGAGAACTCGTAATCATTGATGCGCCGGCCCGTGGTTTCGAACTGTTCAAACGGCGCTCCGAGATTGAAATCGGAGACCTTCGCTCCGGCTTTCGCCAGCGCGCTTGCGGCCTCTTCGAGGAAAGTTTTCGTGTACTCCTCCGCGCGATCCCACAACATGGTGCGGCAAAAGCCGATCTTGAGCTGCTTGATTGGAACGGCGGCCAGAGGTTCCGGTGCGAAGCCTGTAACCGCGGCGCGAAACAGAGCGAGGTCTTCGACGGCGCGAGCAAAAAGCCCCACGGTGTCGAAGGACGCGGTGTTTTGCTTCACGCCCTGCGTGCTCACTTCGCCATAGCTCGGTTTGTAGCCGATGCAGCCACAGAACGCCGCGGGACGAATCACCGATCCGACGGTCTGGGTGCCGAAGGCGAGCGGCACCATGAAATCAGCGACAGCGGCGGCGGAGCCGCTGGAAGAACCGCCGGGCGTATGCTGTGGATTGTGCGGATTCGTCGTGTGTCCTAACGGAATGCGACTGGCGAACTCAGTCGTCACCGTCTTGCCCAAAAGCACCCCGCCGGCTGCGCGGCTCAGCGCCACACATGCAGCATCTGCCTTGGGACGGTTGCCTTTGTAGATGGGAGATCCGTACTCCGTGGGCAAATCGGCCGTGTCCATGATGTCCTTAGCAGCGAATGGAACGCCGTGAATCGGACCGCGGCTCGCGCTCCGGTCGCATTGCCGCGCCTGCGCCAGGGCGAAATCGCGGTCCAGATGAACCCACGCTTTGACTTGCGATTCCCGCGCATCGATCCGCTCGAGACAGGAGCGCACCAAAGCTTCGGACGTAAGTCTGCCTTCGCGAATGCGCGCCGCGGCTTCACTCGCCGATAAGCGAAATAAATCTGCCATCGTGATTCTTCTTCTAATTCAAACCCACAGATAACCGAGCAGACCGCGCGTCTGCAACAAGAAATTGAACGCTGTGAGGCAAATTCCTCGGGAGCGAAGCGCAGACTTCATTGCAAGACCTCGCTAACCCTCTGCCACTTTGGGGGCAAGGATCCATTTGGCTCACCATTATTGCGGCTTACAGTACAGCAAAAGTAGGATCTTCGGTCGAGTGGCTCTGAGCCTATTGGGCCAACGAAGGATCGATCGCGACTGCGGAAATAACAGAACTGCTACTATTGGCTGGCTTTACGCGACAGAATGTCGTGCGCGGACGCGGCGACCTCGGCGATCAATGATCCCATTTTGGGATGCTCAGGCTCGATGTCCGGCTCAAGTCCAAACTGGTGAAGCACTTCCGTGCAAACTGGCCCCACAGAGCCAACCACCATGGTTTTGAGCGCGCGGCGAAGATCTTCTTCGGCGGCGTCCTCGATGGCCACCTGAAACAAATGATCAACCTGGGCGCCGTTGGTGAAGAGCGCTACCTTGGCCTCGCCGTTCGCTATTTTTTTTATCGCGGTGCGAAGCGGGCCGATGTCTTCCGGTAACGCCCACTTATATATTTCAAACGTTTCAACGCTGGCGCCGCGGCGCTGCAGCCCGGTGACGAGATCCGGGTTTGGAATGCCATACTCCTGCAGCGCAATGCGCTTTCCTTGCAGGTCGACGGTCTGCCCTATGGTGGCGAGCACCTCGCGCCACGTGTTCGGCTCCGGCACTGTAATCTCTGCTTGCAACCCCATTTCTTTCAGTGCCGCTACCGGCTTCGGCCCGCGCGCCACCAAACGAGCTTTCTGCAGCGCCGCGCTGATTCTCTCCTGGGAGTATTTCGCCAACAGAAGTTGGTTCAGCGTCCGCGTCCCGACGCCGGTCATCAAAATCAGTAGATCGAATTTGCCCGCTTCAAGTTGCGGCAGGAGCTCGAGCGCAGCGTGGTTTTCGCTCAGTGGTATCTCGCGCATAGAGGGCGCAGCGATAGGCTCCCCACCGTAACGGCGAATGAGCTCCGCGATCTCTTTGGCGCGCCGGCTCTCGAAGCTGACAACCTTTAGACCGCCGAGGTTCAGTTTTTCACTTGCATCCATGAAGCTCACTCGCTTTCAGTTCGAGGAGACGCACACCGTTCAGATCGTCACGCAATCATGCCGGCGGCCACGGTATGGTTGGTCGCCTCATCGATTAAAATGAATGAACCCGTGGCGCGATTGCGCCCATAACTGTCTATCACGAGAGGCTGTTGTGATTTTACGCCGATCCGCGCGATGTCGTTCATTTGCAAACTGTTGCCGCTACCGACGAGTTCCGAAGCATTCACGTCGACCCGATATTCGACTCGCGTGATCCATACTTTGACGGTCTTCGTAGCATGCTTCACCAGGTATTTGCGCCGAAGATCAAGGGGCTGCTGGTCGAGCCAGCAAATATCCGCGGCAAATTCGTTGACAAGCTGCACCTCATCGACACTGCTTACGATCATGTCGCCGCGCGAAACGTCAAGGTCATCTTCCAACAATATCGCGACCGATTGAGGCGCTATCGCGTGATTCAGCGGGCCATCATGAGTCAGGATCTGTTTGATACGCGATGAGCGACCCGATGGAAGAACCTTAATCGCGTCGCCGATTGTTATCATTCCCGACTCGATTCGTCCCATGTAGCCCCGGAAGTCGTTACCCGACCGGCATACCCATTGCACCGGAAAACGGAAATCCTTGAGGTTGACATCGTGGTCGATCTCAATGCTTTCGATCAACTGAAGCAGCGCAGGACCATCGTACCATGGCATGTTATCACCGCGTTCGACCACCATATCTCCCTTCAAAGCCGAGATCGGAACGTAAATCACGTCACGAAAGCGCAACCGAGCGACATACTCGGCGAAAGCCTGGCAAATGTTAGTAAAGACATCGCAGCCGTAATCGACGAGATCCATTTTATTGACGGCGACCACCAAATGGGGAATGCGCAGCAAGTTGGCGATGTAGGCGTGGCGCCGCGACTGCGTCAGCACACCCTTGCGCGCATCCATGAGAATCACCGCGAGATTCGCGGTCGACGCTCCCGTCGCCATGTTGCGCGTGTACTGCTCATGTCCGGGAGTATCGGCGATGATAAATTTGCGCTTGGGAGTAGCGAAATACCGATACGCCACATCGATCGTAATCCCTTGCTCCCGCTCCGCTTCTAATCCGTCGGTGAGCAACGATAAATCGATGCCGTCGCGGCCGCGGCGTCGCGTCGAGTTCTCCACGGCCTTCAGCTGATCTTCGAAGATGGACTTGGAATCATGCAGCAGTCGGCCGATCAAAGTACTTTTGCCGTCGTCTACACTGCCGCAGCTAATAAACCGCAACAGCTCGCTGTGATTGTATTCGATACGGTTGTGCATCTCTTGCGTATGACGTTGAACCTGGAACTTTGAACTTTGAACAGCTTCACTGAACGACTCCGTTCAAACCGTTTCAAATCGGTCAAAACGTTCAAATCGTCGGATAAGAATCGGTTGAAATGCTTCCCTTAGAAGTAGCCCTCTTTTTTGCGAAGCTCCATCGATGCTTCCGAAGTTTGGTCGTCCATGCGGGTTGCGCCGCGTTCGGTGATGCGAGCGATGGCGGTCTCGACGACAATTTCTTCCGGCGTTGCCGCGGTCGATGCCACCGGGCAGGTACAAGTCATGTCGCCCACCGTTCGAAACCGAACCGAAACGATTTCCACTTTTTCGCCACGCTTCGGCTGCAGCAGTCGCGAGACCGGCACTAGATTGGAGCCGCGCCGAATGATCTCGCGTTGGTGCGCATAGTAAATCGGTGGTACCGCGAGTTTTTCTTTGGCGATGTAGCGCCAGATGTCGAGCTCTGTCCAGTTGCTGATCGGAAAGACGCGAATATTTTCGCCGGCGTGGAGCCGCGTGTTGTACAGACTCCAAAGCTCGGGCCGTTGGCTTTTCGGATACCACTGGCCGAACTCATCGCGAAAGGAAAAAATCCGCTCCTTCGCCCGCGCCTTTTCTTCGTCCCGGCGCGCTCCGCCGATGCAGGCGTCAAAGCCGAATTCGGCGATGGCATCGAGCAGGGTCACCGACTGATGCACGTTGCGGCTCTCGTCCGGCGAGCGCAAAACCACGCGGCCTTCATCGATAGAGTCCTGCACCGAGCGGACAATCAGCCGCTCGCCGAGCTCTGCGGCGCGCCGGTCGCGAAATACAATGACTTCCGGGAAATTGTGCTCGGTATCGATATGCATCAGTGGAAATGGAAAGCGCGCGGGACGAAACGACTTTTCCGCCAAACGCAAAAGCACGATCGAGTCCTTACCGCCAGAGAACAACAAAACTGGATTGCGGCATTCGGCGGCGACTTCCCGCAAGACATGTATCGATTCGCTTTCCAGCGCTTCCAGATGCGTAAGCCGATGGAGCGCGCCGTTGGGCGCATCCGGAACCAGCGGCCGCCCATTGTTTGAGCTTGATGCGCTGGGCT
>Ga0306920_100015358_pt1 | contig 10491 bp, 6 predicted proteins | sample flu12Cox44000170_FD_204666 | JGI IMG/M metagenome (GOLD analysis project Ga0306920, IMG submission 204666) | Lab enrichment of tropical soil microbial communities from Luquillo Experimental Forest, Puerto Rico - flux4day.12C.oxic.44.000.170 (v2)... | ecosystem: Environmental > Terrestrial >... | reverse complement strand
GCTCGTGTTCCGGGTCAAGATCCAGCTGCCGAAGGCGCTGGTCTCGCACTACATCCAGCACATCAAGACCGGGGTGCGGGGCGTGGGGTACGTGAAGGTGAAGGACAACGCGGTCTGGCCCGACTGGCTCCAGAGCGGGCTGCTCAGCACCGGCGAGGCCGAGCCGAAGGCGGGGGCGTCGGCAGGTCCGGCCGACACGTCGCAGATCCACTGATCCATGTCGACGAACGCTCCTCCGGAACCCGCCGTCTCATCGGGCGCCGCGCCGGTCGTCAAGGTCGAGGGCGTCACGCATCGTTACGGCAAGACGCACGCGCTCGACAACCTCTCGCTCGACGTTCCGCCCGGCCTCATGGTCGGCGTGATCGGTCCCGATGGGGTCGGCAAGTCCACGCTGCTCGGCATCATGGCGGGCTCGAAGAAACTGCAGCAGGGCAAGATGACCGTCCTCGACGGCGACATCGGCGACATCCGTCATCGTCGCGCCGTGTGTCCACGGATCGCCTACATGCCACAGGGGCTGGGCAAGAATCTGTATCTCGAGCTCAGCGTGCGCGACAACGTGGACTTCATGGCGATGCTGTTCGGCCTCTCGCGCGAGGAGCGTCCCGCCAAGATCAAGCAGCTGCTCGATGCCACGGGCCTCGGCCCGTTCCCCGAGCGGCCGGCCGGCAAGCTTTCGGGCGGGATGAAGCAGAAGGTCGGCCTGTGCGGGGCACTGGTCCACGAGCCGGACCTCTTGATCCTGGACGAGCCCACGACCGGCGTGGATCCGCTCTCGCGCCGCCAGTTCTGGACGCTGATCGACGACATCCGCAAGGACCGGCCCGGCATGAGCGTCGTGATCGCGACGGCGTACATGGACGAGGCGCAGCAGTGGGACTGGATCGTCGCGATGGACGACGGCAAGGTGCTCGCGACCGGGACGCCCGCGGAGCTGATGCAGCGCACCGGCACGCAGGATCTCGAGCAATGCTTCATCGCGCTGCTGCCGGAGGAGAAGCGCCGCGGTCACACCGAGCTGACGATTCCACCGCGCGCGTCGGGCCAGGGGGAGATCGCGATCGACGCGAAGGATCTGACCCGCAAATTCGGCGATTTCACGGCGGTGGACCACGTCACGCTGTCGATCGAGCGCGGCGAGATCTTCGGCTTCCTCGGCTCGAACGGCTGCGGCAAGTCCACGACCATGAAGATGCTGACCGGGCTGCTGCCGCCGACGGAGGGCTCGGCAACCCTGTTCGGGAATTCGGTCGAAGCCGGGAGCATGGAGGTCCGGAAGAATCTCGGCTACATGACGCAGGCGTTCTCGCTCTATGGCGAAATGACGATCCGGCAGAACCTCGCGCTCCACACGCACCTCTATCACCTCGAACCCGCGAAGGCGAAGTCACGCGTCGACGAGCTGGTGCAGAGGTTCGGACTCGGCGACCATCTCGATGCGCTCGCCGAGGAGCTGCCGATGGGCCTGCGCCAGCGGCTCTCGCTCGCCGTCGCGGTGCTCCACGAACCGAAGATCCTGATCCTCGATGAACCCACGTCGGGTGTGGATCCGGTGGCGCGCGACAGCTTCTGGGAGCTGCTGATCGACCTGTCGCGCAAGCAGGGCGTCACGATTTTCGTCACCACGCACTTCATGAACGAGGGCATGCGCTGCGATCGGATCTCGCTCATGAACGCCGGCCGGGTGCTGGCCTGCGATGCACCGCAGAAGCTGATCGAGCAGCGCGGCGCGGCGGGGCTCGAGGACGCCTTCATCGGCTACATGGAGGACTCGATCAAGGCCGGCGATTCGGGATTCAAGCAGCCGGCGGAGGAGGCCGCGCCGGCGCCGGCCGTCGCGCCGGCAACGGGCGACGCGGCTCCGCCGGCCGCGCGGCCGGCGCAGCCGGCGCCCGTTTCACGTGCCAGGCCCTCGCGCTGGCGGCTGCCGCTGATCCGCATGCTGGCGTACACCCGCAACGAGACGATGCAGATCCTGCGCGATCCCATCCGCCTGACGTTCGCGTTCGTCGGCTCCGCACTCCTGATGCTGGTGTGCGGCTTCGGCATCACCACCGACGTCGAGCACATCCGCTACGCCACGTTCGACCAGGACCAGTCCTTCGAGAGCCGCGAGTACCTCGAGCAGTTCGCGGCCTCGACCCGCTACTTCAAGGAGGAGCGGCCGGCGCTCTCCGCCGACGATGCGCTCGAGCGCCTGAAGTCGGACGAGGTCTCGCTGGTGCTCGAGATCCCGCCGGACTTCGGCCACGACCTGCGCCGCGGCGACGGGCCGGAGGTGCTGGCCCAGGTGGACGGGGCGATGACGTTCCGGGGCGAGACCGTGGCGCAGTACGTCAAGGGCGTGACCGCCACGATGCTCAACGATCCCGGCCTGCCGACCAGCGCGCCGCAGAAGTTCACCGCGGACATCGAGAACCGTTACATGTACAACCCGACGTTCGAGAGCGTCTACTCGATCGTGCCGAGCGTACCCGCGCTGCTGCTGCTGCTGATCCCCGCGATCCTCATGACGGTGGCCATCGTGCGCGAAAAGGAGCTCGGCTCGATGATCAATTTCTACGTCACCCCGACCGGGAAGCTGGAATACCTGGTCGGCAAGCAGATCCCGTACATTGTGATCGGCATCATCAACTTCATCATTCTGGCGCTGATGACCGTGACCGTGTTCCAGGTCCCAATCAAGGGCAACTTCCTCATGCTGCTGCTCTGCACCGTGCTGTACGTCACGGCGACGACCGGCCTCGGCATGGTGACGTCGACGTTCACGAGCAGCCAGGTCGCCGCGGTGTTCGTCACCGCGATCCTCACGATCACGCCTACCATCCAGTTCTCGGGGCTGCTCCAGCCGGTCTCGACGCTCGAAGGCAGCGCGCGCGTGGTCGGCTCACTGTGGCCGGCCACTTATTACATGCACTCCAGCCTCGGCACCTATACCAAGGGACTCGGCGCCCGCCTCATGATGGGGGACATCCTGTTCCTGGCCGGCTGCATCCCGGTGTTCCTCGCGATCAGCTGGCTCGGGTTGAGGAAACAGGAGCGATGAAGACCACCCTGCAGAACATCTACCACCTCGGGCTCAAGGAGATCCGGAGCCTGGTGAGCGACAAGGTCATGGTGCTGTTCGTCGTCTACGCGTTCACGCTCGCCATCCAGGTCCAGGCCACCGGGACCTCGAGCGAGGTCAACAACGCCTCGATCGCGTTCGTGGACGAGGACCAGTCGGCGCTCTCGAAGGAACTCTTCAACGCGTTCTATCCACCGCGCTTTCAGTTCCCGGAGTACATCGATGCGAGCCAGGTTCAGAGCATGATGGATCAGGGCCGCTTCATGTTCGCGGTCGCGATCCCGCCGCAATTCGAGCGCGACCTGCGCGCGGGGCGGAATCCGACCATCCAGGTCAACATCGACGCCACGGCGATGCAGCAGGCCGGCATCGGCGCCGGATACATCCGCTCGATCGTGTCCGACCGGATCTCCGGCTTCCTCAAGCGCACCGAGGAGACGGGACCGAAGCCGCTCCAGCTCGTGGTGCGCCGCCTGTTCAACCCGAACGCGGTCTCGTCGTGGTTCAAGAGCGTGGTCGCGATCATCAATCAGATCAGCCTGCTCACCGTGATCCTCACCGGCGCGGCGGTGATCCGCGAGCGCGAGCATGGCACGCTCGAGCACCTGCTGGTGATGCCGCTCACCGCGTTCGAGATCGCCATGGCGAAGGTGTGGGCCAACAGCCTGGTGATCCTGATCGCGACCGCGGCGTCGCTCTTCCTGATCGTCCGGATGGCGCTCCAGGTGCCGTTCGCGGGCTCGGTGCCGCTGTGGTTCCTGGGCGTGACGCTCTACCTGTTCTTCGCGACCGCGCTCGGGATCTACCTCGGCACGATCTCCCGCTCCATGGCGCAATTCGCGCTCCTCATCATCCTGGTCATCATCGTGCTCATGCTGCTCTCGGGCGGATCCACGCCGGTCGAGAGCATGCCGAACTGGCTCCAGGCCCTCACGTACTTCCTGCCGGCGCGCCACTTCGTCAGCTTCTCGCAGGTGATCATCTATCGCGGCGGCGGGTTCGGCGCGGTGTGGAAGCAGTTCGCGATGGTGACCGGGGTGGGGCTCACGTTCTTCATCTACAGCCTCACGCTGTTCCGGAAATCGATCGCGGTCACGAAATGAGCGATCCGGCTGCCGGCCAGCAGCCGCTGCGCGTCGGGCGGCCCGCCGATCAGACGGGGCTCTTCCGCTGGGTGCCCGGACTCTACACGCTGCGCCACTATCAGCGCGGCTGGCTGATCTCCGACCTCGCGGCCGGCCTCACGCTCACCGCGATCCTGGTCCCGGTCGGCATGGCGTACGCCGAGGCCGGAGGTCTGCCGCCGATCACCGGCCTCTACGCCACGATCGTTCCGCTGCTCGCCTACGCGCTGTTCGGACCGAGCCGGATTCTCGTGCTCGGGCCCGACTCGTCGCTGGCGCCGATGATCGCCGCCGCGGTCATTCCGATGGCCGCGGGCGATCCGCAGCGCGCCATGACCGTCGGCGGCATGCTCGCCGTCCTCGCCGGGGTGTTCGGCATCCTCGCCGGCCTGCTCCGCCTCGGGTTCATCACCGACCTGCTCGCGAAGCCGATCCGCTTCGGCTACCTGAACGGGATCGCGCTCACCGTGCTCGTCGCGCAGCTGCCAAAGCTGTTCGGCTTCTCCGTCAAGGCCGAGAGCCTGATCGACCGTGCGGCGGGCTTCCTCTCGGGCCTGGCGGCCGGGCGCACGAACTGGGTGGCATTCGCGCTCGGTGGGGGCACGTTCGCGATCATCCGGATGCTGAAGAAATACCTCCGCATCCCGGGCGTCCTGATCCCGGTCGTGGGCTGCATCCTCGCGGTCGCGTGGTTCCACCTCTCCGAGCGGTACGGCGTCAAGGTGCTGGGCGACATCCCGCGCGGTCTGCCGCGGTTCGCGCTGCCGATCCTCGGTCTCAAGGAGATCGCGTCGCTCTCGACCGCCGCGGTCGCGATCGCCGTCGTCTCGTTCGCCGACACCGCGCTGCTGTCACGCATCTACTCGGCGAAGCTCAAGAGCTTCGTGGATCCGAACCAGGAGATGATCGGGCTCGGGATCTCGAACGTCGCGACCGGCCTGTTCCAGGGCTTCCCGATGAGCAGCAGCTCGTCGCGCACTCCGGTCGCGGAGGCGAGCGGCTCGAAGACCCAGCTGACCGGCGTCGTGGGCGCGCTCGTGATCGCCGGGCTGCTGGTGTTCGCGCCGCAGCTGCTGCGCGACCTGCCCGACGCGTCGCTCGCGGGCGTGGTGATCGCCTCGGCGCTCGGCCTGTTCGAGATCTCCGGCGTGATCCGCCTGTACCGGATCCAGCGCTGGGAGTTCTGGCTCTCGCTCGCCGCGTTCCTCGGCGTCGTGCTGCTCGGCCCGGTGCCGGGGATGCTGATCGCGGTCGGAATCGCCCTGGCGGAGTACATCTGGGATGGCTGGCGGCCGCATTCCGCCGTCCTCGGACAGCCTCCCGGGGTGCACGGCTACCACGACCTCAAGCGCTATTCCGACGCGCGCCAGATCCCGGGACTGGTGCTGTTCCGCTGGGACGCGCCGCTGTTCTTCGCGAATGCGGAGCAGTTCCGCGCGGTCGTTCTCGACGCCATCGCCGACGCGCCCGCTCCGGTCCAGTGGCTCGTCGTGTCCGCCGCGCCCGTGACGGGCGTCGATGTGACCTCGGTCGACATGCTGACGGAACTCGACGACACGCTACACGGGGCGGGGATCGAGATGGTCTTCGCGGAGATGAAGGATCCGGTCAAGGACAAGCTCAAACACTTTGGCGTTTTCAAGCAGCTGGGGGAGAATACTTTCTTCAACACGCTCGAAGAGGCGGTGGACGCCTTCCGGAAGACCCATCCCCACGGATGACCTGGAGCACAAGCCGAGCACGAGGCTCGAGGTCCCTGCGATGAAGAACAATCAGAAGTCCCGCGACGGCCAGGGCGGCGCAAAGTCGGGGCCCATGAAGCGCAAGGAGTACGAGAAGGAGCTCGAGCGCCTGCACGGCGAGCTGGTCGAGCTCCAGCAATGGGTGGTGCACAAGGGCCTCAAGGTCTGCATCGTCTTCGAGGGCCGGGATGGCGCCGGGAAGGGCGGCGCGATCAAGGCGATCATCGATCGCGTGAGCCCGCGCGTCTTCCGCGTGGTCGCACTGCCGGCGCCGACCGAGCGCGAGAAGAGCCAGATGTACATGCAGCGCTACGTTCCGCACTTCCCCGCGGCCGGCGAGGTCGTGATCTTCGATCGCAGCTGGTACAACCGCGCCGGCGTGGAACGCGTGATGGGGTTCAGCGACGAGGAGCTCGTCGCGAAGTTCCTCAAGATCACGCCGCTGCTCGAGCGCGGCATGGTGGATTCCGGGATCCATCTGATCAAGTACTGGCTCGAGGTGAGCATGGAGGAGCAGACGAAGCGGCTCGAGGATCGGATCGACGATCCGCGCAAGATCTGGAAGCTCTCGCCGATGGATCTCAAGTCCTACAACCGCTGGTACGACTATTCGCGCGCGCGCGACGAGATGTTCGCCGCGACCGATCTGCCGTTCGCGCCCTGGTTCGTGGTGCGCACCGACGACAAGCGGCGCGCGCGGCTCAATCTCATCACGCATCTCCTGAAGCAGATCCCGTATAAACGTGCGCCGCGGGAGAAGATCGAGCTGCCGAAGCGCCAGAAGCGCGGCGGCTATCGCGATCCGGATTATGCGTTCAAGTACGTGAAAGAGGTGTTCTGACCGGCGGGAGGGAGCCGCGCCGGCACAGGTGCGGACGGACGGGGGCGGATTGACGACTGAACCCAGGGTGGATGTCGAGCGGGTGCTCGCGCCGGTTTCCTCGGTGCTCGGGCAGGTCGTGGTGTACCGGCTCCACGACATCGGCTACGAAATCGATCTGGAACACGTCGCTCAACTGCTCAGCGACAGCGCTCCCGAGCGCGCGCGCCCGGTGCGTGGCGAGGCGCAGGCGATCCAGATCAGCAATCCGCCGATCACGGCCGGTCTCGGCGCGGCGGAGGTCGTGGTCGCCGGCCGGCCCTGGACCGCGAAGTTGTCCGCCCGAATCTTCGATTTCGGCGTGGTCTCGCTGAGGGCGCGGATCGAACGTCCCCATCGCGTCCCATGGGGTGAGTTCCTCGACTGGGCCCCTGCCTGCGCGAGCGCGGCAGGGTGGAAGGACGTTTTCCACGACGCGCGGCGCCGGCTGCTCGAGCGCATCGCGCCGGCGATCACGAAACCGGGCGAGGCGCAGGTGACCGAGGACTACACGGTATTCCGAATCCACCACCTCATGGACCTGGACGGGCGGGGGCTGCCGGCCTCCGTGCTGCCGGAAGACGACGTCACGCAGCTCCTGACCGGCGAGACGCGGCCGTTGTCCGCCGCGGCGCGGCGCGACCTCACGTCCCAGCGCTTCAGCTATTTCGAGGACGATCTCGCCGTGCTGACCTGGAACGCCGCACTCGTCGTCGAACCGGTGATCGACGACACCGACGTCCAGTACGTGCTGGAGTTCGCGAACGCGCAGCTCCTCGAGCTGCGGTACTATGACGCGATCCTGGATCAGGAGCTGCCGCAGATGTACGACCGGATCGAGCACGCGCGGCATCGCTTCCATTTCATCGGGCGTCGTTACAGCCGCCTTCTGACCGCGCTCCAGGCGCGGGTCGCCGAGGTCACCGAGCTCGTGGAGCGCAGCGAGAACGCGCTCAAGATGACGGATGACGTGTTTCTCGCCCGGATTTATGCCGCGGCGCTCGAGATCTTCCGCGGCCGCACCTGGAGGCAGGGAATCGACGGCAAGCTCGCCATCATCCGCGATGCGTACTCGATGCTGAACGCCGAGTCGCAGGCGCGCCGCGCCGAAATTCTGGAGGTGATCGTCGTGCTCCTCATCGCACTCGAAATCGTCCTCGCGTTCTGGCACCGATGAAACCGCGCGCGCTCAAGCTCGCCCGCGGCCTGATCAAGCCCTACCGGATCACGGACGGCGTCGAATTCCGGATGCGCGACATCGATCCGGACGACACCGGCGGCCTCGGGGATCAGGACAAGCCGCGGGCGAAGGAAGCGCTTCAGAACGGCATCGAGTCGCTGATCGCGCTCCAGGACAAGCTGTACGCGCAGGATCGCTGGGCGCTGCTCGCGCTCTTCCAGGCCATGGACGCGGCTGGAAAGGACAGCGCGATCAAGCACGTCATGTCCGGACTGAACCCCGCCGGCTGCCAGGTCGCGTCGTTCAAGGCGCCGTCGGCCGAGGAGCTGGATCACGATTTTCTCTGGCGCTGCCAGCGGGAGCTGCCCGAGCGCGGGCGGATCGGGATCTTCAACCGCTCCTACTATGAAGAGGTGCTGGTCGTGCGCGTCCACCCCGAGCTGCTGGAGAAGCAGAAGGTTCCGTCCGAGCTCGTGGACGAGGACATCTGGAAGCATCGCTACCAGGACATCCGGGAGTTCGAGCGCTACCAGAGCCGCAACGGCATGCTGATCGTCAAGTTTTTCCTGCATGTCTCGCGCGCCGAGCAGCGCCGCCGCATGCTCGAGCGCCTCGACGATCCGACCAAGCAATGGAAGTTCTCGGCCACCGACCTGGTCGAGCGGGCGCGCTGGAAGCAATACATGGAAGCGTACGAGGACATGATCCGCGCGACCGCCAGCGAACAGGCTCCGTGGTACGTCGTTCCCGCCGATCACAAGTGGTTCACGCGCATCATCGTGGCGGCGGCGCTCGTCGATGCGCTGCACTCCCTCGATCTCGCGTATCCCAAGGTCAGCAGCGCCCAGCGCGCCGAGTTGGCGAAATTCCGGCACACTCTCGCGGCCGACAAATAGAGTCCTGCACGGACCACAGGAGCGGGTCCGGCGGCGCCGGCTTCCGATGCACGTGCGGCCCGCTCGATCCCTCGGGCCCGATGCGCCGAACGAATGACTCGGGCCAGCTCATGGTCGGGCGTTCGAGAGCGGCCTCTCATTCAGCTCCTTCACGACGGCGATGAGATCGCCGGTCTTGTAGAAATCCACCGCCACGAGATTCGGCCGGTGCCCGCGCACCCGCTCGAAATCGCGGATGCGCGCCATCAGCGCATCGTGCGCGTTCACGATCGCGGCGTTGCTCGGCTTCGGCATCGGCGTGGTCTCGATCCAGTGATTCAGGAGATACAGCGACCCGCCGGTGCCGCCGCGGTTCGGGCGATTCGAGAACTCCGACGGATCGTGGAACGCGTACGGCGTCTCCTGCATGACCTCGTAGGCCTGGTGATACCACTCGACGCCCGCGGAGTTGTTCTCCGCCATCACCAGCACGCGCTGATCCGACTCGACCAGCGTGCGCAGCGTGGGCCAGGGCGCGTGCGCGGGGCCGCGATAGACGAAATCGATCAGCCCGCTCTCCTCGAAGCAGCGCTCGATGTCCTGTGGCGTCACGCTCTCGTCCTGGATGTCGAAGATCAGCACCTCGCCGGGATTCTCGACCAGGAAGCTGCGCACGTCGCGCAGCACGGGCACGAGCTTGAGCGCGCCCAGCTCGCAGAAACCGTGGCACATGTAGACGTCGCGCTCGCCGTGCTTTTGGCTCGCGAGGCGGTTCCGGATGCGCAGCACGGCGTCCATGCCCTCGTTGCCGAGCGCCGCGTTGTACTTCGCCATGGCGTTCGTCTCGTTCGTGAGATCGGTCTCGACCTGGTCGCCGACCGGCGTGCCGTAATGCGCGTCGATCAGGAACGCCCGCACGCCGTCTGCCAGCTGCTGCTGGATGCCGGCGTCCTGGTTCGGAAACATCCAGCCCGGCACGTCCGCACCACCCATCGAATTGTGGCTCGCCGCGAACATCACCTGATCGAGCGGCCGGTCGCAGAGCGCGGCCGAGCCGTTGCACGCCATCGCGGCGCGCGGCTCGAACTGGCCGGGGCCGGAGCGCAGGATGAGCCACGCGGTGACCGAGAGCAGCACGAGCGCGATGCCGCCGACGAGCGCGATCCGGCCGCGGCGGCGCGCGCCATGCGCCGCGCGCTCCGCCGCGGTCTTCGTCTGGATGTCGGGGAGGAGGTGGAGCGCCGCGACGAACGCTTCGCGCAGCCCCGCGAAGCCCACCACGAGCCCGCACAGCCACGCGAACACCGTGAGCGTCGGCAGCGGCCAGATCAGTAGCGAGGCGCCGAGCAGGGCCGCGAGCACGCCGCGCGCGAACCGGAAGCGCATCAGCGGCTGCGGACCGCCGAGCCAGCGCCCGAGCGCCGCGCCCCAGTCCACGAGCGGGATCCTGTCGAGCAGCGACGCCGACGCGGAGGCGAGCACGAGCCCGGAGAACGCCAGCGCCGCGGCCCACTCCGTGAGCCCGGCGAGGAACGCGCCGCCGAGTCCCGCGACCGCCGGCGCGTTCGCGGCATCGCGCGCCATCATCGCGAGCAGGTCGCCGCCGTATTTCGCGATGAGCCCGAGCAGCAGGCCGAGCAC
>Ga0306920_100015357_pt1 | contig 10491 bp, 10 predicted proteins | sample flu12Cox44000170_FD_204666 | JGI IMG/M metagenome (GOLD analysis project Ga0306920, IMG submission 204666) | Lab enrichment of tropical soil microbial communities from Luquillo Experimental Forest, Puerto Rico - flux4day.12C.oxic.44.000.170 (v2)... | ecosystem: Environmental > Terrestrial >... | reverse complement strand
CGGGAAACCCTCCTCAAAACCAGGTCTCGCCGAGAGCCGTGGTAGACCACCACGTCGATAGGCCGGAGGTGGAAAGGGAGCAATCCCCGCAGCTGACCGGTACTAATCGCTCGGATCGGCTTGATCCGTACCACCGCCCGCGTGCAGCGCCAAGCCCCACGCGGCCCCAGACACTTCTCGAGACACCTCCCGCCTCACCCCTCACACCCAAAGGGGGCTTCGCCGGCCTGGTGGCCATAGCGAGGGGCCAAACACCCGATCCCATCCCGAACTCGGCCGTGAAAACCCTCAGCGCCCATGGTACTGCCTCACGTAGGGGCGGAAGAGTCGGTCGCCGCCAGGCCCGCCGAACCCCCCAACTCTCTCTCACTCTCCTCGCGCCCGTTGCGGGCGCGAGACGCGGACCAACTGTCGCGGGGTGGAGCAGCCCGGTAGCTCGTCAGGCTCATAACCTGAAGGTCGTAGGTTCAAATCCTACCCCCGCAACCATCGAGGTAGATCCCATCTCTGCGACAACCGGGCGCCTCTGAGGGCGTGACCTACCGGTATTACGTCGAGAATGCGGTCCCTGCGTCTTTACGTTTCCTTGCGGCAGCGCTCGAGTGTCTCCGAGAACCCGTTCCACAGCAGACCCTCCGGCAGCAGCCAGGGCTTTTTGACCAAGGTCAGGGTCAATTCCGCCTTCGCCGGATCGTGCACGAACTCGATCACGCACTCGCCGAGCGGTGTCTGGCTGGTGGCGGTGCTGACGGGGCCCTCGGGGGGATCGTAGACGATACTGTACTCCGCACGCCCAAACTCCTTCATACGGCTCAGGATCTCGGCTGTCACGCCCGAGAAGGTGCGAGTACTGGGCATCACCATGGCTCCGATGTTCGAGCGCTGCACCGGGTCAGCGGCGCGGATACCGCCGCTCCAGATCGCCGAGAAACCGGCCGACCTGCCGCATCGCGGAGTGGCCGGCCCAACGCGATAGCAGCTTCGATCCGCCGGGCACGAGGACGACCGCACCGGCGAGCAGGAACGGCGTCCCGAGCACACCCGGCACGACCAAGCCTACCACGCCGGCGGTTATCAGCAGCCAGCCGGCCTCTTTTGGCAACCGCTCGACGCGGACCGGCGTCAGCTCGTGAAACGCAGACTCGTCTTGCGCCGGCTCGGACACTGGCGTGGCCTTGCCCGAGGAAGCTCTCTTCATCTGCCCGTTCTAATCTCCGCGCGCTCGGTGCTTGGCACGAACGACTGGCCTGGAGCCGGCTCGTCATACGCGTACCAAGCATCCTCGAACCGCATTGCCACCGCTTTGCGAAGTGCTCGCTTCGCACCGTTGTAGGCCAAACTGGTGCCGAAGTTGGAGAGGAACACCGCTGCCATCGGGGTGAACCCGAACGCGAATGCGCCGGCCACGCACAGCAGATTGGGCACCATGACCGCGTACCGCGTGCGCTTTTGCCTTCTGACGCTGTCGCGCGCCAGCGCGCAAAGCGCCGGCAGTGGGACGATCGACGGGGCCAGCAATGCAATATCGGAAGGTCCCTGCTCCCACCCGGCATCCGCCGCCGCGTCGGTTGCGCAGAGGCCGATCGAAACATGCGCTTCGCGCACTACTGGCGCATTCGCAAAACAATCGCCGACATAGGCGGCGGCAACGGATTGTCGCCGCAGATCACGCAACAAGCGAATTTTGTCGCCGGCGCTCATATTACCACAATAACGGTCGATGCCGAGCCGTTTCGCGACTGACTGCTCGGACGCCATGAACACGTGCAGACCACTCCGCTTCAGACGTCGGACCACCTCGGCGGCCTCAGGGCGGCCATTGCGGACAAAGCGCACCCCGGCGATCGCCGCCCCATCCACCTCGACGGTCAGCGGGGGCGGTGCCGCTCCGGCAACGACGGGGCGCCCGCGCAGCCGTAGTAGGCGATCGCCGAAGCCGATGGCGACGCCATCGGCGTTCATCTCTTGCAGCGCGGCCCGCCGAACGACAAGCCCCCGCGCGCGGCAGGCGCGGGCTAGCGCCGAACCGCGTTCGTCACCGAGCCAGATGCCGGCGGCGGCGATAGCCGGCAGTAACCGAGCCTCGTCCAGCCATTTCGTTCGCACTCCCGCGACGTCGCAAGCGGCATGATGCAATGCCTCATGGTCGTCAAGAACGATCCAGGTGGTCGCGGCGAGCCGTCTGAGCGCGTCGCCTGTGCGGAGCACGGCGCCCTTGCGCATGGCGAACCTGACATCCCGCAACGTCTCGAGCGGCATCGCGAGGCCGACCCCCGTCGCGTAGTCGGGGCTGAGGATGGCACCGGCGGTCGTCAGGTCGCCGATGGCCAGGCCAGCGCCGGCGGTCAGCAATGTCGGGGCCACAGTCGGGCTGGCGAAATCCTCCGCATCCTGGTTCAACGCGTCGGAGTGGGGTATCGGCAGGGTGGTCTCGATAAGCGTCTGCGCAATCTGCGCCGCTCTCGTGTCGTTGCCGGCGCGCAGCGTCTCGATGTCGAGGGTGCCGGCGAGCAGCCTGCTGCCGGCGAGGACCGGATCACCCGTCACCCGGCGCACCGGCCTCGATTGTCCCCCGAGGAAACCTTCATCCACCAGAGCCGCGCCTTTGCGCACCCTGCCATCGACTGGGACGGGCTCGCCGGTGAGGACCCGAACCTGCTGCACGGCCTCGAGTTCCGCCCTGGGGACGAGACGCACGAAGCCGTCGGCAGTCAGCACGCTCGCCTGTTTGGAAGGGGTTGCGGTCTCGTCGATCAAGCCGCGGCTCTCGACCTCAACATCCTGTCGATAGCGGTATTCCCAGTAACGGAAAAACCAGGATATCAAGGAGGCCGCCAGAAACTGGCCGCTGGAGAGCCTCGTGCCGACAGCGCAGGTGTAAAGCAGCGGGAGGCCAATCTTGCGCTCGCGAAGCTGAGAAACGGCGGCGCCAAAGGTCCCGAGGCTGGCGAGGACAAGCAGGCCGGAGGCAACCGGCGCCATTAGCGGCAGGACGAACTCACCCACCGCGGCAACGCCGAGCGTTACATTCTCGAGCCCGAAATTCACCGGATCCGGCGAAGGCACAGGCTGTACGATCTCTCGCCCGAGGATCTCCGCCTCGGCAATCCGGATAAGCTGCAGTGCTACAACTGCGTTCGGATCAAAGCGCACGCGCAGCTCTCCGATTGCAGTAGCCTGGATCACTCCCGATACGACGCGCAATGCGTTTTCCACTCGACGCGCTATCGCCTCATTGCGTTTCATTGGCGGATGGCGGGCCGTCAGGTATCCGTTCGCAATTTTCAGCTCGTCGAAAATCGAGATGAGACCGGAATGGCGATATAGAGTGACTGACTCACCACCGGTCCAGTGTGGCAACTCGGTCTCCTTCACCCCGGCAGCGCGTCCTGCGACGGCGCCGGCGAGCCGGGTCAGGAAGCTCCCCGGGTCGCCGTTCGCCAATCGATAATTCACAATCGCAGTCGCTCGAGCGGGATCGAGCGCCAATGAGTGGACCTCGTCGAACTCCAGGACGCGCCGCGCAAATCTACGAGCCAGAACCTCACCGCCCGGCCCGAATACCCGATCGTCGGTGACCTCGAAGGTGCCCGGGTGGACTCTAACGGACGGACGCGCCGCCCCCGTGGTCAAGCGAGCGTCGCTCCGGCATAGGGTCGAAGCTCACCGCTCGCGACCATGTCCTCGAGCCCCGCCGTAATGCGCGCGTCATCGGCGTCGAGCACATCGAAGACCTCATGCAACTTTCGCCGCCGTCGGTCAATCTCGTAGACCATATATCCCAGAGCGAGTGCGCTCATAAAAATGGCGACGTAATCCGTCCATCTTTCCGGCATTATCTCCCTCCGGCTCCGTGGTTACTCGGCGATCTCGCGCGCCTCGTGATGCATGATGATGTCGATCGCGCCCGCTAGTCCCTCGCGGCGAAGGTCCGTGCGAATTTCCGCTTCGAGATCGGCCGATTGGCGATGAGTGCGGAGGAAACGGACAAAGTTCTGCAAAGCCAGCAGCGCCTGCTGGGGCGTGCGCATAAGGCCGAGATGCAGCCGGAAACCGTGGAAGTCGGTAGTCCCGCTCTTGTCCATCGCCGCCAGGTCGTGCACGGCGATGGTCGGCTCCCGGCCGATCCGCTCCGGGTGGTGACGGATGAACTCGATCGACTGCTCCCTGTTGAGGACATAAATCGGGTCGTCTTTCTGCAGATCGCGGATCAGCCCGAAATTCTCTTGCAGCACTTTGTGCGCAGGTGAATTCCAGCCCGAATCGATGATGAAGATGCGGAAACGCGGCGCCGCCGCTTCGGTACGGCGGGCGTCGAGAGTCCTCGCCGGCGCCTCGGGCGAACGCGAACCGACAGTTTCGCTTGGCGTGCGCGTCGGAACTCTAGGTCGCCCCGACTGCCTCGATACGCGCGGAGCCCGCGGCATCAGCACCTCTCCATAGTCGGGTCACGAGCTGCACAATCCGAATCAGGGTCCAAGCGACCACGATGATGACGATTAGAGTTATCATCCCAAGCCTCCTGCGAGCTTAGTAAAGGTGAAGTTTACGGCGCTGTCAATCGGCGGCGAGCGCTGTACGATGGGGATGGCGGGCTGCCGCCGGCGTCGCAATCGACACGCCGTTGGCATCGAAGTCCGCTAGTCGCGCCTGTGAGCCGCCTTCGCGCAGAAAGCCGCTCTGCCTCAATTCCATCTCGAGCATGTGCCGCCGTTCTGCTTCGAGCTCGGCAACCCGGCGCATCGGTAATAGGCCATTGGCGAGTGCGGCCAGTGCCGCAACATTGTTGGTCAGCACCGATGCTCCAATGCCAAAGCCCAAGGTAAAAACACCCCCAATACAGGCGAGGTTGGGGCCGAGGATCATCAGCCAGCTGTTGCGGACATTGCGGTCGAGGTCTCGGGCAATGTCCCGTAGCTCGCACAATTTGCCGAGGCTCTGCTCCATGAACACGACATGCGCAGTATCGGTAGCGATCGAGGTCGCGCCGCGCAACGAGATCGAGACATTGGCCTTCTTCAATGCGATCGCATCGTTGATGCCGTCACCGACAAAGCAGACCTTGCGTCCTTCCCGCTGCAGCTGCTCGACGTAATTGGCCTTATCGGCGGGCAGCACCTGGGCAAAGTAGCGGTCCATCCCGAGCTCCTCGGCGAGCCTGCGGGTCGGCGCCTCGTGGTCGCCCGAGATGATTGCGATGTGCCTGATGCCGCGCTCGCGCAGACCCTGCACGATGCCGCGAACTTCGGGCCTTATTGACGCCCGCAGCTCGAGCGCGCCGCCGAGTTCGTCGTCGACGGCGACCATCACCATCGTGTGGCCTTCGCGATGCACCTCGTCGAGGGCGTCTTCGACCTCCCGGGTCAGCGGGACACCCTCCAACTCCATAAAGCGCCGGCTGCCGACGCGCACTCGATGCCCGTCGATGCCGACGGTGATGCCATGGCCGACCTTATACTGGGTCGCGTCGGTCAATGGTAGGCGGAGGCCCTCTTCCTCTGCCTTCTGCAGGATGGCGAGTGCTATCGGGTGATGAAACCGCCGCTCCGCTGCCGCAGCGAAGCGCAGGATGTGCAGCGGATGGAGGCCATGGGCGGCAATCACCTGCCCGACCTCCGGCCGCTCGCGCGTCAAGGTACCGGTCTTGTCGAACAGCATCGTGTCGACCTCGCACAGCAGGTCGAGCGCGCGCCCGTCCTTGACCAGGACACCCTTCTGCGCGCAGAGCGCCAATGTCGACAGCATCGCCAGCGGTGCCGCCATGCGGATGCCGGTACCAAGGTCGCTGTTGACGACCGCCACGGCACCCGTCGGGCCCAGCGTCGCCAACGCGAGACCGCCCAGACCAAGGGTCGGGATCACCACCTTGTCGGCGATCTGCTCGCCCTTGTGCTGCTTGGCGAGCTTGTAGCCGGCGCTGTCGTTCAGGATCTGGGCAATCTTGGCGGTCGCGGTCTCGCTGCCCGATTTCTCGACCGCGACATGCACCTTGCCCGCGACCATGACGGTCGACGCGAAGACGCGATCACCGACGCCTTTTTCGGCCGGCGTCGATTCGCCGGTCAGCGCGTGCTGGTCGATCATCGCGAGTCCCTCGACGATGACGCCGTCGACCGGCACCATCTCGCCGGTGTGGACAACAACGATGTCGCCCTTGTCGAGCCGGTCGAGCGGCATTTCGATCTCAAGACCGTCCTTGACCAGCCAGACGTAGCGCGGCTGTTTGCCGAAGGCCCCGAGCAGCAGCTTCTTCGAGTTGTCCTCGGTCCGGCGTACGAGATAACGACCGACCGACAGGCACCAGGCGAGGATCGCGCCCGGGAATACATGCAAGGTCGCAAGGCAACCCATGACGACGATCGAGTCGAGGACGTCGACCCCGAGCCGGCGCTCCTTGAAGAGCACCTCGTAAGCGCCGCGGAAGCTCGGGATCGCGGTGTAGGCGAACAACGCCGCTGACACCGGAAGCAGCGCCGGCATGGCGAACTGGGCGACTGCAGCCAGTGGCAGTGAAGCTGTGCAGATCGCGAGGTCCAAATCGAGCCGATCGAGGCGGTCGGGATGTTCGGCATTGGCCAGTGCGCCGTCGAGTATCTCGATGATCTGCACCGGGCGGAGCTGGCGCGGGTCGTACTCGATCTTCGCGCAGCAGTCGCGCGAGCTGGTCTCGTAGCGGTCGACCCCGAGCACGCTCATCAGCTCGCGCTCGATCGCCTCGCACAGGACAGCCCTGCGGTAGAGAACCGGGTTCTCGATCTTGATTGCACCGATGCGCTCGCTGACCACCCGCCAGCCGGTTACCCTTTGCTCGTAGCGTTGATAACGGACCGAGCCGTGTTGGTCGCGGGCCGTCAGAGCCGACGACACCTCCATACCCGGGTCACCGCTCGGCGCAGCATCCAGCAGCGCCGCAACCCGCTCGAGAATTTGGCGTTGGCTGTATTGCGTCGCATCGAACCGCAGCTCAATCGCCGGCGTGACACCCTCCGCCGTAGCGCAGGCTATCACCGCGCTGTCGATCTCCGGTGCGAGAAAGACACGCCCGACAAAGCGCCGGCACAGCAAGCCTTCCGGGTCGGCGAACAACCGCGCGCTCTCGATCCGGATGACACCGTTGTCCGGGAAGATGATTCTCACGTCGACACGGGGGTAGATATGACTGCCGACGGGTGCGTCATACATGATCCGATCCCCGTTCTCGGTGACAGTCATCTTGCCGGCATTAGGTAGGCGCTACGCCCGTAAATCAGCTTTGGCTGAGTTCGTCCACGGCCGCTTTCCCGCCGTCGTGGAACCCGTGCATGACCGGGTTGTCTTGAGGCATCATCTGGACAGCGAACACCACGGCGTAGACGACGCCATACGCCAGCGCATAGGACCCGCTGTAGATCATCCGCGAGGCGGTCTGCAGCATGTCGGACTCGGCTTCGGCCGCTGCCTCCGACGGGGCGGCGTGCTCCGGAGCTTTTCCCGCCACATCCTTCGAGTCCGCGGGAGTCGACCTCGTCGCGGGCTCGCGGACAGGGGTTGTGCTGGTCGTGACTGCCATGGCCGTTGTCCTCCTGAACTGGTCCCGGATTGCATCACTTGCTGAGATTAGCACGCATTTTTTTAAACCCGCAACTGAACGGAGCGGCCAAACATCTCAGCCGCAGGGCCAAGCAATGTTGGAATCGCATTCGATGGACCGTTATATCGTTAACGACAGTCCCTCTGCGGCCCAAAAATGAGGTCCGGAAACCGCGCTTGAGCGTGAAGGATCGTGTGGATGCACCAAGCCTCCTAGAGAAGACCTTGGATGGCGCCGAACACACCACATACGCAGGTAACCGTCGCGACGATGACGACGAGACCGAGATCCATCCGCGCAACCTGTTTGAGTCGGGCAAACTCGAAGCGGCGAGCACTACCAGGAAGCCTGCGACCATCGGCAGTAGGAGAGCGTTGACGATCTGCGCCCAGACAGTCAGCCAAATGAGATTCGGTGCCTCCCAGGACGAATGCCGCTCCCCCCAGCACGCATGCTGCGTAGACACTATAGAACGATGGTGCGCGGAACGGCTGAGTTTCGGGCGAACGACGGTGGCCGGCGGCCTCACCAAGCGCCCAGGCAAGCGCCAGGGAGCATACGATCGCTGCGACGATGGACGCCCATCCCGAGGATAGATCCGGGCGTTCGCCGGGAAGACGAGAAAGGAACGCCGCGGCCGGTGAGCGCCAAGTGTATGCAGAAGAGCTACGCGGTGGACTATCTGAAGCGTCTGAACACTAGCGAGTAGCCCTCGCTATCTCGCTTTCAGCAGGCCGCGTCTCTCAGCAGCGAGGCTATCCTATCACAGCCGGCAACGGCGTGGGCGATCGCGTCGAAGCCGTCGAGATCCCGCGGTGGGGCAGCCAGATGAAACCAATCGGCGCCTTCGAGTTGCGGAGCCCAGATTTGACGCGTCTCCAAAAGATAGACGCCGTAGAGAACCCCAAATCTCTTCTCGCCTTGCGCTGTCAGCCCTTGCTGCACAGTATAGGCCCCAAGAACCGCGTTCATGACCACAGCGGTTTCGATCAGAGCCGCCCGATAACCCGGTCGTGCAACGATGTCCGGTCCCAGCGTCTCGTGCAGCGCATGGGCGGATGCCTGGATGATCACGAACGAGCGGTCGAGGATTGCGCGCAGGTCATCCTTCGCAGCCAGCGGCAGACAGAGCTCCGGGCGCAGGAAAATGTTCACGGCGGCGGAGATCGCGCCGCAACCGCTGTGGCCCAGGATGACGATTGCCTTCAGGCTGGCGTCGAGGTGATCGACCGCGTAGCTCAGACTGCCGATCACGTCGCTGCCGAGTCCGTTGCCGGCGATGCGAATGACGAACAGGTCGTTGGGACCTTCGCTGAAGATCAGTTCAATTGGAACCCTGGCATCGGCGCAGCCGATGACCGCCGCGAAGGGCCGTTGCTCAGGTGCGCCGGGCTCGCCGGGAAGTAGGCCAAGATGGCGCGGGTCGAGCCGCATGATCTGCCGATCGGTGCCAGCGCCGCTCTTGATCTGGTCGAGCAGTGTCGCGAAGCGCCGATTGCCCTCTTCGAGGCGCCGGCGGGCGTCCTCGGCGTCCGCCGGAGGTGGCGGCGGAGGCAGAGCGCTCGAATGGTAGCTGTAGGTGATTTCGACACTCTTCATCGAACCTTCCTCGGATGGCGGATCGATCGGCTGTCCAAGCCGGACGCTGAGCCATATTCTCCGATCGCGCAACCGAGTTGGAGGACGTGCGGTGTGATCAGAAACGTGGAGCGCACCGGCAACTCCGAGGCGCAGGGTGATACTAAGTCAGAAGAAAGCCGTGGTGCGGATCGTGAAGACCGCGGCGGGGCCGGCGCCCGGGTGCAGGGCCGGGTCGAAATAGACTTGAATGTCGGGCGTGAACCACAAGCCCTTGAAGAGGACGTAATTGTGATAGAGCTCCGCTCCCCACTCCGCGTTCCGCGCAGGCTGGGCCACTGCCTTCAGGTTGGTCTTGTCCCAAAAGATGCCGATCCCTACCTGGTCAAGGTGGTTGCGGCCGAACGGATTGTTGTAGATCCCACCCCATGCGACCGAGGTCTCGATCGGGGTCGCGGTTCCGCTCGCACCGTTGGCACGCAGAAAGAGACCCCATTTCGGATCGAAATTCTGCACCGCGTTGAACGACACTCCCGGACTGTTGCTCGGTTGCTGCGGCACAGAAGGTTGGCTGTACCCGAGAAGGCTGTAGGTTCCCCCGCCAAGAAAATTCGGCGCCCACTCTCCAGCCATGAAATAAGCATATTTGCCGGTCGTGAAGCCGCGCGTCGATAACGCGTCACCGCTGACATTGGTGGCGCCCTGGAACCCGCCCGCGAAAATGAATTGTTGGTCTGGTGACGTTGCCTGAGCATAGGCACCGAGGCCCCCGTTCGGATATGCTTGGGTGCCGTTCTGGGTCAGCGGGTAGCTGATGAAATTGGTCTGCGCATTACCGGCGTATAGATTGCTGTCGAACGCCGCAAAAGCGTATTGACCGAACGTAACGGACAACCAGCTCCAGTTCTCGGAAAAAGTATGAGTGTACATCAGCTGGTTATATTGGCGGAGGTTCATTATTTGATTGTTGGGTGGGGTGATCAGGCCTAGCTGGGCTTGTTGCGATTCGGTGGTGGCCTTGGTCCAGTACTGGGTTTGCAGCATCGAGAAACTGAGTGCCCCCGATCCGACTGCCGTATTCTTGAACGGGCTCCAGATGACGTTCGGGTCATAGGCCAATTGCACGACGCCTGGGCCGCCGTTCCGCACCCCCCATTGCGGGAATATCGAAACCAGCATCGAGTATTGCAGATCGTAATCACGTCTTATTTCTTTTTTTTTCCTGATTACGCATGATCCTCAGCCAATTTGAGGAGGCGGTATGGCATCGGCGGGGTTCGGACTGCGACATAGCCGAGGCGTGGCATCATGGCGGCGAGATCGTATCGGCGATTAAAGCGGTA
>Ga0306920_100015356_pt1 | contig 10492 bp, 9 predicted proteins | sample flu12Cox44000170_FD_204666 | JGI IMG/M metagenome (GOLD analysis project Ga0306920, IMG submission 204666) | Lab enrichment of tropical soil microbial communities from Luquillo Experimental Forest, Puerto Rico - flux4day.12C.oxic.44.000.170 (v2)... | ecosystem: Environmental > Terrestrial >... | reverse complement strand
AAGGCCGCCAGTGCCCGCCGACCTGATTCAGTTCCTGACCGACGTTGGAACCTCGATCAACCAGTGGAGATCGGAGACAGCGAGGACTCCGGTTTATACCGCGCTCTGGAACGCCCGTCATTACAAATCGCTCTCGCCTTCAGACAAGTTTGAGGTCCAGAACGCAGCCGTAAACGCTCTCAGATACAACGTCTTCCCGCTGACATCATCCAGCCTGGATGCCATTCTCGATGGCGCCGAGCTGGCCGTGCAGCACCTTGCCGGGGTGGGAGCCGATATCGGTTACGGCATGTCCACAGGGAAGTGGAGCTTTCCCAATTCCAAGGCGATCAGCTTTGCCTGGAAGAACGCCAGGACCGCCATTCAGAACCGAATATATGTGCCTGAGTTTGAAGAGGCCATGAAGTTCACAGCCGGTGGCGAGCCTGTTACCGGGAATATGCGAATCCGTGATCTGTTCAATCCCAAGGCAGCGCACTCGGATTACTGGACAAACCTATTCCAAAATCCCCGCGCCAGCGAGGGGATCTTCAAGACCGGGCAACAGGGCGCTTTCACTATGCGCGGGAACCAATACAGCGCGGCCCTCGACACGCTTGCGGGCCTTCCGCTCTATCTCAAGAGCGCGGTCGATAATGCCACCAAGCGTTTTGCCGGAACAGTCTCGATGTATTCCGATGCGCTCAAGGCGGCAGATCAGGCGGGGCTTCCGGCAGGAACCCTCCAGCACCAGCTGTTCGTTAAGGATTACTGGAAGAATATCCCCAAGGATGCGCTGGACCGTGCGATCGATGCAGCCAACTCCGCAGGCTTCTCGCGCGAGCTACCAGCGTTTGCGGAGCGCATGTCACGGAGCAAGTTCGGCCAGCTGTTCTTTGATGCCTTTGGCCGGTTCTCCTGGCAGTTCCTGAAATGGACTCAGGACATGCTTGGGGCCAATCCCGTCATCTGGGGGAAGATCGGAACCGCGCTCAAGAACAGGGACTTCAGCAATCTCTCTCCGGAAGAAATGGGGCGATGGCTTGCTCGCATGGCTACCGGATGGGGCGGATTGGCGCTGATCGATGCCAAGTTCTACGACAAGACCGACTTTCAGAGCATGGAGTATTTGGACGAGAACGGGGATCGCCAGCGGTTAGGGAGCCGCGAGCCAATAGCCACAGGATTGTTCTTGGATGCCCTTATTCATGGGGATTGGGCCAAGGCACAGCTCGCAGCCCGCTATGCTTCATTCCCCCTCTTAAAAGGCATTTATGGCGACGGTGGATTACTTTCGAACGCGCTCTCGCAGGTGAGACAGGCGCAAATGGCCGGCCGTAATCCGCTGACCGATCTTCAGGTCCAGCGCGAGCTAACCGATATCGCCAACAAGTATATTCCAGGGCAGGCCATTCTTGCCGCGATAAAGACACCACTTGATCCGACCACACGCGAGGGGTTCGGCTCGGAGCTTCCAGGCATATCGCGCCTTACACGCCCGAAGATCGATTTGACAACCGGCGAGCCTCTGGAAGTTATGCAGCATCTTCCTGGCCCTGTTCCGCTTCGAGGGCCAGCCATTCAAGGCACACCCATTCCAGGCATGTTCCGCGAGATGAATCCTATTTCCCAGATGATGATGCGCTACGGGTTTACAACCTACAGGGCCAACCGCTTGCCGATTGCGGGGCAGTATCCATCGGAAGCCCCGCAGGAAGTGAACAGGGAATGGCAGATTGAGTTTGGGAAGCTCCGAAACCAGTTCCAATCCAAGCTCGCGCCGATCGTGAAGGATATCGAGTCGCGTACCCCGCCTGACCAGTTGAAGCCCGGAGCGCCAGTGTATGAGGCAATCAGGGCAAGGATCAGTGCTTACGATTCGATGGCGGCAAGGGAAGCAAACCAGATCATCAATTACCGTTACCAGACGAGCGGAAAATTGCCGCGAAGAGTGACCACGCGCGAGCTGGCGCAGCCTGTAGAAAGGTAAGCGATGCCTCCAAATCCCGTAACAGACAAGCTTGCTAACTGGCAGCCGGATGCCGACACGAACGACACCAACCAGCCGACCAATTCGACCCTCATGTCGGACGGACAGCCAGGCGACCTCGATGGCGAGCTGCGGCGCATCAAGTCTGAAGTACGCGGCGAATCGATTAACAAGAGTTGGGAGCGTTGGCTCGGGATGCTCAGTTCCTCGCAGCCGGGATCGCCGATCGTTTTCAACTATCAGTCAACTGCACAGTTCGTGACCAATGAGATTCCGCAGCGGTTCAATCTCTACGTCGGGCGGCGGGTGAAAGTCATTCAGGGCGGTGGCGCTTTCTATGGCACTGTAACCGGAACGGCTTATGTCGCTCCGAATACCGTCGTCAATGTGACGATGGATGCCGGAGTGCTGCTCTCCAATCCCATCACCGAAGTGCAGTTCGGACCAGAGCTGACTTCCACGCCTGAAGCTAATCTGATGCTTCAGAATAAATGCGGAATCAATATCGCAGCGGGATCACTAGTTGTACCGAGCACAGCTTTCGATAATGCAGTTGCTTTGGTTCCAGGCGCGGCGACACGCCTGCCGATCCTGATCGCTCTGGATTTTCTTTACATCGATGAAGTCGGGCGATTCAAAAGCGCGGGACTCGTGAGCGTGGTCAATGTGAATAGCGCCTGTGTGCGCGGAAGATATCTCGTTTCGGCTGCGGCCAATAACGTGAACGCTCAAGATACCGGCAGCGACTCAGGACAACCCATGCCCTACGGCACGTTCGCGCAATCACTATCGAGCACAGTGGCAGCCGGAACGGTATCAGCACTTCTATTTGGAAAGACGCATCAGCCGTAAATGCAGAAGCAAGAACCGCTCACCATCCCGCAGCTGGCAGACGTTACTTCGTGGGACTCGATGAAAGCCTGGACGAAGGCAATCTATCAATTCCTGAAAGACTTTCTCCGCGTGGATAAGGATTTCAAAGACCGGCTCGTAGCGGAAATCACTCCGCTCTATGGCGACTTCAGCTATACGCCAGCGTCAATCGCCAATGGCGGGCAATCATCGTTCACGATCTCTGTGGCCAACGCGATGCCTGGATACACCGTGATTGGGAGCTACGGCGATTCGCTCCAGGGCGTGAACGCAACTTATACGATCAGTGCTCCAGGGGTTGTCACCGTGAACCTGGCGAACAACACCGGAGGATCGGTAACTCTCAACGCATCGAAGTTTCGAGTTTACGTTCAGCCGAGAGTGCTCGTATGAAAAAACTACTTGGCAGTCTGGCGCTAATCTTATTACTCCTGGCTGGTAATAAAATTACTTCCGCTCAGGAAACGGCGCGGGGTTACTTCTCCGTTAACGATTGCGGAACGATCTTCGGTCCTACGGCCTACCGGATTGTTTGTCTCCAGCTGGAGAATAGCCCGACTCGCACCTACGGCAATGAATACCAGTGGACCGGCGCTACTCCTCGTCCTGGCGATCCCGCGAACACCTGGATTCAATATAACGGCACTGGCGGTGGCGGTGGCAGCGGAACGATCACAGGAGTAACCGCTGGCCCCGGCTTGGCTGGCGGTGGGGTGAGTGGCGTTGTCACTCTTTCGCTCGCGCCGTTTGTGAACCACTCCGTGCTGATCGGAAGCGGAACCAATCTTCCGAATACCGCAGGACCAGGCACCAGCGGCCAGTGCTTCATCTCCAATGGCACAGGCGTCGATCCATCTTTCCAGGCTTGCCCTGGCGGCGGTGGAGGTGGCGGCTCAGTCACGTCGATCGGCCTCACGATGCCGACAGGCTTCACGGTATCGAACAGCCCTGTCACGACGAGCGGTGTGATCGGTGTTACGACGACACTCAACGGGATGCTCAAGGGCACCGGCAGCGGTTTTGCCGTAGCTACATCGGGAACCGATTATGTGCCAGCCGGAGCGATCACGACGAGCAGCCTTACCATGTCCACGGCGAGACTCCTCGGACGCACTACGGCTGCTACCGGCGCGGTTCAGGAAATAACAGTTGGCACTGGATTGTCGCTGGCAACGACTACGCTCTCTATCGACAGCACCGTAGTAACGCTAACAGGCACCCAGACACTTTCAAGCAAGACTCTGGACAATACCAACATTGCGACTCTGAAGGCTTCCAACTTCACGCTCCAAGACGCCACGGATACAACCAAGCAGTTAAAGCTTGACCTATCTGGATTCACGACAGCAACCACGCGCACATGGTCCGGCCCCAACTCTTCGACGCGGCTTTTGGGCGACAGCGATTTCTCTACGAGCGGCATGATGGCTCGCACCGGCCCTGGCGTCTATGCCGGTCGCACGCTAACTGGCGGCGTTGCTAACGAGTTCACGATCACCAACGGCAATGGCGTATCTGGTAATCCAACGATTTCACTTGGCTCATTAGCGGTCAAAAATAACCAAGCTAATATCTATACGACGGGCGATCAGAATATGGCACTGGCTACTTCGTTCACGCCGCCCAGTGCCACGGGCGCAGCACCGACAGCAAGCGGCAGCATGGCTTACGATCTGACCACCAACCGTTTCAAGGGTGGTTATTTCAACGGCTCTATTCAAACAACCGGCATATTCGCTTTTAGTTCTGAAGTACAGCCCCTCAACAGCAATCTGACTGCACTCTCGGGCCTGACCGGAGTCTCGCAATCGATTCCGACATTCACTGGCGCAGGCACAATGCAGGTGCGCCCACTTCTCTCTTGTCTCGATAGCGGTGGCCAGCACATGAACTACGATCTGACCAACGGCTGGGTCTGCGGTACATCTTCTGCCAGCGGTCTCTCTGGGCTAACGACCGGAAACTTCTTACTCGCTACTGGTGCAACATCGGCCACAACGTCTAGCAATCTGAGCGAATCTGCCGGTGTTGTCAATGCAGCTGGTGGCTTATCAATCGGCAACATTGGCACCAATAAACTCACGCACGATGTATCGGCGGTAACCGGAGCCAAGACAGCCACATGGCCCAATTCTACTGGCACAGTCGGCATCGCTACTGCTGGCGGTGGCACGATTACCGATACGCATATTGCCAAATTTGCTGTCTCGGGTGGCGTCATCACGCTAGTCGACGGTGGCACGGCGGGTACTGGCACATGGACCGATAGCTCAACTAACACCGGAACCAATAAGACACTGCGTGACGCTCTGGCGGGGGGAACGGGCAATGCGATCTGGACTCCCGTACGCGTGTCCTGGGATGCTGGCTCGCTTACCGCCGATGGCTCACTGTGTGCCGATCCCTCAAAGGTGACGATCAACTCTGGCCCAACGCAATACGTCATCATTTGCTCGCATAACACAAGCGCCACAATCGATGGCCAAGTGACATTGCCAATTACAATGGTGGCGGCTTTGAACACCGTGAAGTTACAATTGACCGTCAACGATGTCGATTCGAGCAGTCAGCACTTTTCCGGAACTTTTAAGGCGCAATGCCGCAATAATGGCACCGCAGTCAACTCGACTTGGGGTTCGACGCAGACTGTCGATATCGTCATGACGACGGCTCAAAACAATTACACCGGTACAACGGCGGCGGTAACTCCCAATGGAACGTGCTCGGCTGGAGCTACTCTCTTCTGGCGTTTCACGATTACCAATAGTGGTGGCACCGACGACAACGGCAATGCTCGGGTAATTGGCGTTATGATGGAGCAACAATCTTAATGAGATTTCTTCTAGCCCTGATCGCTTGGTTTGCGCTTGCAAACTCGGCGTTCGGCGCAATTGCCGAAGTCGTAGGGCAGAAAACACATTCCGATTCCAGCGGTAGCGTTGATACACTCGCTATCGCCTTTCCGATTAACGTCACGAGCGGCAACCTTGTTTGCGTTGGAGGAGGTTTCTACACCGGTAGTAGCGGTAATACGGTCACGGTTAGCGATACGCTCACGAGCACGTTTTCGACTTATTCCTATACCGACAATGCCGGAGTTTACATTTTCGTATCTTGCGCCAAGGTCTCATCTAGTGCTGCCGATACGATCACAATCGATCCCAACGCCAACGCTTATATTTCCGCTGCTATCGATGAATTTAGTGGTGTTGGCCTGTTCGATGTCGACGGTGGTAGTGCGACAAGCGACACCCTAACTACGTCGGGCGTAGCTTCGATCAACATCACCACGGTGGCCAATAACGCCATAGTGTTCGGAGTAATGTCTGACTACGTCAGTGGCAGTACTTCTATTACCGAGGCTGGTGGCTGGACATTGATTGGTGAGCAGGAAGACAACAGTTGCTGTGTTGCGTCAAGCTTCATCTTCAAAGTAGTCGGAGCAGCTGGTGTACAGACTCCCAGTTGGACCATTGGTAACACCAGCGGTTACACCTGGCTGGCTTATGCAATCTCATATAAACCCACAGTCACGACGACTGCGGTTCGGCACCGACCAGCGGTGATGCAATGAGAAAATGAAAACCCTGTTGGCGCTTATAATATTGTTATTGTTGCTGTTTGTTTCAGAATCGCAGGCGACAACGCGTTACGTGGCGAATAGTTGTTCCGGGCAACCTACCCCTTGTCACACTAGCATCAGTGCTGCGCTTTCAGCGGCGGCAACCAACGACACGATTTTGATTCGTAATGGCACTTATACTGAAACGATCAGCCACACTCAGGGGCCAACAGGCCCGCTTACCATTGCGGCTTACCCCGGCAATTGCGTGACTTCTGGCGTCATTGGCCCAGGTGTCAGCTGTGAGACAGTTACTCTTAACGGCAATGCGGGTGCGGGTGCTGCGCTAGTTGAATCCAAGGCTTCGTACACTTTCGACGGACTAACGCTAGATGCGCATAACGCACAATACGGGGTTCAGACCTGGGGCAACAACGCGATTCTCAAAAATATGGATATTCACGATGCCACCAATGCCGGTGCGGGAAGTTTCCCATTTGCCGGTATGGGCGTCGAGATCACCGAGAACGTGAGTGGTACTCAGATTCTTAATACAAAGATCCATGACAACGGCCTGCACATGGACACTAACGGCGATGGCCGTGCGGGGCATGGAGTTTATTATCAAGGCTCGAATGGCATCATTGACGGCAGCGAGATTTACAACAATGGGCATGAGGGCATCCAGCTTTACTGCAATGTAGGCGGCTCCGATTGCCCAAGCGGCACAAGCAATTCTAATAACATAATTAAAAACAGTCGTATTCACGACAACGGCCAACTCGTTGCCGACTGCGGCATCACGGCTTTTAGCAATTTGCCTGGGGCAAAACCGCACATCATCTACAACAATTTAATCTATAACAACAAGGGCAACGGTTTATGCCTGGACAATCAGGCAGGGTCGGGGCAGATCTCCTATTCTAATACTATTTACAACAACGGTTTAAGTAATGGCGGGTTCGGCATCTCGCTCGGTCACGGCAGCGGTCACATCGTCAAGAATAATATCGTCTGGAGTAATCCGACCGATCTCTACGACTTTGGTGTCGGCGGCAGCGTTACGGCTTCCAATAATCTTTGCGCTAGCGTATCGGGCTCATGGGGTTCGCCATGTAACATCACCTCAAACCCAAATTTTGTAAATCCCTCAGGCAATGATTTTCAACTGAATAGCACTTCTCCCGCGATTGATCACGGGGCTGCGCTAGGCTCTCCCTATAATGTGGACTTTGCCGGAGTTTCGCGCCCGCAACCTCCAGGCGGCAGTTGGGATATCGGCGCATATGAGTTTGGCGGTGCACTAGTGGTCACGATCACCGGGAGTTCCACCTCCTGCACTCTCTCAAACTGCATCGTCAGCGGTCCCGCGACCGGCGGCTCAATAGTTTTTAGCGGCACCACTACGGCCACGAGCGCAGGTGCTGTCACGTTCTCTACTGACCGTGGCAGTTCGGGCAATGCAGCATGGAGCCCTGGGTCAGGATGGACAACCGATCCAGTTCCGCTTAAATCCGGCACGAACCATGTCACGATTACCAGTACTGACGCCTCAAGCAACATGGGTAGCGCATCAATCGTTGTTACTTACGAGCCAACATTCCCTGGCAATAGCTTAGTTGCTGCTTACGGGTTTGAGGAAGCTGACGGTGTGGCCCCGGTCGATTCAACTCCGAACTGCAAGCCCTGTAATACGGGTACTCTGGTCGGTTCTCCCACACACGCCACGGGCAAATACGGCACCGGTTTGCAGTTAAACGGCACAACTCAGTATGTCACCGTCAACGATTCTAACTCACTCGATTTCACCCAATCGTTTACCATCAGCGCTTGGGTTAATTCGGCAGTGGCAGCGGCGAGCGTTTTTAAGATCATTGTCGCCAAAAATTCCAGCGCTAATAGCGGCGGACCGCAGCATCCGTATGAACTGTTTTCATCAGTTCAGGGTTATTGCGGCGATGGTGGGGTATCTGGCTTTGTAACAATTAATGGAAACGGCTTGGACACAAACACCTCGAACGCTTGCAACTCGTCGCCACTTCAGCCAAACACCTGGACTCATCTGGCCATTACCTACGACGGGGTTAATGGTGGTGGACTAAAACTTTATGAACAGGGCGTGCTAGTTCAAACAACCGCTGTTAGCGGTTACATGGAGCCATCATCGAATAATCTGATGCTCGGTAATAGCGAATTCGGCGCCGAACTGTTCTTCGGCATTCTCGATGAGATCAGAATCTATAACTATGCAATCCCTGTTTCGACAGCGGCTGAAAACGTCACTCCCGGTGCTGCATGCTTTCTCTCTTCTGGCGTGCAGACGAACATCGCGAGACCCTCGATCATTGGCGATATGAACTGCCAGATCATACCACCAACGATACCGCCGACAGGCGTAGTAATCAGCTGGGGAGCTGACAAGAACCCCGTCTTCGGTGCCGATAAGACCGTTATCTTTGGCCAGTAGGAATTATGAGCAGTATAACACAATGGAGTTTCGGAGGGTCTATGGATATACCGCTGCTTTCTCTAGTCATTCTCATTTTGGTAATTGGCCTTCTGATCTGGCTCATTCACACTTGGATTACCGATGCGATGGTTCAGAAGATTGTGATAACGGGCATTGTCGTTCTGGGGGTCCTATGGCTGATCGCGTTGTTTAGCGGGCACGCTCCAACGATTAGTTTTCGGTGAAGCATTGGCTCAAAGACTTAATTGTACTAGCAGCGATTATTGTTATCGCGCTTTTTCTGAGCGCGGTGATCGTCGTGGTGATAGTGCTGATGAATAGGATGGGACGAATTGGCTGAAGCACCGCACGACAATAACGGCAATGGGATTACGGTCCCGGTGCCTTTTCTTGGAACAAAGGTCAATGTTAAAGGGGCGGCCGCAATTCTGGCAATCATGCTCGCGGGACTAGGCTATTGGGTTTACGATCAGGTGAAACTGAGGGATGCGGAGTTGGCTGCAATCAGGGAGCAGATCAGACAGACGGAAAGAACTCGCGACGCGCTGATTGACAAACTGGCCTGCAAACTCGATTTGACTATTTTCATGGCATCTATGCCCAAAGGGGCAATCGATTGGAGCGCGATTCCGGCAAGCCTGTATGAATGTATGCCAGGGTTCAAGCCGAAATGATTGATACTCAGATAATGATCGCCACATTGACCGTGGTAATGGAAGCTGCTGGAGAGAGCCAAGAAGGGAAGTTGGGCGTTGCTTATGTCATCTGCAATCGTGCTCGTGAAAACAACAAATCCCTGACTGATGTTTGCCTTGCGCCCTATCAATTTAGTTGCTGGTTAACCGGCTCGCCTACGCTGATGAATCTTGATCAGATTCAAGATGAAACGATGGCTGAGTGTTTAAAGGCCGTGCTCGATGCGAGATACCAACTGGTGCCCGACCCGACCTACGGAGCGAATCACTATCTCAATCTCAAAGTCTGTAACCCGCCGCCGTCGTGGTACGACCCGGATGCGGTGACAGCGACTATCGACAACCATACTTTTTTAGATGTGGCATGAACAACGATGCAGATAAACTCTTGGAGGATTGCCTGGAAGCGGCGTACCGCGACCACGTAAGGCTCATCATCAGCAAGGCGATGGAGGATTATCTGGTGGAGCGGCACGATGATTTTCGCCGGATGCATGCGGGATTACAGAAACTCTATGAGGCCCATGCGCTCTTGAGCAAAGAGATAAAGAACAATATCTAGGGAGATTTTATGGCGCTGACCTATAATAAATTTAACTCGTTTGTTTCGGAGCTTGGATTGATGGGCCACCAACTCAACACTGACACGCACAAGGTTGCATTGACTAATACGGCTCCGGTGGCAACTAATACCATCTTTGCCAACATCACTGATCTTACGGCAGGCAACGGCTATACGGCTGGCGGCTCTGGGGCGACCAATAGCTACTCGGCATCGGGCGGCATCGGCACACTTACGGCCAGCCAGATCGTCTGGACAGGCGGCGCTTCAGCGATGGCCACTTTCCGCTATGCCGTGTATTACAACTCCAACACGCATAACGTCGTGGCTCCCCTCATTGGCTGGTGGGATTATGGAAGCG
>Ga0306920_100015355_pt1 | contig 10492 bp, 8 predicted proteins | sample flu12Cox44000170_FD_204666 | JGI IMG/M metagenome (GOLD analysis project Ga0306920, IMG submission 204666) | Lab enrichment of tropical soil microbial communities from Luquillo Experimental Forest, Puerto Rico - flux4day.12C.oxic.44.000.170 (v2)... | ecosystem: Environmental > Terrestrial >... | reverse complement strand
AACCTTCTCGGCCGCATCGATGCCGTGGACCTGGAACATGTTCTTGGCGATATCCAACCCGATCGTGGTAATTTGCATGTGGACGGCTCCCTGATGTGATTCCTTGCAACAATCCCCTTACGGCGATTCGTCGCCGGGAGCGGGCGCCGTCCACCACATCAAACGCAGACACCTTCCGATTATGTGAGGGATGACCGCCGTGCCTTTCACAGCGGACACTTCGACGACGTGCCCATAGGGCCGAGAAGTGCAACGGGCATGCATGTTATGATAATGTCATGCCGTCCCTATCGCAAAACACGAATTTCCTCGCGCAATAAGGTTAAGACAGGGTTCATCGAAAAGAGGTGCCCAATATGGCCGCCAATGACAGGAGAGATCCATACCGGGATTACAAGTTCCTAGTCGAGCTTGACGGCGCCGCCCGCGGCGGCTTCCACGAGTGCTCGGGATTGGACGCGAGCACCGGTCCAGTCGAGTACCGTGAAGGATCCGAGGCGCGAACGGTTCGCAAGCTGCCTGGATTGGCCAAGTCCGGCGCCATATCCCTCAAGCGCGGCATCACGGGAGATGCCGGGTTGTGGCAATGGCGCAAAAGAACCATCGAGGGCCAAATCCAGCGCAAGAATGGCTCGATCATTCTGCGTGATGAAACTGGGCGCGAGAAAGTGCGTTGGAACTTCCTGAGAGGCGTTCCAACGAAGTGGACTGGACCAAGCCTGAATACCACCGGCGGCGAAGTAGCAATCGAGAGCCTCGACATCAGCCATGAAGGCCTTGAGCAGGCTTGATAGTGCTCACACAATTGTTGGCATCGGGGAACGACCGCTTCGGGTCATTCGCGTCGTTTCTGCCCTGCGCGACATATGCCCGGTGTCCCCTCGAGCGACCGAACAGCGGGACATCCTGGATCGGCAGCTTTGTGCCGGTTTTGTTGCAGAAATCAGAATGACCGAGTTTCGGGGATAGCAGACTTTGAGCGGACCTCGCGGGAGGTCCGGGACATGCCGATTTTGTTGCAAAAGTCGTTTTGCACAGGGCGTAAAAAATTCTGCGGGCCGTAGGCGCGGTTTTCGCGTAAAGACGCGAGGGACCTCATCGCCTTACGTCAACTCAGAGGCGACCTCGGTAAGGCGACTGCGGATACTCGAATCAGCGGTTGCTTCTCGCCTCCTATTTTTGCGAAAAATTGGTCGTCCTGCAACTTCCGACTTTTGCAACAAAATCTGCCAAAAGCAGACGTCAGACGTCGAACTTTGGCAGACTGAGGGTGATCGAGCCGCTGCCCGTAATTGCCGTGTCCATTCTCATCTGACCCTCCCAGTCTACTTACGGCGGAGATTCCCATTGATCGAGCCAGCGGTTTCACAGGCTGTTGAGGAAGTTCACAAGATCCTGCTTCTGCCGCTCCGTGAAGCCGATGGCGAAGCGCTGATCATAGAAGTTGATCGCGTCGAGCAGGGTGGCGGCTGAGCCGTTGTGGAAATAGGGCGCCCGGGCGGAGAGCCCACGCAGGATCGGTCCCTTGACCTTGCCGATGTCAGCGCAGTTGCCGCTGATCAAGGCGCGGCCGAGGTCGGTCACGACGAAGGTTTGCCCCGCGAGCGGCCCTTGCGTGCATTGCAGTGTGAATACCGGTAGCCCGGAGATGTCGAGGGCGGGTGGCTTGTTGGCGCCCGCATTGGCGATACCGATGTTCAACGGCGCCCTGACGGAGTGATTACCGACGTTCGGCGTGTCGTGGCAGGTGCCGCAGAATCCAGGAATGCTCGTCATCCCCAAAACATCGTTGAGGCCGGCGACGCCAATAATGTTGATCGGCGTGGTGTTGAACAACTCCGCGCCGCGGGCGATCGACTGGCGATGGCGCGTTTCATCGTCCACCCCTCGCAACCCGAGCCACGGCCTGTACAAATCGAAGATGTTCGGGTCGAACGATGCGCCGGTGGGGTTATTCCCGAGGGGATCGTTCACACCGATAAAGAATTTCTGCAGCGAGAGTGCGATCGGGCCGCCCTTGGCTCCATCCGCGTAGAGAGGGTGAGCTTGGTTGTCGAAAATCTGCGCCGTGAACACGCCGGTCTCGAACGCAACGATCTGCGCTTGCTCTTCCGCGCTGGGGTCAGCGTCGGCTTGCGCGTGACCCCGCGTCGCGTCTATCGACTGATGCGCGAGGTCGGGCTCGCGTCCATCCCACATGATTGCGGAGAGGAAGCCCAGATTGGCCGAGGGCAGCGGCCTCCGGTACATGGATACGATTCCGGTAGTCGGGCTGGTCAGGCCGGTCGTCGCGTTAGTCGTGCAACCGTATGGGTCATCAACCTTGGTCACGACGAACTGCAAATTGGTCACGGGCATCGGAATGCCGATGCGGATCAGCCCCTTGTCGAGCAGGAGCTTGTAGGCTCGCCGCTTGGCTCCCAGCGTCGCGACGTTGTCGCTCGGACACGTGGCGCCATCTACCAAGCGGAAGATGGGGTCCGTTCCGTCGCTGGCGGCGAATCTGGTACGCACGCTAGCCGCGCTCACGGTCCAGCCGTTCTGGGGTTGGTGACAAGTGAAGCAGGTGCGTCCGTTGCTACCCAGATTCTGGAAAAACGGGTTGTTGGACGTGATCGTTGCGCCGTTGGGCTGGAAGCTTCCGACCTGACCGCTCGGATCGTCGTCGACTGCGAGCTTGGGAATGATCGGCGGCGTCGGCTGCGAACCCTGATCGATGTCCTTGTAATTGCGCATCCGCTGCGCGTGTGCGGTGGCACCAGGCGCCCAATCTCGTGTTTGGCCCGGGCCTTGCGCCCAGACGGGGCGAGAGAGTTCTCCCATCTGCAAGACAAGTGCGAGAACGGACACTGATACGGTTAGGAGCGATGGACGAAAGCAAACTGGACCAGTTTCTTTGCTCATTTGATTCTCCGACTATGGCTCGATCCACCGACAGATCCAATACAAGATCCTCCCCAGCCGAGCGTCAGGAGTCGCAACGCTGCACAGCCTCGCATGAGCGAATAGCGTGAGTGTTGTTCGATCCTCTAACCCGAAGAAATCATCGTTCGATACGAACCACGTGTTTAAAATGATGGAGTCGCAAGATGTTTCTTGCCGTCGACGGTCGGAGAGCCACCGATCTGTATGAGAGCCAGCGAGGCTTCGACGTCGTTCGGTCGGATCGACCCAAACCCAGGAACGCCGAACGGGGCGTTGAAGTCCCACGCATTTTCGCAAAGGCTCAGTGACGAACTCATCTCCGTCGACGCCGCAGTCGTCGGATCCTCCGTTGGTGTTTGCGCACTGGCCCACCGTGGAATACCAAGCGCCGCGATTGCAAAAACTGCAGCAAACAGCAGCGTGGACTTGATTTTGATCGCGCACATGATCACCTCCGTTAGTCGCGCGTGCTCTGCAACGGCACACAAGGTCGACGCCGACCGGCCCACCTGAAGGTCGGCCACGGGAAGCAACAGGTTCGACGCTAGTCGCGCGAGGGAGCAGCGGTCGTCATCCGAATGGATGAGGCTGGAATGTTTCTTTATCGCCCCGCCGAGCGGGCGTTTTCCCACCGAAGTTTGCGCCGTGCCGGAGCCTCATTGACTAGAGGCGGCCCAGCGTGGTCTCATTCGATTAGGGCTGCTTGCGGGGCATGGTTTCGGCAACTGCTAGTCGAGAATGGCTATGCTTGCCCCGGAGCGAATGTCCGATCTTATCGGAATGATCTATGATTGCACGGTCGAGCCGGACCGCTGGCCTGGCGTCATAGCGGAAATCTGCAGAGCAATCGGTTGTCTCAGCGGTATGATTTTGCTGGTCGATTTGCATCGGTCGCAACACCGGCTTGCCTACGGCTGGGGAATGGCTCCGGATTGGGAGCGGCGGTTTCTCAACTATTCGAAAAAGATAAGCGGATTTTACGGACTAGCTTTTAGCCGAATGAGATGCCCTGACGGCCAACCACTCGTTCTTTCTCCTGTCATCAAAGAGGCGGGGCAAGGTGCGCAGACAATTTACGCCGAATTGACGCAACCCGAAGGCATCGCGGAGGTGATGCAAACCGTCGTTCTGCGCCAAGCTGGGCGTCTCGCGGTGTTCGGCGCCAACCGTCATGAAGGCACCGGTACACTGACAACTGACGAACGCGCGATCATGCGCCTCCTGGTGCCGCACATCCGACGCGCAGTTGCGATAAGCGACATCTTGGACATGAAAAAGCTCGAGGTCCACGCGCTTGCGGCAACTCTCGACAACTACAGTGCTGGCGTTGTGGTTGTCGCCGATCAAGGTCGTATTCTGCACGCGAACGCCGCAGCACGATCCATATTTTCGACCTCCGGAGCTATCTCAGGAGCGGGAGGCTTTCTAAGAGCTCGCGACGCTCAGGCCAACCGCGAGTTGACGAATGCCATCATATTGGCTCAGACCGACGAAGCGACAATCGGGGCTTCCGGCATCGGTGTAGCCCTAAATGATTCGAGTGGAGAGCCATCGATTGCCCACGTGCTTCCGCTGGCTCGCGGCAATGTGCGCACGCGACTGATGCCGCCGGCAACCGCTGCCGTTTTTGTCACGCAGTCAAGAGGCCAACCCGCAGCCGAGATTGGTGCTATCGCCAAAAGCTTCGGTCTAACTCCGTCGGAAGCCCGCACCCTGGAGCATCTGGCCGGTGGCGCAACTATCGCGGAAACGGCAGAAGCCCTTCGAATTTCGACAAATACGGCGCGGACGCACGTGGCTCACATTTTTTCCAAGACCGGCACTTCTCGACAGGCTGACTTGGTCATGCTTGTTAAGAATTTGCTGCCGCCGACCCGTCGACCCGGAGGTAGCTGATCTCTGCATTACGTGAGCGTTTTGTCTGACGACAGCGCTCGGTGTAAACGCACATTGTGTCCGGGTGTCATATAGTTAGGCGTTATCTCGTCGGGATCGAAGTCGTCCACTGCGATGACGCGCGCCGTTAGCGCCTCTGCTTCACGCAAAAGTTCGGCCTCGGCGTCGGTAATCACGTCTTGACGGATGGCGTCACCGATCCAGTCGATGCCGTGATAGCGGCGCACCGTGCCTCGGCGCACGGCCCGTTCGAGCTTTCTGTCGGCCTCGTCGGCATGAACCACCTTCGCGAGGGTCGTCTCCAGGAGACCGGTCGGATCGCCGCGGTCGTTCGATATATAGATGTCTCGAGTCAAGCGGTCGCGCGTTGGGCCCGGCACCAGCGCCGGGCCGACGATCAGATGGCCGAGATGATCCGATGCCGGACGATAGGGCGCCCCAAGCGGAAAGACGACGGCTCTTATTAGTGGCCGCGCCCAGGCCACGGGAAAGTTGGCGATCGCGCCGCGGATCGCTTCCTGAAACCGATGCAGGCCGTTCTGCGCCGCGAATGCCACGATATTGCGATCGTCGGCGGGCGCACCGTCGTCCTCATAACGCTTGAGAACGCAGGCGAGGAGATAAAGCTCAGATAGGGCGTCGGCGAGACGGCCGGTCAACTTCTGTCTGGTCCTGAAGCCGGCGCCCAGCAGCAGCACGGTCACGTCGGCCACCAGTGCAAAATTGCGGCTTGCACGCCAGAATTGGCGGTGCCAGTGCCCCGTGCCGAAAGCTTGGTCCGGCACTTTGCCAAATCGCCCGGCGGACAGATTATGGAACAACGCGCCGGCGACGTTCGACAGCGAAAACGAGATGTGGTCGAGCAACGCACGCTCGAAGGCAGCAAAGCCGCGCCGCTCGTCGGCGTTCAGGCAGGCTTGCATTTCCGCATGCAGATAGGGATGGGAGCGCATCGCTCCTTGCAGGAACGTGATGAGCGTACGGGTCAAGATGTTGGCGCCCTCGATCGTGATCACCGTCGGCACCATCTGATAGATCGATTGCAGGTAGTTGGCCGGACCATCGCAGATAGCGCGGCCGCCGTGCAGGTCCATGGCATCGTTGAGGCAGCGGCGCAGACGCTCGGTCATCTGGTACTTCATCAGCGCGGAAATGACCGCGGGCGTCTCGCCCTGGCCCGCTACGGCAGCGGTGACCGCACGGGCGGCCTCGCTGACATAGGCCGCCTCGACCATACGGGCCAGATGTTCCTCCGGGCCTTCCATCTTGGCGAGGGGAAAGCCGAACTGCTTGCGGATGCGGGCATAGGCGGTTGACGTTCGCAACAGATGCTTGATCCCGGCTGCGGCGCAGGCCGGCAATGCGATGGCCCTCCCAACGGATAGGGCATCGATGAGCATGCGCCAGCCCTGTCCAACCATGCATTCGCCACCGATTACCCAGTCGAGGGGAATAAAAACATCTTCACCACTGGTCGGACCAAACGGGACCGCGGCGCCGGAGACCAGATGGCATCGACCGATCCCAACGCCCGGGTGATCGGCGGGAACGACTGCCACGGTGATGCCCCGCTCTTCACCCGCGCCGAGCAAGTTCTCAGGGTCGAACGCGCGAAAGGCGATGGCGATGAGCGTTGCGTGCGGTGCGAGCGCGATGTAGCGCTTATCCCACGATAGGCGAATGCCGAGCGTGTCGACGCCCGCGAACGTCGCGCGCGTGACCGTTCCGATGTCGCGCATGGCGGCAGCGTCCGAGCCTGAGGTCGGCCCGGTGATCGCCACGCATGCAAGATCATCGCCTTTCGCCAGTCGCGGCAGATAACGGCGTTTCTGGTCGTCGGTGCCGTGTGCCGCGATCAGCGCGGCGAGGCTGAGCGAGTTCGGAATTATGAGGACCCCAAAAACATCGGGTGAGCGCGCCGCGATTTTGCCGAGGATGAGCGAGAGGGCTGGCGGCGAGAGACCAAGGCCGCCGTACTCGCGACCGAGGCCAAGGGCGAGGAAGCCGTGCTTCCTGATGAAGCTCCAGACATTGCCGGGAATCTCTCTTTCGTGGCGGATACGCCAATCGTCGATCATCCGGCACAGCTCCTCGGTCGGGCCGTCGAGGAAGGCACACTCGGCCTCCGTGAGCGTGACCGGAGGAACCGCGCGCATCTTGCGCCAGTCCGGCCGGCCGCCAAACAGTTCGGCGTCAAAGCCGACGGTACCGCTGGCGAGGGACTGGCGGGCGGTGTCCGTGATCCGGAGGAACGCACGCCTAAGCACGCGGTAGACCGGCGCCACCAGGACGGCGCGCCGCACCAATGGCAGGCACAACGCCCCGAATATCAAAACGGCCACCCAACCCGCGAGGCTGCCGAGCGAGAGCGTGGGTCGTTGGAGGCGGCCGTCAAAAAGGCCGCATTGCGAGGCAAGTGTGATCGCCAGCAGCGCGAGGCTCCACAGCCACAGCGGCGCCCGGCGCGTCGCCATCGCCAAGCCGCCAGCAAGACACAAAACATAGACCGCGACTGCGGGCACCACCTGTCAACCTCCCCCCGTATTGCACCGCCCGCGCCTCAAGCTGTCAAATTGGATGCTGCGCCCGCAACCATCGCGCCCGGTTCCTCAATCGGGGGATACGGATTTCATCGGGAGGCGGAGCACGCTATATGCCGATCCGGCGGACACGATCGGAGGACTGCTGCGCGCGCACCGCGAGCGGCCATGCTGCCGCTGCGCCACCGAGTAGCGCAATGAACTCGCGCCGCATCATTCGATCACCTCGTCGGCGGTCGCGAGCAGCTTGTCAGGCATCGTGAGACCGAGCGCTTTGACAGTCTTGAGGTTGATGATCAATTCGAACTTATCCACCTTCTCGACCGGCAACTCGGCTGCCGCCGTCCCCTTAAGAACGCGACCGACATAATGACCGCCCCTGTAATAGCCGTCGATGAGGATCGGTCCGTAGCTGATAAGTCCGCCAGCTTCGACAAACTCGCGAAATTCGTAGATCGCCGGCAGTGAATATTGTGCTGCGAGCGCGACGAGGCGCGGACTTTTGCTAGCAAAGAGTGGATCGGCGCTGACGAGCAGCGCATCGACACGCCGCTCGGCGAGGCTTGCGAAAACCTGTTCGAAGTCGTTTTCGGTCACGGCTTTCAGCACCGTAATCCTGACGTCGAGCGCGTGCGCCGCGGCTTGTGTCTCACGTATTTGCGGCTCAGCGACGGGGCTTGATGGATTGACGAGCAGTCCGATCTGTTCGGCCTTGGGTAACAGATCGTGCAAAAGCTGCAGCCGTTTCTCGGCCAAGGTCGTAACAACCATCCAGATTCCGGTGAGATTGCCACCGGGTTTGTTGAAGCTCGCGACAAACCCGAATTTGAGCGGGTCGGCGCCGGTGACGAAAACAATCGGGGTCGTCTGGGTCGCGGCCTTGGCGGCGATCACCGCAGGAGGGCCGATTGCAAGGATGACGTCCACGTGCCGCTGCACGAGATCGGCCACCATCGCAGGCATCTCGTCATAGCGGTCACTTATCCAGTGGTACCGGATGGACACGTTCTGGCCCTCGACATAACCCATTTCGGACAGCCCGCGGCGGAGCGCTGCATCCGAACGGACTGAGTGGGCTTTTGTCAGGCTGCTGACGTAACCGATCACCGGCGTGCCCTGCTGGCCCCGCGCAGCGAGCGGCCACACCCCCGCGCCGCCGAGAAACGCGATGAACTCACGCCGCCTCATGTGCTCCCCTCCAACCGGTCTCAGCCTACCACACGGCTCGAGGAGAAGCCGCCTTGTGCACCACAGTAAATTTGCACGCGCGATGTCGCTGATGGGTCATTCGGGTCGGTTCTGCCGTGCCCAACCTATGTCCGCTTAGCCCGCGATTGCCGACATCGGAGCGGACATTGCGAACGGCCGTTCCGTGCCAAGCGGACATTCGACAGGACGCTGGCCACTCCACGCGGCACCCAGCACGAGCAGCTTAGCCTCGCATTGATCTCGATCTGTCATACGTGGGAACATGGCTGAACCAGAGCGGGTCATGGGAGGGAAAAATCGTGATCTCTCGTCGTCTTGTCATTGGACTGATCGGGGCAGGAGCGACAGCAGTCGCGCTGTATGGCGTCCCGCCGGCGTCGGCCTTTTCACCTGAGTCGCGCAATGCAAGTCTTGATCAAACTGTTCAGGGATTGGTCGAAGGCCGCAGCACTCCCGGCATCGTAGTGCTGATCCTTCAGAACGGCAAACCGGCCTACAATCGCAGCGTTGGTGTGCGCGAGGTCGGAAGCGACGCGCCAATCAGCGAGAGCGACATGTTCCGCCTCGCGTCAATGACGAAGGCCGTCACCTCGGTGGCAGCGATGATACTTATCGAAGAGGGCAAGATCGATCTGAACGATCCAGTGAGTCGTTTCCTTCCTGAGTTCGCCAACCTTCGCGTGCGAGGACCTGACGGCACTGAGGGCCCTGCGAGCAGACCCCCGACGATCCGTGAGCTGATGACCCATACTGCCGGGTTCTCCTATAACTTCATCAACAATCCCAGGCTCGTCGATGCCTATCGCGAAGCGGGCGTGACCGACGGAACAGACCAGCCTGAGGTAACCACGGATGAAGCGATGCGGCGACTGGCCGCCGTTCCACTCGGCTATCAGTCTGGTACGGGCTGGGAATACTCCCTCGCCACTGACTTGCTCGGGGCCGTGATAGAGAAAGTTACGGGAGCCAGTCTCGGAGCATTTGTGACCGAGCGCATCGCAAAACCGCTGCGCATCCAGAGCTTTGTGTTCAATGTTCCCGCGAACATGCGCCCAAAGTTCGTGCAGGTAACACGACCCGCACAGGCCACGGGAGCACTTGGCACGGGCTACGTCCCGGTCATGGGTCCAGAGGCTTTGCCGGTTCCTTCTACCAAGGGCACTCTCAATGCTGACCCGAACCGTGCCTTCTCTCCGACTGCCTATAACTCTGGTGGCGCTGGCATGAGCAGCACGGTTACGGATTATGCACGGTTCCTGCAAATGCTGCTGAACGAGGGCGAACTTGACGGCGTGCGGGTGCTCCGTGCGGAAGCTGTCCGGCAGATGACTCAGAACGCGACGGGCGATATGCGGACGCTTCGCGGGCCAGGCTGGGGTTTCACGATGTGCTGTGGGATACTGATCGATCCCGCTGCCGCCAAGAGCCGGCTCCCCGCCGGCAGCTATGGCTGGGGCGGCATCTATGGCACGCAGTTTTGGGTGGATCCGACAAACCGCGTCGTCGGCTTGGTCATGACCCAGACGGCTGTCATCGGCTCAGGCCCGATTTCGAATCCCATCCGCGAAGCGTTTTATGCGGCCGATTGAGCAATTTCCGACTTGGGTCATTCGCGTCAAGCCAAACGTGAAACGGTTCGTACTCCTTGCGGCGGCGATCCACGCGACACTGCCATCTTCGGCAGCAGCACAGGACATTCGGGGAATGGAAATCTGCACGGCCGAGAAGCAGATGGAGCGTCGAACGAGCTGTCTACAAGCGAATCTCGAATTCCTTCAGCAGGCCCTCAACAAGCTCACCCGCGAGACCGAGCAGAAGATGGCCGCCGCCGATCGCGACCTTGCCGCCGCCCGTGCCGAGATTGCGGCGCTCAAATCGACTGTGGATAAGCTAACCCAAGATTTAGCAAAGACAAAAGGGAA
>Ga0306920_100015354_pt1 | contig 10492 bp, 8 predicted proteins | sample flu12Cox44000170_FD_204666 | JGI IMG/M metagenome (GOLD analysis project Ga0306920, IMG submission 204666) | Lab enrichment of tropical soil microbial communities from Luquillo Experimental Forest, Puerto Rico - flux4day.12C.oxic.44.000.170 (v2)... | ecosystem: Environmental > Terrestrial >... | reverse complement strand
CTGCTCACTTATAAACTTTGTCGATGAACCCGCTCTTCTCCAACTCACGCACAATACTGTCATCGACAATGTCTTCCACCCGCAATGATGCACCCGGTTTTCGCGCCAGCGCTTCTTTGATCTGCACTTCAGTTCCCTCGCGCGTCACCAGCGGCACGCGGTCATGCAGCTTTACATTGGCCACATAGGACGCCTCCAGGTATTGCGGATTATCCTGGCGAGTGTATTTGGCGATGTATTTTTTCGTCTCTTCCTTATGGGTTTTAAGAAAATGGGTCGCCTCGATCAGTGCCATGGTCAGCCGGCGAATGGTATCGCGGTGACTCGCTAAATAGGTTTTTGTCGTAGTCGAGCAAATATACGGGAACTCATAGCGCTTCTGAAAATCCGCCGTGCTGATCATGATCCGATGCGGCATGCCCTTCGCAAGGTAGATCGTCCCCGGTGGCGCAGGGAATCCGACGATCCGTCCCGTGCGGAAGGCTGCCGCCCTTTCCGTCGGCCCGCCCACCTGAAGAATAGGGACATCACGCACCGGCTCTAATCCTAAGCCCTTGATCAAGACCCGCGCGGCAACGTCGGACGCGCTGCCGACGCGGCTGATGCCGACACTCTTCCCTTTCAAATCCTCCGGCGATTTGACCGACTCCTGCACGATCAACTCATAGGGTAGAGTGTTGATGTAGCAGGCCGTCATCACCAAATTTGCGCCGCCCACTGCCGCGCTCGCCACGGCCCCTCCTGAGGCATTGGCGACTTGAATGTCGCCCGACACTACGGTGGACACGCTCATGGTGGAGCTTTGGATAAAAATCAACTCGACATCCAAGCCGTATTTTTTGTAGATGCCGGCGTCCAGGGCTGTAAACCAGACGGTGTTCGAAGCATCCGCCGAGCTATAGGCGATTTTCAGACGGTCTTGCGCTTGCGCGCCGCTCTGCCAGCAAAAAGCTCCGACTGCTAAAGCCAAAAGCGCTATGCGGCCAATCATCGTTTCCATGACCTCCTCATTCCTGATCCAAACACACAATGCAGTTGAAAGAAAGCTGAAGAATTTGGCCCAATTTCGTGATTATTCTGCGGGAAGCGCCATACATTCGGCGGCGGGAAGCTCCACCCAAACCGGATCGCCACGGCGGACTTGCACGGTATAACGCTGGTGCGTTTGCAACATCTGGTTACCAAACTCCACGGCGCAGTCGACGTATTCGCCCAAAAACATTGCCGCGCCGATTTTACCTTCGATGACGTTGGCGTTCGCCGCCGGTCGGTCGAGATGAAGATTGATACTCTCTGGCCGGATCACAACCACGACATTGCTGCCTACCGCCAACCCCTCGAGCACCTGGCATGAAATCTCGCCGTCGTCAGTCTTGACTGAACCGGTGCCGTTCGTATCGAGGCGCGCCACCCGTCCGCTGAGCTGGTTCGTCGAACCGATAAAATTTGCAACAAACTTGCTCTTGGGCTGTAAGTAGATCTCGCGCGGTACACCTTCTTGAACGATGACGCCTGCGTTCATGACCGCGATCATATTCGACATGGACAGCGCTTCGATCTGGTCATGAGTGACATACAAAGTGGTAATTCTCAGTCGGCGCTGTAACTCCCGAAGCTCGAAGCGCATGCGCTCGCGGAGCTTTGCGTCCAAGTTGCTCAAAGGCTCGTCTAACAACAACACCTGTGGCTCGCGCACGAGCGCGCGCGCCAACGCGAGCCGTTGTTGCTGCCCGCCCGAAAGCTGCGTTGCCATGCGCTCTTCATAGCCGGCGAGTTCCACCTGCGCGAGCGCGCTACCCACTTTATTCCGGATCTCAGCGCCATTGAAACGCTGCTTTCCTACGCGCAGAGGAAAAGCGACATTTTCGAAAACCGTCAAGTGCGGCCAGATCGCATAGCTTTGAAACACCATGCCGATGGGCCGGCGGTAAGCCGGCACGAACGTGTGATCGGCTGCGGCATAAACTTTCTTACCGGCAACAACGATTTCTCCGCCGTTCGCCTTTTCCAATCCCGCGATGCAGCGCAAGGTTGTGGTCTTGCCGCAGCCCGAAGGTCCCAGTAGCGTATAGAACCGACCTTCTTCGACGGTGAACGAAATGTCATTTACGGCTTTGACCCCGGCGTTATCGCCGTCGGCGTAAATCTTGGTTAAAGATTTGACTTCGATCATCGATGACTCGGCTCAAGGTGTTCAACTGCTGCGCCTCGTTCAACGATTTGAGCAGCTTGAACGATTTGAACGGCTCGAACTTCTTATCACGTTTGTATCCCTACCCGACCGGAGATCTTATAAAAAACCGCAACGATCGCCAACAACGTAGCGATCATCAACACACCGATCGCGGCCACGACGGTCACCTGGCCTTGTTCGAACATCGTGAAAAGCAGGATTGATAGCACGCGGCTTTCCCCGGTTGCCAGCAGCACTGAAGTAGAAAATTCGCGAAACGACACGATGCAGATGTAGATCCAGCCCGCAACCAAACCGGGCCGCAACAGCGGTAAAGTTACCCGTCGGAAAGTTTCCCACCACGAAGCTCCGGAAGCCGCGGCCGCCTCTTCCAATTCACTGTGAATCTGCAGGATCGAACCCGACGCAGCTCGCATCCCGTAGGGAATGAACCGGGTGACGTAAGCGATGAGTAAAACCCAGATCGTGCCATAGATGGGAATCGGAAACGCGACGTAAAGCAAAATCAGCGACATGCCCATGACAATGCCGGGAATCGTGATCGGCACAAAGGCAAGAAAATCCAGAAGCCAGGACCCCGGCACTCGGCTTTTGTACACAATCCACGCTACCAAGGAAGTGAGCAGCATGGCGACGGTTGCCGTCAAGGTCGCCAGCACAATGCTATTTTTCATCGCATCCCAGAACGGTCGAAACCCGTTCAGGTATCGATAATTATCCAAGCTCAGCTTTTGCACCGCGTCCCAGCTCGGTGCGGCAAAGAACGGCAAGAAAGAGGCCCAGAACAAAACCAAAAACGGCAGCAGAACGACGACGGCAAAATAAACCGCCAGAAAGGCGAAGCCAACCCAACGCCATGGGCCGAGATCAAACTGCCGCGGTCTGAAGGCCTTGCCTGTAACGGTTTGAAATTTCTTTCCTTCCCTCGTTGCACGGCTGTAAAGCCAGACACCTACCGCGCTCAAGATCAGCAAACCGACAGCCAATGCACCACCACGTCCGTAGTCCGGAGGATATTCGTTGAAGGCAAGAAAAATTTCGCTGGTGTAAACGTAAATTCGTGCCGGGATGCCGATCAGTGCTGGCGTTTCGAAAGACTCCAGGGTGCGCACGAAAAGGATCAGCAGGACAGATCCCGCGGCAGGAACAAGCAATCGCAACGTCACCCGCTTGAAGGTCTGCCACGCGCCGGCACCGGACATCATGGCGGATTCCTCGAGGGACGGATCCATGGATTTGAAAGCCGCCGTCATCATGAGAAAGGCCAACGGTACCTGTCCGACAGAATGGACCCAGATCATTCCGGGCAGGGAAAAGACGTTAAACGGGGGGGACTCGAGACCAAACAGGCTCTTTAACCAGACGTTGAGATAGCCGAACTTGGGGCTCAGAAGAAAAATCCAGGCGATCGATTCGAGCACGCCTGGCAAAATCAACGGCACGACAGCGAGCGGCACAAAAATGCCTCGCAGCGGCGTGTTTGTGCGTTCGGTTATCCAGGCCAGCAGGGTACCGAGGATAAAGGCCAACGCTGCCGACCCGGACGCGAAGATAAGCGAGTTTTTAAACGTCGCGTAGGTATACTCGCTGGCGTATGCGGCCTGGTAGTTTTTTAAAGTATAGAAAAACTCGCGTGGCGCAACTTCGGCCTGAAAACTGCCGATCACCAACATCAGCAATGGCAACACCGCCAAGTAAACTAGAATGCCAGCGCCGAGCAGCGGTATGACCAGCGCCGGATCGCGAAACGCGGACCATGAAAAGCTGGGAGTTCTAGGAACTGCGATGGTGGCCATGAGTCACACGGTCTGAATCTCGCCGCGGATAGCTGGCGGTTGGTCTAACGGAGGTTGAATATTTCTTTCCATACCTTCTCGTATTTGGCGAATTCCTTCAGATCGTCCGCGCCCACTGCGTAAATTTTCTCTGGCCTAACTTTATCGACCGGCTCGACCTTCGGATGCGCCGGATTACGCCCGCCTTTCGCATATGCCGATTGGCCTTCCTCGGATGCCGACCAACGCGCGTAAAGTAGCGCGCTGTTAGGATGCGGCGGATTTTTCGGCAGCGCGGATGGAATAATCGTCGCCACACCCTCGCTAAGCATGTAGCCAACCGGCGCGCCTTTTTTGATGCGCATGGGATAATGATGGGTATAGCAGGTCACGCAAGCGGCGGCTTGCCCGGCCACCAGCAGTTCGGCCAAATCCGAATGTCCCTTGTGAAATTCGATGTGATTGGCGGCAATTCGAGTGAGGACCTCGCGCGCTTTCGTAAGGCTATTGTATTTATGAGTGAGACCGATGAGCAACTCTACGTCTCGAGGCTCCGCGATCAGCCGATCCTTCCAGCGCGGCTCGCCGAAATCATCGAGTACCTTCGGCTCTTCGCCTTTTTTCACTTTTTCGGTGTTCCATGCGCCGTTGATAAAGATAAGATTATTCGCGAGCCAATAGGAGCCCTTAAGGTCAGACGGATAAGCCGCCGCCTCGGGAACCAGCTTTTCGGACAAGAGTTGCTGCAGGTACAGATTGCGCACGTCTTCGATGGAAAACTCGACTACGTCCGCAATCATGCGGCCGCCGCGCGCTTCCGCGATAATCCGCGCGGCCAGTTTATCAGAGGTGCCATCGACGTGATTTATCCTCATCCCGGGAAAGCGCTTTTCGAACACCGGAAGAATTTTTTCAGCATTGATCTGCGCCATCGAGGCATAAAAATTGACCACACCGCCTTCTTTCAACGCGGCCTTGTGAAGGTCATCGAGGGATTGCCCACCCGCGATGCTTGGCGGGAACAAGCTAAAAAGGACTGCCGCTGCGATCAGCATTCGCATGAAAGCGCTCATTAGACAGTTTCCGGGGACAAATGCCTCTCTCACGGGTGTAAGCTTGATAACAACTCAAATGTCCGAGTCAATAGCTTTCCACAGCGACGACTAACGCAGCTTAAAAATCTCCTTCCACGTTTTTTCGTATTTCGGCCATTCCTTTATCTCTTCCGTGCCGATCGGGTAAAGCTTGGCGGGACGAATTTTTTCCACCGGTTCCACTTTGGGATGAGGCGGCAGCCGTCCTCCTGCCGCGTAGGCCTTCTGCCCCTCTTCACTGGCCGACCAGCGGTAAAAGAGCCACGCGGAGTTTGGATGAGGCGCATCCTTGGCCAAAGCGTCGGCAGTGATCGTTGCAAGCCCTTCGCTCTGCATATAACCGAGCGGAGCGCCCTTTTTGATACGAGGCGGGTAATGATGTGCGTAGCAGGTCACGCAGGCGGCGGCCTGCCCGGCCACGAGAAATTCGGCAAGCTCGGAGTGACCCTTGTGAAACTCGATATTATTGGCCGCGAGCTTGCGCAAATAGTCAAACGCTTTTTCATCATTTTTGAACTTGTGCTTCGCTAGCCCGATCAGCAATTCGACATCGCGCGGCTCTGCGATTAGCTTTCCCTTCCATTTCGGATCCGCGAAGTCATCGAACGCTTTCGGATCATCCTCTTTCTTTACAAGACTCGTATTCCACGCACCGATGATAATCACCAAATCCGCCGCCAGCCAATTTGCTCCCTTGAAGTTTGCCGGATAAGCATCAGCCTCTGGGGGCAATCGATCGACCAAAAGCTTTTGCTGCCCCACTTGCAGCACATTCTCGAGCGCCATTTGAAACACATCAGCGAGAACTCTCCCGCCGCGTGCTTCGGTAATCGCCCGCGCCGCGAGCTTGTCGGCCGTCGCGTCGACGTGGTTCACCTTCATGCCGGGAAACCGTTTTTCGAATACGGGTAAAATCTTCTCCGCGTTGATCTGCGCTAGTGTCCCATAGAAGTTCACTGTGCCGCCTTCTTTTAATGCAGCCTTGTAAAGCTCGTCCAGCGATTGCGCTCGCGCTAGCGTCGCAATTGCGGCGAGCATAATACCTAGGGCGATGCTGAAAATCGTCGAGAATAGATTCCGCGTCATTTTGAACATCGTACCTCCATCACTTGAGTTGCTCGATTGACGTCCGACTATCGCAACTTGAAGACTTCTTTCCAGACCTTTTCGTATTTTGAATATTCTTTGAGATCCTCGACACCAACAGCGTAAATCACCCTGGGCCGGATCCTTTCTGTAGGCTCAACCTTTGGATGCGCCGGTGTTCTTCCGCCCTTCGAATAAACCATCTGGCCTTCCTCCGAAGCCGCCCATCGGCTAAACAGCCAAGCGGTATTTGGATGGGGCGCATTCTTCAACACCGCGACAGCGATGATGCCCGCCGCCCCTTCACTCAGCAGATAGTCAACCGGCGTCCCCTTGCGTTTTCGTTCCGGATAATGATGGGAGTAGCAGGTGAAACAAGCAGCCGCTTGTCCGGCGACCAAAAGCTCGGCGAGTTGCGAATGACCCTTATGAAACTCGACGTCGTTCGCCGCGATGCGCGCGAGCACCGCGCGCGCTTTTTCGAGGCTTTTATGCTTTTTGGTGAGCGCAACCAAGATCTCATAGTCCCGCGGCTCGGCGATTAAACGACCTTTCCAGCGCGAATCGGCGAAGTCGTCCAGGAATTTCGGCTCTTCGTCCTTTTTGACTTTATCGGTGTTCCAGGCGCCGACGAAGAAGATCAAATTGTTCGCCGTCCAGTATGGTCCCTTTAAATCTGCCGGGTACGCCGTGGCCTCGGGCGGCGCCTTTTGCAGCAGCAAACCTTGCTCATGGATCTTGTTGATGTCTTCTAGTCCAAACTCGACGATGTCCGCGAGCGTCTTGCCGCCGCGAGCTTCGGTGATCGCTCGCGCGGAAAGCTTATCTGATGTCGCATCGACGTGGTTGATGCGAAGGCCGGGGAAGCGCTTCTCGAACACCGGATAGATTTTCTCGGCATTGATCTGCGCCAGCGAGCAGTAGCAGTTGAGGGTCCCGCCTTCCTTCTGCGCCCTCATGTAAACTTCGTCGAGGCTTTCGTTTTGCCCCAGTGCAGAGGTTGTGATCACGGAAAGCAAAAAGGCGGTAATGAATCCGACAGCATTCAACTTGTGAGTCATGGGCTCCCTCTACCGCAAATCGGCTCACTACTTTTTGCCCTTCAGCGCGGCTTGCAATTTGTTCTTTAGATCCGGGCTCATACCCAAGAACTCCGCCACCAGCTTATGAATCTCCTCGCCGAATGTCGGATCGATTTCGAGCTTGCCTTTAGCCGCATCCGCCTGCAGCTCTTTGTCGGCGAATACCTTTTCGAATGCCGCTTCGAGCGCCGCCGCTCGATCGGCTGGCGTCCCAGGAGGCACCACGTAAACTTTCCCGAAGTCGTTCGGCGTGCTCGTGCCGAATTTTAACAGCAGCCGCTGCTCATTGTTTTTGGTGATCTGCGGTATCGTCGGCACGTTGGGCACAATTAGATCGTTGATCGGCTTTTCGGAAAATTGTGCCAGCACGACCCATTCGCCGTTTTTTATCTTGTCGAAGGAGGTAATTTTGACGGAAGTGTACGAGTTGAAAAATCCGTCCACCTCTCCCGAATCGATCGCCATCCGCACGTCCGCCGTGCCTTTGTAACCCAGCACAACTTTCAAGTTGGCGCCAAGGACATCGCGAGCCAGGACCGGTGCGTGCTCCACCGTCGAACCTGGAATACCGCCGACGGTAATCTGCTTGCCGTTCGGACCGAGCAACTCCTCGAATTTCGTCACACCGGGTTTGCGTGTGACAATAAAGACGTACGTTTCGCTGACCGGGACAGCGAGATAACGAAATTTTCCCATGTCGTACTGGACGGCCGGGTTGCCAAACAACTGCTCTAAAATGATCGGTCCAGAAATGTTGCCGATCACCGTGCCATCCTTGGGCGCTGCATTGAACATGTGATTGGCGGCGATGATGCTTCCCGCCCCTGCCATGTTGTCGACGATCACGTTCGGATTGCCGGGGATAAATCTGGAAATGTGCCGGCTGATCAGCCGAGAATACTGATCGTAGCCGCCGCCCGCCGTAAAACCTACGACAATCCGTATAGACTTACCCCGGTAGAAATTCGCCACCGCTTTCTCATCGTAGCTTGGCTTTGGCGCTTGAGCTGCCAAACCTATGGCGATGAAGCTCAGTGAAAATAACAATATGGAAAACAAAAATAGCCTAACTCGCATGATTACCCCCGTTCAATCGCAAGCGCACTCTAGCTGCGAGCCTTCACATCCTAGACTTTAGACGTAGTCGGCGGAGAGAACTTCACTTAGCGAGCTGAAGCCTCTAAAGATGCTCCAGTTTCTTAAGTGTGGCGCCGTAATCGACGACCGCCTTCTCGATGGAATACTCAGGCTCGTACCCGAGTTGTTCTTTCGCGCGAGTAAAGGCGCTGGCAAGCCGCGAGTCGGGATACGGCATGGGATTCTTTTCTTTGATGAGCTCGATGTTCGATCCGGGATAAGCCTTGCGCACTGCCGCGACAATATCATCGCCGCTGAGCGTTATGCCATTACCGATATGAAAGAGCGTGTCAGTGAATTTTTCCTTGAGCACCGCCAGCACGGTGCCTTTGGCGGCATCCTTGCCGTAGAGGATCTCCGCCGGCCCATAAGGCCAGCCGATCTTTGCGGGCTCACCCTTCACGGCGGCGCGAATCATCTGCTGAATAGCGATTTCGCGGGTCGCTTTGAGGGCCGCCGGCGAGGGCCCGTAAAGGCCGCCCGTGTATCGAAGGCAAATAAATTCGAAACCGTACCGTTTCGCGTAGGCTCGCCCCATAAACTCACAGCTCGCTTTAGTCGCGGCGTAAATCGACGGGGGATTCATCGGAATCGTTTCATCGATCTTACGCAAGCCCTCGCCGAGGGATCCTAAGTAAACCGTGCCCGAGCTTGGGAATATGATCCGCGAAACTTTTTCTAGACGCGCGGCTTCAAAAACATTGACGGTCCCCATGAAATTCAGACGCACGCCGCTGTATGGGCGGCGCTGCACTTCTTCGCCTAAAAAAGCCGCCAAATGAATTATCCGATCGCAATCATGATCTCGTAGTGCGGAAATCAGCGCTGGCAAATCCATCATATCGCCACGGATCGCCGTGACTTTCCGGGCCTCAACACCGACGGCGTCGAGCAGCCGCTCGTTCACGGCAACATCATAAACGACAGGCCGCTCGCCGCGATCGAGCAACATTTTTACAGCGTAGGCTCCGACCAGTCCGGAGCCGCCAGTCACGAGTATTCCTTTGCCCGCCATACAGGAGGTTTCCTTTCAGAACGGTGCCTCTAGTATCTCAAAGCCTAGGCCGAGTCAATGTGCACAGCGCTCCACGCGAACGAAAAAATCGAATAGCGCAAAGAGCAGGACATTTGGTGTCGTCCGAGATCCCGAGTAGTGCGGAGCACGTATCGAGGGATGGTCCTTACCTTCTGTTTTACCCCCTACGCGACCGGTCTATCCACCGCCTGGCCTTGACCGTACTTTTTTTTCCAGCATGATGTCATCCGGCGCGTCTAACTCAATAGAGGAGGGATTCGCATGGCATATCGGTGCATGGTTACCCTGAGTGTGTTGAGCATGATCTTGGCAATGGGTTCATTAGCGAACGCCCAAGAAAAATTGCGTTTGGCTTGGGCCGGCTTCAGCCCGACGAACAGCCCGATCTGGACCATCGACGACCGAAAGCTTCTCCAGAAACAGGGCGTGCAACCAGAAATCATCGCCATCAACAACAGTCCCACCGTTCTTCAGGCTCTTCTCGCCGGCGAAATCGATGCCGCAAGTATTTCGGTCACCACCTTGACCAGCTCGCGCTTGGCCGGCGCGGACACAGTAATGATTGTTGGCGTGGTTCCAACGTTCGTCGACCACATTATTGCGGTATCGAACATCACGGCAGTGGAACAGCTCAAGGGCAAGACGGGCGGCGTCAATCGTCTCGGGACAACATCGGATCTGGGGCTCAGACTCGCTCTCAGCAAATTAGGTATCGACCCCGACAAGGACGCGAAGATCATTCCCACGGGAGGAACGGCAGAGCGGTTCGCCGCGCTTTCAAAGGGAATCACCCAGTTTACGATCATACCCGAGCCGTTCGTGACGCAAGCAGAAAAACTTGGCTTTCGCAATCTCTTTAACATCAGCGACCTGAAAATACCCTTCTGGTGGAACGGCATTCTCTCGCGCGAGAGCATCGTTGCATCAAAGCGGCCGTTGATGCTGAAGCTCACCCGCGCCATGGTCGAAGCGATCCACATCATCAAAACCGAAAAGGAATACGCGAAAGCTCTGTTCAAGAAAAATCTAGGCGTTGGGGATCCGGAGGGTTTGGAACGGGCCTATAGAGATTATTCCAATGCTTTTCC
>Ga0306920_100015353_pt1 | contig 10492 bp, 4 predicted proteins | sample flu12Cox44000170_FD_204666 | JGI IMG/M metagenome (GOLD analysis project Ga0306920, IMG submission 204666) | Lab enrichment of tropical soil microbial communities from Luquillo Experimental Forest, Puerto Rico - flux4day.12C.oxic.44.000.170 (v2)... | ecosystem: Environmental > Terrestrial >... | reverse complement strand
AGCGGGCATCGCGCGAGCCCACAGCGTCGTCGATATTGCGATGTTCGAGCATTCCATCCGTGAGCTGTTGAATAAGATTGCGCCGCGCAGAATGGCGGTGTTGCGTCCGCTGAAGCTCCGCATCGACAACTATCCTTTCGGCGCGAACGAGGAGCTCGTCGCGGTCAACAATCCGGAGGACGCTCTCGCCGGCACGCGGCCCATCCGGTTCGGACGCGAGCTTTATATCGAACGCGACGACTTCATGGAGCACCCGTCCAAACAGTTCCGTCGCCTCGCGCCCGGGCGCGAGGTTCGCCTGCGCTACGCCTATTTCATCACTTGCCGCGAGGTGGTTAAGAACGCTGTGGGCGAGGTGGTGGAGCTGATCTGCACCTACGACCCGGCAACACGCGGCGGCAACGCACCCGACGGACGCAAGGTCCAGGCGACGCTGCATTGGGTCGCGGCCGCGCACGCGATACCGGCCGAGATCCGCCTCTACAATCCGCTCTTCAACCGCGCCGAACCGGATACCGGCGGCGATATCCTCACCCAGCTGAACCCGATGTCGGTCGAGATCCTGACCGGAAGCCAAGTCGAGCCGGCACTCGGTGGGGCGGCAGCGGGCGAGCCTTTGCAGTTCGAAAGGCAGGGCTATTTCTGCCTCGACCGGCAAAGCGCGCCGGATCGCCTCATATTCAACCGCACCGTCGGGCTGCGCGACAGTTGGACCAAGACGCGCGCGACCGGCGATCAGGTTGTCGAGAACATATAAGAAAAAATTCAATCAAAACGCGGTACCGTTGGCTGAACGCGCTGACGACCGAACGCTGAGGTGCGTTCGATGGGATTTGGAGTATTTCTGATGCGACCATGGATGATCGTCTTGTCAAGTGCCGTCGCCGCTATCGTCGTCGCCGGCGCCGTGGTCGAACCCCAGTGGTCGGCGGCCCCGCGTTCCGATTTCGCATCCATCCTGCTGGCGCATCTCGCGATGATCGGGGTTGCAGCCCTCGCCGTTTATGCCCTGTGCGCGATTGTGCTCGCCACCGGGACCTTGATTGGTAACGGCTTATCGGTACGCCACCGCCTTGGACGCTTGAGCAGATATCCAACACCGACTCAACGCGACTGGACGACAGCCTTCGGCTCGACGGAATTGTACCGTCTCGTGCCTTCGCCAGTCGTCGAGCCTGCTCGGCGAGCCGGCGCGAACAAGACGATCCTGTTGCAGCACCGCTTTTCCGCTAGCGCGGCTAGAGGCGAGATGGCGCGCCTGCACTACCTCTGGCTGGCGCGCACGCATTTTTTCAGCGCGTTGATCGTGCTTGCTGCGCTCGCCGCGCTGGGGTTGGCGCAAGACCACGGCTCCGTCCCAGTATTGCTGGGCAAAATCCCAGCGATCTCGGCGATTTTGATGCTCGTCGGATTGATACTTCTCGCGATCCTTGGCCGCATCGCAGTCGATGTTTCGACCGAGCCTTTGATCGAAATAGTCTCACAGCTGGCGGCCGAGCATGTCGAAATCGGGCTCCTCCGCCGTCTGGTGGAGGTGCTCGAGGTGGCTTGCTCAGCTTCGGCTGTCAATTCCGGATCACCTGCATCGACGCTTCAGTTACCCGAGCGGCTCGAGGTGATGATCGAGGAAGGACAACGCGGTCTAGTCGATGCCGCCAGACATTTGTCGGTGGCCACCAATACCCTTGGAGCGACGATAGGATCGTCGGTCGATGCTCTCAAGACCGCTGTCAGCACGCTGGCCGCACTGCCGCCGACCGCGGATCGTGCCAATGAAGCTCGACTGCAGAGCGCAGTGGAGGCGTTAACGGCTGCTCTCGAGCGGCTCACGACAATGCCTGAGGTCATCGAGGAACCGCTTACCGGTGTCGATCAAGCTGCTCCCCGCATGACCCGAGAGCCCCACCTGGCCCGCGAGCTGCGCCAGCTGCTTCAGGAAATCGGAAACCCGGGCTGACCCGGGTTCACCCACGCTTCAAGTCTCGGAGCAGCCTTTCCGCCTCCGGCTTGTCGGAAAACGAAACGCCGGAGCCGAGCAAGGTCTCGAGCATCGTCTGAGCGTCGGCCGGACGGCCGACGCGCTGGAGCGCCACCGCGAGATGATATTGGATGTCCGGGTTACGCGGTGCCACGGAATTGGCGGCGGTGAGATAGGTCATGGCCTTGTCGGCTTCGCCCTGAGCCAGCAGGATCCATCCCAGGGTGTCGTCGATCTGGGCGACCGCCGGAGCAGCGGCGAAGGCACGCTCCGCGAAGTCTCGAGCTTTCGGAAGATCTCCCTGCCGTTGGTAGAGCCAGGCGAGGTTATTCAGTGCGGCAGGATCGGTGGGGCGCTCGGTGACGAGACGCGTATATTCCGCCATTGCCAAATTGTATTTCTTTTGTTCCAGATAGAAATCCGCCAGCACCGAGCGGATGGCAAAATCATTCGGGTCGCCATTCAAACGGTCGTTCAACACCCCCTCGGCCTTTGCCGGGTCATCGACACGACTGTACAGGCGGAAGAGTGCAAGCGTGAGATTGTCGTCCGACGGATGTGTCGCGGCGACCTGGTCGGCCAGGGCGATGGCCTCGGGCTTGCGCCCGGCATTCTCGTAGAGTTCCGCAGACACCAGATCGTAAAGGCTGTTGCCGGGGTCGTCATTGGCGAATTTGCGCGCCTTTGCGAGCCCAGCCTCCAGACCACCGATATCGGCCTCCACTCGGATCAGATCTCCTTTCAGAGCGGCATTTTGTGGATCGCGATCGAACGCGGCCTGCAATACGGTTCGCTCCTCTGAGAATTTCTTTGCATCCTTCAGCAAGCCGAGGTAGCGAGCGAAGACAGGTCTCGAAGCCGGCGCGAGCTCGTGCGCGCGCTTGTAGGTCGCCAACGCACCGTCCTGATCTCCGGCTGCGATTTGCACCCGACCTTGCGCGTCGAGAACGTCGACATTTGTCGGGAACTCGGCGACTAGCCCGGCTGCGGCTGATGCCGCGCTCTTCCAATCCTGCTGCAGCCCGTACATGTTGACGAGCAACAGCCCAGGCGCCGGGTCATTCGGTGCTGCGGCGCGGGCGCGAGTGATAAAGTCGTTAGCCTCCGGCCACTTCTTTTGCGCGACGGCGATTTCCGCAAGGCCGAGAAGAGCCGGAAAGTCGTTCGGCCTCTGCGACAGGACCTCGTCATAGCTCTTCTTGGCCTCATCTGTGCGCCCTGCCGTCAAGTACAGACGCGCGAGTGCAGAGCGCACCGCGAGGCTCTTCGGGTCGGCCGTCAGCCGGCGGGTTAGGACCGCCTCCGCCTTGGCCAGATCGCCGGTGCTGGTGTAGAGCCGAGAAAGTGCGACCGTCAGTCCGTCGTCAGACGGCCGTGCCGTGGTCGCCGCTTCGAGCAGGGCGACAGCATCCTGCGGCCGCCCCGCCTTTTCGTAGAGTTCGACCGATACCAAATCATAAACGTTGTTTTCCGGATCGTCCTTGGCGAACTCGCGTGCTTTGGCGAGGGCTGCATCCAAACCATCGGTTTCCGCTTCGGCTCGGATCAGGTCGGCCTTCAGCGCCGCGTTCCGCGGATCGCGGGTGACCGCTTCTTGCAACACCGTTCGGGCCTCGCGAAACTCCTTGGCAGAGTTCAACAAGGCGACATAGCGAGACAGGATCGGGATCGAATTGGGCGCGATCTCGTGGGCACGTTTGTAGCCGGAGATTGCGCCCTTGGTGTCACCGCCGCCCAAAAAGGCGCCGGCCTGGGCAAGTTCGACGTTGGCGTCGCGGGGAAATTGGGCGACCAGCTCGCCAGCGATGGACTGTGCGTTCTTCCAATCCTGCTTCATCTCATAGAGTTTGACGAGCTTCAAACCTGCCGCCGGATCGTCCGGCGCAGCCGTCCGCGCGCGATTGATGTGATCGATCGCTTCGGGCCATTTCTTTTCTGTTATTGCGATGTCGGCCAACCCGAGAAGGGCAGCACTATCGTCAGGCTTCTTCGAAAGGAGGTCCCCATAGACCTTCTTGGCATCATCGGCGCGTCCGGTTACCAAGTACAGGTTGGCCAAGTCGCGCGTCGCCGCCGGAAACTCCGGGTTGCGCGCAAGCGCGGCGCGAAATGCGGCTTCTGCCCCGGCATAATCCCGTTGCGCGACTCGGACCACTCCGAGCAAAGTCTGATAGAGCGGGTTGTTGGCATCGAGCTTGATTAGCGAAGCTGCAACCTCGGCCGCCTTCTCAGCCCTTCCGGCGCGCAATTCGGTGAGCACGAGAGCGGGCCCCGCTACGGTCGCGCCGGATTCGCTGGAGAACACCTGCTCGAGCTCGGCGAGACCCTGCTGGCCGCGGCCCGAGTTGATCTCCGAGATCGCAACGCGTGCCTTGATCGACTGGTTTCCGGGATCCAGCGTCGCCGCCTTTTCGAATTGCTGCAATGCCAGTTCCGGCTTGCCGTCAGCCATGTAGGCATTGCCGAGCAGGCTTAGCGTCCCTGCTTCCGCCGTCGACTTGTCAGAGAACGGCTTGAGGTACTCGATCGCCCGAGACGGAGCATGCTGTTGCAACGCAGCGCTCGCGATCAGTCGCGCGGCCCGCTGGTCGAGTGGAGCATGAGCCAGGTATTTGCCGAGGATGCTCTCGGCCTGCGCAAACTGTTTGAGCGCCAGTTTTGTCGCTCCCTGGAGATAATAGCCGGTCCAGAGCCGCGCGAAGTCCGGGCTGATGCGATCGAAGATTCGATCGGCCGCCGCATATTGCTGTTGCTTGGCGAGCTCGAGCGCCCGGAGATAGTTTGCCATGAAAAGATTTGGAGTAGCTTTGAGAATCGGATCGAGATCCGCATCTGCTGCCTTGAAATTGCCGCGATCGATATTGATGCCGGCGCGGCCCAAATGAGCCTGCAGATATTTGGGATCGATTTCGAGCGCCTGATCGAACAAACGCAGGGCGCCGTCCTGGTCGCCTCGGGCCTGCAATATTTCCGCCTTGACCCCGATGATCTCGGTCGAGCGAGGGGCGGCGGCGATCGCCGCGTCGATCAGCTTGTCCGCCTCATCGGGGTGCTGTCGATTTAGCAGCCGGGCGAGCTGTGCCTTTGGTTGTGTTGCCTCGGGATCTAGCCGGATCGCATCGCGAAGCATCGTCTCGGCTTTGTTGCGATCGTTCAGGCCGACCGCCGCGGCCCCAAGTGCAGTCCGGACCTTGCTTTCGAGAGCAGGAGCGCGATCGCCCGGCTGGATCAGATCGACGACGTCCGAAAATTTGCCCTGCCGAAGCAAGGCGCTGGCGAGAATTGACAAATAGTCTGCCTCGTCGCCATGACGTTCGCGAGCGGCGCGCGCTTCGCGTTCGGCCGAGACGACATCGCCGAGATCGAGATATATTTGCGCCAGCCGCGCGCGAATCACCGGATCATCCGGCGACTGGCGAACCGCGTTGCGCATCTCGATCTCGGCGGCCTTGAGATCTCCTTTGGCCAAGTACTGCTCCGCCTCTTTTACCGAACTGGAAGAGTCCTTGGCGTTGGCGCCAGCACCGATCACAAGCAAGGCGGCGGCGAAAGCTAGCGAGCACCAAAGGTAGTGGCGTTGAGCCTTGAGCATTGCCTTTCCCTTCATCCGCAAGCGGCCTTCATAGATCGAGGCCGATCCGGTGCTGCTGCATCAGATCGTAAAGCGTCGGGCGGCTGATCCCGAGCAGCTTTGCCGCCTTCGACAGGTTGGAGCCGGCTTGGGCAAGAGCTAGCTGAAGCACTTCGCGCTCGGCGCGAGCACGCGCGTCGCGAATGGTCAGTGACGGAGTGTCCTCTCCGGGGACGGCAAGACCGAGATCGGCAGCCGAGAGCAGCGGGCCGTCCGTCATGACGACGGCGCGCTTTACGCGGTTCTCCAGCTCGCGCACGTTTCCGGGCCAGGCGTGATCCCTGAGCGCGCCGAGCGCAGAAGCAGTGAACCCGCGCGCCGGGCGGCCGTATTCGGCGGCAACCCGGCTGAGAAAATAGCTCGCCAGTGCAACCGCATCACCGGATCGCTCACGCAAAGGCGGGATCTGCACCGTGACCTCGTTCAGCCGATAATACAAATCCTCCCGAAAGCGCCCTTCGGCCATCAGCGAGTCGAGGTCTTGATTCGTCGCACAAACGATCCGCACGTCGACCTGCACGGGAATGCGTCCGCCAATACGCTCGACGACCTGGTCCTGTAGGAAGCGCAGCAGTTTCACCTGCATTGGTAACGGCACGTCGCCGATCTCGTCCAGAAACAAGGTCCCGCGATCGGCACTTTCAATTCTGCCGATCGTCTGCTTGAGCGCTCCGGTAAACGCGCCCTTTTCGTAACCGAAGAGCTCGCTTTCGAGCAGCGTTTCGGGAATTGCCGCACAATTGATCGGCACAAACGGCTGGCGCGCTCGGGAACTCAATTTATGGACCGCTCGGGCGAGCAACTCCTTGCCGGTGCCGCTCTCGCCGCGCAGCAGCACAGCGACGTCAGTGTCCGCCATTTTCTCGATGCTGCGCAGCACTCTCGACATCTCCGGGCTGGTCGCGATGACCCCATCGATCGGGGATGCCGCGGTGGCCTCCAACAGCCTACGGTTTTCGGCTTCCAGGTCGAATATCCGCTCGGCACGCGTGACGATCAGTTGCAGTACGTCGATATCGATGGGCTTCTGGTAAAAATCGTAAGCACCGAGGGCGATGGCCCGCAAGGCGTGTTCGCGGGTTTCGTTGCCCGTGGCGATGATGACTTTAATCCCCGGCGCGATGGCCAGGATCTCGGCTAGGATGGCCAACCCCTCGGAAGCGCCGTCAGGATCGGGGGGAAGTCCAAGATCGACGATCGCCACCGGAACGGGGTCTCTTCTGACGAGATCGGCGGCTTCCTGACGTGTGCTCGCGGAATATACTTTGTGTTCCGAAAAGGCCCAGCGAAGTTGCCGCAGAAGGCCAGGATCGTCATCGACGATCAGCAACGGTCTTGTGGTGGTGGACATCTGGTCATGTCGCGGCGGAAGATGTCGCCGGCTCTCTCTCGAGGACAATGGGTAGAAGAATCCGCATGGTGGTACCAACCCCTCGTTCGGAGATCACCTCAAGATCGCCACCCGACATGCGGATCATTTCTCTGGTCTGAAACGCGCCGATGCCATAGCCGCCCGATTTCGTCGAGCGGAACGGTAAGAACAAGTCGTCGCGAATAAACGCCTCGTCCATGCCGTGGCCCCGATCGACGATATCGATGACGAGCTGGGCGTGGTCGCGATGCGTCGAGATGACCACGCTATCGCCCGGTCGTGACGCCTCGATAGCGTTCTGGGTCAGGTGAGTCACGGCGGACTGGAGACCTTCGGGATCGATCGCCACGACACAATCCTCGTCATCGCTACGGGTCTCGATGGTCACCGGGCCGTGGGCCAATGCCGCGGCGACGGCGGCTACGATCGCACCTGGGTCGGCCAGGCGCGGATTGCCCAATGCAGCCCCTCCCTTGAGCTCGCGCAGGAGGCGGTTCATCCGGGCGACCGCATCCTCGATCGTCTGGAGCATGTCGCGCTGAAAATCCGGGTCGTCGATGTGGCGTTTTGCATTCGAGACCACCAACCCGAGCTGGCTCGCCAAGTTTTTGATATCATGGACGACGAAGGCGAAGCGCTTGCTGTATTGGTTCAGCAGTTCGCTGTCGCGCAACACCTTGGTCGATCGCTCCTCGGCGAGATAGCTGGCTGCTTGACGCCCAGCCGCGCGAAGTAGATCGAATGCCTCCCAATCGAGGGTGACCGGGTGATTGGCGCGGTCGAGAACAACGAAACCTACGACTTCTCTGCGATATGACAGCGGCACCGCCAGCCACGCATTCGACGCGGCCAGAGGCCATGTTTGACCGGAGGAAGTTGGCGAGCGTTCCTGTATCCAGCTGCCACCGCGAAAGCCTGCAATGAAGGGGTCGTCGGCCGGCAGCTTCGCTTGCCGCGGCGTCGGGAGTTGCCATACGGCGGTCGGCTGATAACCAACCCCGCGACTCGACGACCACAGCGCCCCCGCCGGGCTGTCGACGAATTCGGCCAACGCCCGGATGATCCTGACCTGTAGCCCTTCGGTGTGACTTGCATCGGAGATGAGCTCGATAAATTTCAGCCACTCGACCCGATAATCGTACCGATGAGTAAAAAAATTTCGCGAGATCACAAACTTGAGTCGTCGGCGCAGGCTCCCTGACGAGAGCACGGTGGCGAGGACGACAATGCTGCCGAACAGCATTGCCAGCTGCAGGACAAGCCCCCAATCGCCCTCGAGCTCGCGTAGCACCATGCCGACAATGGCCACGGCGAGGAGAAAACAGCCGCTCGCCAGCAAGGTCGCGGTGTGGAACACCACTTGGCGGGAGACATGAATGTCGACCCGCCATTCGCGATTTCGTGCCATCGCCAGGGCGAGCAACGGCGCCATGAACGCTGCCACGATTGCTCGCCCGAGGCCGAGCCCGCGATCGACCCGGCCGCGGGTAATGAAGGCATCGGCGAACAGGAAGAGCTCATAAGCGAACAGACCCCCGAGCGCCAGGCACACCGGCCAAACGTGCCAACGTCGGTCCTGTTCGGTGTTGCGCCAGAGATTCTCTATCGTCAGTAGCCCAATGACACCAAACCCGATGCGAACCAGCAGCTGAGACGTGTAAAAGCCCGACAGAGCCGCGTCGAGGAATAGCAGGTGCGCATCGTTGGCGATCGCGGCAATACAAAAGGCCAGCGCGCCGAGCAGGTAAAGGCGCCCGAGCCCGGAGCCGTCACCGGCTCTTACGGTAACCAGTGCGACCGCAAACAACAGCCACGCAGAGAGCCGGACACTGTCGATCAGCGCCAGCCCCGGGATTGACAGACGGACCGAGGCTGCCATTGCCGCGGCCCAAGCCGCCGAGGCCAAGCAGCAACCGAGAATTGCCAGACCGGTCTTACTGGTCCGACCCTGCAAAATCATTAACACGATTACCAGGATGAAGGCGAGTGCACATCCTGCATAAACCGTTTGCGCTACGACGATATTCAGGTTCGGCGCCCTATCTTGCCCCGTAGTTCCAGAAGATCACCCGGGCAGTCTGTAACAATATCACGAAATCTAGAAAAATACTACGATTCTTTACGTAATAAAGATCGTAAGTCAGCTTGACCCAGGCGTCCTCCGTCGAGGCGCCATAGGGGTAGTTCACCTGCGCCCAGCCGGTGATGCCCGGTCTCACCCAATGCCGTTCCGAATAGTATGGGATGGCCCGAGCGAGCTCGGCTACGAAAAACGGGCGCTCCGGGCGAGGCCCGACAAAGCTCATGTCGCCACGCAGCACATTAAAAATCTGCGCGAGCTCGTCGACCCTGAGCTTGCGAATGACGGCTCCGATCCGGGTGACCCGTGGATCGCGCTGGGAGGCCCAGCGAGGACGGCCGTCGGTCTCGGCATCCACCCGCATGCTGCGAAACTTTAAAATCGTGAAGACTCGACCGTGCAGTCCGACTCGGGCCTGATGGTAAAAGATTGGGCCAGGGCTCTCGAGCTTGATCAGGCACGCCGTCAGGACCACGAGCGGCAGCGTCAGCAGCAGCAAACCGAGGCTGACGCCAATGTCGAAAGCCCGCTTCAGCATCTCATCGACCGGACCGCAGCGAAAGCCGTCGGAATAGAACAGCCAGCTGGGCCTGAGTGACTCGATGTCGACAGTGCGGGTCTCACGCTCCCAAAAATCGAGGAAATCGGTTACTTTGATGCCGGCGAGCTTGCAATGCAGGAGCTGGCGCACCGGCAAGCCGCGTCGATCGTCGGTTGCCACGACGATCTCGCTCGCTCCTTGTCGATACACGATTTCTGTCAGGGCATCATCCGCCAGAGCGGCGGCATCGGAGTCTGACCGGTCAGCAGTATCGGGATGCCTCCGCGAACGTTCGCCGGGCGTCGCGATGAACGAAATCGGCACAAAATATTCATTTTCACCAGTCTCGACCAGCTTGGCAATCCGCGCCGCTTGAGTTCCGTTACCGAGCACGAGAACCCGCCGTTTGAGCAATCCTCGTCCCAAGGTGACTGAAAACGTGCCGCGCGTGACCGAAACGCAAACGAGCCAAATAAGCGTCGCCTTCAGCGGAAAACTTCTCACATCAGGCAGGTAACCCAATCCCTCGCGCCAATATGTGGCTGAGAAAGAGACCAGCATCAGCACGAGCACCGAGGCGACGGCAATCTTGCTCAACAGAAGACGAAAATCCACGAAACTCTGATGCCCATAAAGGCCGACCGAAACCATTGCGGTTACCGCGGCGACCGCCAATCCCGCTGAGAATTGCACGGTAAAGCTCGAAACACGCAGCACGATTGGAACGCCGATCTCCGGGGCAGACAACATCTGGTAAAAAGCGCCGGTGATCAGCAGGACGTCGGACGATGCGAGAAGCACGACCGAAACCGGAACAAAATGTCGGAATAGTCTGAGTTGCATCGCGAACGGAAAGGTTGACGCCCCACACAGCCGACAACCCTTGCCCC
>Ga0306920_100015351_pt1 | contig 10492 bp, 11 predicted proteins | sample flu12Cox44000170_FD_204666 | JGI IMG/M metagenome (GOLD analysis project Ga0306920, IMG submission 204666) | Lab enrichment of tropical soil microbial communities from Luquillo Experimental Forest, Puerto Rico - flux4day.12C.oxic.44.000.170 (v2)... | ecosystem: Environmental > Terrestrial >... | reverse complement strand
CCGTGCCCGGCGTGCGATCTTTGTGGTGCCCGAATGCGAGCGTCCTTTCTCTCCAATCCTCGCCATGCGCCGAAATCAAATTCGAGATGGCTGTCAAGGTCAAGACCGCCAAGGCACTGGGCCTCACCATGCCTACTGCGCTGCTCGTGCGCGCCGACGAGGTGATCGAGTAAAATCATTGCAACCCGTTTGCTGCACTGCATGAGTCCGGTTTTGGCACATCGCGTCATTTCGCTGCCGCGCAGCAATCGGTCGCTTTCGGAGCGAAGCGGACATCGAACCGCTCGTGGAGCCGGATTTTTGAGTACGCGTCCTACAAAATCCGCATGATGAAGTTGCAGATGCGGGTGGGCGGCATGTTCTGGTGCGCCGCGCCGCCGCCGGCCGACTGGATCGCGATGCCGGTGGCGGCGGCGCCGAGCGAAATGCCGGTCGTGGCGGCATTGATCGAGATGTTGGTCGCAGCCGCCGCGGTCGCGGTGATATTGCCGCCGGCGCCGACGCCGTCGACGAATGCGAACGGCGTGATGCTGCCGTTGGTGGTCGCGGCGGTCGAAAAGGCGACGCTGTGGGCATGCGTCGGATCGCTCACGCCGTGGCTATGGGTCGGGTCGCTCACCGCGTGGTTATGGGTCGGATCGTTGACGCCGTGGGCGTGCGCGGGCATCTGCGCCGTGATCAGCGTGACGGTCTGCGCTCCGCCGGCGGCGCCGAGCACGGTGCCGTCGATGCCCGAGGCGCCGGCGGTGATGCGGCTCGCGACCACGCCGCCCATGTCATCCTTGCCGGCGAGAAGATAGCCGCGCAGGTCGGGGAGATTGAACGTGGTCGAGCCGTCGCCGGCGCCGTAGGTGGTCGCGATCAGGTTGAACAGATTGACGTAGGCTAAGCGCGAGATCGCCTGGCCGAACGGCAGCGCGAACGCGCTCGAGGGCGCGGCGACGCCGAAATAAGGCAAAGCGACCCCGAGCGGGATGCCGGGCGCGCCGGTCAGCCCCCGCAGGATCCACTCGCCCGACACATTATAATATGTGGCGGCGTAGGGCGTGCCCGCGACCAGCATGCCGGCGAGGAGCTCGGTCGAGGGCGCCGAGCGCAAGGGCTTGGCGCCGAGCCCGTCGACGTTGAGCGTGCAGGCGCCGGCGTTGCCCGCGTGCGCCGTGAACGCGATCATCGCGCCGTCCATGTGCGCGAGCGTGTCGAACACCTGGAAGGAGGCAAGCGTATAGGCGGCGCCGGTGCCCGCGGTCGCGATCGCGCCGGCAACGTCGTCGCGGTATTTCGACGCCGCCGCCATCATCGCGCGCGCGGAATCGTTGACCGTCGAGGGCGCCTGGCCCTCCGCCCAATTGATCGAGCCGTCGGCGGTGGCGTTGCTGGCGGCGGTGCGGGACCATTTCCAGAAGCTCATTGTCGGACCTCAAAAGCAAGCGGCCCCTTTCGGGGCCGACGTTTCGGATACAGAGTCGAGTTGGCTCCAGCGCGCGGACTTATTAACGCGCAGCCATCGCCTAACGGATGCAGGCGTCGATCAGTCAACGGGAGCGTGGTGACGAGTTACGGTATGAAACTTGGACCGAAGCTGGTCGTGCCTGGGGTTGTGACCGGTATCGTCGGGCCGGGTGTGGTTGTTCCTCCCGGACTGGTGGGCCTGGCGAGGGCGGCGGTGGCTGCGGCGGCGCGCTTGTCCTCTTCGTCATTGTACGCCTGGGCTAGGAACGCACCCCACATCTCCAACTCATGATTGTCCTCGGGGTCGTCTTGGCGATTGCGATCGATCAATGTCTTGTCATGCTGGCCAAAGTAGATGCGCAGTCCTCCGCGCGCGCCGTTGACGCCGCGTTCCCCGACGAGGCCCTGAGCAAACAGGGACGCCATGCGGCCGCCGCCGAGCGCAAAGCCATACTCGCCGCCCAAGGAGAGCGCACTGCGTCCGAGGGTGTAGACGTGCCCGATCGAAAGTTTGAAATTGTCGGTGACATAATAGGACGCGCGGACCGAGTCGAAGAAGCGATCGGGAAGGGAGAATGCCGGCACGCCCGGCACCACGGCAGGAATATTGAATCGTACCGTTTCGTACCCGACGACGCCGCCGACAGTCCATCGGCCCAAGTAATACTCACCTTCCGCTCCGGCGCGGGCGATGTTCAGTGCGGTGCGCGGAACGATCACACCGCTGTTCCCATTCCAGCGCGAATAGGAGCCGTAGACACCGAGAAGGCCGACGGAAGGGTCGCGCCAGAACACGTGTCCGGCGCCGCGGGCCGTGCCGGAACTATTGAAGCTTCCGACTCCGCCGTCGATTTGCAGGCCCCATTGCTGCGCCAGCGGAATCGAAAGCGAGCCGTCTGCGCCGTAGAGGCTGCTGCTGTGATTTGCTCCGCCGCCATAGCCGTCGATCTTGGCGTTGAATCCGTCGACCGCCGGCATGGGCTGCGGGAGCCATTGGACGCCCGCAGGGGCCGAACGCCGCGATTGCGCGTAAGCCAGCGCCGAGAAATCCGACCACTCGGTTTCGTCCGCGGCGGCTGGTTGATCACGAAGGGTCTTGGCGAAAATCTGCGCGGCGGAATAACTCAGCGGCGTGGCATCGGGCACACTTTGGGCGTTCGCAATCGAGACTGAAAGCAGCCCGGCGACAACAGCCGCGCCGGCACACAATATGTATTGCCGATCCAAGCGCACCATGACACGCCCCCGCGCCCTACCCCGCTTTTACACAACCTTACACGCGCGCCTTACACGAACCTGACAAACGGTCTCGCCGGTTGAACATCATCATCGATTGCAAGCGAGTGTTGCGAAAACGGTACGATCCTGCGCCGGCAATTGATGCGGAGTCCGTGATCTGCCGCGTGAGCAATGTCGATATCACGTCGCGCCGCTGCGAGCTCAACTTCGGCGCGCGCAAACGCACGCTGACCGGGGCGCGAAGCCAACGAAGTCGGCGCAACCATGGCCGCCGCGGGCATTCCCGCCGAGGGAGCCGCGGGCTCGAGCATCGAAAGCGTCTCCAAATTGCGCTGCACGATCGACCCGAACGAGATCATGCATAAGGCGGGCGGCGGCGCGCAGTGCAGTTTCGAAACGGGGCAGTGACTTCGTTCGCAGGCGCCCGGCAATAACGATGGCTATTGGGGCCATAGCCGGCCGCTATGTTTGCGTGTCCTAGACAAAACCTACACGCGGAAGTAGAATCCGGCGCGTCGGATGTGCCTCGCCCCGTGGGAGGTTTCGATGCGCAAATCCATCATTCTCATCATTGCACTCATTATATGCGGCGTCTTCGTCGGCGCGGCCTGGGCTGGAAAGGTCGCGATCGGCGGCACCCACTCTTCGGGGGAGATCGCGGGTACATGCGGCAGTGTGGGCGGCCAGTTCTGGCAGATCGACTCAGGGTACGGCTGCGTTCACGAGTGCGGCGCGGGCGGCGCCCAAGCTTGCGTGGTCTCATGCGGTAACGACGGCAAGTGCACCGGTGAGTGCCCCTCCTGCGGTCGCCGAGATCCCCCTCGTCTGCCCCTCCTGAGCGGGGGCAATGAAGTTACGCGCGCCCTAAGCAACTCAGTGACGCCTGCAAAGCGTTATTGAGCGGCCGCTTGTGGATGGATTGGCTCGAGCGGAGCAGGTCCGTCCGAGCCGGCTGGCAACGACGCGAGCGATCATTCGGTATCACGCGCGGCCGCGGTGTGGCGCGACTCTCGGCCGTGTTGCGGGTTCGTCGCCCAATAGGAGGCTTTCGATGCGCAAATCCATCATCCTCATCATTGCCCTCTTCATATACGGCGCCCTCGTCGGCGAGGGGTGGGCTGCAAAGGTCAGCATCGGCGGAACCCACTCACGGTCGGAGATCCAGGCGACCTGCGGCGCCGTGGGCGGCGATTTCTTTTCATTTGAGGGCGGCGACTTCGGCTGCACTCACGAATGCGCAGGCGGCACTGACACGTGCTCCGTCGAATGCAACCAGAACGGCAAGTGCACCGGTACCTGTCCTCGCTGCGGTCAACGAGTGAGTCCTCGATCTCCGCTACCCCGTCTCGCTGGAGCGGATGCGGTTACGCGGGTGCTGAAAAACTCAGTCAGCCGCGCAAAGCGATATTGAGCCGAAGCCTATTCGCCGCTCGCGCGTGCGGTGCGCGCCGGCAGGCCGCATTCCCGGCGCACCTCCTCGATCTGCGCCCGCAAGACGGCGAGTTGACCGACGGTCGCGGCGTCGCTCGCCGCGCTCCCCGCGGCGTTGCAAAACTGCGGTCGTGACGGCGAACGGTCGGACGGAGAATTTCCGGCTCAAGGCTATCCGGCCTCGGCCCCAGCCAGCAACCACAGAGTGATGTCATGCGCGTGTCAGGCCGCGCAGCAGCTAACGGGAGTAGAGCCCGAGTCTGTATGGGCTATCTCGATGCTGCGGCGGGCGCGGTCCATTGCCGCAACCTGTCCAGCGTCGCCTTCGATTTGGGCAAGAGCAGTTCGGGCGGCGCCTTGGCGCGGCTGGGGTATCGCGCTTGCAGATCGGCAAGACGCGCGTTCACGAGCTCGATGCCGCGGCCGACCGCCGCCTTGAGCTCGTCGGCCGAGGCGGATGAATCGAGCGCGTCTTTCCAGGCGCGAATGTCGTCATCGCTCATGCCGCCCGAGCGCAGCGCCTGCGCCATGTCGTCGGTGACGGCGTTGCGCGCGCGCGCGAAGTCGGCGAGCGCGGGCGTTTGCGGATCGGACGACGCGCTCGCCGGCGCAATGCCGGCGCTCTTGCCCGCGGCCGTCACGAGATCACCGAGACGGCCGACGACGGCGTTGAGGGAAGCGACATCCTTGAACGGCTCGCGGCCGAAATACGTGGGCGCGACGGTCCGCATCACGTGCGGGTTCAACGCGGCAGCCTTGGCTATCGCGTCGGGGACGCCGGCTTCGGCGAGCGCTCGATAGGTTTGAGCCGACGCGAGGCGCTGCTGATCGAGGCGCTCCCCCGTGAGCCATCCGGCCAATCCGTGGCCGATCGACTGGCCGAGATTGCCGCCTCGGAGCGCGCCGGCGAGATAGCCGAGAATGGCGTTGCGGCTGTCGTCGATGGGATTGGTGTTGGCAAGCGGCAGCAGGCCGCCGCGCGGCGCAACGCCGGTGAAATCGAGAATTCCCGCCATGGCTTTTTTCCTGTTACCCCGAAATCCTGCTGGTCGGCTCGGCACACACAGCTGTCGGCAACTATGAGCTCACCAATCGGTTACCCCCGATTGAACGATCCCGGCCCCATGAATCCGTTGGACAGCGCGTTGAAGAGGCCGCCGCCGAGCGATCCGAGAATGCCGCCGCCCAGCGAACCGCCACCCGTCATCGGCAGGAATGCGAGCGGCGCCAGCGACCAGGGATTGAACGGCGTCGACGTCGTCTGCGTGCTCGAGCCGGTGGTGTTGCCGATCTGCGTGCCGCTCGTCGTTCCGGACGTCGTCCCCGACGTCGCGCCGGTGTTGGAGAACGCGCTGCCGAGCCCCGCGATCGGCACGCCGAGCTGCACCAATGTCTGCAGCGTCTGCAGCGGAATGCCGCGAGAGCGCGCCGCCGCGGCCAATTGCTGCTCGTAGGGCATGTTGGCGAAGCCCTGCCCCGTGCTGGCGACGCCGAAGCCGGCTTGCCGATTGGCGAGATCCTGCTGATTGAGGCTTGAAAGCAGCCCCGCCGTCGTGTTGCCGGCGCCGTAGAGCGATCCCATGGCGCCGAGCTGATTGGCGACGTTCTGATTGTATTGATTGGCGACGAGCTGCCCCTCGCCTTGGCTCAAGCCGCGCGTCAGCGCCTGCTGGTTGAGGCCCGAGAGATCGCGGCCGGCGCCGGCGAACATGCCGTTCACCTGATTGGTGATGTCGGCGTTGGCGGCGGCGAGCGCGTCGGAAAAGCCGGGGGTCGAACGCGGATCCAGGAAGCCCGCCTGCAGATACGGATTGAGCTGCGAGCGATATTGCTGGTAGGCGCCGCTGACCATCGGCGCCTGCGCTTGGGCGTTGCCGCCGGCAAGCAGCGTGGTGGCGAGATCGGTCGCTTGCGGCAGGAACTGGCTGATATAGCCCGAGCTATTGGCAAGCCCGCCGATCGCGGCGTTTTCCTGCGGCGTGAGCGAGGCGTTCGCGAGCTGGCCTTGCAGCTGCGCGAGGATGGAGGAGAGAAACGGCTGCGCCGGCGCCCACGGATTGGTCGTTCCGCTGGCGCTGGTGGCGCCGCTCTGGGCGCCGCTCGTGCTGCCGCTCGACTTGACGAGGCTGTTCGCGACTTGATTTTTGTCGACGGTTTGCGTGGTTCCGCCCATGGCTGCAATTCCTTTAACTTGGCGCTCGCGTGTTTTCCGACTCCTCGTCCTGAGGAGCGTCGCGTAGTTCGAGGCTCGCCCTCGTCCTGGAGGAGCGTCGCAAGCAAAAGTGCGTTCACGCGCGTCTTCGCGCGCTATGCGACGCATCTCGAAGGACGGCCCGAGGCTCATGCGCGGTCCTCATGCTTCGAGACGCCGCGCTTTGACGAGTGACGCGCGTGGCCGCGCTTTCGCCTGCGCGGCTCCTCAGCATGAGGACATCACGGCGTGAGGCTACGGCCGCGAATTTCGAACGAGTGGTTTCTCCAACAGCACGCGCGTGGTGCGGTACTCCGGCAACAGCTTGAGCCAGCCGCGGCGGCCGTAGATGCGCATGGCGGCGCAGCCTTGCGTCTTGCCGTAGGCCTCGAGCCCTTCGATGAGATGCAGCCATTGCGAGCGGTCGTGGCCGCCGCAGGCGACAATGGTGCAGAACGTCTCGCCGTTCGCGTGGGCGAGCTCGGTGACGGCGGCCGCCTTGACCGTCTCGCCGTTCCAGGCGAGCCAGAGGAGCGCATTGCCGTTGCGCACGGCATGCTCGACCTCCGCGTAACTCGAAAGCCGCCCCTTCTCCATCGCCGCCCTGATCAGCGACGCCACGTGCGGCCAGAACTCGTGCGCCTGCGCCGGATCGACGCAGATGAGTTGGCAGCACAAACTCCGTTCGTCCCCGCGAAAGCGGGGACCCAGAGCTGCGGACCGTGGCCCCTGGATTCCCGCTTGCGCGGGAATGAGCGGATTCTGGTCACCCGAGCGCGACATAGAGAAAGGTCCGATCGGCCTGCGCGTTGTTGGCGTGGGTGACGACGAAGGAGCCGTTGTTGACGGCGCCGACATACATCGTGCCATTGCCGATCTCGGCCGCGGCGTTGGCGGTCTTCGCAAACGGCAGCACCGTCGAGCCGGCGCCGCAGTTCGGCGCCGTCACCGTGGTCGAGCCCGCGCTCGGCTTGAGCGTGAACGACCCGACCGCGTTCGATCGGCCCTCGAACAGGTCGCGCACCGCGCGCACGATCTTGTAGATGTCCTTTTCGTCGGGCGAGAGCGTGTTGGCCATGCTTCTTACCTTGAAACTCTCCCGCTCATTCTTCTCCGATCATTCCCGCGAAAGCGGGAATCCAGGGCCGCAGTCTGTGGCTCTGGGTCCCCGCTTTCGCGGGGACGAACGGAGAGCACGGGTTCACCGTTTGCCTTCTTGCGCGAGCATGGGCTCGACGCCGCTGGCAAACGTCCACGCGGTGCCGGCGGGAATGCGCAAGCGGCCGCGCGCCAGACGCGTCGAGACGTTGGCGGGGCACAGCCCCTTGCCGTTGACGGCCTGCTCGCTCGAATAGGTCACGCTTCCCTGCAGGTTTTCGCGCGCGCCGATCGAGCCGTAGCAGGCCGGCGCATCGGTCAGGGGACGAAAGCCCTTGACCCGCATGCGCCGCTCCAAGCTCTGCTCGGCGGTGTCGAGCGTCGCCTCGAGCGCAGGTCCCCCGGCGAACGGGCCGCCGAAGAAGCCGAGCTTGTGCGAACTATCGACGATCGAGAGCTGCGCGAGCGCCGAGGTCGCGACGTCGTCGAGCGAGAAGGTGAGCGCATCGATCGAGCCCGAGATCGCGTCGAGGCCCTCGAGCGTGAGGCCAGGGCGCGCGAGCGTGGCGAGATATTCCCCGCTTTGCACGATCAGCGCGGCGCGCTCGATGCCGTAGTCGTAGACGAGGATCTTGTCGAACAAGGAGGCCGAGCCGGCGAGCGATTTGTAAGTCCAGTAGACGCGCGTGGCGCGCGGATCGCTGGCGCCGATCACGAGGTGCAGCTGGCCAGCGTCGACGTCGCCGAAGAACGTGCGGTCGAAGCGCTCCTTGCCGATCGGGACCGGATAGCCGCCCGGCAGGATCATGTAGAAGCCGTCGTTGCCGCAGAAGAACAGCCGGTCGCCGGCGCGCACCAGCGAGAGCGGCGCGAAAATTCCCTTGTCCTGGGCCACGCGTTCGATTTGGAACACATAGGGCGCGCCGGGCGCGAAGATCATGCGCCGCAGCGAGCCATCTTGCGTGATCAGCCCGGTCTCGCCGCCGCCGATCGCGCGCACCACGCCGCCGTCGGGCAGGTCCTGGAAGTCGCTCGAGTTCACGCCCGAGGTCCAGGTGGTCACCGCATTGAGGCCCGACCATTGGATGCGGTAGGGCGTCGCGGTGCCGAGCCCCGAGAGCACGACGAAGCGGTTGACGACCGCGACGTAGCGCGCTGGCGGCGGCGAGCCGCCAAGATCGGCGAATGCCGACGATGAGGTGAGGTCGAACACCTGCGGCACGGTGTTGATCTGCACCGCGATGACGAAATTGTTGAATTGCGCGAACTGCCACTGCTCGCCGTTGCCGACGCCGGTATAGCTGCCGCCGCCCTTGCTGACGTCGCTCCAGGAGAAATCGGTGTTGTTGAGCTTGTAGAGCTTGCTCGCGGTGGCGGCGAACACGGTCACCGACTGGTCGGCGTTGCGGGCGTAGAAATAGCCGCGGCACGGCGCGGGCAGCGCCTGCGAATACGGCGAGACGCTCGCCACCGGGCCGTAGCCATCCGCGCGCGGAAACACGTTCTCAATGAGCTGCGAGCTTGCGGCCTTGTAGGGCGCGAGATCCGGCTTCCAGTCGGCGAAGGGCAAGATGTCCATGGCATTCTCAATCTGTCGTTCCCGCGCATAGCGCGTCGAAGACGCGCGTGAACGCGCTTATGGCGGGAACCCATAATCCCAGGCCTGGGGTTATGGGTCCCGGCTCTTGCTTGCTCCGCTCGCTCGGCGGGGACGACGGCAGTGAGGTCACGGCGTCGTCCCCCATCACGCGCGCGGCGCCGGGATCGCCACCGCGCGCATCTGTTGGCTTCAAGGCTGCGTCGGGATCGCGGGCGGGTCCGAGTCCAATCCGTTCATCGCCGCCAATCCGCCGAACGCGTTGAACTGGATGATCTTGCTCAAGGTCGGATGCGCATTGACCTTCGCGCGGATGGCGGCCGCCGTTTTCGGCGCAACCGTTTTGAAATAGTTCGGATCGGTCATATAGGCGCGGATCGCCTCGGCCATGTATTCGCGCGGGACGTTTTCGCTGTCGTAGCCGCGGCGCTGCGGAGTCATCGGCCTCGCCGTTGGGGCCGCATCAAGCCCGCCGCGCGCTCGGTTCGGATTGTTGAGGCTGTTGTAGACGCCCTTGAGCTCGTCCGAGAGGCCCTTGGTCGGGATCTGGCCCGCGATCTCTTCGATGACGTGCCCGAGCTCGTGGCCGTAGACCATGCCGGCCTTGTCGGGCCGCATGCCGGCGTGCAGCTCTATGCCGGTCGGTATCAGTCGACCACTATCCAGCGGCAGCAGCGTCGTCCGGCCCCAAGCGGTCTGATGCGGCGGTATGGCCTCGGCGGCGTGGCCGGTTGTTGCTCTCGCGAGGTCGTCGAATTCGGCTGGCGCGAAGGCTTGGTCTTGCGCACCCGCCGCTTTTCGACCGACGATGTATCTGGCCGTGAGCGGTCGCCCTTCGATGTCGTGGGTAAGTCGTCCGGTGGCATCTGCCGGTGCTCCATGCGGATAATCCGCCTCGAAGGGCCGAAGCGGCTTCGGCGACGGATTATATATCATCGGGGACTTGGAAGCGAGCGACTCCGCCGACGCCACGCCTCTTCGCGCGATCGCCGGAAGCAAGCGCGCGGCCCGCGTCGCAAGACCCGCCTCCCACATCGGGGTAAGCATCATTCCGATATCAAAGAGATCGCTCACCACTCCCTCGAGACGCGGGTCGCGATCGGCTGACGGCAGCTTTCCTCCGGGGGTGGGCGTCCATGCCGGCGGCGGGAGCGGCGCGTAGGTCGCCGGGTTGGTCAAATTCGGGGCCAACGCCCGCAGTCCGCGCCAAGCCAACTGCACAAGGTCCCGCGCAGGGCTCGGCGGCAAGCGCGACAACAGTCCATGGCTGTCAGCAGATGGCAGGCGAGCCAGGAGCCCTTGTTTTGCCGGATCGAAGACCTGCGGATCAATGATGCCGGTCACGGCGTTGTTCCCATTACGCGCGCGGCGCCGGGATCGCCGCCGCGCGTCTTGTTGTTGAGCTTGTCGATCTCGTCGAAGATCTCGTCGCGGCGCGCCTTCCACATGGGCGCGCGCTCGTCGTTCACTCCGAACATCTCGGC
>Ga0306920_100015350_pt1 | contig 10492 bp, 9 predicted proteins | sample flu12Cox44000170_FD_204666 | JGI IMG/M metagenome (GOLD analysis project Ga0306920, IMG submission 204666) | Lab enrichment of tropical soil microbial communities from Luquillo Experimental Forest, Puerto Rico - flux4day.12C.oxic.44.000.170 (v2)... | ecosystem: Environmental > Terrestrial >... | reverse complement strand
GTGTGTGCTGAAATATTTTCCGGATGAACTGAAGAAGCCGCTGGACCATTGGTGATGCACAAGCCATTTTCCGCCAGTCCGCAAAGGAAGAAGATGTCATGACCGATAACAAGTCCTTCACGATCGACGATCGCGAGATCGACATCCGCGAAGGCGAGACAATCTTCCGCGCCGCCGGGCGCCTTGGCATCAAACTGCCGCGTCTATGCTACCTGCCCAAGCCCGGCTACCGGGCCGACGGCAATTGCCGCGTCTGCATGGTCGAGATCGAAGGCGAGCGCGTGCTTGCCGCAAGCTGCATCCGCAAGCCGTCACCGGGCATGAAAGTGCGGACGCAAACCGATCGCGCCAAGACCGCACGGAAAATGGTCGCCGAACTTCTGCTCACCGACCAGCCGCCGCGCGAAGTGGCACACGATCCCAATTCCGAATTGTGGAAAATCGCAACGCGGCTGAACATTGAACAGGGCCGCTTCCCCACGCGTGCCGAGCCCGCGCCCGATCGCTCGCATCCGGCGATGGCGGTTAATCTCGACGCCTGCATCGAGTGCAATCTTTGCGTCCGCGCCTGCCGGGAAGTTCAGGTGAACGACGTGATCGGCATGGCCGGCCGCGGTTACACCGAAAAGATCGTATTCGATTTCGACGATCCCATGGGCGCCTCGACCTGCGTCGCCTGCGGCGAATGCGTACAGGCTTGTCCGACCGGAGCGCTGATGCCGGCGACGCTGGTGGACGACAAGAACGTCTTCGTGGGCAAGGCCGACCGGTCGGTCGACAGCGTATGTCCCTATTGCGGCGTCGGCTGCCAGCTCACCTATCACATCAAGGACGACAAACTCCTCTATGTCACCGGCAGGAACGGTCCCGCCAACGAGAACCGGCTCTGCGTCAAGGGCCGGTTCGGCTTCGACTACATCCACAATCCGCAGCGGCTCCTAAAGCCGATGGTCCGCAAGGATGGCGTTCCAAAAATCGCCAATGAGCAGGTCGACCCGTCGAATCCCTGGACGCATTTCCGCGAGGCGACCTGGGAAGAAGCGCTCAACCGCGCCGCCGCCGGCTTGAAGAAAATTCGCGATCGGGACGGGCCGAAGGCGCTCGCCGGCTTCGGCTCGGCGAAGGGGTCGAACGAGGAGGCTTATCTGTTCCAGAAGCTGGTCCGCACCGGCTTCGGCACGAACAATGTCGATCATTGCACGCGGCTGTGTCATGCCTCTTCGGTCGCGGCGTTGATGGAAGGGATCGGCTCCGGCGCGGTTTCGGCGACGTTCAACGAGTGCAAAAACTCCGAAGTCATTTTCGTGATCGGCGCCAATCCGACCGAAAATCACCCCGTGGCGGCGACCTTCTTCAAGCAGGCCGCTAAGCGCGGCGCCACGCTGATCGTTGCCGATCCGCGCGGCCAGGCGCTCAAGCGCCATGCCACGCATATGCTGCAATTCAAGAATGGCACCGACGTGGCGCTGCTCAATGCCATGCTCAACACGATCGTTTCCGAAAAGCTTTACGACGAGCAGTACATCCAGACTTACGTCGAAGGTTTCAAGCAGCTCGCTGAAAGCATCAAGGATTACACGCCGGAGGAAATGGCGCCGATCTGCGGCATCGAGGCGGACGTGCTGCGCACGGTGGCGCGCAATTTCGCGCGCGCCAAATCCGCGATCATCTTCTGGGGCATGGGTATTTCGCAGCATACCCACGGTACCGACAATGCACGCTGCTTGATCGCGCTCTCCCTCATCACCGGCCAGATCGGGCGGCCGGGCACGGGACTGCATCCGTTGCGCGGCCAGAACAACGTGCAAGGCGCTTCCGACGCAGGGCTCATCCCGATGTTCTTCCCCGATTACAAATCGGTCGATGATCCGCAGATCCGCGCCCGCTACGAGGATGCCTGGGGCGTCAAGCTCGATCCCAACAAGGGCCTCACCGTGGTCGAGATCATGAACGCGATCCACGCCGGCGTGATCAAAGGCATGTACATCATGGGTGAAAACCCCGCGATGTCGGACCCGGATCTCAACCACGCGCGCAAAGCGCTCGCCCATCTGGAGCACTTGGTCGTGCAGGATCTGTTCCTGACGGAGACCGCGGCCTACGCCGATGTGGTGCTGCCGGCGTCGGCTTGGCCGGAGAAAGACGGCACCGTCACCAACACCAACCGCCAGGTGCAGATGGGCCGCCAAGCGCTGCCGCTGCCGGGCGATACGCGGCACGACTGGTGGCTCATTCAGGAAATCGGCCGCCGCATCGGGTTGCCGTGGAACTACAAAGGGCCCGACGAAATCTACACCGAAATGGCGTCGCTGATGCCGTCGCTCGACAACATCTCCTGGGAACGGGTGCAGCGCGAAAGCTCCGTCACCTATCCGTCCGACGCGCCCGATAAGCCGGGCCGCGACGTCGTGTTCGACAAAGGCTTTCCGCGCCCCGGAGGCTTCGGCAAGCTGGTCGCCGCAAAACTCGAGCCGCCCGATGAGGTGCCGGATGAAGAGTATCCGTTCATTCTCACCACCGGGCGCCAGCTTGAGCATTGGCATACCGGAGCAATGACGCGCCGCGCCACGACGCTCGATGCTCTCGAGCCCAGCGCCGTCGCCTCAGTGTCGCGCGGCACCATCGAAAAACTAGGTATCAAGCCGGGCGATCCCATTCGGGTCTCGACGCGGCGCGGGATGGTGGAACTGGCATCGCGTCAGGATGATGGGGTTCCCGACGGGGTCGTGTCCATTCCGTTTGCTTTCGCGGAAGCGGCTGCGAATTTGCTGACCAATCCGGCGCTCGATCCGTTCGGCAAGATTCCGGAATTCAAATTTTGCGCCGCGCGCGTCGAGGCGGTCGATCCGGCGGTGAGGGTCGCGGCGGAGTAATGATGCTGCCTCCTAATTGTTCCTATCCTTGAAATAGGCTTGAACCGGCCCGGTGAGCTTGATCGTCAACGGGTTGCCGTAGCGATCCTTGGTCTTGCCGGCCTCGACCCGAATCCAACCCTCGCTCACGCAATACTCGCTGACATTGGTCTTTTCGATGCCCTTGAAACGGATGCCGACGTCGCGCTTGAGCACCTCGGCATCGTAATAAGGGCTGCGGGGGTCGTTGGAGAGACGATCGGGCGGGCTGTCAGCCATAAAAGGTCTTCCGATTCTTAATCCATCGGCGTGATATTGGCATCCTTGCCGAGCTTGACCATCGCGGCAACGTCACCGGCGAAAAATTTTGCGACTTGGTCCGGCGTCATCGGCTCGGGTTGAACGCCGATGCCGGCCAGTCTTGCGCGGCGGCGAGGCCGCTCATAGCCACCAAAGTGGCGATGGCGAGGTAGACTATCCGCCGCTGCAACATGGCGCGGCATTGTGATATGAACCGCGGGGCCACCCGCCTGGGCGCCCGACGACGCGCCGGATTTCATCAGCGCCCGATCCAAGCTAAACTCGGACCATGTCGCTTGCCACCGACGATGCCCCTCACTTGCGCGGTCCGAACCCCGTCCGTCACGATTGGACGCGGCAGGAAGTCCGAGCGCTGTTCGGGCTGCCGCTCCCCGAATTGATGTTCCGCGCGCAAACCACCCATCGGGAGCATTTCGACCCTACCGAAGTGCAGATCTCGACCCTGTTGTCGATCAAAACCGGCGGCTGCCCGGAGGATTGCGCCTATTGTCCGCAGAGCGCGCGCTACCATACCGGCGTGCAAGCGGAAAAGCTCATGGCGCTTGAGGCGGTGGTCGCCGAAGCGCGGGCGGCGAAAAGCGCCGGAGCGAGCCGCTTCTGCATGGGCGCGGCTTGGCGTTCGCCCAAGGATCGCGATCTCGATTCGGTGTGTGAGATGGTCGAGGCCGTGAAGGCGCTGGGCATGCAGACCTGCGCCACGCTCGGCATGCTCACCGGCCCGCAAGCCCGGCGGCTCAAGGACGCGGGCCTCGACTATTACAACCACAACCTCGACACCTCGCCGGAATTCTACGGCCGGATCATCACCACGCGCGTCTATGAGGATCGGCTGGAGACGCTCGAACATGTGCGCAACGCCGGCATCCATGTCTGCTGCGGCGGCATTGTCGGCATGGGCGAGACGCGCGAAGACCGCGTCGGCATGATCGCGGCTTTGGCGGCGCTCCCGGCGCACCCGGAATCGGTGCCGATCAATATGCTTGTGCGGGTAGCCGGCACGCCGCTGGCCGAGGAAACGGCGTTCGATCCAATCGAGTTCGTCCGCACCATCGCGGTTGCTCGCATCACGATGCCGCGGTCCGTGGTGCGGCTCTCCGCGGGGCGCGAAGACATGAGCGAGGAAACCCAGGCTCTGTGTTTTCTCGCCGGCGCCAACTCGATTTTCTACGGTCCGAAGCTTCTCACCGCCCCCAATCCCGGCCGCGATCGCGACCGCGAGCTGATGGAAAAGCTGGGCTTGACGGCGATGGAATAGCGACTGGCTTCGTTAGCTCGCCCGCCCGAACTTCAATCGCGGCGATTCTTATCGACGCGTGCAGCTTTTTAAAATGTGGAGACGTTCAGTGAGACTTGCGAGACAAAGCGAACGGCCGCGGGCGCTGCTGGCGTGGGCAATCGCCGTCGTCATCGGCACGCTCTCCGCCGCGGCCTTCGCCGAAGGCGCCAACGACATTCTCAGCCGCGACGCGGTGCTGCGCGATCCGGAAATTCCGGTGCTCGGCAATCCGCAGGGCGACCTGACCGTCGTCGAATATTTCGACTATCAGTGCCCCTATTGCAAAAAGCTCGCGCCGGAAATCGCGCAGGTCGTTCTCGAGGACGGCAATATCAGGCTGGTGCTGAAAGACTGGCCGATCTTCGGAGCGGTTTCGAAGTCGGCTGCGCAATTGGCATTGGCCGCGAAATATCAGAACAAATATCGAGAAGCGCATGACGCGTTGATCGGCGCCACGGAGAAATTGAGCGACACCAGCATTCCAGACCTTCTGACCAAGGCTGGCGTCGATGTCGAAAAGGCCAAGCAAGATCTGCAGGCGCATCAGAAGACTATCGACGACCTGTTGGTCCGCAACGACGATCAGGCCGACGCGTTCGGCTTCGAGGGCACGCCCGGATTCATCGTCGGGTTCTTCCGCGTTCCCGGCGTGGTCGAAATGAACGTGTTCAAACAGATCATCGCCGACGCGCGGGCGGCAGCGAAGAAGCACAAAACCTAATCACTTTATCGGACAGGGCGTACTACACCCCCGCCGCGCCGCCGTCGGCGCGCGGGTCGTGCGCGCCTTCGCAGCTGCCGTCCGGATGCAGCACCGCGGCGCCGGCGTGGCCCATCACATCCGAATAGGCGTCGGGCAACACGTCGAGATCGTGGCCGGCCGCAGCAAGCGCGTCGATCAGCGCTTCGTCAAAGCGCGATTCTAGACGCAACGCGGTACGCGGCGCACCCCACGTCCGCCCGAGCACCCAGCGCGGCCGGTCGATCGCCTCAAGAAGCGGCTCGCGGAAGTCCACGTACCGCGTGAAGACCGCGGCTTGGGTCTGTGATTGGCCGTCGCCACCCATGCAGCCATAGGCCATGATGCGGCCGTCCTTGAGCACGGCCAGCGCCGGGTTGAGCGTGTGAAACGGCAGTCGGCCCGGGGTGAGATAGTTGAGAGTGTCGGGTTCGAGCGAAAAGCTTGCGCCGCGATTCTGCATCAGCAGACCGGTGCGCGGCAGCACGCAGCCCGAGCCGAACTCCCAATAAAGCGATTGGATATAGGAGACGACCAAGCCGGTCGTGTCCGCGGCGCCCATCCAGATCGTGTCGCCCTTGTTCGCGGGTAGCGGCCAGGCTGCCGCCTTGCGGCGATCGATCTTTGCCGTTTCGCCGGCGAGGTATCGCGCGTCGAGCACACGGTCCAAAGAATGGTCAAGATAGTTCGGATCGGTGACCAGCCGGTCGCGCACCTGCAATCCGCGCTTGGTCGCTTCCACCAGGCCGTGAACGTGGTCGAAACCTTCGGCTTCGGTCACGCCGAGGCGGGCGAACAGGGCAACGATTATCAGCGAGACGACGCCTTGCGTGGGGGCGTCGGTATTAAAGACTGTGCCCGAGGGCAGTTCGACCCGTAGCGGTTCGGCGAGCGTGGCACGATAGCGCTGCAAATCCTCGCGCGTCAGCGGACTGCGGATGCGCCCGAGTTCGGCGGCAATCTCGCGCCCGACATCGCCGCGATAAAAGTCGTCGAGGCCGGCGTGGGTCAGGTGCTCGAACGTTGCGGCAAGTGCTTCCTGTTTCAGGACCGCGCCGACGGGAGGAACCTTGCCGTCGAGAAGAAACGCATAGGCGAAACCGGGTACGTCCTTGAGGCCATCGAACTGCTCTCGCGTCAAACGTTCTTGACTGCGTGTGACCGTATAGCCAAGCCGCGCCTGCATGATGGCGGGCGACAGCAGGTCCTTGAGCGGCATCTTGCCGCCATGTGCCTTGGCGGCTTCGCGTGCCAGCATCCACCCGCCGACCGCACCGGGCACCGTGAGCGCGGCGAGCGGCCCGCGGGTCGGAATCGTCTCATAATCGCGGTAGAGCTCCGGCGTGGCCCGCCCGGCGGTGGGACCTGGCGCCATGATGGCGCGCACGCGCCCGGAAGGCTCGCGGATCAGCCAAAAGCCGTCGCCGCCGACGTGAGTCATGTGCGGATAGACCGCGGTGATCGATGCGGCCATGGCCAGCATCGCCTCGATCGCATTGCCGCCCTCGGTGAGGATCGACCGGCCCGTCTCGGCGGCCGCGAAGTGCGGCGCACAGACGACGCCGCGGCGAAGCCCGGCGCTATGCAAGTTCACGGAATTTGGCATGATCGATTGACCGTATTTCAATTCACCGCCAGGTCCTGCACGACAAAGCCGCGCTTGCGTAGCAGCGCGTCGGCGCTCGGCAGCCGTCCGCGGAAGGCTTTGTAGGCGTCGGCAGGCTCTTGCAGATCGCCGGCGGCATAGATCGATTGGCGCAGCCGTTTCGCCATCGCCGGGTCGAAAATATCGCCGGCCTCCTCGAAAGCCGCAAACGCATCGGCATCGAGCACTTCGGACCACATATAGCTGTAATAACCTGCGGCATAGCCGCCTCCCGCGAAGATATGCGCGAAGTGCGGCAGCCGGTGCCGCATCACGATCTCATCCGGCATGCCGATGCGGGCGAGGCTTTGCGCTTCGAACGCATTTGGATCAAGCACCTGATCGCCATCCTTGGACCGCGGCAGCGAGTGGAGGTCGAGATCGGCGGAAGCCGAGGCGATATATTCGAGGGTGACAAAGCCCTTGTTGAAATTGCGCGCGGCGACAAGCCGTTGCAGGAGCTCTTCCGGCATTACCGCTCCGGTCTGGTAATGCAGCGCAAAGCGCCGAAGCATTTCAGGCTGTTGCAGCCAGTGCTCGTAGAGCTGCGACGGCAATTCGACGAAATCGATGGCGACATTGGTGCCGGAAATCGTGGGATAGGTGACCGAGGAGAGCAGGCCGTGGAGCGCATGGCCGAATTCGTGAAAGAGCGTGCGCGCATCCTCGAAGCTCAAGAGCGTCGGCTCGCCGCCGGGCGCCTTGGCGAAATTGCAGACATTGGCGGTCAGCGGCGTGTAGCCGGCCAGTTTTTGCTGGTCGCGCAGCGCGGTCATCCAGGCGCCGCTGCGCTTCGAGCCGCGCGCGAAATAGTCGCCGAAAAATAATCCGATCTCCTTGCCCTCGCCGTCGGACACCCGCCACACCCGGACGTCCGGATGCCAGACCGGCACGCCGGGCTCCGGCCTGAACTGTAAGCCGAACAGGCGCTCCGCGGTATAGAACGCCGCCTCGATCATGCGATCCAGGCTGAGATAGGGCTTGATATCGGCCTCGTCGAAATTGCAGACCCGCTGACGCAGCTTTTCGACGTAATACCGCCAATCCCAGGGCTCGAGCTTGAAGTTTCCGCCTTCCTCCCGGACGAGCGCCTGCATCGCATCGCGATCGGCAAGCGCGCTCGCGCGTGCTGGCGCCCAGACGGTGTCGAGCAGATTGCGGACTGCACCCGGCGTCTTTGCCATCGCATCGTCAAGCCGATAATGACCAAAATCGCGATAGCCGAGCAATTGCGCGCGTTCGGCACGGAGCCGAACCATCTCGGCAATGATGGCTTTGTTGTCCGTCGGACCGCCATTGTCGCCACGCATGACGAAACCGCGAAAGGCCTTCTCGCGGAGATCGCGCCGGTCGGAGAATTGAAGGAACGGCTCGACGGTCGAGCGCGACAGCGTGACAGCATAGCCGTCGAGGTCGCGCTCGTGCGACCGCAAGGTCTCGCGCACGGAATCGGGCAGCCCTGAAAGCTCCGCTTCGCCGTCAAGCGGCAGCACAAAGGCTTTTTCGTCGGCGAGCACGTTCTGGCTGAATGCGGTGCCGAGCGCCGCCAGCCTTTCGATGATCTCCGCGAGCCGCTTCTTTGCCGCCGCGTCGAGCCCCGCACCGGCACGGCGGAAATCCGTGTGATAGCGCTCGATGACCCGCTTTTGTTCGGCGTCAAGTCCAAGTCTTTCGGCGTCGCGCATCAGATGATCGATACGGCGGAACAGCACGGCGTCGGTGCGAATCTTGTTCCAGTGCCGCGCGATCTGCGGCGCCATATCCCGCTCGATTTCGAGCAGAGCATCGTTGCTGTGCGCGCCGGCAAGAAGGTGGAACGCATTACCGACGCGATCGAGCAGGCGCCCGCTCAGCTCCAAGGCCACGATGGTGTTAGCGAAGGTCGGCGGCGCCGGTTCACCGACAATTGCCGCGATCTCGGCCTTATGCTCGGCGAGTGCCCGCGCATAGGCGGGGGTGAAATGCTCGGCGGAAATGCGGTCGAACGGGGGAACCCCGCCGCAAGCGGTCCAGTCCTCCAATAAAGGATTTGGAGACAGATCGGGGGCTTGGGGGGGCAATGCGTTTTGGTCATTGGGAAAGGTCTTAGCAGGGACGGATACAGGCGTGATATATAACGTATACGGCATCGTCAGAAACGTCCGGTCCGCCTTCGCCGTTTGGATGTAAGACCTTCAAAACCGCCACACTAGGACCCGTCTAGCCAGCCAGGAGAGCCGCAAATGCCCCGTCACGCCCATTATGTGCCCCACGGGGTTATCCCGGCTGTGCTGTTGCCGTTCACCGACGACCTTGCGATCGACGAGAACGGCTTTCGCAAGCACCTGTCCGATGTCGCGGCGACCGACGGGCTCTCCGCCGTCACCGTCAACGCCCACTCAACCGAGGTCGCCTCGTGCAGCTTCGACGAACAGCGCCGCGTCCTCGATATCACGCAGGATGAGGTCGGCGACCGGCTGCCGATCGTCAACGGCGTATGGGCCGACGGCAGCATCGAAGCCGCGCGCCTTGCGCGCATGGCGGACGAGGCCGGAGCCTCGGCGCTGCTCGTCTTCCCACCCGCTCCCTTCACGCTCGGCCAATCTCCGGCCATGGCCATCGAGCACTTTAAACGAATTGCTGGGGCGACCGGCCTGCCGCTGATCGCCTTCCAATATCCGCTGGCAACGGGGCAGGGCTACCCGCGCGACACGCTCCTGAAGATGGTGGAGGAGGTCCCGACGATCCGCGCCATCAAGGACTGGGCCGGCAACGTACCGCAGCATGAGATGCAAATCCGCGAACTGCAAAGCCTCAAGCGCCCGGTTAACGTTCTGACAACTCATAGCGCCTGGCTGCTGAGTTCGCTGGTGCTGGGCTGCAATGGGATTCTCTCGGGGAGCGGCAGCGTGATCCCCGACCTCCAGTCGGCGCTGTTCCGCGCGATCCGCGCCAACGATCTTGCCGAGGCGCGCCGGCTGAACGATCGCATCTATCCTCTGGCGCGCGTCTTTTATGCCGACCCGTGGGCTGACATGCACAATCGCATGAAGGAGGCTTTGGTCCTGCTCGGGCGCTTGCCGCGCGCCGTCGTACGGCCACCGCTGGTCAAGCTCGGCCGCGCCGAGATCGATCGCATTCGGTCCGCTCTGGTCGCGGCCGGCCTCTTGTCCGAAAAGGCCGCGCGGTCCGCCGCGTAAAAGCGCCCGCGCTGCCTTGATCGCCCGCCCGTTTCGGCCTAAGTGCTGCCTCGCATGAACGATCCCGCCCCCCAGCGCCCTCGGCGCATCCTCTGGCAGAACGTGCTTACGGTGGTCAGCGCGGCGATCTTGATCAGCGCCGAGGTCTTTGGCGCGGCATTTGCCGGCAGCTGGGCGATCGCCAATTTGTTTGCGCTCGGTACGCTCGGCGCTCGCGTCCTCGACGGTCTCTTCATCCTGTGCGGCATCGCGGTGATGGTGCAGTTCATCCGCGCGGCGCATCGCGTCGAGCCGTTCACTGCGGACTGAGCCGCGCTCGGCGGGCCGTGCGCACTTTCGTCCGCCGATTTACGCTTCCTTAAAACAAAAAAACTTGCACGGCCGAACTAAATCGCTTATTGCGGGTTTGCCCAATTTCGCACGTGCCTGTGGCCGTGTGTCGGTCGGTGGGCATCCGGACAAGAGGCCGGACAGCCGCCT
>Ga0306920_100015349_pt1 | contig 10493 bp, 11 predicted proteins | sample flu12Cox44000170_FD_204666 | JGI IMG/M metagenome (GOLD analysis project Ga0306920, IMG submission 204666) | Lab enrichment of tropical soil microbial communities from Luquillo Experimental Forest, Puerto Rico - flux4day.12C.oxic.44.000.170 (v2)... | ecosystem: Environmental > Terrestrial >... | reverse complement strand
GAAGCGGGACAGACGATCACGGTCACGGAGGGCAAGGGAATCACAAGCAGCCGTAGGTATGGCTCGAAGTAGAGAACGTACCGCCTGGCGGCGGCACCCTGCGCAAGCCAAAGACGGTCGCTAGGAAAGGTTTGACCGGTTCGCAGCGATCAACGCTTGGCCCAGGCTAATGCCGCCGTCGCCTGCGGGCACCTCGGAATGGAAATAGACCTCGAACGATTTCTTCTTGAGGCCTTCAAGCAAAAGTTCGAAGAGCAGGGCATTTTGGAAGCAGCCACCGCTGAGGCAAACACGGTTGAGGCGGCTTTCTTCGCGAATATTCTCCGCGAGCTCACAGAAGGTGGCCGCCAATCCAGCGTGGAAACGGCGGCTGATATCGCTTATCGGCTCCTGCCGGCGAATGTCGCGTAGCAGCCATTGAAACAGAGGCAGAGTGCCGATCTGCCAGTGCGCACCGCTGGGGATGAGATCGAAGGGGTAGACGCCTTCGTCGGTCGAATCGTAGGCGGCCATTTCGAGTTCTACGGCCGCCTGGGCTTCGTAGTGGACTACCGAGCGGACGCCGACGAGCGCGGCGACCGCATCGAAGAGCCGGCCACAACTGGAACTGCGGGGCGAGTGAATCTGGCGATCGATCATCTGTTGAACGACCTGCAGCTTGCGGGCGTCGATCGAACGGAGGAAAGGCAGATCGACGCCGGCGAGTTCCCTGCCGTAGTGCTTGATGAGATAACTGACGGCGGTGCGCCAGGGCTCGTGAATCGCGGCGGCTCCGCCGGGCAGCGGGATATATTCGATGTGAGCGACGCGTTCGAAATCAGAGCAATCCGCCTGCAACACTTCCCCACCCCAGATGGCACCGTCCAGACCGTAGCCTGTGCCATCGAGGGCAATGCCGATGACCTTTCCATCGACATGGTTTTCGGCCATGCACGCCGCGATGTGCGCGTGATGGTGTTGCACGCCAATCAGATTGAAGCCTTCGCGCGCCAACGCCCATTTGGTGGAGAAATAGTCGGGATGGAGATCGTAGGCGACTGTCTTCGGATGAACCTCAAGGATGCGCTGCATGTGCTCGACAGCTTCTTCGAAGAACTTGTAGCTTTCGAGGTTTTCGAGGTCGCCGATGTGTTGGCTGAGAAAAGCTTCCGCGCCCCGCACGATGCAAATGGTGTTTTTCAGTTCGCCACCGACGGCGAGAATCGACTGGGCCTCGCGTTCGAGCGCAACGGGCACAGGAACAAAGCCTCGCGAACGCCGCAATTGCTGAGTGCAGCCGGCGGCTGGCCGGACAACCGAATCGTCGCAACGGCGGAGGATGTCGCGGTCGTGGACGAGGAAAGCGTCGGCGACGTTGCGGAGGCGTTGGACAGCTTCGTCGTTGTCGACCGCGATGGGCTCTTCGCTGAGGTTCGCACTGGTCATCACGAGAGCGTCGAATTTTCCGCCGGTGAAGAGCAGATGCTGCAGTGGAGTGTAAGGGAGATAGAGGCCAAAATTGCGGTTATGGGGAGCAACGCTCGGTGCCAGCCCGGCATCGGGCTTGCGCGGCAGCAGGACGATGGGACGTTCAATCGATTGCAGCAGCTTGCGCGTGCTGTCGTCGAGTTGACAGAACCGATCTGCGTCCTCCACACGACCGAGCATCACCGCGAACGGTTTTTCGACCCGGCGCTTGCGTTCACGAAGGAGGCTGACGGCCGCGTCGTCGCGAGCGTTGCAGGCAAGATGAAAGCCGCCGAGACCCTTGATCGCAATGATCGAGCCGCCCTCGAGTAGCCGTGCAGCTTCTCGCACCGGTTCAGCCACGTCCATGCGCGAGCCATCGTCATTCCAGAGTTGCACCTGGGGTCCGCAATCCCAGCAGGAGTTGGGCTGGCCGTGAAACCGGCGATTGACGGGATCGTTGTATTCGGCCTGGCACGCGGCGCACATTTTGAATTCCGCCATCGAGGTGCGGGCGCGGTCATAGGGAATATCGCGGATAATAGTAAAGCGAGGACCGCAATTGGTACAGTTAATCAACGGGTAGTGAAAGCGGCGGTCGAGCGGATTCATCATTTCGCGCAGACAATCCGCGCAAACGGCGACATCGGCGGGCACCAGCGCCTTCGCCGGTGAATCGAGACGGCTCGCGAGGATGCGGAATGCGGAATCGTCGGACTGCGTTTCGACGTCCCGGGGCGCCAGAGAGGTGATCCGGGCGAGCGGCGGCGATTCGTTTTGAAGGCGTATCAGAAAATCTTCAATCGACGAGTCGTTGCCTTGAACCTCGATGGTCACGCCGGCGGGGGTGTTGGCGATAAAACCCGTGAGGCTGCAGTCGTTCGCTAGACGGTAAACGAAGGGACGAAAGCCGACTCCCTGCACGATGCCGGCCACATCGATCGCTTTGCGGGCTACAACTGCGCGGGGAATTTCCTCCATGAAAGAATTATCGCAGAGTCTTCGGGAATTGATAGCCGCGCGAATGGAGGACGCTCCGTTGCGAACCTCCTGGTGGCCGTCGAGAGCGCGAAGCCACTTCCGCGATTGCGAACCGGTCGACGGCCCACAGCCACGTTCCGCCGCTCTGCTTACGTGCGACCTCGGCGGTTCCATCGGGCAGCGGATGTGAAGTGAGCGCCAAGTCCCCGCGGATCACGGCCTGTCCAAAATCAAATTTTCGGCCCGTCGCCACTACCGCGGCGTAGAATGTGCGGATCACTTCCCTGCCTCGGATGAGCTGCCCGTCGCCCGGGTCAAGGACAGCCCCCGCTTCGTAAAGGGCCGCCATTCCTTCGACATCGCCGGTATGCTCGCGGGAAACTAGCCGGCTCACCAGGTCCCGAGGATCATGTGCTCGCTCGCGAACCGGCGAACTCCCCACAAGCAACGCCCCTCGAAGACGATTTCGAGTTGAAGACACTTTAGGCAATAGCGGGTTGCCGAGCACTATGCTGCAGGGCATTGAGCCAGTGCAGCCACTGATCGAAGCCTTCGCCGGTCCGGGAAGAAAGAGCGATGTATTCGATTTCGGGGTGAATTCTGCGAGCATTTTCGAGGGCGAGTTCGGGATTGAATTCGACATGAGGAAGAAGATCGGTTTTTGTAAGGAGCATCAGCGAGGCGCGGTGGAAAATGCCGGGATACTTGAGGGGCTTGTCTTCGCCTTCGGTCACACTGAGCAGAACGATTTTGGCGTGCTCGCCAAGGTCATAGCTCGAAGGGCAGACGAGGTTGCCAACATTTTCGACCAGCAGCAGACCCGGGCCGCGGAAACCGAGCTCGTTGAGATGGCGATCGATCATGCGCGCGTCGAGATGGCAGGTGCCGCCCGTGACGATCTGCCGAACAGGGAAACCGAAACGGGCCAGACGGCGGGCGTCATTGTCGGTCTGCAGGTCGCCCGTAAGAACGGCAACGGGATGTTCCGGAAGATACGAGGCGAGAGTGCGCTCGAGGAGGGCGGTCTTACCTGAGCCGGGTGAGCTGATGATGTTCACACAGAGAATGTTTTCGTCGTGGTAACGCCGCCGAAGTTCGGCGGCCAGGCGATCATTTTCGCTAAGGACTTTTTTTTCTACGACTTGGCGCATAGCTCCTCCAGTTCAAGGTAGGCGATATCGAGTTCGGTACCACTGATGCAGGTGGTTTGTGAGCTACCACAATTCGGGCACGCTAGTTCGAAGTCCTGCACCGCGAACTGTTCCGAGCAAGCTGTGCATTTCTGCCGGCGGGGGCACCACTCGACGACGAGTTTCAGATCCTCGAGATCGGTGTCGCGGATAAGCGCTTCGAAGGCGAATTCGAGCGCGTCCTTGTCGACATTCGACAGCTCGCCGATGCGCACGCAGACGGCGATGAGTTGAGCGCCGGGATGCTTATCGGCTTCCGCGGCGATGCATTCGAGAATCGAAGTTGCAATCCCGACTTCGTGCATAAAGGCCTTAGCAGATCCGCGGCAACTGGTCGCCGGCAAGCGTGTCGACGATGCGCGTGGTGCCGAGCGGTGTGCGCATGACGACCATCTTCGGATGCTTGTCGGTAACGTGGCCGATGATCGCAGCATCTTGGCCCAAGGGATGGGTCCTTAGTGCATGCAGAGCTTTTTCTGTGGCGGACGCCGCCACAATGGCAACGAGTTTACCTTCATTGGCGACATACATCGGATCAAGGCCGAGCATTTCGCAAGCGCCACGGACCTCTTCGCGAACAGGAATGGAAATTTCGTTAAGTTCCATACCCACATTGGATGCGATAGCAATTTCGTTCAGGGTGCTCGAAAGACCGCCGCGGGTGGGATCGCGAAGGCAGTGGACGTGCTGTTCGGCCTCGAGGAGATGGGCAACGAGTGTGTGCAGCGGCGCGGAGTCGCTCTGCACTTGGGTTTCAAATTGCAATCCTTCCCGTTCCGCGAGAATCGCTATTCCGTGGTCGCCAAGAAAACCGGAGACCAGGATGTTGTCTCCGGGCCGGGCGAGTGAAGCGGAGAGCGATATTTCATCGCGGACGCGGCCGATGCCGGTGGTATTGATGAACAGACCGTCGGCACATCCCTTTTCGACGACTTTTGTGTCACCGGTAACGATCGGCACGGCAACCTTGTTCGCTGCCTCATGCATCGAGGCGACGACGCGGCGTAGAGTTTCCGTCGGAAGGCCTTCCTCGAGAATAAATGCGGCAGTGAGCCAGAGCGGTTCGGCGCCACCCATGGCGAGATCGTTGATCGTGCCGTGAACGGCGAGCGAACCGATGTCTCCACCGCGGAAGAACAGGGGCTTGACAACGAAAGAGTCGGTCGTGATTGCGAGCCGCGTGCCGTTCAGCGAAACAATTGCTTGATCTTCGAGCTGATTTAAGACCGGATTGCCGAATGCCGGAAGAAAAACTTCTTTGAGAAGTTCACCGCTAAGCTTGCCGCCACTGCCGTGGCCTAGAAGAATGCGATCGCGCGCGGCCTGGGGCAGCGGGCAGGAGAAGGCGAGGTCTTTGGATTCGTCGCTCACAGGCTCAACGGGCGACCGCGTGGCGGCGGTAGTGGTAGTAAGCGGCACAAGCACCTTCCGAAGAAACCATGGGAGCGCCGAGCGGCTTTTCGGGCATGCAGCGCTTGCCAAACGCGGCGCAGTCCGTAGGTCTTTTGTTGCCCAGAAGCACTTCGGCGCTGATGCACTCCGTCGGCTCTTCGGCGCAGACAGAAGTGAGCTGGAAGACACGTTCGGCGTCAAAGGCGGCGTATGATTCTTTGATCCGCAACCCGCTAAGGGGAATGGACCCAATACCTCGCCACTTGCGGTCAGCGACTTCGAACACGCGGGCAACGGCCTCCCGCGCCGGCTGATTGCCTTCGTATTGCACCGAGCGGACATATTGATTCTCAACTTCGGCGCGCCCCTCTTCGAGCTGCACGACAAGCATGCGAATCGCTTCAAGAAGGTCGACGGGCTCAAATCCGCCGACCACGATGGGCACGTGAAACTCACTCACAAGGTCCTGGTAGTCGCGATAGCCGACTACCGTGCAGACGTGTCCCGGGGCGATAAAACCCTGCACGCGATTGCGGGGAGAGCCGAGCAACGTGCGAATCGCAGGCGGAACGAGGACGTGGGACGCCAGAATCGTAAAATTTTGCAAGCCAAGACGCTCGGCCTGCAAAACGGCCATAGCATGCGCGGGAGCCGTGGTTTCGAATCCCACAGCGAAGAATACAACTCTGCGTTTGGGTTGCGAGCGCGCGAGCTGCACGGCATCTGTCGGTGAATAGACGACGCGCACATCCCCGCCTTCCGCCTTGACGTGAAACAAGTCGGTTTCCGATCCAGGAACGCGCAGCATGTCACCATAGGAGACGAGCGTGACATCGGGCCGGGCCGCCAGCGCCAAGGCACGGTCAATGGTCTCGAGGGGAGTGACACAAACGGGGCAGCCCGGACCATGAACGAGCTGCACGCTGTCGCCGAGGAGTTCGTCGATGCCGTAGCGCATCAGCGTGTGGGTCTGGCCACCGCAAATCTCCATGAGCACCCAGGGGAGGGTGGAGCGGCGGCGAATCTCCGCCGCAACGCCGCGAGCGATTCTGGCGTCCCGGTATTCGTCGAGGTACTTCATGGCTTTGCAGGAGAATCGCTATTTTCGAGGGCCAATTCGTCTTCGAGGACGCCCATGGTTTCAAGGAGGGCGTAGGTGCGCTCAGCTTCTTCTTTGTCGACCACGCTGATGGCGAAACCAACATGGACCATCACGTAGTCGCCCTCTTGGGCTTCAGGCACAAAGTCGAGAGAGGCCGAGCGGGTAATGCCGCCGAACTGCACGCGCCCGGTCCGAATACCGTCGGCGACGTCGATTTGAACGACTTTACCGGGGATTGCCAGACACATGGTCTTCCCTTGCCGGACTCCCTGAGAATACGTTTTCCCGCCACCAAATGGAAGGTCGCACAGGGCGTTCTCGAACACGAGGCTCGACGCCCAGCCGGGCGAGTTCGGCAAGAATGGCACCGATGGCTGGTTCGGTGGCCGCACGAACCCTCTCGGTGATTTCGCAGCCCAATTCGACAGTGTCGGGGGCGATCCCAACCAGAAGGACCTCGCCCGGGCATTTGCCGCTCAATTCGGCAAAAAGGAGCGATTCGACCAAGGCAGGATCATGAGGGCTGACGCGATGGGGAACGGGAACCCGGACGAGTTGGCCTTTACGATAAAGATGGACCGACCCGGGCTGTCTGTTCCCACTTACCGCGTCGATCAGAATGATGGAGTCGTAGTCCGCGAAGAACGAGGTAATACCGAGACCCGGTGTGCCGAGATCCAGCAGCGTAACCCTGTCAGGAAATTCGTATCGCGACTCGAGAATTTTGAGAATGTAGGGACCGACGCCGTCGTCGCTCATCAACACGTTGCCGACGCCGAGGATGCCGATACGGAGCGCACCGGTCATGCAGGACGTCCTTCCTTCTTCTTCAAGTACTCGCCGAAAGCCACATCTTCCGTGGCGATATGCGCGAGCAGCCAGTCGCGGAGTTCACGGACTAACTGCAGCGAGGGCAGCTTTTCGCCGTGCAGAACGCTCTCACGAATCTCACGAACTTTCTTCATCAAGCGCGTGTGCTCTGCAAGGTGCGTTTCATAGGCTGGATAGCTGTGAAGGCGCATGACGAGTTGTTCGGAGAGGAAATGCATGTCAGAGAATTCGATGAACTGCTCGAGGACGTGACGGAGGGAGGAAAAATCCGCACCCTTCTCGAGCGCGTGAGACAGGGAATCGAGGAGCTGCATTTGCAGGTCGTGTTCCGTGTCGATGGTTTGCTCTCCGATTTTCGCCGGGGCTGCCTGTATGGTCTCACTCATCGCTCACCTCTTTTCTGAGACGGAGATAACTTCTTTCCCTTCGGCGTCGAAGGTGTGAATAGCACAAGCCAGGCACGGATCAAAAGAATGCACTGATCGCTTCACCCCGCCCACTTGTGAGTGAGCTTATGCCCCTGGGCATAGCCGATCAAGACCTGCGCAAGCGGGCCAACTTGCATGGGGTGGCCTTCGAAGCGGGGAGACTTTACCCGGGTGTACTTACCGTTGTCCTGGAAGCCGGTGTAGTGCGGATTGGTTTCACCCTTCCAGGGATGGAGGGTTTTCTCGCCCTCGTACCAAGCGTGGGAGACATTTTCGGTGACGCCATTGAGCAGCCGCTGATCGGCATGGCTCTTGATGGCGTAGACCTGGTCGAGTTTGCCGTCGAAAATAATGCCGCCGGGGAGATCGAAATCGGTCATGGCGCTATCAAGCTCGGAACGCATTGGATAAGCCGCAGCCGTTGTCCCACGGCGGGGGAAAGTGGCAAGCGGGGTTCCAAGTTTGAACGTTTGTTCAAATCACAGGAAGCTATAGAAATATCAGGGGTTTATGGGAGCGTGGAGGGATGTACAAACAAACCGGGGTGTGTGATTGCACACAACGTGGCGATGCGATTTTCAGCAGAGTGCGTATTTTGGCTACATCCATCGTGATTTATATCGCTGTTGGACTGTTTTGGTCCGCGATGATGCGTGCGGCCTCCGTTCGTCTTTACCTTGGGCATGCACAATCGCTGTGTTATCGTCGCTTTTCTCTGCATGTTCGCACAACGCACGCACTGGAAGTTGGCCCAGAATCGATACACGACCGTACTGGAGGAAGCGCGGTCGGCCGGCAAGACATTCATTGACCTAACGATCTCGAATCCGACGCAGTGCCGTTTCCACTACGATTCGCGGAAAATTCTTGCGGCGTTTCAAAACCCCCGCGCGCTTGCCTACGAGCCGGAAGCGAAAGGATTGTTGTCGGCAAGACAACAAGTGGCGCAGTACTACAAAGAGGACCATGGGGCATCCGTGGACTCCGAATCCCTGTTGCTCACCATCAGCACCAGTGAAGCGTATTCCTACGTGTTCCGACTTCTGTGCAATCCGCATGATGAAATCCTTGTCCCTAAGCCAAGTTACCCGCTCTTCGATATCCTGGGCGACATTCAGGACGTGTCGCTGATTCCCTATTCGCTCCAATACGCGCATGGGTGGTTCATCGATTTTCACTCGCTGGTACGCGCTCTGACGCCACGGACTCGCGCGGTGTTGCTGGTGCACCCGAACAATCCGACCGGTTCGTTTGTGCGCGGGGAGGAACTGCAAAAGCTGAATGATTTGTGCCGGGAACGCAACTTGGCGCTCGTGGTGGACGAGGTTTTTCTCGACTATGCGCTCGACGGACAAAAACGCGGAACGTTTGCCGATAATCATGGCGCGCTCACCTTTACGCTGAGTGGACTCTCGAAGATGGCAGCCCTGCCGCAAATGAAAGTGGCGTGGCTCGTGGTGACCGGTCCCGAATCGTTAGTGCAGTCGGCTCTCGATCGTCTGGAAATCATTGCGGACACTTATTTGTCATTGAACTCCCCGACGCAATGGGCGTTCCCCACTTTGTTTTCGCAGCGGCACGAACTACAGCCACAAGTTCTCGAACGGGTCCGCGAGAATTGGGTTTTCCTGAAGGCGCAGTTCGGTTCAAACAGCCAGTGTGAGGTGCTCGATGCCGAGGGCGGCTGGTATGCAGTCTTGAAAGCAAAGGGCGATGAGCCCGACGACGAGCTTGCCATTAAACTGCTGCGCGACGCCGGCGTGCTCGTTCACCCCGGCCACTTCTACGATTTTCCAGCCGATGGCCATTTGGTCTTGAGCCTGATCAGTCCGCGGGAAGAATTCCGTTCCGGAGTGGCAAGAATGCTGGAGTATCTGCAGCGGCCCGCCTAGACCGCATGCCGGAGCCTCGCGCCCGGGTGTCTCCGAATGGCCACCCAGTCGCCAAAATCGGTTGCGGTTCCGTTTGCCTATGCCGATGCCGCGAATGTCCGGGGAAGCCAAAACGCTGAGTTCTCGAAGTACGATTTGATCAATGAATCGCCCAAGTGGTGGTAAGCACGATCCCGCCAGACCAGGTAACCAGCTGCGAATGGCTCCTCCAGAACGCCGGGCAAGCGGGCACGCCCGATGAATCGCGGCAAATCGAGGTATTGAAATAAGTTACGTAGACCCCAGGGCTTCATTGGGCGGAGTTCCTCGCCCAGACGGTGACACCCCTTGTGGTATTCACGGATTTGCGGTGGCCCCGAGTATTTCCTTACATCCGTTAGACTCGACTACGGCTTTCGGGCTTCCACTCGGCGAAGAGACTGGATCCGGCGGAATTCCTGCATTTCTGTTGAAGCCTCCTCGGTTTTGCCCTGCTTCCGGTGAATGCTTGCCAAGAGCAGATAGGCTTGTCCGGACAAGAGTGAGTCTTTTTCGAGTTCAATAACATGAGCGAGCGCTTTTTCGGCTGCAACCGGATTGCTGACCGCAGTGGCTTTTCCCAAACAATAGAGCGTTTCGGACATGTTGGGACGCAGATCATCGGAGCGCTTCAATTCAGCGGCTGCCTCGTTCATTTTTCCCTGTTGCAGCAGGGCATCTCCCAAACGGTAGGCCACCTCTGCGTTCCCCGGCTCGAGCGCGGCCTCGGCGCGAAACTGTTCTTCGGCCTTGTCCCAGTCGGAGGAATCGGCGTAGAGCTGGCCCAGTTCGAGGCGCAATCCCGGCAGATCAGGACGAAGGGACAGTGCCTCGTTAAATTCTTTGGCTGCCTGGCCGTACATTTTCAGTGTGTAATAGTTCTCGCCAAGGGCTTGGTGGGCGCGCGGCGAATCCGGATATGTGGAAAGCAGGTTATCGAGAGATTGCTCGGATAGCGCGGAGCTTGCTTTGCGGAGGTAGAAAAGCAGATCAGGATCGCCTGGATTCTTATTCAGCGCGCGCCGCAGGTTTTCGACGGCCTCGTCCGGCTGGCCGTTCTGGAGCTGCGCAATTCCGAGCGCGCCAAAATCGTGAGCGGCAGTGAGATGAGGAATTGCTTCGGCGGCATAGCCTCGGGCGAGAAGTGCAAAACCAAGTATCTGGCGTGCAGGGAGCAGCTCCGGATTCAGCTCCAGCACTTTCCTGAGCGCAG
>Ga0306920_100015348_pt1 | contig 10494 bp, 8 predicted proteins | sample flu12Cox44000170_FD_204666 | JGI IMG/M metagenome (GOLD analysis project Ga0306920, IMG submission 204666) | Lab enrichment of tropical soil microbial communities from Luquillo Experimental Forest, Puerto Rico - flux4day.12C.oxic.44.000.170 (v2)... | ecosystem: Environmental > Terrestrial >... | reverse complement strand
ATGGACGATACCGGCGGGTTCTCCGCCACCAAGAAGGCAGCCATGAAGCTGGCCGGCGCTCTGCTCAGCCACCCCGGCGCCTTCCGGGCGGCCGCCGAGGCCGGCGGCACCGCGCTGCGGGTCCTGCCGCACTTCGCCGTCTATAACCGGCTCAACGCCTGGGGGCGCCACCGCGACGTGCCCGAAGCGCCGAAGGAGACCTTCCACCAGTGGTACGCTCGCAACCGCGGGAAGGACGGTCACGATGGACGCTCGTGAGGACATCCTGACCGCCATCCGTGACCACGGCCCGGCGCCGCGGGAGCTGTCGCGAGTCCCTGACTTCCACCGGGACGGCGGTGACCTCGCGGACCTGTTCACCGCCGCTCTCGCCCGGCTCGACGGTCAGGCCATCCCGCCGCCGGCGGCGGGCCTGCGGCAGTGGCTCGCCGCGACGTTCCCCGACGCCACCCGGATCTGCTCGGCGGTGCCCGAGGTGACGGGGACCATCACCCCGGACCAGTTCCCCGACTGGGCCGCACCAGCGGATGTCGACGTCACGGTCGTCCGGACCCCGCTGGGCGTCGCCGAGACCGGCTCGATCCTTCTCACCGAGAAGGAACTCGGTGTCAACACGATCGCCGTGCTGGCCCAGCACCTGGTCGTACTGCTCGATCCCGCCGACATCGTGGCGGACGTCCACCTCGCTTACCGCCACCCCAGCTTCCGGCAGGCCGCCTACGCGGTCTTGCTGTCCGGGCCATCCGGGTCAGCCGACATCGGCGGCGTCACGGTACACCCCGCTCAGGGCGTCACAACCCTGACCGCCGTGCTCGTCCCCCGCACCGCTCCAGGCCCGGCGCCTGACCGCCATCCCGACGAAAGGAGCACGCCATGACCACGATCCACCTTCATCAGACGACGACCGCGACGCCCGAGCAGTTCCTCGCCGGGCTTACCGACTTCGGGCCGGGCCGTTCGAAGATCTTCCCCAACAGCGCCGACGGGTACCTCAAGGTGCATTCCCAGGGTCCCACCGAGGCTGATGTCACCGAGGGTTCGGTCGGCATATGGGAACGACTGCACTACGACTGGTCCGACCCCCACCGCATCACCCTGACGACCACCGACTCCAATCTATGGGGCGGCCACTCGAGCCACACCTACACTCTCACCCCGCGGCCCGACGGGGGGACCGACGTGGACGCCGTCGTGGTCCGCGAGGGCAAGAACCTCAAGGGAAGGCTGCTCGCGATCGTGGTCGGGACCGGCGGCAAGCGGGTTCTGGGAAAGGCGCTGGAAAAGACGGCCAGGGCTATCGAGGCCGCGAACCACGGGACGAAACCCGCGGAACCCGCGTAGGCGCCATGCGCCGGCGAGCGGTCATGGCCAGTTGCCCGTGATCGAGTCGAGGACAGCCGAGGCGTACTCCGCCGGCGCCTCCTCCCAGACGAAGTGCCCGGCATCGATGACCACGAGGCGGCTGGTGGGCAGCCGCTCATCGAGAAACTCCGCGTTGGCGAGCGGGACAACGCGGTCGTGGCGGCCGTTGATGATCGTGACCGGCACCGCGATCCGCGGCAGCAGCCCGGCGAGCACGGGCAGCTCCTCGGGATACCTGCGGACATAGCGCATCGACTCGACGAAGCGGTCGCCGTCGTAGCAGGCCAGGTAGTCCGCGCGGATGTCGTCGGGTATCCCGCCGGCGATCGTTTCCACCGCCGCGCCGACGATCGCGTGCGGGTCCATCTTGCGGTACTTGTCGAGGTCGGGGTCCAGCACCCAGGACGCCAGCGGCTCGCCGAGCTGGAGCGGAACCGCGGCTCCGCCGGTGCCGACGGTCACGCTGGCGATCCGTTCCGGATGCGCGTCGGCCGCGAACAGGGCGGCCGAGGTTCCGACGTCGGGCGCGACGATGTGCGGCGTGCCCAGATCGGCTTCGGTAATGAGCCGGGCCAGGAACTCCCCCATCGCCCGCGGCGACAGCAGGTCCTCCCGGCGCTCGGATGCGCCGAAGCCCGGCAGGTCAACGGCGAACAGGCGGGCGTGCCCGGACAGCGTGTCCCACATCGGCGCGAACGCGTACACGCTCTCCGGCCAGGGACTGGTCAGCAGGATCACCGACTCCCGGGAGCCGCCGCTGTCGGCGTACCGGATCCGGACTCCGTCGACGCTCCGGAAGCGGACTTGCGGGGTCATCGTCGCAGGCATGCAGCACATCCTCCAGGTTCGGGCCGTCCTTCACACCCGTAGACCCCCTGGCCAAGTCCCTGGTCATCCGAGCCGGCGCCAGCCGACATCCGTTGGCAAGTGCCGCTCGCGGGCTCGGCCCGGCCGGGAACGGCACCGGGCTAAGCTGGTCCTCAACAACTGGCTCGCCGACCTCACCGAGACGACCGCGGAGACGCTCTCCTTCGCCCGCGAGCTCGGCCTGGATCCCGCGGCGATCGTGGACCTGCTGGAGTCGACGCCGCTCGGATCGCCCTACGCGATGCAAAAAGGCCCGGACCATGCTGGCAGGCGACTTCACCCCCGCGTTCGCGCTCAAGCACGCGCTCAAGGACGCCGACCTGGCCGCCATCTACACCACACCCTGACCGTGACTAAGGAGCCAGACATGACAGACCGCACGCGACGGGGCGAGACAGCCGACGATCAGCAGCCGGTGGCGTTCGTGCTTTTCGGGGCGACCGGAGACCTGGCAAAGCGGCTGGTGCTGCCCTCTTTCTACCGGCTCGCCACCGAAGGGCTGCTGCCGGACCAGTGGCTGCTCGTGGGCAACGGTCGCGGCGACATCTCGCACGCGGAGTTCCGTGCCCATGTCCACGACGCGCTCACCGAATTCGGCCCGCAGCCGGAGCCGGCGGGCTGGGCGGCCTTCGCGGAGCGGGTGTTCTTCGCCGGCGGCGGGTTCAGCACCGGCGATCCCGGCAGCTTGCCCGGCGTCCTGGCGGAGGCCCGCAGGGCGCTGGGCAGCGACCCGCAGCTCATCCACTACCTGGCCGTCCCGCCCGTCGCGTTCGCCGGGCTGACCAAGGCCCTGGGCCGGTACGGCCTCGCCCAGGATGCCCGCGTCGTGTACGAGAAGCCATTCGGTACGTCGGGGGAGAATTTCCGCGAGCTGGACCAGGACGTCCACTCGGTCCTGGACGAGCAGCAGGTGTACCGGATCGACCATTTCCTGGGGAAGGAAGCCACCCAGGACCTGCACCTGCTGCGCTTCGCCAACGGGTCCTCGGCCGCGTACTGGAACCGCGAGCACGTCGAGTCGGTACAGATCGACGTACCCGAAACGCTCGGCATCAGCGACCGGGCGCAGTTCTACGACGCCACCGGCGCGGTGCTGGACATGCTCGTCACGCACCTGTTCCAGGTGGCCGCCGAGGTGGCCATGGACCCCCCGGCCAGCCTGGGCTCGCTCGACCTGCAGGCCGCCCGGGAACAAGTCATCGGCTGCTTCCGGCCGCTGGACCCGGGCGAGGTGGTGCTCGGCCAGTTCGACGGCTACCGGGACGTCCCCGGCGTCGATCCGAAGTCCAGCCGGGACACCTTCGTCGCCGCCCGGTTGTGGATCGACAACCCTCGCTGGCGCGGCGTGCCGTTCTGCCTGCGCACCGGCAAGCGGATGGCCGTCTCCGGGCAGAAGGTCAGCCTCATCCTCCGCGAGCCGCCCGGGCCGCTTGCCGGCCGGCTGCCGCGCGAGGCCAACGTGCTGTCGTTTTCCCTGGCCGGCGACGGCGAGATCGACTTGTCCCTGGTGGCCAAGAGACCCGGCCCGACGCTCGAGCTCGACGTGGCGCACGCGTCGATCCCGCTGGCCACGTTGCGCGGCGCCGATCCGCTGCCGGCGTACGCCCGGCTGATCCACGACGTGCTCCTGGGCGACCGCTCCCTGTTCACCCGCCCGGACGGGCTCGCCGCTGTATGGGATGTGGCCGAGCCCCTGCTATCCAGGCCGCCCAAGGTCAACTCCTACCGGCCGGGATCGTGGGGGCCAGCTCAAGCGCGCGAGCTGGTCGCGCCCGACCGCTGGCTCCTCGGCCAGTAGGCTCAGCTGTTCCGGGGGTCGTCTTCGGTGTCCTGGCCCTCCGCCTCGGCCAGGAGCCGGCGGGCCGCGGATTCGTCCGCGGGGGCGACCAGCACCCGGACACCCAGCAACTGCATCTGCGGATTCTGCCCGCCGGCATCATCTGCCGACACGACCGCTCTCAGCCCATTACTGCGCAGCAGGCCCGCGATCAGTTCCGCTTCCGTACGGCTGGCAACGACAGCCACCGGCACCGTCACCTCGTCCAAGATCTCAACGCCTTTCGTCGCCACCATCAGATCAGCCATCGTGGTAGCCACCAGAGTGCCTCCTTTCTCGAGCTTGCTCAAGCTGGAAACGATCGACGTTGATGACGGGCCGGGCGAAGGCGCGGTACGTTCCGAAAATTCAAATTCTTTTACCGAACGGATCGTGGTACGAGCGTCCAGGGCCAGGGCAGCTAGCCATCCCGGCCGCCCCCGCGCACAGTCCGCCCTTTGATTGCGATTTCCCGCGCTATGACGCGGGAAATCGCAATCAAAGCGGAAGAGTCTCTTTACGGCGAAGACTTTTCCGCCGTATGACGAGCAAAGATTTACGGGATCATGAAAATCGGCCCGCAAGATACCTGGAGGCCGGGGATTGCCCGGTTCTTCCTCGCCGGTTACGCTTCGGGCGAGGCAATGGTGAAGCTCTGGCCGCGGGGCTGGGGCCAACCTCGGCACGTGCCTGGGCGTGGTCTTGAGCGGCAGCCGCCACGGGTGGCATCATCGGTGCTCGTGGCGGTCGGTCTACGATTTACCGTGCCTGATCTGGACCAGCCGGGAGGCCGTGTGAGCGCCTATGCCCTCGCCAGGCGGCTGAAGCGTGGCATGCTGCCGGGCCGATGACCGAGCCGAGGGGCCGCCCGACGGGGCTGATGGACCGGCGGAGCGAACGGGATGCGCTTGACCGGCTGATCGAGGCGGTCCAGGCCGGGCAGAGCCGGGCCCTGGTGGTACGCGGCGATCCGGGCGTGGGCAAGACCGCGCTGCTTGACTACCTGGCCGGGCGGGCATCGGATGCGGGATGCCGGGTGGCGCGCGTCGTGGGCATGCAGTCGGAGATGGAGCTGGCATACGCGGGCCTGCACCAGCTGTGCGCACCCATGCTGAGCAGCGCGGAGGGCTTGCCGCTGCCGCAGCGCGAGGCACTGCGCGTAGCGCTCGGCCTCATTGCCGGCCTGCCGCCGGACCGGTTCCTGGTGGGGCTGGCCGTGCTGAACCTGCTGTCGGAGGTGGCCGGGGAACGCCCTCTGGTCTGCGTGATCGATGACGAGCAGTGGCTGGACCAGGCCTCGGCGCAGGCGCTGGGATTCGCGGCGCGGCGGCTGGCCGCCGACCCGGCCGGGCTGGTGTTCGCGGCCCGGGTGCCGGGTGCGGAGATGGCCGGCGTGCCGGAACTCACGGTGGATGGGCTGCCCGAGAGTGATGCCCGGGCGCTGCTGGATTCCGCGCTGACCGGACCGCTGGATGCGCGGGTCCGCGATCGGATCGTGGCCGAGACGCAGGGCAACCCGCTGGCGCTGCTGGAACTGCCGCGCGCGCTGACCTCCGCCGAGCTGGCGGGCGGGTTCGTGCTGCCGGGCGCGGTGTCGTTGTCGGGGCGGATCGAGGACAGCTTCGCCCGCCAGCTCAAGGCGCTGCCGGACCAGACCCGGCGGCTGCTGCTGCTGGCGGCGGCCGATCCGTCCGGGGACCGGGCGCTGGTGTTGCGGGCGGCCCGGCGGCTGGGCATCCCGGTCGGCGCGATGACGCCGGCGGTGGAGGCGGGCTGGTGGACTTCGGCGCCCCCGTGCGATTCCGTCATCCGCTGGCACGTTCGGCGGCCTACCGTCTGGCGTCGGTCACGGAGAGACAAGAGGCACACGAGATTCTGGCCGAGGTGACCGACCCGATCGCCGACCCCGATCGCCGGGCCTGGCACCGGGCCCAGGCCGCACCCGGCCCGGACGAGGACGTCGCTGTCGAGCTGGAGAATTCGGCCGACCGGGCACAGGCCCGCGGCGGACTGGCCGCGGCCGCGGCGTTCCTGGAGCGCGCGCTGCTGCTGACATCCGATCCAGCACGCCAGGCCGAACGCGCGCTGGCCGCGGCGCAGGCCAGCATGCAGGCCGGCGCGTTCGGCAACGCGCTCGAACTGCTCGCCACCGCGGCGGCCGGGCCCCTGGACGAATTCCAGCAGGCCCGGGCGGACCTGCTGCGCGGGCAGATCGCGTTCGCCTCGGGCCTGGGCAGCGACGCTCCCCTGCTGCTGCTCGCGGCGGCCCGGCGGTTCGAGCCGCTCAACCTCGACCTGGCCCGCGAAACCTACCTCGGCGCGTGGATGGCGGCCCTGTTCGCCGGGCGCCTGGGCGGCCCGGTCGGCCTGCTCGAGGTCTCCCGCGCCGCCAGGGCCCTCCCCCCGCTGGCGCACGCGGCGCGTCCGGTCGACCTGATCCTCGACGGCCTGGCACAGCTGGTCACCGAGGGACCGGCCACCGCGGCACACAAGCTGCGCCAGGCGGCGCGCGCCTTCGCCGGCGCGGACATCACCATGGAAGAAAGACTCCGGTGGGGATCGATAGCTCACGCGGCGGCCAGCGCCGTGTGGGACGACGACGCCTGGCGCGATCTGCTCACCCAACAGGTCCGGCTCGCCCGCACCGCCGGCGCGCTGGACCAGCTGCCGGTCGATCTGGGCGCGCTGGCCATGAGCGCCGCGTGGAGCGGTAACTTCGCCACGGCCGCTGCCCTGATCACCGAGTCCGACGCGGTCTGCGAGGCGACCGGCAGCCGCGCCGCCCCGTACGCCGCCATGTTGCTCGCCTGCCTCCGCGGTGACCACGCCGGGGCTATCCCGGTGATCGAGACCACCATCACCGAAGCCACCGCCGGCGGACAGGGACTCGCCGTGACATACGCGCACTGGACGGCGGCCATCCTCTACAACGGCCTCGGCCGGTATGACGAGGCACTGGCGGCGGCCCGGCAAGCAAGCGAGGACACACCCGGGCTCTACGTCTCGATGTGGGCGCTACCCGAGCTGATCGAGGCCGCCGCACGCAGCGGGAATACCGATACCGCGGGCGATGCGCTGGCACAGCTGACGGAAACCACGCAGGCCAGCGGGACCGACGTCGGCCTAGGGCTCGAGGCGCGTTCACGCGCGCTGGTGAGCGGCCCGCAGGCCGCCGAGACCTTGTACCGCGAGGCGATCGACTGGCTCGGCCGCACCCAGCTGCGGCCGGAACTCGCCCGCGCCCACCTGGTTTACGGCGAATGGCTGCGCCGGGAGCACCGGCGGACGGACGCCCGCGCGCAGCTGCGGACCGCTCATGAGATGCTGGACGCGATGGGCATGGCGGCGTTCGCCGAGCGCGCTGGGCGCGAGCTGCAGGCCACCGGCGAGACTATACGCAAGCGCGCGGCCGAGGCGCCGAGCGCGCTCACCGCGCAGGAGTTTCACATCGCCAGGCTCGCCCGCGACGGGCGGACCAACCCGGAGATCGGCGCCCAGTTGTTCCTCAGCACGCGTACGGTCGAATGGCACCTGAGTCACGTGTTCGCCAAGCTCGGCATCGGCTCCCGCCGCGAGCTGCACGCCGCGCTGCCGCTGTACAGCCAAGACCGCCAGCCCGCCTAGCCGCCGATGACCGAGGATTCCGGGCGGTGGGGCCGCACGACGAGGCTGAAGGACCGGCGCCGCGAGTGCGGCGCGCTCGGCCAGCTGATCGAGGCGGTCCGGACCGGCCAGAGCCGCGCCCTGGTGGTGCGCGGTGACCCGGGGGTGGGCAAGACCGTCCTGCTGGACTACCTGGCCGGGCAGGCGCGCGGGTGCCGGGTGGCACGCGCGATGGGCGTCCAGTCGGAGATGGAACTCGCATTCTCGGGGCTGCATCAGCTGTGCGCGCCGATGCTGGATCACCTCGATCGCCTGCCGGTACCGCAACGGGACACGCTGCGGACCGCGTTCGGCGTCGCCGTGGGCCCGCCGCCGGACCAGTTCCTGGTCGGGCTGGCCGGGCTCAGCCTGCTGTCCGAGGTGGCCGGGGAACGCCCGCTGGTCTGCGTGGTCGACGACGCGCAGTGGCTGGACCGGGCCTCGGCGCAGGCGCTGGGTTTCGCGGCCCGGCGGCTGGCCGCCGACCCTGTCGGGCTGGTGTTCGCGGCCCGCGATCCCGGCGCCAACCTGGCCGGGCTGCCCGAGCTGGATGTCAGAGGGCTGCCGGACGAGGACGCCCGGGCGCTGCTTGATGAGGTGCTGCCGGGGCCGCTGGACGCGCGGGTCCGCGACCTGATCGTGGCGGAGACCGGGGGTAACCCGCTGGCGCTGCTGGAGCTGCCGCGCGGGCTGAGCCCGGCGCAGCTGGCGGGCGGGTTCGGCCTGCCCGGCACCGGGCCGCTGACGGGCGCGATCGAGGACAGCTTCGCCCGCCGGCTGGAGACCCTGCCGGACCAGACCCGGCGGCTGCTGCAGGTGGCGGCGGCCGACCCGTCCGGCGACCGGGCGCTGGTGTGGCGGGCGGCCGGACGGCTGGGCATCCCGGTCCAGGCGAAAGAGCCGGCGGTGGAGGCGGGACTGGTCGAGTTCGCTGGCGGGGTCCGGTTCCGGCATCCGCTGGCGCGCTCGGCGGCCTACCGTTCGGCCGCGATCCCGGACCGGCGGCAGCTGCACGCGGCGCTGGCGGAGGTGACCGATCCGCGGACCGATCCGGACCGCCGGGCCTGGCATCGGGCCCGGGCCGCGGCCGAGCCGGACGAGGAGGTCGCCGGGGAGCTCGAGCGGTCGGCGGGGCGAGCGCAGGCGCGGGGCGGGCTGGCCGCGGCCGCGGCGTTCCTGGAGCGGTCGGTGGTGCTGACCCCCGATCCGGCTCGCCACGCCGAACGCATCCTCGCGGCAGCGCAGGCCAGCATGCAGGCCGGCGCGTTCGACAAGGTCCTGGAACTGCTCGCCACAGCGGAGGCCGGCCCGCTGGATGAATTCGCCAGCGCCCGGGTCGACCTGCTTCGCGGCCACCTCGCCTTCGTCTCGGATCTTGACAGCAGTACGCCCGTGTTGCTGCTGAACGCCGCGCGGAGGCTCGAGCCGTTCAATATGGAGCTCGCCCGCGAGACCTACCTGATGGCCTTCGGCGCCGTGATCACGGTCGGGACTGCCGCGGGAGGGGGCGTCCTGACGGAGATCTGCCGCGCCGTCCAGGCCCTCCCCCCGGCGCAGGGTGATCGGCGCCCTCTCGGGCTGCTGCTCCAGGGTCTCGCCCTGCTGACCACCGATGGCCGCGCCGCCGCGACCGAGACGCTGCAGCGCGCGTCGCAGGCGCTCACCGGCATCGCGGTGGGGGACGTCCTGCGCTGGGGCTGGGTGGCCACGGCCGCCAGCACCGCCGTGTGGGACGACGAGGCCTTTCACGTGATCTGCGCACGCCAGGTCCAGCTCGTCCGCGACTCCGGAGCGCTCGCGCAGCTGCCGCTCTACCTCTCCCAGCTGGGCATAGTGCGTGCGTGGATGGGCGACTTCGCGGGTACCGCATCGCTTATCGCGGAGAGCGACAGCGTGGCGGCGGCGACCGGGAGCCACTTCGCTCCCTACGCGCTGCTAATGCTCCAGGCATTGCGGGGAAGGGAAGCCGAGGCCGCCCCGGCGATAGCGAGCGTGATCGAGGAGGCCGCGGCCGGCGCGGAAGGGACGGGGAACCACGCGCATTGGGCGGCCGCGATCCTGTACAACGGCCTGGCCCGCTACCAAGGGGCGGCGTCGGCCGCCCGGCAAGTCACCACGAGCACCCTGCAGCCGTGGACCTCGGCGTGGGCGCTGCCCGAGCTGGTCGAGGCGGCCGCGCGGATGGCAGACGCCGAGCTGGCCCGCGATGCGCTCGCGCGGCTGACCGAGGCGACGCGGCCCTGCGGCACCGACTGGGCGCTCGGCATCGAGGCCCGCTGCCGGGCGCTGCTGGCCGGCGGGGCGGCCGCGGACGACCTCTACCAGGAGGCGATCGACCGGCTGAGCCGGACGCTGCTGCGTCCGGAGCTCGCCCGTGCGCATCTGCTCTACGGGGAGTGGCTGCGCAGTGAGGGCCGGCTCCCCGGCGCGCGCGAGCAGCTGCGGACGGCGCACGGCATGTTCGCCGCGATCGGCATGGAGGCGTTCACCGAGCGCGCCCGCCGCGAGCTGACCGCCAGTGGCGGGACGGCGCGAAAGCACGGTTCGCAGACACGCGACCTGCTCACGCCGCAGGAGGAGCAGATCGCGAGGCTGGCCCGCGACGGCCTGTCGAATCCGGAGATCGGCGCCCAGCTGTTCTTGTCCGCGCGCACGGTCGAATGGCACCTGAGCAAGATATTCACCAAGCTGGGCATCGGCTCCCGCCGCGAACTGCACGCCGCGCTGGCGCCGCACGGGCAGGACGGCCAGCCGGCCTAGCCGGGTGGGGCGCAGTGACCGGCGATCTGGCCGCCGTCGATGTGCAG
>Ga0306920_100015347_pt1 | contig 10494 bp, 5 predicted proteins | sample flu12Cox44000170_FD_204666 | JGI IMG/M metagenome (GOLD analysis project Ga0306920, IMG submission 204666) | Lab enrichment of tropical soil microbial communities from Luquillo Experimental Forest, Puerto Rico - flux4day.12C.oxic.44.000.170 (v2)... | ecosystem: Environmental > Terrestrial >... | reverse complement strand
CATGATGAGCATCTGCTGCACCTGCGTCGTGTCGTTGGTCGTTCGCGTTACCAACGACGCGGAGCCAAAGCGGTCGAACTGATGGATCGAGAAGTGCCCGACGCGCGCGAAGACGGCGGCGCGGAGGATCCGCCCGAATCCGGTCGCCACCTTCGACGAGTAAAAACTCCCGGTGATGGCGCAGGCTGTGGCAGCGATGGACACCAGCAGCATCAGGCCGCCGATTTGCAGGATCACGCGCTCATCGCCTTTCACGACGCCCCGGTCCACGATGTCTGACATCAAGCGGGGCAAGAGCAGCGCGCCGATCGACTGCGCGAGGGCAAGGACCATCACGATCGCGACGAATCCCTTGTAAGGCTTGAGGAGACGAAAGAGTTTCAGCATTGTGGCAACAGCCTGCGAGACGAGGCAGGGCAATTTAGCGGAAGACGGCTTAGAACGCCAGTCTCGTCAGCAACACCGACCTCTGTTAGAATAAAAGCACGCTGGAGAACACCAAGACCAGCTCGGTCCACCCTCTCGAAGCCGCTCCTGTCTAATTCTTATCCTGCTTGAAGTTCGCGTCGCATCGTTGCCAGACAACGGCACGCGAGAGCGACGTCATGCATGAGCAAGCGACGGTTCCAGGGACGATGCGGCCTGTCTGAGTATTTCGCTGCGACGTAACGGCGTCAGCGATGCGAGGGACGCTTCAAGGTGCGCAATCGTCTCGGCGACCGTTTTTCGGACGGCGCGTGTGATAGGGGTGCGCGTGAGCTCGAGCACAAAGTAGTGCCCCGGCCACGCCGGGCCGTCGAACGGGACGCGCCACTCGAACTGCTCGTTTACCCCGACTGCGATCCACTCGTCGCCAGCCGACAATGGATGCTCCGGCGAGGGGCGCGCCGCGGCTATCGCCGCCGCGATACTGTCGACGAGCGTGACGGCGAACGCTTGGCAGAGCGAGTCGCCGCCCTCGAGTTCGGCGAATTCCGGCTCAGTCCTAATCGCGGTGTCGATGCGCCGGTACGCCTGACCGTTGACGAACATCCGCGGCACGACGACCAGGCGGTGGAGATCGACAGCGACGCGCGGCAGCTCGCGCGCGAAGACAAGCGTGCCAAGATGCGGGAGATACTCGTCCAGCTCTCGCTGCGCGATCAGCGCTACCGTTTCGGTCCGCGCCGCCCGCCTCAGCTGTTTCCACACCTGGCTTCGTGCCGCCTGCCTCCTGCCGAACAGCGCAAAGAACGTCTGCGAGGCGACCTCGTTGAGCGCCGAGAGCCCCTCCCGGGACGCTGCCCACTCGTCGAACGACGTGCGCAGCATTCGGCCGGTGTACGCCGACCGGACGCGCGAAAAACGTACCGGTGTTTTCATATCTGTAACGAAATTCGGGCAAAAAGCCGGGTGCTGAGGGATCCGCCGCTCACTAGCGAGAGTCGTACCGATCCCGGCTGGTCTTGGTCTCGACGCCCTGGCCGCCATTCTACGGCGCGTCCTCGCCACCGTTCAGAACAGGAATCTGATCGCCAATTCTCCTTGACGTGAAGGCGCGTTGATATAGGGCAAAATCTGATTCACCTGGCCAAAGGTCGTGGATAAAGGATTCGAGACAGGTGTGGCAAAGTTCGTGTGGTTCGTCACGTTGAACAGTTGCGCGATCAGCTCGGCCCTGTGGCTGTTGAACAGGAACGACTTGGAGAACCGCAGGTCGATGTCCTGATAGCCGGAGCACGTCACGGTGGCGACCGGCGCCAGATTGTAGGTCGCTCGGAACGTGTTGATGGCGGGGAGGTTTAGATCGCGGCACCCGCTCCGGAAGCCAACGCCGGGCGGAACGTCTATCGCGTAGGTGTCTTTGTTGATATCGACGTTGGTCGCCGGATTGAACGGTTGACTCGAGCGCAGATCGAGGATGGCCGACAGCTGCATCTCGTACGGCAACTGCACAGTTCCACTGGTCCGAAGGACGTGGCGGCGATCGGCCAGCGAGTAGCCGTCCTCCTGCGAATACCCGTAGATCGCCCCCAAATCGTTCGCGACGGGCTGGTCCCGTGCGAACGCCAGCGTGTACGCCACCAGCGCCGACCACCGACGTGTGAGGCGTTTGTCGAACTTGACGAACAGCGCGCGGTACGTCGTGTCACCGTTGGCCTCCAATTGAGAGACGCGGCCGAATTGCGGGTAGGGTCGAACGGTGCCGCCTGGTTGAGTGGCCAGATTGATATTGACGGTGTTGGTGTCCGCGTGCCGGTTCACGTACGAGAAATCCACCGACACGCCAACGTCGCGGGTCAGCTCACGGGTGACGCCCGTGTTGAACGAATACGAGTACGGACTTCTCAGATTGTTGGCCATGACCGTAATGTTCGGCGGAGCCGTCGAGAGATACTGCGTGCGCGAATTGCCCTGCAGAGGGTCTGGATAGGAAGGCTTAGGGATGATGATGGCCTGCGCCTGTGGCCACGTGATCTCGCCACCGAGCTGCAACGTGCGCATGTTGTCGTAGTACCGACCCCACCCAGCGTGGACGTTCGTGCGGCCGTTGCGGGCAGGATCCCAGGCAAGACCGACGCGCGGTCCGAAGTTCTGGCCGTTTCCTCGAGCGCTCTCGTCGATGAACGGAACAGGCAGCGGGAACTGCACGGCCGCCTGTCCGATGAGCTCGGCGGTCAGCGCCTGATCTTTTGTGAGGTAGTCGCCGTACGCACCGAGCTGCCTGTCGTAACGCAGTCCAAGGTTCAGAGTCAGTCCGGCAGCGGCTTCCCAGTCGTCCTGCACATACATGCCAAAGTACTTACTCGGGAGGCTCGCATAGATCGGTATCGATTGCGTGTACGACGTGGGCCAGGTTTTCGGATTGTTTGCGTCGTACGGCTGATCCAACGGGAACGTCCAGCTTCCGAGCGGGCTACCGAGTTGGTCCTCTTGGAAGGGCACGTAACTGAAGTCGGCGCCCCACTTCATCTGATGCTTGCCGAGCCCGCTCGGCAATTGATACGCGAAGTCGTCCTTCACCTGATACCGGTGCTCGGGTCCCATCTGGCTGTTGCCGCAACCGCCGACGACCACTGAAGGATAGGTGTAGACAGGTGTACACAGACCGACACGGTCCGGGCCAAAGTAACCGGCGTCCCATGAGCCATGGCTGCCGGGCGGCGCCACCTCGTACTTGCTGTACGCGTACTGAAAACGGAAATCGTTCAGCACCCGTGGATTGATCAGCCAGGTGTGCCCCGCAACGACGGAGGTGCGAGGAACAGAGAAATCGAAGCTCGAGCTGGGAATCGTGGTGCCGCCGACCGTGAGCTCAGGCCGGTACTCGTACTCCTGCCCGGACCGGACGAACAACGACTGGCCTTGCGTGAGCTGCATGTCGGCTCGGCCGAGGTACGTCCACCGATACTGCTTGCTTTCGTAGGTGCCCGAGTACTGAGGCCAGGCCGGCGTGCTGACGCTGTTGTAGACATTCTCGTCCGTCCGCTCGAACGTGAAGAAATAGTGAATCTTGTCCCTCACGACCGGACCGCCGACGGACCCTCCCTCTTGAGTCCGCGAGTAAGCCGGCGCCACGGTCTGAAAATACTGCTTCGCGGTCAACTCGGCGTTTCGGTAGAAGAAAAACCCTGAGAAATGCAGATCGTTCGTCCCGGTCTTGGTGACGACGTTGACGACCCCACCCGTCGCAAGGCCGTATTCAGCCTTGTATGAGGATGTGGACACCTTGAACTCTTCGATCGCATCCATCGGGAAGTTTTGGCGCGCTTCACCCTGCTCAACCCAGGTGTTGCTGACGCCGTCCACGATATTGCCGGTCGAATAGAAAGTCGTGACGCCGGCCCCGATGCTCACGTTGCCGCGATAGAACTGTCCACGGATGTTGTCCTGCGAGGAGCCCGGCGTCAGCATCGCCATGTCGATCCAGCGGCGAGCGGCAACCGGTAGATCCTGAATCTGCTCAGTGGAGAGGGCCGTGCCCGCATCCGACCGGGTGATGTCGACCACCGGCGACTCGCCGGTCACCGTGACGGTCTCCGATACGGTCGCCGGTCTGAGCACGAGCTCGAGCGTGGCCGTCTGATCGATCACCAGAACGACGTTCGGGAGCGACTGAGTAGTGAATCCCTGGATTTCTGCCGTCACGGTATAAGAGCCTGGCAGCAGCGCGACGAGCCGGAAGTTGCCGCCGACGTCGGTGATCTCCGTCCGCGTCAGACCGGTCCCGTTGTTCTTCGCCGTGACCGTCACGCCTGGCATGACGCCACCGGTCGTATCCTTCACGGTCCCCGTGATCTGCGCGTTCTGCGCGAGCACGGTCGACGCTGCGATGAGCAATATCCAGAGGAAGATGACGAAGCTGACCGACCGTCGCATACAGTCCTCCTTGACGTTTTACTGGCTCGTGGTCCGTTCCGGAAGCGTCGGTTTCGGCGTCATGACCGGGCGCACGCGGATCGTCGTTCGCGCGACCGAATCGCGCGGTCCGTCTTCTTCGATCCTCGTCACCGCCGCTTGGCCATCGCGGAGGTACTCAAGATTCGCCATCAGATAGGAGAACCCGGCCTTGGCCACTAGCGTGAGCCACGGTCCCTGAGCCGTCTCATCCGGCGCTTCTGTGCCGCCTCTGAAGAACGTGACTTGCGGCCACGATCCCATTCCGAATCGACCGCCGCCGCCCCCCTCCTCGCCGCCGCCACCCCCGCCGCCGCCGCGCCCTCCGGCGCCTGCCCGACGGCTGCCTGTCGGTTCCCCGCTCTCCGGATCGCCGTAATAAATTGCGGTGTCTTTGTATATCTCCTGATTGAAGACGTACGGCTCGAAGCCGTACGCCCACTTGCGGTATCTCTGCTGCGCGCGCATGTCCATCGCATGTACATCTGCGTTGCTGTTGATCTGTCGCACGATGTGCTCACGCAGCGACTCGACGGCCTGCGCGTACTGTGGGAACCGCGGATCGCGGAGCGTGCTGATCGATGTGTACCAACCTCGCGACGAGACATACGTCCGGAAGCCGGGCGGCACATAACCAGCAAACTGCTGCACCCATTCGTGGGACGGATAGCCATGCGGGTTGAGATAGATGTCAGGCAGCCAATCGCGCCATACCCGTTCACGGACGAGCGCCTCCGGCAGAAGCGGATCCAACTGGCCGACCTGCGACGCCACGTCCATGCCGAGCGCGCTGTAACGCCCGGCGTGCAGCATGTAATGGGGGGTCAGCTTCTGGAGGTCGAACGCCATCTGAGCGCCGTCGGGATTCTCCACCGGATGCATGATGACGTTGAGTTTCCTGAGGATGGGCTTGTACGCGGGATCGGTAACGAGCAGCTCGGAAAGCCGCAGGATGTGACTCGTCGATGACACCTCGTTGGCGTGCTGGCGTCCTGTGATGAAGATCGTCGGCTTGTAGGTGGTGAGCTTCGCGCGCGACACGAGCTCGCTCGACGTCGAGTTCACAATCTCCATGATCGAAATATCGCGCCCGCGATAAGAATGCCCCGCCCGGTAGGCCTTCACTTCGGGAAACGCCGCGAGCTTGCCGACGATTGCCTCGCTCTCGTCCGGGCTGATGATGTGGTCCCAAGCGACGATCGCCCCCTTCGGTGCCGGCCCCGTCGCCTTCCGCACGTTGGACGGTGCGGCCACACCGGTCGACTTGATGACGTGTCGCGCGCGAGCCTCCTTGAGACCAACGCTAACCGCAACCCGATCGACGGTGTCGTAGGAGAGCGCTGTTCGGAAAAGGCCGGCAGCGTGCAAGCGGGTCAGGTTGTCGAGCGCCTGGGCAGCGCGCGTCGCTTCGCGGTCATCCTTCGCCTCCACACGTAGCTCGATCTCTGAGACCCGGTCGGATCGAACCACCGCGCGCGCTGCCACGGGGGCGGTGGTGTCGATCTTGGTCAACTGACGTGTCACGCGCACCGGTTTCTCAGCGCCCTTCTCCCGGTAGGCGATCTCGATCTTCGACGTTGCCGACGCATTGCCAGCGTAATGGATTCGGACCTCGCCAGGCTTGCCCTCTCGCGAGGGGTGCATGATCGGAAAGATCTTCCCAGGCGCTGCGAGCCGCCGTCTGGTCGTCGTGCGCCCGAGCGCGTCGAAAAAGTCCAATGTCACGAAGTACAAGTCCTCGTGCAGCGACTCGAGCGATGCGATCTGTTCTTCGTCGACACCGATGCGGAAGTCGGGCTCGCTCATCCATGCCTCGATGTCGAGATCGCGATGGAATGGCTGCTTGTCCGGCATCGGCCGGCTGTCGGTGACCTTCATGACGTAGTCATAAATCCTCGGCAGCACGGTCTGCTGATAGTGTTCCCAGAAGCGCTCGGGGTCTGTTGCAATACGGACGTCGGCGACGGTCTGTCCATCGACAGTCGCCCGAAGCCAGCCGGTCGTCACGTCCACGCGTGACCAGCCCGGAAACTTTTCGAGGTACTCACGCTCGACAACCTTGGGGCTGAACGCGGCCTGGAATACCGATTTGCCCTGCCCATCAGTCGCTTGAAGCGTGTAGGTGTCCTTCGCGTTGTCAACCAGCTGGAGCGTTACCGCGTCTTTCGGGACTCCGATCTCGCGCTGGACGATTTCGTCGACAGGATAGAGCTCCTGCAGCCACCGGCTCGGCACCGTGTAGAACTTGAACTTCTTGGACAGATCGGGGTGATGCCGGGCCACCTTGATGTGCAGCCCCTTGACGCCCTTGCCCTTCAATTCCGGAAGGACCTGCTCAGTGATCCACAGAAACCCCTGCTTATAAGCCGATAGCACTGTCACCCGTGCATCGGCAGCGCCCGCTTGTTTCAACTCGGCGCGAATCGAATCAGCAACCTGCCGGCGAATCTCGGGTGATTCACTCACGCGCGCCTCGAGCTCCACTTTCGCGCCTGGCTTCACCCTCGGCAGCACGCCGGCACGAATGCGAGCGTGAAGATCGTCCACCTCCCAGGGCACGTCGAACTTCTCATCGAAGACCGGCACGGGATCTGTCATGGCTTGGCTCGTCACTTTGATGTCTGCCGTGTTGAGCACCGTCTTCAACTGAGCAGCGAGGTAGGCGTCGAGCGGCGCGTCGGCCGATTCGAGGTACAGCTTGGCGTCGAAAGATTCGATCGTCTTGTCTCTGAGTCCCGCGACGACCGAGTCGATCTCCGTGATCGCCTGACTGGCTTGACCTGCGCCGCTTCGCGCTTGAAGGAACCGGCTCACCTCCGTCGATACCTGCTCGAACGACAACGCCCCAGGCGCGTACTCCCACACATGCGGCACCCGGCGCGCCAGATAGTTCGCCGCGGCCTCGGTGCCCGCCGGATCCGCTCCAGCGACGACCGTCGCCGTCTGCTCGTCGAAAGCGTGCGGCACGATCTCGACAGAGCCCTCACCGGGCAGCAGATCATCGAGCCGTGCCTTCCCAATGGCCATGAGCCGCGTGACGAATGGGTTCGTCCGGCCAATCAGGATCGGGCTCGGCTCGCGCGCGGGGTCGCGTACTTTGTCCGCCAACTGCGCAATCGGAAGCGTGATCCCGGTCGATTCGAGGCCGAGCCGTGCAGCGATCTGCCCGGCGCCAAACGACTCGGCCGCATCACCGAGCAGGAGCGTCGTGTCAGTCCGATCGGGGATCAGATCGGCGTACATGTCGCCGAACCAGCCGTCGATCGTGTACCCCGTCGACAAATCGAACGACTTCGATCGTCCGGCGGGCGTCGCCGGAGTTGCCGCCACACCGCGATTGCCGGGCGAGTCAAGCGCGAGCTCGTCGGGATCGATCGGCGGCGTGAGCGTCCTGGCATTCAGCCCCGATCTCCCGACGGTCACCCGCGTTTTCGCGGCGCTGCCTGAAACGAGCTCCACAACCGTCTCGGCCGCGTTCTGGAAATCCAGCACCTTGTTTTCCTGTCCGCGCCGGTGAGCCTCATCGAGATCCTGAAACGCTTTGGCTGCGCGCGTCGCCTCCGCCGCCGACAACTGGATCCGGAGCGTGAGCTCCGCAATCCCCCGTCGGTCGGAATCGACGACGAGCGACGGCACTGAGGCCTTCGATGCTATGATGCCTCGCGACTGCAGGTACTTCGTTGCCCCTTCGGTGGCCGTGCCGAGCGTCCCCCCCGTCATCGTCCACAGTCGAGGCAGCCGAGCGCCCAACTCAGTGGCCGCCGCGAGCGTGCCATCGTCATCGCTGCCGACGGCGACCACACCATCGGGGCCGCCGAGCGGTGAGCGGACCATGGCCACGAGACCCTGCCCCGGTTTGAGCAGCTTGAGATCGATCGCGTCTTGAGCGACGAGCCGCTTGACGAACTGGTTCTCGCGACCGATCAGAATCGGAAACCCGACGCCGCCAGGCTGGGTGACGTCCGTGTCGCGGATCACGATCGGCAACGTGAGAGCGGACGTTTCGTATCCGAGGCGCCCGGCAATCGTCGTCGCGCCAGTGACATCTTCCCGCGACGGTTTGCCCGGCACGATCACGCGCGCAGCCACCGCGTCGGGGACTCCGTCGCCATTGGTATCGCGAACAACACCGTTCGCGAGATTGAACAGCGATTCGAGACCTGGCGGCTCGACTGCCTGGGCCTGGGTCACTGGGTCGGCCCGCGGGAAACCTATGACGAGAGCGATGACGAACGCGGTGACGGTGAACCGGTTGAACATGGTGGCCTTCCCTGGCAGCGACCCCGGTCAATCAGGGTTCGAATCGGAGCATTCTACTTCTGAGTCGACCGCGAGCACTTCGAATCGAGATCCGGCGCGACCTTCACGGAGTGTTGCTCTCGATGTTTCGCGGCGATACATTGTGGTGACGATGAAAACCGCGACGGTTCGTGATCTTCGAAACCGGTTTCGGCGGCTATTCAAGTGGGTGGAAGCCGGTGAAACCGTTCAGATACTGAAACGCGGAAAGCCGTTCGCCCGCGTGGTTCCTGAAATTCGCGCCAAGAGCTTCGTGGGCGCGTGCCCGAGCTCGATTCCGCTGCCCGACGATATCGACGCGCCCGTAGGCACGGTCTGGAACGCGAGCGCGTGAATTCCCACACGCGTCCTGCGCATATGTTCGATTCGTGGACAACGATCGTGACATTATGCGACGCAGCTCCGGTCTGATCCTCACCGCGAGCACGGCGGGCTCGGCCGCTTGATTTCATGAAAAATTCCTCCTCCACGTCTGACATCACTCCTTCCGTCACCGTTACACCCGCGGGACGCCTGTGGCTCCTTCAGCATGTGGCGCTCGCCGTGGCACTGACCGTCGGCTTCTACGGCCTGGCGCTCGTTGTGTCGCTTGGCCTGTTCCTGATCGCCTACGCCACGCTCACAGCCTGGAATTCCGTGGACGCTGCGGTTATCTCCCTCTGCCTCGCCTCCCTTTGCGTCGCCTGTGGACTCTCGATTCTCTGGTCCATCGGGCCGCGTCGGTACCGATTTGGTCCCCCGGGCCCCAGGCTGGACCCGGCCGGGGACCCGGATCTCTTTGCGGTCATCCAAGACGTTGCGACCGCGACCTCTCAAGCGATGCCGGCTGACGTGTACGTCATCAACGGCGTCACCGCTTTCGTGGGCCAATATGGCGGGGTTATGGGGTTCCGCAGTCGTCGAGTGATGGGACTGGGACTGCCATTGATGCACGCCGTGTCCGTTCAACAGCTCAAGGCGATCCTCGCGCACGAATTAGGACACTATAGCAGCGGTCACGCGGTGCTGGACCGTGGATCCGCAAGACTTATGCGGCGATCGACCGAACCATCAATGGGCTCTCGAAGAGCACCCTGGACAAGATCTTCGTCAGCTACGGACTGCTCTTCATCCGCGTCACGCAGGCAGTATCTTGGCACCACGTGCGCCTAGCCGACGAGATTGGTGCACGGGTCGCTGGCGCGGACGCGATGATCTCAGGCCTTCAAAGAGTGCGAGCCGCCGCCGCGGCGTTTTACGGGTATTGGCAGGCAGAGCTCGGCCCGATTTTCGGCTCGGGCTTTCGGCCGCCTGTTAACGCCGGATTCGTTCGCTACCTCGACAGCCCCGAAGTGTCAGCTGCAATTGAAGGGCTAGTTCAGCATGAGGAGGCCGAGCGACGGTCGATCGGATCCCTCGCACACCCCTCCCTGCACGACCGTATCGCAGCAATCGCTTTTCTCCCTTCAAACGCGGGCTTCGACGATCGGCCGGCGGCGTGCCTCTTGTCGAATCCCGATGAGTTGGAGGACCGGGTGCTCACGTTCGTCAGCCTTGATCTCGGCGCGCGGAAGCGAGTCGACTGGGAACATGTGGCGGAAATCGTCTACGTGCCGATATGGCAGAAGCGCGTAGCGGGGTATAGCCGCCTGCTCGGCAGCTGCACGATTGCGACCGTTCCCGTTGCGCGGAACGACCTCTTACGGATCGGATCGTCGTTGTTCACAACCTATGAGACGCCCTCAGACGATGTGCGAATCGTGCGCGCGTGGGAGCTGATCATTGGCGCGATCGGCGTCGCCCTGCTACCGCTCGGATGGACGCCCGAGAAGCGCCCCG